>Ga0310695_10004954_pt1 | contig 23831 bp, 19 predicted proteins | sample RumenRJG_04DNA_FD_203882 | JGI IMG/M metagenome (GOLD analysis project Ga0310695, IMG submission 203882) | Bovine rumen microbial communities from Lethbridge, Alberta, Canada - RJG_04 (v2) (version 2) | ecosystem: Host-associated > Mammals > Digestive system > Stomach > Rumen | place: Canada...
TGAACTCATAAGATTTTAATTCCTTCGACGAAGAGTCTTTGTCTGTCGACATCGTTTCTTCTACTTTCTTTGCGTCTTCAATGATCTCATCGAAAGAAACTACATAGGGAAGACAATTCACAGTGCCGTCCTGTTTTCCAAAGCTTGACTCAACTTGCTTGTCAATAGCCTGGATGATGTCTGGTGCGATAAATAGAATACGGTTATACGTCAAGCCTTCCTTATCATATAATTGAAGAGTAAGGAGGCGAACATAATCTGTTTCTGGCAGTTGGAAATTAAAAGCTGTCGGACCTTGAATCTGGCCCTTTTCGCTGTCATAGCAGATATAACTGAATTGATAACTATCCCGTTCTGCATCTTTTGAAGATTTCTCATTATTCTTCTTAATGTAATATTCCTGAGCCCTCACTTTACATTCGAAGTAACGATCCACTCCGGAATAGTAAATCTCACTGTAGTATTCTTTACTTGATTTCATATCTTGCTGATTTTATTCACCGTAATTATAGGACTTTGGAGTCTTACCAACTCTTTCGAGATTTTGGTTCGTTTGTGTAAAAAGTCCTGTCTTTGTTCTCTTCAAACCAAACAGGGAATCAAGAGGTGGAAGCTGGCTAACAAGACTAATCAACGTTTCATCATCATGAGGGTTATCTTCAATCACAATAGAATCATTTGGCAATCTTGTTCTACGCAATTGCAGGTGGCGACTCTTAATCTTAACTCTTTTGTTCTCTAAGTCACACCAATATTTCTGTTCGTCAGACAAATCCCAATGGTTTTTAATGCTTGTACTTGCATGATTCCGATTAACAGATATCTGATGAGAGTCTTCTGACCAACCTTTTAGCCAATCTGCTCCACCATAGCCAAATACTTTATTGTAAATCTTGATCAGAATCTCTTGTGAAATGTCTGTCGTAAAATAATTTGTAGGCAGCCCATCCACCCTTGTCTGACACAGTAGTGAAAGAAGATAAAGCATCTTTGCGCCTCGATGTGGGAATACTAAGAGATGCTGGCTGTCGGCATCAACAACAGTGATATCGTAGTTACCATCTTTATCGTTTACATTCCTCTTGGCAGGAGATATTACAATCTTGAAATTTGGAATTGGCTGTATTGGCTCGAACCCATTCCTGTCACCATCTGGCGCGTCAAAGAGCAAAATACTCTTAAAAAGGAGGATGGAGTCTTTTCTATCGGGATATCCTAGCGATTCGGCCATCATCTGCTTCACTTTCTGTCCCAGGAATCCATGAATTTGATTAAAGAATTTAGATGTAAATTCTGCAGAACGTGGCAATTTCCCAAATTTTGTTTTATCATTCGCATATTCAGCCGACATTTCTTCCAACTTGCTCAAATCGCTGTTATATGCCTTGTCAACCAAATCTACAAACTCAGGATCTTCGTCCTTCATGAATGTCAGCAATGACTCTTCGAGGCTTCTGAACTCCTCATCTCGTAACCTTCGAGTTATTCTTTTGATGATAGACTCAAGCGTCTGCCAGTCACATTCAGGAGGTACAGTCTCAGTGATATATCGGAAATCATCGCAACTTGACGGCATAATACGTACGACAATATCTGAGCGAATAATGTTCTGAAAGAGAAGCTCGTCAATGCAAAAGACTGTGTGATCAATGCGATTTCTTGGGTCATAGTCAATAAAGACAAATTCATAGTAATGCTGATTTCGTGAATAACGCCAGAGTTCAGGCATCAAATCTTTTGTTCCGCTGTTATTGAATACAAAAATTTGTTTTGGATTCAAATTTAAGCCTAAATTAGGATAGGAGCATTCTACAATTGTCATAATGAGATAGTTTTTAAATCTGAAGCAAAGATAGTGATTTTTATTCAAAAATGCTTCGTTTAATAACATTTATTAATCAGAAATGACAGTTCTAGTAGTAAAATCAGAGAAAACTATGATCTGAATGCCCTTATCATTTGGTGAACAGGGCACTCCGGAAAGATTGTAGCGGGCAACTTCCTCTACGTTATTATTACCATTTCCATCAGCCTCAATCCCCCTAACAGCCGATGGTGTGTTCTCTCCATAGTAGAAGCCTTGGAGGGAGGTGCAACCAGCGAAGGCATCCTCACCGATGAAACTGACTGTTTCTGGCAGGTAGATCTCCCGAAGGTATGCTGCACCCTCAAAGGCGCCCCGTGCTATACGACGACAGTTCTGATGAACAGTATAAGAGGTATTGCGACTACCTGCTGGATAGCGTACCAGTATCCAGTCCTTGGTTTCCGCATAGCCGACAGCATAGAGCACGCCATCAATGGTTTTGTATTTGTTCATATAGGTTCCATTGATGTAACCAGACGTGAACTTTTCGGCTTTTTCAATCTCTTGGGCCTTGATAGCTGTACTCATCAACAGGGTGAGCAGCAAAAACATAATTCTCATCATATCTACCCTTATTTACGTTTAGCTAATGTATAATGTCCAAAGGAATCTCTCAGATATAATTCAGGGAACAGATACCCCTCGATAGTCAAGGAGATATTGCTTTCGTTTCTGGAGAATCGCAAGGTATTGCCATAGTAAGCATAGTTGTAGGTCTCTGTATACCACTCGGTGTCATTTTGCTTGGCCATTGTGATATCAGCTCTACCATCAGAAATAAACATTATCTGCTTGAACTCCACACCACCAATAACCATAGGGTAATAGCACTGCCAGGTACCAAGAAGCACATCAGCATAGAACACATCGCCATTAATATTGGTTTTACGCTGCTGAGCACGGTTCAATTCATCCTGATAAGGGCATTCACATGATACCAATATCAAGGCGAATAGGGTAAAAAGTAGTTTCGTCATTCTCATATTATTTATCTCTTACAACAATTATTCCACCATTTCCAAAGATAGTATCACCAATGATTCGAACAGAACGAGGAATGGACAGTTCAAGGTATTGACGACTGGATAGGAAGGCAAAATCCTCTATCTCCTCTACCCCATCAGGCACTTCATAAAGAGTCTCGTCAAAGGCACTGTGGCTAAACTTCAATACTTTCCCATCTTCAGAATACGCCACTCCCTTATTGTCATCTACATAAGGCTCATCCTCCGTATCATTATCGTCTTCATCAGGACTTCCATCATAGTGGGTGGTCCATTCCTTAATCATCAGGCCCTTAGGATAATCCTCCAATGAATCTTCGTCAAACAACATAGACAAGGGAACATCCAACTTCTGCAATTTTGTACAATGGCGGGCGGCCATTGGTGCGATAAAGATAGTTCCTTCTTTGATAGAGTAATGCTCAACGTCTGGTATTTGTAAGATATATGATCCTGAAGGGGAATATATAGCATCCATCTCTGTCAAGCTGGCATCGACTGGACACATGATGGACTCAAGATTTACAGATTGGTAATCGAGGGCATGTATAAGTGAGGCCATATCGTAAAGGTCGGTTGCACAGAAATACACTCGTGGAGTACTGTTCGCTGCATCTACAACAAAGCCGTAGAGTTCATAGAAATTCTCACATTCCTCGCGGAACAACTCCAACCTTTCAGAAGTAGGATTGTTAATGGTATAGGAGAGTTCGATGAGAGTAACCTCGCCGTTAAGCAACTCATAAGAGAATTGGGGATTCACCTGAATATCCTCACCATAGTCTTGGCGATAACACACCATGAGCTTAAAATCCACTCTATCGTGGATTGCTTCTGTAATCCAAGGGGCTTCAAGTCTCCCGTCCAAAAATCCTTTGGTACTAATAATTTTCTTCATACTATATACTATTTATGATGTAAAACCTATGCGACGGCTATTCCTACTGGCGAGAACTTCTGAACGACAGTAGCCTTCTATCTCGTCGAACGAGGCATACTTGCCAGAGAGGATGTAGTCAACTGTACGCTTGCGGGCGATATTCTCTATCTGACCACCAGAGAAATCGAAGCGTGACGCCAACTTGCGGGCATCATCGGCACTGATATCCTTCAGCATGGAGCGCCAGATCTGGGTCTTCACGTCAGTATCGGGCTTATGAAACTCCACCTTGTAGAGAAAACGGCGCTCAAAGGCCTTGTCGAGATTGCTCGTCAAGTTGGTGGTAGCGATGAGGATGCCATCGAGATCTTCAATCTCCTGCAAAATAATGTTCTGAATGGCGTTGTCCATCTTATCGACAGAGTGCTCCACGTTCTCTGTACGCTTGTTTATGATAGCATCAGCCTCGTTGAAGAATAGAATGGGCATCACCTCGCTGTTCTGACACAGCCTGCGATAGCGCGCAAACACCTCCTTGATATTCTTCTCGCTCTCCCCCACCCACTTGTCGCGCAGGCCAGCAATGTCAACCTGCATAAGGTCACGCTCCGTCTGACGAGCTATCTGGAGGACAGTCTCGGTCTTGCCTGTTCCTGGAGCGCCATAGAACAGACAGGCAAAACCCTTACGCATACCCTGCTCTTCGAGTCGCTGCTGGATAGAAGGCAGGTTCTCTATGCTAAGCAGACTGGTGAGTCGCTCTATCTGTTCTCGCTCTGATGTATTGAAGAACAATGATTTCTCCCTGATAGCTTCATGACTTTTCAAGAATCGGTCATCGGTTCTCATTCTTCTACACTTAGAATGGCTTGGAGTATAGGCAGAGAGTAATTCTGTCTTAGCCTTGCGAGTAAGCATATACTGCTCTGTATCAGCCTGACCTTCATTGCACTTATGCTCAATATAGCCGCATTGAATCAGGGGATGTATACCATCTCTCAATCTTTGGCGCATTAGGCCACATTCATATTCTTCAGGATAAAGGCCATCGATGGTCTGAAATGTGAGGCCCTCGCCTTCTGAACCTTCCCACTGGGCATAATCAACTACTATCAAAAGTAGAAGCGACTGAATGTGAATATCATCGAACTTCAATATCTCATGGCATAAAGGAAGATGTGAGTTAGCCTTGACAAGTTGTAGCATCCATTCCTCATCCTCAGAAAACATAATATCGTGGCTATCCATGTTCTTATCAATATGACTCTCAAGTTTGTCAACAAACTGCTGCTCAGTGAGACCGTCAAGTTTCTCTGGGACGAATGCCTTGTTATGACGAAGAGCCGTGACAACTCCATGGGCCAGTCCGAATCCTTCGTAGCTACCCCCAATTTCATGAACAGCCTTTCGAACGCACCATCGCTTAGCGAGTAGATCCTCTATCTCCTCAGAATAGAGCATTATTGTAAGTCGAGAGCAACCGAGATAGTTGCCGAGACGCTTCCAAGATACTGCATCACCAAGTTCGGCCATAATAGCCAACAGAACAATCTGCATGTTGGTAAGTCCAAGTTTCTGGCGCAGGTATGCCAGAGGGGCCTTGCAAGTTTTCCAAAATTCGTCCGACAACTTGCAGTCCTGGGCAAAATCCAGGACTCTGTTCAGAGCACTGATGACTGTCCATGTTTCTTTTTCTTTATTCATACTCAATCATTTTAAAATTCTGCTGTAAAGGTATCCATTTATACTTAATCTAAGGGTTCTGATATACCTATAAATACTTAAAGTATTATCACAACACCTGACTCTGAGATATAATCTCAGAGCGCAAGATGTCAATTATTTGGCAGGGGGAAGTGACACACAGATGGTCAGGGTCTACTATCATTTGGTTAATATCCTCGGCTTTGGCCCCCCAAAGACAATGATAGGCTTTGATGCCTGCATTGCCAGCAGCCTGTGCATCGCACATTTCATTACCAAAAGCGAGGACGTTTGTTGGTGTTTCTTCGAGTTGCTTCAGTGCATATTCAAAAAGAAGCGGGTTTCCACCATGTTTTCTGATTCTGCGACCTGTGGCATCTTTACAGCCAATACGATTTATTTTGTCTTTTGGAAAAATATCCTGTAGACCATAATGACGAACAGCCACATTCAGTACTTCACGATTGTTGCCAGAAACGATGGCAGCCTGGATGTTGTTGGCTTTAATGTATTCAAACACCTGCAGCCAACCGTCGTACAGAGGACACTGTTTGATATGCTCCAGATATTCTTTACGTGCTTGTACCCATTCAGGAGAGAACCTGCGCAGTTTTTTCTGCTTACCCACGTATTGGTCAGCTTCAGCAGTGTTGAACAAGGTGCCGTCAAAGTCGAAAAGCACCGTCTTGAAGTTGCGATTGATAGTTTTTTGCTTTGTCATATATCACTAATTTGTGGTTTGCGACGGCAAAATTATACAATCTTTTCCAAGCTTGGCTTTTCGATATACGTATAAGCAAACACAATTGAAGGGAAGTACAACTACCTCCCTTCTGAAATTATTAATAATCGTCTGTTTAGCTACAAAATGCCTGTTTAGCTACGATAGTTCCCTTCCGTAGAAATCCTCTACATCTTCATAGTCTTCACCTTCTGATTTCTCATGTTCAGTATTATCGAAGACCGCACACAGTAGTTTATAAGCTTCTAACTTTTCAATCTCTTCATCAGAAATACACACCTTTTTAGTAATACCATTGCCGATAAGATTCAATTCAAGTTCATGCTCACCTGTAATTTTCAATCTTTCAACTTGCCAATATTCGTTATTAAGCGATATTGTAGGCAACTTATCAGGATTACTTGTGTCAAAACTTAACTCTTTACCAGTGTATTCTTCGTCATGAAGAAGAATAGCTATACCCAAGAAACATTCGCTTGTATCTCGGTCATCCCAATATGAGCGGAAATTTTCTTGGATTGTTTTAATGTCTGTCTTTTTATTCATATCTACCAAATATTAATTCTCAATTCATTTTTAATTTAACGACACAGCCCATAACAGAATAGTAGATGAGAGTGTCTCTTACAGTTACTCCGGCACTGACGAGCACATCGTGGTAAGCCTTAAGCTGGGAAGCATACTTGCCAGCATAATGCCTATTAGACTCACCTGGTGTGGTAATGATAGCCTTTTTGCCTGGGTAGTTCTTGAAGTCGACAAGTATGCACTCCTGAGCATTGAGATACCATAGGAGGTCTATCTCGCCACGAACTATCTGTCCTGGAAGTGGCTGTGTGAAGGGAACCTCATGCTTAATTGCATAAGGTGTGCCATAAGTATTCTCCAACCATGCATAGAGTTGCTCAATTGAGATGACGACCTTCTCAACATCAGGGATGACCTCGTACATCATATTGCCATTGCGAATGCGAGTGGCCTTTTGCACATTCTCCTCATGAGAGAGAGCAGGATCATAGACAGCGAAGATATTGTGTATGCAGGTGCCTGCAGCAGCCTCGTTTACTCCATCCGGTTTGAAAGGATCAATGCGGCAATCCAGATCGGTCAGAATCTGGATATTCTCCTGTGCAAAGACAATCTCAGGCAGTTTACTGGGTGAGAGATATTTAGGTTCCTGACTGAGTATTGGGTTGTCAGGATACTGATAATGCTTATATTCTGTTGTCTCAGAAACAGTCGCCTCCTGACAGTTCGTGATATCTTCGTAGACAGGCTTCAAGGCTTCATACTGCCAGAGGTTGGCGGCATTACCACTAAGAACGCCATCAGAGATGCCGGTGTTCTTTATCCAAGAGAGAATTGGTAGTTTGTCCTTTGAAGTCTGCCTGCTGAGGGTCGTGAGATAGTCGCGTGCTCTGGTTACTCCTACATAGAGCAGATGGCGCAGCTCGTTACGTTCTTTATCCAATAACGGTTTGAAAGTAGACAACTCCTTGCACTTGTCGATGATGGGTTGTGGCAGGTTAGTCTTTGGAGTGCTGTTGATTCGTGGCAGGAACTGTACGACATAGGCATACTGTTCGTTGGGCTCAGGGTGACGCAGTTCACGAACGCCCCAGAAATCCTTTCTCATGAACTCCTTTTCTTCAAGAGAGTCATCTTCCAACGACGAGAGAATGACATAGTACCATTCCAACCCCTTTGAACCATGATAGGTAAGTACCTTAACTGCATTGGCTGCATTGTCAATTTTAGTATCAATTTCGGCATAGGACAGGTAGGTGAGCAATCCACCAACAGAGGCTCCGATGCCCATCTGAAGACAATGCTCATCATATTTCTTTGCCAGCGAGCAAAGGCTTTGAAGGTTCTGACGACGATTATCGGCATCGCCCCATTTTGTCACTACCTGAGGAAGGCAAAGGCTATAGATGATGCTTTCAAGGAGGTCGCTGACAGAGAGATTGCGTACGGTCTTCTCGAAGGCTCTAAGTTTCTGTATCAACGGATTTCCATCGTCGAGCCAAAGATCTTTTGCGGCGTCCTCGTCTTGGGTTTTAAGACTCATTATATAGTCAAGACGACTCTGAAGAATCGCTTGTGTGGGTTTATCCTCCAGAAGGTGCAGTAAATCAGCCCTAACATGCTTGTTAGAGGAGTTTACCATAAACTTGAGGAGTGTGAAGACCAGTTGTACCTCTATCTGCTGAAGAATGTCATTGTTTACATAGGATACCGGTATACCTTTCTTGATGAGTGCCTCGGCAAAGTCCTTGCATTCACTGTGCCTTCGACAAAGGATAGCCATGTCGCCATACTGCAAGGGGCGAACTTCTTTTGTATCCTTATCTAAAACTGTAGGGCGGTTGGTCATCAACAATGCGATGCGATCAGCCACCTTGTCGTGGAAAGAATATTGCGCTCCTTTAGAGGGAACATAGCAGTTCCAATGATATAAAGAGCTTGAAAACTCTGGAACCTCCTTGCGAGCTGCATCGAGTTCAACATTCTCTTTGCTTATAACTCCTTCAAAGGCCCTGGTAAAGCAGTCGTTAGTAAGTTTTACCAAAGGCTCTCTTGTACGCCATGAGTTGGGCAAATTGTCGTGTGTAAGATTGAGTTGAGGATTTCCCTTCTTATCGAGAAACTGCTGAGTAAGTTCGTTAACCAACTCAACATCGGCACCACGGAAACCATAAATACTCTGTTTGGGGTCGCCTACCCAATAGCTCTTCTGCATCAGGTCGGAGAGAAGCTTAAATATCTCCAACTGTACAGGACTGGAATCCTGGAACTCGTCAACCATCATCAGTTTGTAGGTGCCTTTGATCTCGTTAACTACCTGTGGTATACTGAGTAATTTGAGGAACAAGCGTTCCATATCGTTATAGTCGATGATATGACGCTGAGCCTTGAAGGCATTAAAGCCATCCTTCCACTCCTTAGCTATGTCGAAGAGGATGGTAATCATCTGCTTCATCATACCGCCAGGAGTGTCGTCGCCACCAGATGACATTTGGACATCCTTAAGGTTTTCGACAAGGGCGTCATATTGGCAAAAACTCTGCTTTAGATTATTCCTGTTAGTTTTCCCTATGTACTTATCTTCTGATGTCAATTCTTTATAAAGCGAGGAAATGGTTGCATACGTACATTTCTTTGCCTTAAGTCCATCTAATAATGTTCGAATGTTCTTTTTTACAGAGTCACTGTATGATTCAGACTCTGAGAGGAACAAAACCACAAAAGCGTTTAGTAATTCATTATTGAGTAGAGTCTTACTACTGAAGATGCGCTCTACAACAGCACAACTATCCGTTTTGCTACGTTCAATATCGACTGCGTAGTTGTTGGCCTTTTCGATGATGGTAAGCAAATGCTCTTTCCAGAAGTCATAATCAGCCTTCGATTGAGCATCCTTGATATCGAAGTAGGCTCGATAGGAATTAAAGAACTGAATATGTTCGCTGGTAACATAGTGACCTAACGACTCACTGATATATACTTGTAGATCGTCTTCCGACATGACCTTCATATCAGGTGAAACACCAATAAGATACCAATAGCGCTGGATGAAGTTCAATGCCACAGCGTGTACTGTGCCGATAGTAGCAGAATCCAGTTCTGCTGCTATGTCAGGATGGCCATCCTTGAAGAGTTGGTGGCGCGATTTCTCTCTAAACTCAGAAGCTGCCAGTTCAGTAAACGTGGTGAGGATAACTTCTGAGGGTTTGATCTGATTATTGGTATTGCTCAACTGCTCAGAAAGAATCTGAGTGAGCTTTGTGGTCTTGCCAGAGCCTGCTCCGGCATTGATATATTGGATATTCTTCATACAAGTCTGCCTTTTAAAATGGGGTGCGTAGTCTTAATTTCCTTAGGATCACTTTTGGACTTTTCAAACGAAGTCTTCTTTGAGAAAGGTGGTTTGTCTTTCTTGACGTAAGGACAACTTTTGAGGCCATCAAGCTTATAAGCCTCATTGAGTGGATAGCGTGGGGTATCTGCGGTATCCGTAGTATACTCCAAATTGGCGATTTCCGTTACCTCACCATCTTCGATATGTCCACGATTCAATTCGTTGCGACGAAATTTATAGGCATTCTGCACTTCTTTAAGTATATTCCTATTCTCAACTTCAGTCTTTACCTTTATATGGCGAATATGACTGGACTCTGGGAAATAGGTGGTAAATAAAGTCTTCAGCGGGAAGAGATAATAGGCCACACCAACAATCTTTGAACCATAGTGTTTCTGAGCAGCCTCGGCATAAAGTTCCAACTGCATGGCTTTTCGCTCTTCCAAGTCTGTCTTGTAGTGTTTGGCCTCCGACCATTTGAAGTCGAAGATGACCAAATCGTCATTATCATTCTTCAAAACCATATCGATGCTACCATTGAAGGCTCCAATGGATTCAAGGTTGACATCAAATTCGACTTCGCTTCCAACGGGCTTCAAGTGGAGATTTTGTATGATGTTAGTGAGAACAGTAACACTCTCTTTCAGGATGCTCTCAAACTGTTGACGTTCCAACTTATATTCTGGCAGCAATAGTACAGCACCTTTCTGCTGGATAACCTCATACACCAGTTTTTGGATGGCATCCGATGTCAGCTTCTGATATTCTTCAGCCATCTTCTCACCATATAATTCGAACAGTTTTTGAACAAAGAGGTGCGCTACCAAACCTTCTGTTGTGTCAAGGTCTGGCAACTGCCCTACCTGTGGCTCATTGAGTTTGAGCAGGTGAGTCATGGTGTAGTCAAACGGATGTTGGATGAGAGTATCGATGCTGGAGTAACTCTCTTTGTCGCGCTTTAGGTTAGCCAAATCCGAAGAGAGATTGTAGTAAGTCTGCATTTCCAACTTATGAATGTTATCAGACTTTTCAATGAGGTTGGGAACTGCATCTTTTGTAACGCGATTTTCCCAATCATCTTTATGGGTGTGTTTCAGTTCGGTAATCAACGAATGTTCCTCCTGACGTGCGTTATTGTCGAAATCCCATGTTACGAGAATGAGCTGGCTGACATGTTTCAACGCATCCATTTCCAGTTGATGATACCGTGTATAGAATGCTGGTTTGCTGGGAATCATAATATCCTGGGCATGTAACATGTCAAGTTCTGTTGTGTTGAGGAAATCGAATGGGTAGGCGGGTAAAGTTGCTCCTACACACCCCAGCCAGCATACTTTCTCTGCATCATCAGCCAACTGGGCAATGGAAGTGATGGTGTCGGGAGAATACTGTCGAGCCTTCATATGAGTGAAAGACTGAGGCCGGTAAATACCATCAATGTGAGCCTTTAAGACTTCTGAAGTAATGTAACCATCTGCAGGCAGAATCTCATGAAGCGACCTGCAAAAAGAAGCTAATACAACGAGTTGTTCTTTGCGCTCATCATCCACCTTATCACTGCGCAACGACTGGTCGCACCAATGCGCCAGTTTGCCAGCATACCCTTTAACATCATCTACCAGAATCTTTTCGGCATCATAGTCTTTGTTGATCATCTCGATGAAAGCAAGTTTATCAGAGCGTTTATCCTTACCTTCATCATCCGTGAAATCATATTCGTCAATGACCTTCTGCCACTCTTCATTGATACCACCCTCATTAGCCAAGACCCGTGCAAGCTGATATGAAACACCGCCTAACGGATTGCCAGGTATCTGTAGATAGGACAAGAGGTTATAGACGTTCAATGGACGGGCAAAAAGAGACATACCCAATTTGAACAACTGAAGGAGCTGAGGATTACTGTTCGTAGCTGTAGAATTGACAACAGGCTGTCCCATAGCCATTGCCATGTCATTGAGTATACAGTTGTCGCTACTGATAGTGACATCAGTGTTCTGTAATGCTTCAGGCTTGGAGAGATACCATTGATAGGCTTCGGTTCGTGTCTTGAACTGATAGACTTTAAAATCATCAGGTATGTTACCTTGAGAGACAGTATAGCTTACGGTGGTTTGTTTGGCCAGTTCATCAAGGGCTCTCCTGATTACAGCAGGGATATGCTCTTTATCGTGGACTTCAATATAGTCATCCTTCATGAGAATACGATGACTCATAAGGTGACTGGTCAATTCATGCCAGCGTGTAGAAATTGGTTTAACCTTAACTCCCTTAACTATTTTCGCAAGGTCTCTCAGTTTGTCAGTTTCAACGGCAGATTCTGGAGTCCATCCTTCCATCAACAGACTGTTGCTCCATGCCATCAGTTGACGGGAAACACCCACTTCGTCACTCCAAAACGATTGCTCAAAGATGGTGCCAGTGACATTCTCACTCAACACCTCATGAAAGGCAATTAGCTGCTCAGGCTCTGAAAGCTCCTGTGATACGATTCCTGCCCTCAGTTCCAATTCTGACAGGAGTTCTCTTGAGCCACAAACCTTAAGTCCAAGCAGACTTTCCTTGCGTTTCTTTAGGTCAACGTAGTAACTCCCACTATAATAAGGACTATACACTATTCTCATCTTCTCACATTTTTAGTTATTTCGGGCAAAAATACAAATTTAAATTCAAACCACAACACAAAATTGAAAAATAATACATATTATATTAGGTATAGGAAGGGACTAATGATGAATTAGTCCCTTAGCGCCGATATAAGAAACACTCTCAGAAGCGACTCGCTGAGCATACATCAGGCAGTCCTCAAGTACAGAAACACGTAAGTCAGAAACATGAGGTAGGCCTTTCTGGCCGAGTGCATGGATGAAGGTGGAAGAAGTCCAGTCACCAGCGCCTTCGCCGTCGATGGCATCAGGATTCCAAACGGGATCGAGTTTCTTCCATTCAGCATCTCTCAGGCGATAGCGAAGTCCCTCCTGATTCAGTGTCTGGATGAACAGCTTGTCATCATAAGCATCTGAGAACGAAACGTCAGGATGACGTTCGTTTGAGAATTTCACAATATCGCTGGCTGCAACGGCACGAAGGAAGTTGCGGTCTACGGGCTCGTTCGGCTCATAATACACCAGCACGCCGCGCTTATGGAACAACTGAGCCAGCAGGATATTGCCAGGAGCACAGCGGTCAAAAAAGAATACGTCGGGCATCTCCTTCAGAGAATCAAAGAGTTCCTGTGCCTGTTTCAAAGTCCAGAAACGGTGATTCACAAAGCGTCCACCACGAGGAGAGTGAGCCATATAGGCAGTCTTGGGCTTACCGTAACGACCTGTCTTATGGATGATGTCGAGGATTGTGGTACCACCATCAGGTACATTGCTAACGAGGCGTGTGTCACAGCCATAAGCTTCCATATCAGCCTTCAGCTGGAAGCCCACCTCAGAGTCATCGAGACGAGCAGCAGGCAAAGTATGCCAGCCGTACCAAGCAAGGATGGTCATGACATTGCCTGCAGTACCACCCACATGCTGGTAGATGACATTCACGTCCTTACCATTCTTCTCCAGAAGATTGTCAAGCGGGAAAGTACCCGCACCGAGGCATGTCAGCCTAAATTTCTCATTCATATTATTCATATCACCATTATAATTATAAATTCGTTGGCAAATGTACGGTATTTTGCCCATATAAGGCGTTTGGATATAGGTATAACGATTATTTTTCTAAGCAGAGAATCTCCCGCAGTTCGAGCGGGAGTTTCTCGTAAGCGAACGTGGCAAGAGATGGCGGCACGGGCATGGTGGCAGCAGCGATGTTGCCAGCGATGCAGGCCATAGTGTCGGTATCGCCCCCCAGGGAGATGGCACGGATTACGGCGTCTTCGAACGATTTGGCTTCGAGGAAACAGATGATGGATTCTGGCACACTCTTGTCACAGGCAGTTTCGAAGGTATAGTTTGGACGTATCTCATCGGTGGTGCGATGGAGGTTGTAGCCAAAGGTCTGCTCGATGTACGAACGAATGTCTGTTTTTGACGAGCCTGTGCGGTTGAGATAGATGGCAGCTGCAACGGCCTGGGCACCACGGATGCCCTCTGGAGAGTTATGAGTTACTTCGGCAGTAATCTTGGCGAGTGCCAGACACTCGTCGAGCGAATGAGCATACCAGGCAACAGGGGCAACACGCATGGCGCTACCGTTGCTACCTGCCCCGTAAGGTTCGCGACTATCGGAGCGGGCCCAGGCACGAAAGCTCTTGCCGAACGAGAATGATACGTATCTGCGTGCGAAGCGTTTATAGAGGTCGATGAGCGTCTGCTTGTGGTGGTCAGAATTATCGATGAGCCACTTGGCGGTGGCAAGTGTGAGTACGGTATCGTCGGTGTATGTCATGCTGGCAAGGGGCTTGATGTGGTCCTTACCGGCAAGGTTCTTGACCTTCTGTTTATCCTTCTCGAGCTCGTATTTTGAGCCGAGCACCTCGCCTACGATACCACCGATAAGGCCATGAGTGGGTAGAGATACTGGAGTGGATGGACTGACAGCAGAAACGTTCAACAAACCATCGGGTTGAGTGCAAAAACGGAGGGTATGCCCCAGCCAATTAATGTACGCATCGTTGAGGATGTCGGCATCGGCAGGTTGCCCCTGAAGGAATTTCCTCCACTCGTTGCACCACTGGCATCCTGGTTTCTCGAATTCCAACGCTCTACGGCATTTTACGTGGAAACGATCCTCGAGGAAGTCGCGACGTATGCGCTCTGGATTGTTGAGATAGCCCTTTTCGGGATTAAGGATAGTCTGCTGTGTTTTCTGTGCATCGCGGCTATCATCGAAGGCGGCCATAAGGTATGGAACTTCGATGTCGGAGAAGTGCAACCCGAGCAGGTCGATGCTGGTGTGTTCTGATTTGAGTTGGAGTCGGTCAGTATATGGAACATGGGGGGCACTAAGTGCGAGAGCACCATAGAGAGAGAAATCATCCTGAAAACGGACGAGGTCGCGGAATGCACCCTTGCTGAAGCCACCGAGGTTTTCGGGATCGTTGGGATTCGAGCGGCGGTATTTCTCGCCGAAGTCGCTGGTGAATATGCTCGTCTTGTAGAGCAAGTCGATGCTTCCCAGAGGTGTATCGATGTCAGTACGGATGATTACAACGGGGAGATGCCCTGGCAGACGATCAAGCAGGTTGCGACATACGGACTCTTCGCGAGGAGTGACCAACAGAACGAGGGCACAGTCTGTCTGGGAGTGCTTGGAACTGCTGATGAAATTGGAGAGTGCGAGGAAACGTCCATGGCATTCGTCACGGTAGTCGGAGATAACGCATGAGGCCAGTCCTGCTTCAGTCATGTTGCTCTCCAACTTATGTGCTACGGGCTCTCCGTAAGAACCGAACAGAACAGTTAATTGGGTGATGGTTCTAAGGTCTGGCGGAGTGGTGGTGCCATCCACGCAGCGGTAAACGTAATTTTCGGTAGAGTCAGCCGACATTGCAAGTCGGCGCGAGAAATCAGCATCGCCAGTGAAAGCCTTGTATAATAACGCAAAGTACGTGAAGGATCCGTTGACGCTGATGAATCCATCAGGGAGGTCGAAGTAATGGTTGGTGACTCCGTTAGGACAGGATTTCTTCACCCGACGGATGTTCGCGTTGCCATCCTCCGTAGGATTCATCGTTATGACGCAGCTGTGTTCTGGGTTGACAGCAGTCATGCGTTGTGAGACGTACACGACATCCTGATTCTTCAGCGATTTGCTGATAAGGAGAAGTTTCGAGTTCTTCAGAGTCTCGTCAGAAAGAGAGTTGGCCTGATACGGTGTTATTGCCCTACCCAGTCCACAGTTGGTTCCGTAAAGGAGTGCAGCATATGCAGCTGAAGAATGAGAACCGCCATGTCCCATCGCAATGAGAGGACGCTCAGGATTGTTGAGTAAGAACTGGCGCAGTGGTTCTACGTCGGTTTGTTCCGCCTGTTCGATGTACATGCGGGTTTCTGTCAGCAACTCGCTCATGAGCTTCTTTCCGCCCCGAGCTTTCGGTTTCTGTAGGTTTGTCTGTTTTGTTGTCATGCTACCGTGATTTTATTATCGCAGTGCAAAGGTCGCAAAATAAAAGCACAGTAGCCGTTTGGATATACGTATAAGGAATTAACGCAGATAGGAGATGAAAGCAAAAGCATCATCTGGCAACCTGTATTCCAATTTGCCATTGTCGCGTAGTTCCATGAGCAAGCGACCTAAAAGGTTAGGGCCTACATAACTATCACCCTGAGTCTTGACACCCCATGTGTCGGGCGACTTCTTGCTGAAACTGTCTTGGTCTTCGACGATGAACTTGCCTTTAGATCGATCCAGTTCCTCACGAAACTCCTCGCTTTGCTCGTATTTCTGTGTCAGACAGAATTTCATAGCATCTACTATCATCTGTCCCCAGTCGGCACGGCGATGAGTCTTTTCCCAATGTTTGGTGGTGTATTTGGGATTGCCTGCCTGATAGATTGCCTTCACAGGTTCCGCATCCTTGAACTTCATCAGCTGGAACAATTGCTCAGAATTCTTGAACGTGACATCCTTATATATAATAAGTGTACGACCAAAATTGCTAAGAATACCCCAAGGCTCTTCTACCTTGCGAATTGTAACGCACTTGTCCTTGGGATAGGTTTCGATGGAATAATACTCTGGGTAAAACTCCTTAATAAACTGGGCTATGCTGTAGAAACTCATATTCGTTACGAATTAGAAACTATCAAATGGGATTTCTTTCTCGGAACCAGGGACAAGCTGGAAGTGCTTGGGATCGAGTTCCACCTTATCGATACGGACAATACGAATCTTGTCGATGTTTAGAACGACACGATTAGTGAGACCGTCGGGATTTGACTGGGCCTGAGGCCAGGCGAAATACTCTAAGCCTATCTCGCTAAAGAACTTAGCAGCTGCTTTCTCAGCATTGAGATCAGCCTTGTCGGTGAGTTGTTTCACTGTGCCTGTATTACCAATGAGTTTGTTGCCAACATACTTGCGGAAGAGTTTACCCACCTGACGCGCTTCATCGGGTACATGTTCGCCAAGCGCCTTTTCTGTACGCTCAATGATGGAAGGGTGGACAGGACGGACTGAAAAGAGGTGGTTCTCCTCCGTCATATCGGGAATCTCAAGAGTATAAACATAATAGTTTTTGTTTACAGGACGCTTCTTGTTATAGGCATAGTGAGCTGCCGAGGTGTACGATTCGGTGACATATGTTCCAAAACCGAACTTTGCTTTGCCGTCGCCTTCAAGGGCGTGGGCAATGTCGAACTGCTTGAAAAGCACTGATGTGCCATGGTAGAATGTTTCCATATGTTCTAATATTGTTATGCAAATATACACATTATATCAATTATACCTATATATTAAAGTCTCATTTTCGCTTTTTTTAGTATTTTTGCAGCGTAAAACCAATAATTATCAGTATGATAGAAGTTATTAAATCCCCTACTCCAGTTGCTGAGAAAACTCAGTGGACAGTTTTTCTTGCCGGTCCAATGAACGGTGCCCCCTCCTGGCAAGCTCAGGCTCCCAAAGTGGCAGCTAACGTATGCATTAACGATGTAACATTTCTGAACCCGCGCAAGACCGAAAGGTTTGTTACAGGTACTTATCAGGTGAATTGGGAAACCTTCGGACTTCGTATGTGCGACGTCATCCTGTTCTGGATTCCGCCTCAGGCTCGTCCTATGAAACCATGGCGCTATTATGCCATCACCACGAGATTGGAAATGGCCGAGAATCTGGCACGCGGGCATAAGGTAATCATCGGCATTGACCCAGAGTTTAAGAATGAGAAAGGTGAAGATATGGCTGGTATTCACCATCTGAGGCGTATGGCGAAGTATTACGGAGTGGAGAATATCCATACTTCGCTGGAAGACTGTATGAAGGAACTAAAGGAGTGGATGGAACGTCCGCGTAAGGCAGAAGAGAAAGTACACCATATGGCTGGTCCAGCATTTGAGCCGATGGACAAACTGAGCAGGATGATAAATCCGTGTACAAGTCGCAACGAAACGCTGATGGAAAACTGGAACCAAACCGTTGCTCCAGGCGACACAGTATATATAGAGGGGGATTTTGGGGCCGAAGAATGGAGGCATTTTCTGAACGGAACCATTATATAGCAATAAGCCGAAGGGATTAATCCTTCGGCTTTATCAATATAGGCTCAGTATAAGTATAGGTAACTCTAAAACCTATGTATGTGCATTTATCTCCTTGTACCTCATCGACAGTCTTAGGCATCTCACTTAGTTTGGTATTAATGAGCCATTCTACATTTATTCCCTTTCGCCACAAAGGGCGCAGGTCACCATGAAATAGCTTCCACATATCAAGAGCATACCAGGTCAGTAAGAATCCAAATAGGAAGTTTCTTATGAATCTTAATACATTCTTCATATGATATCAACCTAAGTGCCTAAGAAGCGCACTTGACTTACTACTTTTACGCATCTTATCGATACCACGTTCACGAATCTGACGGACACGTTCACGAGAAAGCCCCATGTCGTAACCGATGTCATCAAGACTTCTTTCCTGGCAACCTATGCCAAAGTTCTGAATAACAATAGTCATTTCTCTATCGTTAAGTACAGAGCAAAGCACCTGCATAAGGTCGCTACACATCGAATCATAGTTAACTTTTCGGTCGGTAGCATACTCCGCTGATGAAGACAACATATCAGCCATGGTAGATCCCTCTCCTTCTGTGATAGGTGCATCGATACTGGATACGTGAGCTTCAGTCTGTATGGCTTTCTCTATCTTCTCTATTTCTAAGGATATTATATCACACAGTTCCTCTGCAGAAGGATAGCGTTGATACTTCTGGAGGAATACATTCGTAGCATTCTTGATTTTGTTGCTGATGGCTATTTGGCTTTGAGGTCTACGTACTATATTACTATAATCTGCTATTGCCTGAAGGATACTTTGACGAATCCACCAGATGGCATAAGAGATAAACTTGAATCCACGTGTCTCGTCAAACTTCTCTGCAGCAGTGATTAGTCCGATGTTCCCCTCACTAATCAGATCAATAAATGGAAGACCCTGATTCTGATACTGCTTCGCAACAGATACCACAAAACGCAAATTGGCTTTAACAAGCTTATCTTTGGCTGCAGCACCTTTTTTACCTCCACCATGAATGGCTTGAGCAAGTGCTACTTCCTCGTCAGTAGATATCATAGGTATTCTACTTATCTCAGTAAGATACTTGTCTAGAGATTCCTCAGAACGAGGGGTAATGCTTTTGTTAATTTTGAATTGTCTCATATTTGATCTCATTTGATTTTTCAGGTGCAAAGGTAGGGAAATTAGACGATAGTAGCCTTCCAGATATACCTATAACGAAATAACCATAATCTTTATGTCGTTGCATAAGATTAACAAGCCAAAGATGTTAAATCAATGTTATAACTAAATAATCATTTGGAGGTTTTAATCCTTTTTCATACCTTTGCATACATATTAATATAAAGACCTATGACAATTATCGAGTGTATTCAGAAGGAACTGGCATTGAATCTCAACCCCTATCAGATTTTCATATTTGAGAATGAAAAACTCAAATCAGGTAATGATTGGATTAAAAAAAGAAAAATGTGGAGGGATTATGATATTGTATTTATCCCATTTGATGTGGAAAAACAGTTTCTGACCAGTCTTGGCAATGACATAGACCCTTTGTTGTATTTTTCGATAACTCATGCAGATATAGTGGCAAGAGTTATGCCACGTAAGTCTGGCGAATATAGATATGCAACAGAAATCCTGACTTCTGACGATTTGTCAAGTAGGGAAAAGTTTGCTCATAAGCTCGATACATTTGTTGATGTGTTGGACAAAGAAAAGAGCAAGAGTTTTGTGAATACTGTTCGACGTTTCTTCCAATATGGGAATGATGAATTTGCCGATCTGGTATTAAATGCTTATGAGGGTAATGTCACCAAACTAATAGACATGTCCAAGCAATACACAAGCATTGTCTGTTCTGCGATGATGACATCTGCAGAAGTCTTTCTGACTGATTTTATTAATAACCTTTCTGAGGAAAAGCAACTCCAATTGGGCGCATTGGTTAAAGACTCATTGAGTTATCCTAATGAGGCAGAATCAATTCAAATTCTTGAGGATTTCTTAAACTACAATAATGATGACATAGATTCAAGTTCAATATCTATACCGTCTGCTAAGACTAATGCTTCAAGATTATATAAGCCAGATTTCACCATCTGTGTTTCATCTGCAAAAAAAGATGTTCTTTCAGAAAAAGATAAGGATGGTGATTATGAGATTACCTTTAGACGAGATAGTGGAGAGTCATTTGATTTTGTTTTTGGACATAGAGGTGACAAGATGCTCTATTTGCTAACTCTTCTATGCCAAAAATACAATGGAGGTTTGCCTACAAGATATTTCAAAGACAACAGGGCAAAACGCATTTTGGAGAAGGTTTTTAATAAAGTATATCGCTCGGGTGGTTGTGATTGGGTTGAAAAGTGCTCTTCTGATACCCACAATATTTCAATGTACCGCTCTCACGCCAAAGAGGTAATCGAAAAGGACGAAAGACTGAAACCACAGGAAGCATACTATTGTAATTTTGAAAATGAAACCCTTCAGATTGGCCCAAAGGCAAAGACACTTGAAGTTCGCAAGATAAGGCTTCCAGAAGACAGAATCATAATCAATGACGACATGTTGGATGATTATTCTTTTGACGAGTTGTTTAAGGAAATGCCTTCATTCTACAGTCTATTTGATAATAAAGAGCTTAAAAACGCGCTCTTCGAGATTCACAAGAATATGGTTTGTGGTGCTGATCAACGTGAAGACGATGGCAAATTCAAGTTATATGGAAAGGCAAAGCACATTTTCTAAAAAGTAACATATTTCGGTCGTTATACCTATATCAAAAAAGCTCATATGGGCAAAATCCTGTACTTTTGCCCCCAGAAATCCGAGGACTCACCAAGGATAATAACTAAAAGGAGCTATTATGACTATAGGAAAGAAAATGAGGAAACCACTTCGTAGGCTGAAGATACAGGAACAAACTGAGATGGAATTGCAGCCAGACTTCATAGATGACGGACAAGAACTAACAATGTTGTCTGCCATCAACAGCATTGTGACTTTGGCAGAGGATTCTAAACTAAGCACTTTGTTCTTTGAACAGGCAGATAGATTCATCACCTACCTTTCTGAGCGACAGGGTATCTCAAAGATGCAAGCTGTACTATTATCTATATTTATAGAGTCGAGCGCGTCTGGCAATAAAGCAGACTTTTCCGACATTGCCCGCTATCTTGATTGTAACAACGTACAAGTGTTGCAATACAAGGGCGAAGTAGATAGCCTTGTTAGGATGGGAATCATCCGTATGATTAAAAACAACATGAATGGTGACTATGATTATGCAGTGGCTCCTACACTACTGGAAAGTCTATCTAACAATCAGCCATTTCAGCGTAAATCGTATAAGGGTGCGACAGAAATTCAATTCTTCCAGTATTACTATGACATTACTCATCTTCGTTATGAAGAGGAACTTTCGACGGAATTGATGTTGGAAGAGATTAAACGACTGATGGATGAGAATCCTGATTTGTCATATGTTAAGTCACTTTGTAGCATTGAGATGTCAGAGATAAGTCGTGCGGTCATTACACATATGTGCCGTCATTTGGTGCTGTCAGGAACAACAAGCATTCCCATGAATCACCTGGTTTTTCTCTTTGATGCGCAACATCAGAAATACGATTTTGATCGAATGATGTCTGAGGGAAAACATTTTCTGATTAGAGAAGGATGGGTAGAGAACGCATTTTCTGAAGGTTTTAAGGACAAGGATGAGTATCAGCTAACAGCTAAAGCATGCGAGTTTCTTCTAAAGGATTATAACATCAAGCCCACGGAAAACAATGGATGTGATGTTATGCAGAGTAACGAGATAGCTATGAAGCAGTTGTTTTTCGCTAATGATGTACAGCGACAACTCGAGAGTCTCACAGAATTACTAAGCGAAGAGAAATATCTCGGCATCTGCAACCGACTTAAGGAGCGTGGACTGCGCCAAGGTTTCGCATGTCTGTTCTATGGCGAACCTGGTACTGGAAAGACAGAAAGTGTGCTACAGATAGCGAGAAAAACCAACCGTGACATCATGCAAGTAAATATCTCTGAGGTAAAGAGTATGTGGGTTGGCGAGAGCGAGAAAAACATCAAAGCAATCTTCGATCGTTATCGTGCAGTAGCCAAACACTCAAAGCACATCCCTATCCTTCTCTTCAATGAGGCCGATGCAGTCATTGGTAAGCGTAAGGAGGGTGCAGAGCGTTCGGTTGACAAAATGGAGAATTCTATCCAAAATATCATTCTGCAGGAGATGGAATCATTGGAGGGAATTATGATTGCTACAACGAACCTTGTACAGAATATGGATTCTGCTTTTGAGCGTCGTTTCCTCTACAAAGTGAAGTTTGAAAAGCCAGAATTGGCTCAACGTACAAAAATATGGCAATCAATGATGCCACATCTTTCAGCTAATACTGCAGAAAAACTTGCTTCATCTTTTGACTTCAGTGGTGGGCAGATAGAGAACATCACACGCAAGTGCGACATCGAAAGCATCCTCTATGGTGAGGACTACATAACTGACGAAAAGATTATGCAGTACTGTCATGAGGAAAAGATTGTGAAGAAAGGCTGTGCTCGTATTGGATTTGTATAACAAGTGGCATCATTGGATTTAAATATAATTCTTCATAGTTCAATATATTTCCCTCTGTCGTATGAAAGATGCTCATTATGAAAGGCATAGCCAAACTGATTGCAGATGCATTGAGTTGTGCCAATAGTCCTGGCGATATTACGATGAGAGTGACCGTAAATCCAATATTCGATATCACTATTCTTAATATAGTCGGCAAGTTCCACCGTAAAAGCTCCATTAAGACGGCTTCCATGAAACTCTGGCGACATAAGCTGGAATGACGGAACGTGATGGGTAACTACAATCTTGTGCATTGCGCAACTTTCACTAACCGACTTCTTGATAAAATCAAGGCAACGCTGATGCTCCCTATTAAAATCAGTATACGTCAGTACATCTTCACCATAGAGGATACGCCGGAAGTCTGTTACGCCGTGCTCCGCCGCATAGGCATCTTCCAAATCGATGTGCGACCATAATGTAGAGACGATAAAATCTATATCATCAATGTGAACCACGCTATTGTAATAGTAATGCACATTGGGACGGATCTTACCCACCAAACCGTCATGCAGAGTGGACAGGTCGAAGAACTTATAGAACTCATGATTGCCCAAAGCAACGATTACCTGGCGATAGTTTTCTGATGCCCAGTCCCAAAAAGGATGGGTGACATAATTATCATCGCCAAGATAACCGATATCTCCTGCCAACACAAGTATATCACCACGAACATCCATAGGCCCATCTTGTCTTAGAATGCGCCAGTTTTCACGAAACTCCAGATGTAAGTCGGATGCGTATTGTATTCTCATTACTCTTTGACGATGAACGATTCTTTCAGAGTATCAACAAAAGCTTGTATAACTTCACTGTCCCTATCCAAAGCGTCCTGCAATGACCTACTTGGAAGATCACTTTCGATGGCAGCAGCATATTCCATCACGCAGTCATAAACTGCCTTCGGAACAGCAACTGGCTCAGGAATTGAGGCTGTGGCAATAAGTTT
>Ga0310695_10004955_pt1 | contig 23830 bp, 45 predicted proteins | sample RumenRJG_04DNA_FD_203882 | JGI IMG/M metagenome (GOLD analysis project Ga0310695, IMG submission 203882) | Bovine rumen microbial communities from Lethbridge, Alberta, Canada - RJG_04 (v2) (version 2) | ecosystem: Host-associated > Mammals > Digestive system > Stomach > Rumen | place: Canada...
CCTTCGGCTTCCGTCTCGCAAAATACGATATCTGATAACTGTGAGACTGTATACTGACCGGCCCCTGCGGTAGCAGGGGCGGCAGAAAGGGGAGACAGAAATGGTTAAGAGTAGGGCGGCACGGTTCGACAACGCACGGAGCCCGCTAATATTGCAGGCAAAGTTCGAAGATATCCAGCGATACACCCATGATGCGCTTTTCCAGTTTCCAAAGAAAGAGCGGTATTTGTTATGCGCACAGATTCAACGAGCAGTTGAAGAAGTGATGCATTTGATAATTAGGTTTAAGCTGAAATATTACAAGAAAACAACCTTGCAGGACATTGATGTTGAAATCGATTATTTGCGGGTGCTGGTTAGAGCTGCCCACATGGCTGGGTACATATCCACCGGCAAACGCGGTGAATGGATTGAACACCTAAACGAAGCGGGCCGAATAGTCGGCGGCCTGAAAAAGGTTTACTGTAAGGAGAATTAGACTATTAGGGCAGCACTTTTTCAAGGTGGGAGCTGGAACAACGGTGCGCAGGATGGCGCTTTCACGTTCAATTCGAACAATGCGGCCTCGAACTCGAACAGCAACATCGGCTTCCGTCTCGCAAATATAATCACACGGCCAGAAGTTAAATTCGTACTGCGAATTTATCCAGTGCCATTTTTATTTGGGAGTGTTGTCCTTCCTGCAAAGGAAAACATGGTTCATGCGCCGCGCTGCCAGCCAACGCGGTTCGGCGTTCAAAATTAAATAAAAATCATAGGAGTGACCAATATATGAAGCGGTACGATAACCTTTTCGAGGAAATCGTCGATTTCGAAACATTATACTTAGCATACGAAGAAGCACGACGGCACAGGCATTTCAAAGCAGAAGTTGTGAGCGCTGGCAACAGGATAGAAGCCATACTCCACCAGCTTATCTTTGAGCTGAACACCGGGGAATGGAGACCACAGCAGTATTACAACTTTGAGTGTAGAACAGAGGTAAAGCACAGGATAATCAATGCACCTTCATTCCGTGACAGGATTCTGCATCATGCCATTGTTATGGCGGTGAGGCCATTGTTTGAGAAGAAATTTATCTTCGATAGCTATGCCACCATCCCAGGCAAAGGCACGCACAAAGCAGTAAAGAGGTTGCAGCACTTCATCCGCTGTGCCCAGTCGAGGAATAAGCCTGTTTATGTTCTTCAATGCGACATCCGGCATTACTATGATTCTGTGGACCATGAAATCCTAAAGCGCATCATACGCAGGACGATAGCAGACAAAAGGCTGCTGGAGGTATGGGATAAGATAATCGATGGATATAACGAAGATACCGGCGTGGGTATTCCGATTGGAGCACTTACGAGCCAACTTTCGGCCAACATCTATTTGAATGTACTCGACCACTTTGTGAAAGAGTGCATCGGCGCTAAGTGGTATTTGCGATACATGGACGATTTCCTCATCGTCGCAAATGACAAGGAAACCTTGCACAAGTATCTGGCCGATATCAAATGGCTGCTGGAAGGTCATTTGAAGCTGCATCTTAACCCGAAAACAAAAATATATCCGATATGCCGGGGCGCTGACTTTGCGGGCTTTCGGATATTTGCTGACCGCATTTTACCGCGAAAGAGAAACATCAAGGCGGCCAAGAAGCGGTTCAAGGATTTGTCATGGCGATACAAACGCGGGGAAATAGGGCTTGATGATGTCAAACCTCGCGTGGCATCGTTCCTGGGGTACACAAAGCATTGTCGGGCGAAGCGTACCTGTGATTCTACATTGAAGTGGCTGAAATGCCAGAGACAGACGGAAGGAGTAAAGAAAAATGTCAACTAAGCAGAGCCTTATTATCACCACGGCGGCATCCGCAGCGGATGTGGCCGATTTCCCGCTGGTAACTGGCGTGGTCATCACGGCAACGGAGCCGACCGGCACCAGCACGAGATACCTTTTCAATATTGGTGGTAACTGGAAATACTACGATACCACCAATTCACAGTGGGCCGATGCGGCAACGCAGGAGCTGACTGCCGCCAGCGTAATGGCAGAAGGTAACACCAAAGCCGAAATCAATGCACTGGCACAGGCTGCCTTTGCAGGCTGGGCAGGAAACACCATCAATGTGGCTGTGGGCTTGCAGACCACGAATGTTGACCAGCCCTCTGTAACCAGTATTCAGGTCAAGGGGCAGGCCAGCGGCCAGCAGACGGTGGAAACCACATACAGTGATACCATCACGCTTTCCGATGCGCCGGTTGAAATCCTCGACATTCAGACCGACACCGAAGTGAGCGACGGCGGCACGGTGCAGATTCAGGCATCCATTTTGGGCGGTTCCATGGATGCGAATAACTGGAGCGCCTATCAGCCCTACACCGACTTTGTGACGAACCCCGCCACGACGGCAAAGGCTATCAAGTTCAAGTTTATCAAGACCGCGCCTAATGTGGGCGTAAGCGTGGCCACGGTCAAGAGCGTATCTGTGAAGCATCGCACCGACAATGTGGCGGTATTCAGCGAGGGCACCGGTGTAGTGCTCACTAAGACCTACAACTTTGTGAACAGTATCAGCCGGGCCCATCTCATGGTAAAACACCCGATTGTTCAGGACACGGAAGTAACGGCACAGATTTCCCTCCGCGAAGCTCCGCACACGGTGACTGGCGAAGTGCTGGGCAATGGTACTGGCGCCGCCCAGACGGTAACGCTGGCACATAATGAAAGTGTGGCTTCCCACAACTTCGCGCTGTACTTCGACGGAGTGCAGCAGGCGGCCGCCAGCTATTCATTCAGCCCCACCGATGGGCAGGTTACCTTCAACGCTCCCGAAGGTGTGAGCGTAACCGCGGATTATGTCTATGGATGGACCAAGGAACAGTTCGTGGACATGCTGCATGATACGGAATACCCGGACAAGAACGACAACAACCTTGTGGATGACCAGTTTGATTATGTGGCTGGTGATGATGGCCTCAAAGGTTCCGTTGGTACGGTTCGGGTAACGCTCATCCAGCACACCGGCACGGTACACAATGAAGCTCTGGGCACTGGCACCGGCTCCCAGCAGAGCTTCAAGCTGGCACATCATGCAAAGGCCGAAACCATCACGGTTACCCCGGCAGGGGCTACATGGCGGTTTAAGGATAACACCGATGTATTGCAGGTAACGGCACCGCAGGGCGAGGCTATCAGCGTAAGCTATGATTGGGCCGCCCGCACGAATTACCTCGATTCCATCGCGTGCATCTTCAACGAATAAAAGGGGAGGTGAAGAACAATGCATATATTCAACCACGGCAACGCCGCCCGCAAGAGAGCGGCACAGGCGAAGAAACAGCAGGTCACGAACCTGCAGGATGCGCAGGACCTCATCGCAGAGCTCACAGAGCAGAACGCAGCACTTATGGAGCAGGTTGCTGATTTGCAGCAGTCCCTCAATGATGTGCAGGAAGTAGCAGCAGGATTGCTGGAGAAGTAAAAAGGAGGATATAAACCATGGCTAAAACTACTAAGACTACGACGGAAGAACGGCACAGCACGCCGATTATTAGACTGTATGCTTGCTTGGTGAGAGCTAAGCGCCGCACCATCGAGCAGGTGCCGGAACAGTGGCGGCAGGATGTTGCCGATTACCTTGATGGCAAATTCGAATAATCACCAGGAGCAGGAAGGGAGCCTTGAGGGCTCCTTTTCTTATGGAGGAAAAACACTTTGGAGACATTTTGCGAGATATTGAAATCTTTGATTCCTGTACGGTTAGAGGCCGTATGGGGGGCGGTTGTGGGCGTGGTAGGAACATTTGCAAGTTACGTTTGCGGAATGTGGAACAGTGCCATAGAAACACTGGTCATTCTCATGGTGCTTGACTATGCGAGCGGATTATTAGCGGCCTACATCAACCCCGGCTTAGCTCTTAATTCACAAAAGGGCTTCAAGGGGATTGCCAGGAAGCTATATATTTTCATCCTGGTGGCAATCGCTCATTCCATTGACTCGCTTCTGGGCATCCATGAGATTTGCACAATGGCCACATGGTTCTACATTGCTAATGAGGGATTGAGTATTACTGAAAACGCTGCTAAAGCTGGCGTTCCAATCCCTAGTACATTAAGAGATACACTTGAGCAATTATCCCACGAGAAGAAAGCGCGGGAGACAAAGGAGGGCCAATGAATGGTTTAGCTTGGAGCGAGCTATACGAAAAGTTTGCTGAATTTGCTTATGTGGCAAGGAAACAAGGCTTTTACAATAACGCGGTGCAAGAAATGGAGTATTCCCTTTTTGAAATGTGCCCATTTCCGCGAAGGTTCATTCCGAATAAGAAAGGCGGTAGTAAGAAATGAGAGTTATCGACATTTCAGCATGGCAAGAGAACGTGGACTGGCAAGCTCTGGTGGATGCCGGGGTGGAAGGTGTCATCCTCAAAATTGGTGAGGGCTGCAGGCTGGATGATATGTTTGTCGAGCATGTCAATCATGCGGTGGAATATGGGCTCCAGTATGGCGTTTACTTTTTCGCACATGCCGCCTCTTATGATGAAGCAGTGAACGAGGCCGACACGGTGGCCGATTGGCTGCAGGAATATCTTCGGGGTGAAACTCCGGCTTTGGGCATCTGGTACGATGCAGAAAGTGAGGATATGCTGGAGGGCGATGTTACAGAGTCCTGCCGGGCATTTATCAACCGGCTGACCGAATACGGCCACCAGTACAACGGCATATATGCCAGCTGGAACTGGTTGAGCGCCGAAGGGGCTCATCACATCCGCATTGAGGACCTGCCGGAGTACGTTCCCTATTGGGTAGCAAACTACGGCAAGGGCAACACCTTCGATAATCCCTGCAAAGATTATCTGAAAGAGGAATACCCGGACAACATCATTCGGATGCACCAGTTCACCGACAACCTCGACGGATTCGGCTATGATGCTAATATCTATTACGATGATTGATTGAGTTAAAATCGAGTTAGAAACGAGTTAAAAATGAGTTAAAGACTCTATTTTTACATGGAATATTTTTAACTCGATTAGTGGAATATTTTCTGCATGTTAAAAAGTGAGTTAAGGAGGAATAAACAATGGCAGACCTGGAAACTATCAAGAACGATATCATGGAGCATGTCGATGATATCTTGACCCCCGAAGTAAAGGCGGCAGGTGTGGAGCTTCTGCGGAATGAAGCCCTTCCGAAGCTGGTGGAGCTGAAAGACCATTTCACCAAGGAGCTGACCAAGCAGGCCGAAACGGAGCAGGGCTGGTGTAAGTTCCGCGATGCTTACTTTTTCCCGCTTCTCATGCGCGGCATTATCTACTTTGTAGGGAAGATGCTGGACAAGATGCAGGCGGCAGCTACCGCCGAAGTGAAAGGAAGTGACGCTCCGGCCCAGCAGCCGGGGCAGGAATAAGCCGTAGGTAATGCCAAAGGGCAGGGCTGATTTTGCGACCGACACGAATGTCAGTCGCAAACACCATTTTTCCCATGCCGGTAAAATGGTACGGCCCCAGCTCTATGGCTGATAGAAGGAAGGTGTGTGGTGTGGGTGAAACATCTATTGTGCTTAATATCATTGCTGTGCTTGTTGCTATTGCCGGAGCATGGTTTTTGTTCCGAGACATACACAGTGACAGCAGAACAGCTGACGAAGCTGGAGACAAACTTGCAGCAGCTCAAGCAGAACAACGAACGGCTGGAGATGCTATACAAGCAGTCACAGAAGGACTTGCAGACAGCACAGGAAAAGTCAGCGACATTACAGAAACAAGTCGAGGGCTTGCAGAGTCAGTTAATAATGCTCAAGACTCAATCCGAGGCAGCGGGGAAATCATTGCAGACAGCCAGCAGCGACTTGGAGAGTGCGAAGATATTATACGAGCAATCAGAGAGGGAGCACCGAAGGACTGAAAGCCGATTAAAGGCCCAGCGCACAGCGTGGGAATTTGTCGCGGGTGGGCTCCTGCTTTGCTTAGCTTTTTGATACGAGAGAAGGGGACAGGAAATAACCTGCCCCCTTATTTTTGTGCAACGAAAAAGGCACCCGGTAAAAGGTGCCTTTACTTTATGTCGATTAACTTATTTCTAAGCTAATTAGGAGTTAGAATGGTGGAGACAAGGCTCACCCTCGTAAACTCCTAAAATCTCCCCTGCCTTATTTGGCAAGGCTTTTCTTTAATTTCTCAGAGGTGTACTCATTGGAGCCTATGCAAAGGTACAGGTCAACATCGATATTATCTTTGTAGACGGTCACGGAACGGACGAAGGTATTTATCATGGATTTGTAGCCTTCCTCGTTGTTCGTCATCTTCCAGCTATTGATTACCGCCTTGACCTTCTCGACCGACAAGACCTCGTGGCTGTACTCTTTGAGCTCTGCCAATCGCTGGCGGGCGGCAGCGGCTTTCTCAGAATTCTTTTTGATTCGGGCAATGAGGATATCGGATATTTCGCCGGTCTCCAGCAGGCCCATCAACCTATCATTGGATTGCTCCAGCGTGGTGATTTGACTATGCAGGGAGTGAATTTCGGTGATAAACTCCATGTTGTTTTCTTCCAGCTTGGCATTGATGGAGTCAACGATGGAGCGGATGTGCCGGTTATTCAGTATCGAATGACGGATTACATCAATGACCTGCTTTTCCAGCGGGCGGCCTTTTACCTGCCTGCCACAGTTTGGGCATCGATAGTATAGATATTCCTTCACCTTGTCTTTGAGCTTGTGCCGGTAGCTATTGCCCTGCATTTTGCAGCCACATTCCCCACATGCGATTAGGTCACTAAGCAGGTATTCCACCTTTGCACGAACGCTGCCAGGGGCCCGCCTGTGCTTGTCCATACACTCGCAGGCCCTTTTCCATGTGTCCATGTCAATAATAGCAGGCATACCGCCAGCAACCACAAGGGCATCCTCACAGTTCTTATGACCATTGCGGGGCATATTGCGGGGGCCTCGATTCTTGCCATAGACATAAAAGCCGGCATATTTCTGATTCGCAAGAATATCATGCAGGGAGGTATAGCGGAATTCCTTCCCTGATTTGGTTGTATATCCCCGGCGATTACACTCATTGACAATATCGGGGTAGCGGTGGCCGTTGGTATACATATCGAAAATGAGGCGCACAGCGCGGGCCTCCTGCTCATTTATCACATAACGCTTATCTGGGCCTACATCATAGCCAAGCGGGGGCGTGCCGCCATTATGCACGCATTTGAGGGCGTTTTCATTTTGCCCTTTCTTGACCTCTTTGGAAAGGTTGCGGGAGAAGTAGGCTGCCATCCCGACCAACTGATTTTCCATCAATTGCCCTTCGGCGGTGGTGGTATCAAAGGACTGGCCAGCATATTCCACAGTAACGCCGGCACGGATTAACTGCATTTTGTTAAAGTAGTAGTCGTATTCGTTGCGGGCGTTTCGATTGACTTTGTGGAACACAGCGACCTGGAACCCGCCCTTTTTGGCATCCTTAATCATCTGCTGATAGTCTGGCCTGCGGTCATTGGTGGCAGTGAAGGCCTCATCGATATACTCATGGATGATGCGGTAATTCCTATCCTCACAATGCTTGCGACAGATACGGAGCTGGGCATCGATGGATTCTTCCCGCTGGTTGTCGGATGAATAGCGGGCATATATTACGGCGTTTAACATAATGATTCACCTCCTTTTGGTTGCTGGGGCTGCCCTTCGGGGCGGCTCTTTTTTTATTTTTGCGAGGTTCCGGCGTATAATTGCGAGGTTTATATTTATGCAATTCTTCTCCTGATTTCAATAACCTTGCCAATGACCTGGACAGGAAGCTCCATAACTTCGCGGGGCGTGTAGTGATGGGGAGTATATACGGATGTATTGTGCCCTATGAGCGTTATCCCTTCGGGCCCTTCCTTCACTTCCTTTGCGGTGGCATCTTCGCCATCTATCAGAACGATGGCAATCTGCCCACTATCCACGGTGGACTGCTGCCGAACGATGACGGTATCACCATCCATGATTGTGGGCTCCATGCTCCGGCCTTGGATGCGCAGCGCGAAATAATCGAAGCCATCATCCTTATACCTTTCCTCGATAAACTCATAGCCTTCGATTCGTTCATCGGCATAGATTGGCTCACCTGCTGCCACTCTGCCCAGCAAGGGGATTCGGTAACAGTATTCCGAGGATAGCTTTGTGATGGGGAGCGATGGGGGAAGTTGGGGCGGTTCAACTTGAGCATCGTTTCCCATTAAGGCGGCAGGTGTTGTATGAAGCGCTTTAGCTATGGCTACCAGTTTGGATTGTGTAATGTCATTTACACCTAATTCAATTTTGTTGATAGAGCTGCGCGACTTGAAGCCTACCAGCCGAGCCAATTCATCTTGAGACATCCCGCGGGATTCTCTAATTCTTTTAATGTTTGCATATAGCTCCAGCACGTTAATCCCTCCAATGTTAATTACAGTTTTCTATATTGATTTTATAGGAAAATAGATTTATAATCAACATTTTTATAATTTTTTTACAAAAAAGTGTTGACATGAAATCTACAAGATGATACTATATGCGTGTAGACGGAAAATCAACATAAAGAAAGGAGAGCATATCAATGACAAACACACTGGAGCTTGATTATGCAATCAAGCGAGCAGGCCTCGACCGTGAAAAGGTGGCCAAGATTCTGGGCATCGGCATAACGACACTGTTCAACAAACTCCATAATAAAGTGGAGTTTAAGGCCAGCGAAATCGCCAAGCTGAAAAGCCTGCTCAATCTGACCAAGGAGCAAAGAGACATGATTTTTTTTGCGAATAATGTAGATTTACAATCTACAAAGGAGGCGTAAACATGAAGTACACAGAGTACGGCTTACAAATCAGCATTGACGAATTACGGCGGCTGTTAGCTGATGCAGAAAACGAAGCCAAGTATCACGACAAAGAGGGGTGCATCTATATCAAAGGTGGGGAAAAACCGACCATAACCCAGTACAGCGTTTATGCGGAGTGCAACCCCACCAATCACACCTATGGGGTTAGGTAAGAAAGGAGGCATAAGCATGACAGTAATCTTTCGGATGCCTGCCGATAAAGCAGACATTATGGACTACCACGCCGACATCGAAGAACTTCGCCAAAATCTGCAGGCACTGCTCACGGATAAGGATGTTGTGTTTATCGAAACAGAAGATATTTCCTTTGACCTTGGCACCTGCGGCGGGCGCATCGAAGCGGATGTGGAGCTGACCACGAGTGAGGAAGTATATGTAACCTTCTACACTGGCAGCGGGGCTTTCACGATAAGGACCAGCAAAGGCTACGAGGTGAGTTTCACGGCGGTGGGGCACAAGCTCCTAATTGATAAACACGCATTTTGCGACTAAGGAGGGCAGCCATCATGATTGTTACTCTGGACATCAAGACAGGCGATGTTTTGGGCGTGCGGGATTCGCCGGAGGTTCCAATCGGGCGGCTGGCGGCAATGTTCGCAAACAGAACCAAGAAGATATGGGAGGCCGAGCTGGGGAAGGAACAGGAAAAGGGGGTGAGTAAATGCGAGACTCAGCAAAGCAGCGGGGCACCAAGTTCCATGAAAATTTAAGATTGTATCGTAAAGCAACAGGGATGAACGCTAAAACGTTCGCCACACAAGTAATCAATATGCCCTACACCACCTATGCTCCTTACGAAACTGGAGCAAGAGAGCCCACGATAACGAACTTATGCCGCATAGCGCGTGCACTTAATGTTTCTATTGATGACTTAGTAGGCTATAAGCCACCAGCTAAATGTAATAGCGCGAAGAACCAATTATTTAATAAAAAGCTAAAAAAAGCTATGAACGCCCTGGCGGATGTTATAGCTTTAACCGAAGCAGAAGGAGAATGCTGAATGAGAGAATGGGACGAGCTCATTAAGGAGCAGCAGGACAGGAAAAAGCGGATTGAGTCGCTGATAAAGAAGTTTGTCGGCGGGGCGGCGCTGATTGGGGCGGCAATTCTCTTGACTGGTTTCTACGAGGGCGACCAGCAGCTTGTGGAAGAAACCTATGTCGTCAAAAAGGGCGATACCCTCCGGCATATTGCCGAAACGTATCTGGAGAAAAACACCGGGGGCCGCAGGTACATCCTCGAATTTGAGCAAGGCATAATCGAGGGGAACCCTGAACTCCAAAATGGCAACTCTGGGAACATCCACCCCGGCCAGAAAATCAAAATCACCTACTGGGTGAAGAAAGGCGATGCTGGCCAATGAGAAAAAGAAAAGCCACCTGCTGCAGATGCGGGCGGGAATTTGAAGAAGGGGAGACATACGACAAGATATGGACCGGCCACAGCATGGCGCCGATTTGCCACGATGATAAGACCTGTGAGGAAAGATATTTGCTCAATTATCACCGCAGGGGCGGGCAACATCGGAAATTTTGACAACAAAAAAAGCCCGGTAAAAACCGAGCTTTTCTCGAACTTGTGGAGCGCCGAGAAACCTCCGCAAGTTGTGTAGAGCAATAACCTTTGAAACGCAAATTTAGTATAGCACGAGAAAGGAGAATTTTTCAAATGAAATTATATAAAATGACCGTTGACCACTTCAAAGGCCTCGAAAAATTGGAGCTGTCACCGCATGGAAGTAACATCACCATCCGAGGCAAAAACGGCACCTACAAAAGCACGGTGGCAGATGCTTATGCCTGGTGCTTGACTGGCAAAGGCTTCGACGGTAAGACCATCGACACGCAGATTAAGCTCCGGGGCGAGGATGGCAGCACCCCGAATGATGGCGGTGTGGAACATTCCGTGGAGCTGGTGTTCAAGGATGACGGCGGGCGGCAGATTTCCTTCCGCAGGATGTTCAAAGAGAAATGGGAGAAGCAGAGAGGAACCGCCAGCAGGAGCTTCAAAGGCCACACCACCGATTACAGCATCGACGATGTGCCGATGGCCAAGAAAGAATTCGAGCGCAAGGTGGAGGAAATCTTCAAGGGCGAAACCTTCCAGCTCCTTTCGATGCCACTTCACTTCATGACCAATGTTAAGTGGCAGGACCGGCGCAAGGTGCTCATGACCATGTGCGGTGACACGCCGAATGAAAAGATTATTGACGATAACAAGAGCCTTGAACCTCTGCGGGAGGAACTAAAAACCAAAGATATTGCAGACCTTCGCAAAATCATCCAGTCCAAAATGAAGAAGAACAACGAGGAAGTCAAGAGCATCCCCGCCCGCATTGATGAACTGGTGGGAATGAAGGACGGAGCCGCAGACGGTGACAAGAAGCAGCTGGAAACAGACATCAAGGTTTTGGAAAAGACACTGGACGAACGGCAGGCCGGACTTGCAGCCATCAAAAACGGTGGCAGAAATGCAGCCATCCAGCAGATGAACGCTGAAATTGAAGCCAAAATGACAAAGTTTAAGGCAGAGATGGAGGCCGATTACAACCGCAAGGCCAGCGAGGCAGAAAGAACCATCAATGGATGCCGTTCCGAGATTGAGCGCCTGGGCTATGACATTGAGCATAACCAAAAGGACATTGAACGGCTGGAAACCACAGCCGAAACCGCTGATAAACTTGCGGCAAAGCTCCGGGAAGAATGGAACGAGGTTCATGCCGAGCCCTTCCCTGATAATGTCAGCGATACATGCCCCTGCTGCGGTCAGAAACTTCCTGCCGAAAAAGTGGAAAGCATCCGGGCGGCAGAGCTCCAGAAGTTCAACCTTAACAAGGCCGAAAGATTAAAAGCCATCCAAGAGAAGGGCAAAAACATCATGGCAGGGAAAAACAGCGACCTTTCAGCGGTGGCCACCCTCAAGACTACCAACGAAGAAAAGCAGGCCCGCATTGATGAACTTTCCAAGAGCCTTGAAGAAGCCCAGAAGATGCTGGACGGTGTGAGCAAGCCGGAGCCGGAAAAGCATCCCGAATACATCACCCTCAAGGAGCAGTTAGATTTCAACATCCACAGCATGGAAAACGACAACGAGGCCGACAAGGAGCTCAAGGAGCTGGAAGAACAGATAGCCACCATCCGCAATGAGATTTCCGACCGGCAGAAGAAACTTGCCGCCATCGAACAGAATGAGGGCATTGATGCCAGAGTGGATGAACTCAAGGACAGAGAGAAAACCCTGGGCAAGATGTACTCGAACCTTGAAGCACAGCTTTTCCTTACGGAAGAATTCCTGCGGGCAAAGGTCAGAGCTACCGAGGATAACATCAACAGTCACTTCAAATATGTTCGCTGGAAGATGTTCGACCAACGCATCAATGGAGCACTGGAGGAATGTTGCGAACCGCTTATTGATGGCGTGCCCTTCTCTGATGGGCTCAATAAGGGGAGCCGGATGAAGGCGGCCCTCGACATCAACAACGCCTTGAGCGACTATTTCGGGATTGTTCTCCCGGTCATCATCGATGACTGCGAAAGCTATACCAGCCTGCCGGAGACGAAAGCACAGCTCATTAAGCTCATAGCTGATGGGAACCATGATGCCCTTTCAGTTGAGATAGATTAAGCCATAGTGACCATAAGGAGGAATAAAACATGGCAAACGAAATTCAGACCACCCAGAACAACGCTAACTTAGTGCCGGGGTTCAGCTCCATGGCGAGCTTCGACCTGCTGCAGCGCATCTCGAAGATGTTCAATTCATCTTCTCTGATGCCGGCACAGTATCGCGGGCCGGAAAACTTCGGTAACTGCGTGATTGCGGTCAACATGGCCCAGCGCATGAACGCTGATGTCATGATGGTGGCGCAGAACCTTTATGTGGTCCATGGGAACCCCGCGTGGAGCTCAAAGTTTATGATTGCCACCTTTAACCAGTGCGGCAAATACAGCTCCATCCACTACAAGGAAACTGGCGAAAAGAACACCGATTCCTGGGGATGCATCGCATGGGCGAAGGAACTCGCCACCGGCGAAATCCTCGAAGGCCCTGAAATCACCATCGGCATCGCCAAGAAAGAAGGCTGGTATGGCAAGAGCGGCAGCAAGTGGCAGACGATGCCCCAGCAGATGCTCCGTTATCGTGCAGCCTCCTGGTTCATCCGCACCACGGCTCCCGAAATCTCGATGGGCCTGCAGTCGGTGGATGAGGTGATTGATTCCGAGCCCATCAACGTGACCAATGAAATCAACGCCAACGCCAACCGTGAAGAATTCGTCCCCGAAGCTCCGGCGCCTGCCATTGAACCTGCAAAGAAAGTCACCATCGATGACCTCAACAAGGTGGAAGCAGATGTGGCAGCCCCGGAACATGAGCCAGCCGTTGCAGAAAAGCCGAAATCCAGGAAAAAAACAGCCGAACCCCAGCAGGCCGCACTTGAAGGGCCGGGATTCTAAATGCTGGACATAGCAATTCACGCCACAGGCAGTACCGGGAATTGCTATACGGTGAGTAATGGGAAAGCTACGGTCATGCTTGACTGTGGCCTACCCTACAACCGTATTCAAAAGCTAACCGGGTTCATCCTGCCGGATGCGGTATTTGTCACGCATGAGCACCAAGACCATGTGAAAGCCGCCAAGGATTTCATGAAGCGTGGGGTTGATATCTACACCAGCGCCGGGACGGCAGAGGTTGAAAACCTCGAAGGGCATTTGCTCCACATCATGAAAAATCGTCAATCTGTTTCGATTGATGGGATTGTGGTTAGTGCCTTTGAGACTCAACACGATGCAGTCGAGCCATTAGGCTTCCTGCTGGATGATGGAGAGGATAGGCTGCTATATGCAACAGATACCTATTACCTGCATTATCGATTCCCAGGGCTGACAAAAATAATGGTTGAGGCGAATTACTGCAATGAGATTCTGACCGAAAACCTGCGTTATGGGAAGTTACCGAAAACACTGGAAAGGCGATTAAGGGAAAGCCACTTTTCTTTGGAAAATCTCAAAAAATTCTTTTTGGCAAATGACCTTTCAAAGGTAAAAGAAATCTGGCTGATTCATTTATCAAAAGGAAACGCTGACCCGGTGATGTTCAAACGAGAGATTGAAGCATTAACTGGAAAGCCTGTTTATGTGGCAGGCATTGATTAAAAGGAGGAAATCCGTTTTGGATAATAAGAGCATCGTAATCGACAAAATCAAATACATGGAAAGTCAGGGAAAAATCAAGATTGACTTCAAGAACAAAGGCGAAACCAATGACCAGTTCAGCGGAATTTTTTCCGAACCGGCAGACCCGCTTTTCTATGAGTCATTGAAGGCGCTGAAAAGTTCGGTGCAGGTTATTCTTGACCTCCCCGACGATATGGCAACCAGAATTATCCCCTATGCCGTTTCCTACACCTATGGAGCAGAGGGCCGAATGGGTGCTGTGATTTCCTCCCGCTTCATCATCCCCAGCACCGGCAAAGAAACCACGATTTCCACGCCGCTTATGAAATGCTATGAGGGCGGCAAGGATGAAGCGAAATGTTTCTCGCAAGGCACCGCTAAAAAGTTGTGGCAGCTGGAAGCAGAGGCGCGGCGTTATCTTGCTGGTGACCGTGCCCAGCAGAACCTTTTCGATGAAGAACAGCCGGAGGCAGAGCAGGAACATCATGCAGAACTGCCACAGGCCCAGCCGGCTATTGAGCCATAACATAATGTGGCAGGAAGGAGGTGATTTCATTGGCTAGGCCACAGAAAGCGGGGCTGGAGTATTTCCCCCTCGATGTTGATATCGATTCAGATGAACGTGTGGAATTTATCCTTGCCAAGCATGGGTTCCAGGCCTTCGGGATTCTGATAAAGCTGCTCATGGAGATATATCGACAAGGTTACTACATTGCGTGGACGGAACGACAACAGTATGTATTCGCTAAACGAGTTAATGTAGACAGTATGTATACGGAAACCGTAGTTTCTGCATACATAAACGAGGGTATTTTCGACAAAAATCTTTTTGACCAATATGGGATTTTAACATCCCATGGCGTGCAAGCCCGCTATTTACAAGCCTCCGGGCGCAGGGTGACTGTGGAAATGATAGAGCAATTTTGCCTTTTAGACACCAAAGAACTGCCAAAACAGCCGAAAATCTCATTTATTGATGTTTCTGCATGCAAAAACCCTAGTTTCTGTATACGCAATGTATACGGAAACCCTAGTAAACGTAACATTACGTTAGCAGAAAGTACACAAAGTAAAGTAAAGGAAAGTAATATATCTACTACTACTACCCCCTTATATTCCCCCATTGAGGAAAAAGAGCCGATGATGGACGAAGAACTGGCCAGAGTTGTCAAGGAGTTCTCTGACAACATCCACCCCATCACTCCTATGGAGTTCGAGGCATTGCAGGAAGAATTAGAGACCTTCTCACCTGACAGAGTGATTGAGGCTATTGCCAGAGCAGTGGACAGGGGCAAGCGCTCAATGGGATATATTCGCGGAATTCTCAAAAGCTGGCAAGAGGAAGGCTACGACGAGCCAGGCGATGTGAAAGGCAACGAAAAGCCGGAAAGGAGCAAAAAGACCAATGGACGCAGATTTTCAAGCCCTCGTAAGAGAAATAGAGAGCAAGAGGAAGAAAGCGAGAGCGCAAGAAAACTCGATGCCGACCTCGAATATTACGAAACCCATCAAGTCTATCCGTGGGAAGTACAATCTGGAGGAGACGGAGCTGGAGGCCAACCGGGACAGAATAGCAGAGATTGAAGCGCTGCAGGATATGTGCCGGGGATGCACAGGGGAAATTTGCCGCCAGTCAGTGCAGGGGATGATTCCCCAGGTAACGCCGGAAAACGGCAGATTTTACGAGGGAGTGTCCATTTGCAGACATGAAAGGACCCGCCGGCAGCAGATGAAGCAGGAGCGGCTTTTCAAATCGGCAAAGGTTCCAGTTGCTTACCAGCATGACGATTTCAGTTGTTACAGAGTAACCCCGCATAACCAAAAGGCGGTGGAGGCAGCAAAGTGGGTGATTGATGCCGACGAAGGGGCGAGGAAAGGGCTTTTTCTCTATGGCCCCAGAGGCACCGGCAAAACGAAGCTGGCAAGCATCATCGCCAATGAGAAAATGCGCAAAGGCAACCCGGTGTTATTTACGAGCGTTCCTGACCTCATGAACGACCTTCGGGAAAGCTATGTAAATAAAACCAATGCGGCGGCCATGAAGATGGCAAGAGAGGCCATCTGCCTAATCCTCGATGACCTGGGAGCCGAAAAAGTAACGGAGTGGGTGGGGGAGCAGTTGTTCTCCCTGCTCAATTTCCGATACAACGAGGGATTGCAGACCATCATCACCACGAACTACACGTTGCAGGATTTGCGTAAGCGGCTGACCTTCATTGCTGATGGAATGGTGGACGATACGCAGGCCCAGCGAATTATGAGCCGCATCGCGGGGATGTGTGTGACCATCAACGTAGGTGGCGAAGATTGGAGAAAAGGAGCGGTTGAGTGATTATCGACGAACAAGGCCCATGGGAGGGCGTGATTCCGGGACATCCGGCAACGAAAAAGAACAGCCCCATCTTAGTGAAGGGGCGGGCGCTGGTACTCCCCAGCAAGGCCTATAAGGCCTATGAGAAATTATTCCGCAAGGAGCTGGAGGCGATGGGGAACCTCCCCCACTATGAAGGGCCGGTGCAACTCACAGCAGAGTATTGGCTGCAGGATAGGCGGGGTTATCCCGACCTAAACGGCCTAATTCAAGCCACACAGGATATTATCAGCGACGAATACAGCCACAAAGACCACAAGAAAGTTCTGAAAAGGCAATGGCTCCTGGCTGATGATAGGCTTGTAAAATCTTTGGACGGATGCCGCATAGCCGGAATTGACCGGGACAATCCCAGAACAATCCTTCGCATCATACCTTTACCGCTTACCGCATACGATGCAGACCCCCAGCTGGTGAAGCTCTACAAGGAGAGAGCACAGGGCGGGCTTTTCTAGGAGGCGCTAATCATGGCAGCAGAAGATTACAACCCGGAGCATTATCGGGACCCTACACCGAGGGCGGTAATTGCCCACGAAGCAAACGAAGCATGGCGCAGGAAGGCCAGAAAGGCCATATATGCCGCAAGGGCCGCCCTTAAAGCGCATGGATTCGAGGCAGTGGGGCGCATCACAATAATTGACCAACGGACAGGGAAAATGTTTTGACGGCCTAAGAGCCGATTTAAGCCCTCTAAAATCCCCTGCCCTATCAAGTATACCTAAAGTGGCATAAACACCCCACAGGGGGCAAATTTGGGCGAATGGGGGCATATTTTGAAAGGTGGTTTATATGGGATTTGCAAAGAAGATGCAAAGAAAGCTGAAAAAGAAGGCACAGAAGGGCGATAAAAACGCCATCCGGGAGTACAAAATCGCCAATGCGGCTGTCAAGGAAAGCTATGTTATGCAGCTGAAACGCGATAGGAACTGCCGGAAGGAGGCCATCCACAACCTTACAGCCTCTTTCCTCCTGGCGATGCACGAAGGCTACGGCTTTGGAGCTGGACGGCTCAAACGGCTCCAGCAGAAGATGCAGAGCGAATTCGATGCCATTACGGCCAAGAACGTGAGCATCGAGGAAGTGGCGGAATTCCTTCGGGACGAAATCGGGCTGGATGTTGATATAGCCGCCAGTGACCCGAACGCGGGCCATTACCGTAAGATTGAATTTAAGGCGGTGCAGGAAATGAGTGCAGCTTTCCTCATGGCGATGCTGGACGAATTCAATTTCAAGAAAAAGAGGCTGGGCGCTGCTTACGATTATGTTGCCGAATTAAGCGAAAAAGCTAATGCCGGGGAAATCACCTATGATGAAATTACCGACAAGGTTAATAAGGTGATGTGCCGGGGCGAAATGGACAAAACGAGATTTAAGGCCATCACCCACAAAGAGCGAAAAATGAGCGCATAAAGAGATAAGGAGGAACAGAAAATGGAAGGTTTATATCATGCTTTGCAGATTGGCTTTTTCTTAGGTTTATCGATGGTGTTCTGGGGCGGTGGAATGTTCCTCATAAAGTACATCGCAAACGGCGAAGCGCCGGAGGAATTAAACGAGAATGAAACAAAAATCGTTTGTGCCTTAATGGTGGTTTCCCTCGTGGTTGCCATGTTCACGATTTAGAGAAAATAAGGAGAATAAAACGATGGAAAACAAGAACAAAAAGTGGAAAATCAGCCAGCAAAAGCAGCTCAAGAAATTGGAGAAAACGGTCAAAGGTTTATCTCTTGCGCTTCGGTCATTAAGTACCTGGTGCGGTGAGGTGGAACACACCCAGTATATGATGCTGAAAGCCTTCGCCGAAGATGATGATATTATCGCTGACACCGAAGATATGCTGATGGCCCATAAGGAACACACCAAGGTTGAAAAAGTCATTCTGCCAAAGCCTTGTGATGGCCCACTTTATGCTAACTGTGACATTGTGGATTATCTGCATAAGGTGGAGGAAGAATTTGTCGAAGTTCAGGCAGCCTTTGAGGGCTGGAAAAGGAACTGTGACCAGAAAAGCCGGGACAAGTTCCTGCTTGAGTGTACGGATTTGATTGTGGCAACCACCAGCTTGATGTGGAAGTCCGGGGCAGAGCTCCATGAACGGCAGCGGCTCATGGATGAAGTCAATCACTCAAACGGTCATCGTGATGGAGGGCGTAGATTTCAAAGGAGGGCATAACCGATGAAAGTTGTCTGGACCGAGAAGGCAGAACAGGATTACGCAAGCAGACACCCAGGGAAGAAGAACAAGCGCAAGGCCGGGACGGAAGTCCTTTATGATGGCAAAACCCTGCTGGTATCTATGGCTGAAAACGCAGTGTATCGGGCTTATAAGCTGCGGGGCTGGGTGATGACCGTAAAAACGCCGGAGGATGAACGCCCAGCAACAGGGGCACACATCACGGAGGATGAGAAAAAGGAACGCTGGAGAACCTTGCAGGAGCTCTTTGCCAGTGACCAAAATTACACCCTCCGGGAAATGGCAGCGGTTATGGGATATAAAAGCGCCGATGTGGTTTCACGGCTGATTCATAATCATGGGGAAACGCTGGTAAAGAAGTATGGAGCGCTCCCATACAAGGCCTGCTTTGCTAGGTGGTATTCAAAATATATGGAGTCACCGAGGAAGGAGCAACCGCCAAAGGTTGATGCACGAGTTCTGAAACAGAACAGCCGGTGGAAGATTCTCATCAAGGACATTAAGAAAAAGAAGCAGCTGGAGGAAATCGCCAGGGATATGGGATGCCGTCGCGTGTCGAGCGTTCGCCAGTTTGTCTGTGACCATGGTGTGAGGCTGACAAAGGAAATCGGCCCGCTGCCCTTCTCGCCAGTGATGCCGAAATATATGCAGAGATTCATGCAGTTCATGGCGTAAGGGAGGCGGCAGGCATGACAATCAGCGAATGTGGCCAAAGGTGGCAGCACATACAGCAGTACATCAAGGAACAGCTTACCGAAAAGGAGATGGCCGAAAGGCTGGGCATAACCCGAACGATGCTCATTTCATGGATGAGAACAAACGGCCATCTCATGATGGTAATTTATGGCTACCTCCCCTTCAAGCACGGTATGCCCAGAGGCTTCTTGAAATATACGGAGGTATACGAAAGATGGTAGATTATCTGATTGGTGCAGCAGTCGGCTATGTATTATCATTGCTGACAATGTTGGTTATCTGGAGCCTCTGCATAACAGCAGCAGAGGCGGATAGGAGGAATAGAAAATGAGTGGTATTTGCACGCCTTTAGTTACTGGAATGAGCATCATCACCGAAAGCGGTAAGGGGATAAGCGTTCGCTTAAAGCCGGGCGAGCGCTGGAGATTCAAGCTGAACAAGGCCCACGAAAATATGTTGTCTGTTACCAAGGGCGAGGATGTTTGCCTGGTGCTGACCGTATCGCAGTTCTACAAGGACTTCAAGATTATTGAGCGTGAGGGGTGAGTAAATGGCCTATTATCATCGCGGGATGAAGCGCCGCATGGAGATAAATGAGCTCTGCGGCAAATGCTATCACTGGCAGAATTTAGGCCGGGGGAAAGGCTACTGCCAGCAATGCAACCAAGGCCGGAGGCAGCAGGCTAAGGCCTGCCATAACTGGATAGAACGGATTGGAGGCTGACACCATGAGAAAAGCAAAGCTCAAGCATTGCCCCTTCTGCAAAGGTGATGTAACTATCAAGCTGAGCGGTGATATGGAGTATGGATTCTTCTGGATGATAACCAGGGGGATAGCAACGCCGAAGCCTTGCAAATGCCGGCTATTCATGGAAAGCGATATTATGATGCCGGACGGCGAGGAATTTGATGAAAACTCTGTGGAGGCTCAAGCAGAATATGACAAGCTGGTCAAGGCCTGGAATAGGAGGGCTGACGATGAATGATGGGCAGCAGAGATTATATGAACGCATAAAAAACAGATACGATGCGTATTTGCAGGACAATGTAAAACACGACCTATTGATGTTTATTCTCCGTGATGAAGAAAAAAATATTTTAGCTGAAATGGGATTGGGCAAAATTTCAATACTGATGAGAGCAGATGTGCCAGCAGTATTGAAAAAGTTTGAGAAATTACAGGCAAAACCAGAAGAAATATTTCTTTTCAAGGAGGGCTAACGATGGCAACGAATAAAACTTGCCCATTTTGCGGTAGTGACAGCGTAGAAGTGTATACGCATTACGGCGAAAGCGCAGGGATTCGGTACGGCGGTTATTATCCAGAATGTACGGCTTGCGGTTGCAGGCTGGATTATTATGAAACCCGAGAAGATGCATTAAAGGCATGGAACACAAGGGAGGGAGAAGAACCTTGAATATAATGACTGAAATAGCTGCCCATTATGGGATGGAATTAAATGAGCACTTCGGTGTTAGGTTCGATACTGGCAAAGAGTGTGAAGCATATTTTGCCGAAGATGGTTTTTACTTTAAGGACCCTGATTGTGGTTTACATGGCATGTGGTTTGATTCAGATGTCGGCCTTCGAAAAATATTGACCGGGAAGGCGGTGATTCTCTGATGGATGATAATTATTGGGAGAAAAGGCAAAATAAATTTAAGCAGGAACGCGATAAGGTATTATTGACGTTCGATTTGGAAAAGATAAAACGGTTTTACAAGAAATACAGAGATTTGCTGATATTTCCATATCTTCCGCCAGACGATATTATATATCGCGACTCAATGAAGGATATTCTGTTAATGGGTAAAGCTACGAAAAAGCAGAAAAAGAGAGCGAAAGCGTGGCTTGATGAACACAGGAGGTTAAACAATGAAATTAGTCATTGATACTACTGATAGCGAAAATGTAAAGCTGCAGTGTGTGGAATTTGATTCGTATGAGTTAGGGCTGGCGCTGGGGAAGTATTTGGAACATATTGCCGACCTAGCCGGTGCTGATGTGGAGACTTTGAAAAAGACAACTATACAAAGCATGGCCATAGCAATACTTAATTCAGGTGACGAAGCCGATATTAAGGCATCAAGACAATGGAGGCGCGTTTCGGATGACTGACAACGTAAACCATCCAAAACATTATGAACTGCCGGGAGGCGGTGAAACCATCGATTTCATAGATGCGGTTTGTGGTGATGGAGTCGATGAATATTATCGGGGGAATATCCTGAAATATATCTGCCGGTATAAAGATAAAGGCGGTGCCGAGTCGTTGAAAAAGGCCCGCTGGTATCTTGACAAACTTATAGCATTTCAAGAGACGAAAGAAGAATTGGAGGCCGAAGATTGATTAAGATTGATAAGCAGCACCACAAAATTATTAGAACTTCTCCCGCCTGGGGAGATTGGGAATATGAATATCACGAGCGCCACCAGCAAGAACGGAAGGCAAGGCGATGGATGAAAGGATGGAAAAAGAAAGAATGATGGAAATGAAAAGGCTTATTTCAAGGGTTCAGCCAATCAGCCATATTCTAAAAAGAAAGCAAAGGCACAAGGAAATGATGCAGAGGGAAAAGGAGTTCGAGGAGTTTCTTGCCAAGGAAAAGAAAAAGCTGGGGGACCGAGCACATAAATAACCTAAAGCGGCAGGGCGAAAGCCCTGCTGTATCTTTGCCTTTATGCCCGGTAAAGTAGTATAATAATGTGTATGAATTTTATCTATCAATAAGCAAAGGAGTGGCACAGTGAGAGAGTACAGCGATTACATCGAAGCTACACGCGGATACTTGAAACGGTATAACCAGTTCAAAGTGACCATCGCAAATCTTGAAGATGATATAGATGCGTTAAAGCACGCCATCAATGAAGATACTGCTGCTCCTATTTCTAAATATGGTGACCAGCCAGGGGGAGGAACGCCTGAGCTGAACGCGGTGGAGTCAGCGGCGGCCAGACATGCGAAGATGGAAGATGCCATCCATAAGAAGCAGGAGAGCATCGAGAACATTGAACGCATCCTCCGAAAGGTGGACAGAGCGATTACCGAATTAAAGCCGGATGACCAATTCCTTATAAAAGGTCATTTTATTAAGCACCGAAGCTGGAGCGACCTAAGCGCCGAGAAATACTTTACAGAAAAGTGGGCACGCGAAAGGTCAAGAAAAGCTATAAAGGAAATGGCCTTCATGATATTCGGAGGCAGGGCACTTCCAGAACAGCAAAGTTTATTTGTATTCTATGAATGATGGCAGGGGAGAAAATCCCCTGCTTTTTTATGTGGATAATGTGGGCAAAAATGTGGAAAACATAAGCGCCGAAAAACGCGGTTATTTTGTGGCAATCATAAAGGAATTTTTGTCGTTTATTCCGGGTAATTTTTTTGGGCCTTATGGTGCGGTTTTTCCCTTTTAAGTGTGCGATAATAGTAACATCGAAAATTGAAAAACGAGGCAAGTAACACCGATGATTTCATTGGTGTTTTTCTTTTGTCCTTCAAAAGGAGGTGGCGGATGATGTGGAAAAAGAAAGCAAGCTGACAGCTAAACAAGAGGCGTTTGTCAATTACTACATTGAGACTGGCAACGCGACCGAGGCCTACAAGAAAGCAGGCTATAAGGTCAAGAGCGAAAAAGCGGCAGGGGCGTGTGCGGCCCGCTTGCTAGGAAATGCTAGGATAAAAGCCGCCATCGCCGCCAAGATGAAGGAGCGGGAAAAGCCAAGCATTGCCAAGGCCGATGAAGTCCTTGCCTTCTTCACCAGCGTTTTGCGTGGGGAGGTCAAGGACGAACAGATTGTTGTCCTGGGGACAGGCGAAGGCCGAAGCAAAGCGGTAAGGATGGAAACGAGAGTTTCCACCAAAGACCGAGTGAAGGCCGGGGAACAACTTCTCAAGCGATACCCTGCGGAGCTGGACAAGGCAGAGCAAAAGGCCCGCATCGCTAAGCTGGAGGCATCGCTCAAGGCCATGGAGGATGAGCAGGCTGCTGCCGATGATGATGTGGTTATTGTTGATGATTGGATGTGTGACGATGAAAAATAGAATTCACATCCCTGACATTGTGGCTCCCCATTTCAAGGAGCTCCATATCGACATTCAGAAACATGGCCATACATTCTATTGGGAAGAAGGCGGCCGAGGCTCCACGAAATCATCCCATATCAGCGTGGAAATCCCATTGCTCCTGCTCAAGCATCCAACCTGTCACGCTGTTATCCTGCGCAAAGTCGGGAATACCATCAAAAACAGCGTATATCCGCAGATGCAGTGGGCCATTGATAAGCTAGGCCTAACGAGCAAGTTCAAATTCAAAACAAGCCCTCACGAAATCACCTACAAAAAGACAGGTCAAAAAATCCTGTTTATGGGCGTAGATGATCCGCAGAAAATCAAGTCGATAAAACTGCCTTTTGGCTATATCGGGATTTGCTGGTGTGAGGAGCTTGACCAGTTCGATGGCATGGAGGAAATACGAAACCTCAATCAGTCGCTTTTGCGTGGTGGCGATACATACTGGTGGTTTGGTTCCTTCAACCCGCC
>Ga0310695_10004956_pt1 | contig 23818 bp, 25 predicted proteins | sample RumenRJG_04DNA_FD_203882 | JGI IMG/M metagenome (GOLD analysis project Ga0310695, IMG submission 203882) | Bovine rumen microbial communities from Lethbridge, Alberta, Canada - RJG_04 (v2) (version 2) | ecosystem: Host-associated > Mammals > Digestive system > Stomach > Rumen | place: Canada...
CGCTGCTGTAGTGAAAGAGTTTTTTGCAGTTCGGCGAATTGGAAACCCATCGGCCAAAACAGATGCAGAGTAATCGGTTCTGCGATTAAGAATTCTGCTGTTTGTTACCGGAGACATCTGGCAAATGTGAAGAGCCTGAATAATATTTACAAGAATTTCTGTGCAATTTTTTACAAACTGTGCTATAATACCATGGAACTGTTTAAATGCTTTTTCAACAGTTCGTATTCATTCGGAGCGGTATCGAAGTGGTCATAACGAGGCGGACTCGAAATCCGTTAGCCGTCCGCGGCACGTGGGTTCGAATCCCACCCGCTCCGCCATAACCTGAATGGTCTTATAAGTGAATAAAGAGATTGAATTCAATTTGGTTTGTAAACACGAGTTAGTTTAAAGACAGGACCTCTCAGGTTTGAGAGGTCTTTTTATTTAACAATTCAAAATATGATTCATTTTGGAGAGGGGTAATCTGATGAAAACAGCTGTACAAAAGAGAAAAGACCTGCGTGCTTTGCTATCTGGCAAAGAAATTTTGGTAGTTCCCGGGGTAGGTGATGCACTGACTGCTAAAATCGCGCAAGTGGCCGGCATCCAGTGCCTGGCCATGGGCGGCTACAGTGTAACGGCGGTTCACCTGGCCCAGCCGGATGTAGGTCTGCTTTCCATGACGGAAATGGCAACAGCCTTAAAGGAGATTTGTGATGCAACAGATATCCCCGTTATTGCTGACGGCGATAACGGATACGGCAATGCCCTGAATGTGATCCGAACAGAATATGAATTCGAAAAGGCCGGGGCTGCCTGTATCTTTTTTGAAGACCAGGTGTGGCCGAAACGTTGCGGACACATGGACGGCAAACAGGTCATCACGGCGGATGAACACGTGCAGAAGATCCGTGCTGCGGTAGATGCCCGTGTAGATAAGGAAACGATGATTATGGCAAGGACGGACAGCCGTGCCGTCTATGGAATTGAAGATGCAATCGAACGCTGCAAACGGTATGCGGATGCCGGGGCAGAAATGTTGTTTGCTGACGGTCTTTGCACACGGGGAGAAATTGAACGGTTTGCCAAAGAACTGAAAGGTTCAGGCGCGTTTTTGGATGCCAATATGATTGAAGGCGGAAAAACACCCATCATTCCCGCTAAAGAGCTGGAACAGATGGGATATTCCCTGGTATTCTGGGCCTGCAGTGCCGTTTATACCGTGTCCAAAGCACTGTATGACCTGTTCAGCGGCTTAAAAGCCAATGGCACAACGGAAGCTACTGTAGCAAATATGATCGAATTCGGGCGGTTTAATCATTTTATCGGACTGGACCGTTATAAAGAGATGGAACGCAAATATAAAGTAGACAGGGATGACTGAATAATGACAGGGGCCTTTGGCAAAATTGCCGGAGGTCCTTTATCATTTTAGTATGAGTCTTTTATGCCTTGAAGAATTATGTCTTGACAAATTCGAAAGGCTTTAAGCATGAACAGATTTTTTTGTAAAAACAGAAAAAAATTTCGGGATTATCCGGAATTATTTTATTTTAAAATCATTCGACTGCTGCCATGTAAAAAACATATTTTTCTTGTAGCCTGTATATGGATTAAAAGAGAAATATTGGTTAAAACAGATGAAATTCTATTTTTAGATATGGTATAATAACATAAAGTGTTTCAATTTAGTATGTTGCTTGAAGGAAGGAGGATACCGATGAAGAAGTTGTTTGCGTTGGTTCTCTCGTTCTGCCTGTTGTGCGGCGTTGCCTTTGCGGAAGGTGAGCCCTCTGCAGATACCGGGAACAGTGAAAATAAATCCGGTTCCCTGAATTTGGGCTCCCTGCCTGAACGCAAGACCGTGAACTCCCTGACGGATGTGCTGACCTCCCAGGACGCGGATTATATCCAAAAAGCAATTTCCGATTCGCTGGTAAGCTATGCGGAGAAGAATGAGGCCTTGTCTGTGGAGGCCTGGTCGGAAAAGGTGTTGCAGGAAAAAATGGAAAATGCTTCCAAGGCACGGGTGACCGAGGTTGCACAGGAAATACAGGATACTATCCGGGAAACCGAGGAGCAGAACAGATCCCTGGCTGAAGCCGTGAAAAACGGGGAAAGTAAAAAAAGCTGGCTGGACGGTCAGCTGAAAAAATATATTACCAAAGCGGTGGAGTTGACCGGTGATGCCCCTAAAGTGACCAGCAGCGGCCGTAACAGCGGTTTTACCATTGCGGGGAAAAACTGGAAGGGCCAGGCCCTCAGCGACAGGGAAGCCCGCAGAATGCGGGACGATCTGGAGCAGGACCGGGACAACGGGATCAAGACGGCAGTAGCGGTTGGGTTAGTGCTGGCAGCGGACAGTGGCAGAGTCTCCATTATGAATCAGGCTGCCCCGAGACAGCTTACCATGATTGCTATTAACGCAGTGGAAGAAGCCAAAACAGTATTGAAAGTTAAGAAGGGGATCATTACCGGCAAAGAAGGGGTAGCCAAATTAACGGATACTGCTATGACTTCCCTGATTGGAATGCTGGCCGGGTTTGATTACAAGCAAATCGGTTTTCTGGCGGGCACTGCTGCCGGAACGGCTGCAGGCGGCGCGATTGAAGGCGCTACTGGAGGCATAAGCCTGGGTTCCATTACCATTAACGGCGCATTGCTTGGTGCCTATTTTGGTGAAAAAATCGGAAGCCGTATCGGGGAATCCCTGAATGCAACCATGGATGAAAAGCTGAAGGTACGGATCATTACGGAATTCGAAAGCTTTTTGGGCGGTACAGTGGCGACGGTGCTGAACATTCACGATGTGCAGAAAGCCCTTGACAGCATGGAAAAGGAAAGCGACATCAGGCTGACGGAAGAAGCCGCCAAAGCTGTGACGAAAGCAAAAGACGGAGCTGTATCCCTGGGGAGCAGCATCAGTGAAACCGTGAAGTCCTGGGGCAGCAGTGCCGGTTCTACCATAAAATCCTGGGGAACCAGCGCCGGCAGCACTATGAAGAACTGGGGCAGCAGTATTGCCGAGTTCTTTGGGAATGCAGGGCAGAGTATCGGAAAGGGCTGGAACGGTGTGGTAGATAAGGTGAAAGGCAAAGTAAGCGCGGCTCCTGTGGCGCAACTTTTAGTGTAAGATGAATGGAACATACAATGTGCAGCCTGTCGAAAAGCCAGGCTGCTTTTGTTTGCGTGCGGAGTAAAATCGGTGTGATAAAATAAATTGAAGTTCATCTGTGCGCAAAATTATGCGGCAAGGTAAAGGCGTGAGCAAACCGTCGGAGGCGATTGCGTCATTCCATGAGATGAAATTCGCCGTCGTGGCGAGACTGTCTGAGGGGCGAAGCCCCGAGTTTCGAAGCCACAGGCGAATGAATCCATGGAATAGCAATCGGCGACGGGTTTGCGATGCCTTTGCCTGACAGCATAATTTAGACACATAAATTCTGTTTTTTTGAGGTTTAGCAATATGACAAAAAGCATATTTGAAGTAAAAATAATCGGTCATATCCGAACCGATTTTCCAGGCAAATTCGGAGTGCCGCGTCAGAGTGGTATTGTGGAAACGCTGGAAGGCCGTATCGAATTTGAAAAAGAGTATGCGCAGCCAGAAGCGTTCCGGGGATTGGAAGGCTTTTCCCATCTTTGGATCATCTGGCAGTTTTCAGAAGCGGTAAGGGAAAAATGGTCGGCTACGGTACGTCCGCCCCGGCTGGGAGGTAACACACGGGTAGGAGTGTTCGCAACACGTTCCCCGTTCCGCCCCAATGCCATCGGACTGTCATCTGTAAGAATCAAAAAAATTGACCTGAATACGCCTAAAGGGCCTGTAATTTATGTCAGCGGCGCAGACCTGATGGACGGTACGCCAATACTGGATATCAAACCTTATCTGGCCTATGCTGATTCCCATCCGGATGCTGTGGACGGCTTTGCGGGACAAATCGGTTGTACCAAATTGAAGGTGGTATTCCCGGAAGCGTTGCTGAAACAGATCCCCGGGGAAAAGCGGGAGGCGTTACTGGGCGTACTGGAAGAAAATCCGGTTCCCCATTATCAAAAGGATGCGGAACGGATTTACGGATTTGGGTTCGCCGGCAGGGAAGTCCGTTTCCGTATTGCAGATGATGAACTGACGGTGATTGAGGTAGAGTAGCAATCGTGTAATGGTGCACTGTAAAACTGAATGGATTATCTTAACGTAATATTCACAAAAGCCCCGGTTTTTGATATAATATTATGTAAATTTTTATTTGGAGGCTTTTATGATTGCGATTCGTGACAGGGTTCGTTTTGAAGAAACGGATCTGATGGCCGTGGTCTACCATTCCCGTTACCTGCCCTGGATGGAAATGGGACGGGTCGCCTGGCTGCGTGCCTGCGGTGTGGACCTGAACCGGATGATGGACGAAGGTATTTTATTTCCGATTCGGGAAATCAATGTAAAATATAAACATTCAGCCCGCTTTGATGACGAGTATGAAGTGCAGACAACGATGCAGGAATTCAACCGGGCGAAGATGATTTTTTCATATAAGGTTGTCAATGTTAAAGATGGAAAGGTTTTTGTGGAAGGAACTACCGTTAACGTGTTCACGGATAAAAACGGTAAAATCCTTCGCCTTCCGGCAGCGTGGTTTGAGAAGATCAATGCTGCGTATCAGGAAGAAAAACAGATATAGAGGTGTGTATTGATGGAGTATGAAATTATACCGGTTCCGACGCGGATACTCACGTCCCGGGATAATATTGTGGAAGCAATTAAAGAATACGGCAAAGGGAAATACGGTCCAAACGATGTGATCTGCGCTGCGGAAAGCGTAGTAGCCATCACCCAGGGCATGGCTATGCGCTGTGAGGAATTCAAACCGGGCTTACTGGCAAAAATCCTTTGTCATTTCTTTCCGTCCTACGGCAGTATCAGCGGATGGTACTGCATGCAGGCGCTGATCGATACGGAAAGCAACGGGAAAGTGCTGTGGGCCTTTATCGTTGGCGCAGTGACCAAGCTGTTAGGGAAAAAAGGCGTATTCTACCAGATGGCAGGCTATCAGGCGCGCCTGATTGACGATGTTACCGGGACTATGCCGCCCTACGACAAGCACATTGTGTACGGACCCAAGGAGCCTTTCAAAGTCGTAAAGGAAATGAAAGAGGCCTGTGGTGTATACGGCGCCGTCATTGCAGACGTCAACGATCTGAAACGGGCCGCCATTATCGGCTGGACGGACGGGGTTGATCCTGACAAAGTTTCGAAGATTCTGATCGATAATCCTTTTGGCAATGCAAGCCAGAAGACGCCGATCTGCATCATTAAAAATTATCATAAAGGGTGACAGGGGGACTGGAGTATGATTATTATTGGAGCGATACTGGTACTGGCTGTACTGGTCATACTGTTTACCCTGCGCCTGATATCCAATCATGCGGCTGCGGATAAAGAACTGGTATTTTTCAAGGAAAAAAGAACCCGGGCGAAGCTGGTTTCAACATCGGCAGAAAAAATCGTGTTCAGCATTGATGTGCCCTATGCGAACCAGGGTGGTAACGAAGCTATTTTTCTGGATGCTTTTGTGCGGATCTACCTGCCGGACGAGCAGTACAACGGCGTTTTGCTGCGAGGCCGGGTAAACCATCCGAAGGCGCCCCGCACAGATGATTACTTTGAGGCGAGGCTGGTGCCTCCCCATGAAGAGGATCATCTGACGATCACCTTTGAAGCGACGCCCCGTAACGGAAAAAAGACAGCGAAGGAAGCTCTTCTGGGAATGCCTGACGTAGAAGTGGCTATGTACGTAGAGCGCCGGGGACGTATGGCGTTGTTCCACAATAAAGAAAATATTCTGCTGACAAAAGAAGAATTGCAGGACCTGGTTAAATAAACTCTGCTTTTCCTGACTACAGGGAGGATTACATGGAAACACTGGTAATAGCTACATCCAACTTAGGGAAGCTGGATGAGTTTAAAGAAATGTTTAAGGATTTGCCTGTCACACTGAAGTGCCTGGCAGATTATCCGCAGATGGTTCCGCCTAATGAAAACGGCAGGACTTTTGCGGCAAACGCGAAAATCAAAGCTACGTACTATGCGAGAAACCTGAAGGAATATTGCCTGGCTGATGACAGCGGGCTGGAAGTCAAAGCCCTGGACGGGGCTCCCGGCGTTCGCAGCGCCCGGTTCGCAGGGGAGGAAGCTACCGATAAGGAAAACAACGATCTGCTTCTCCAGCAGATGAAATTCCAGATCACCCGTACCTGCCGTTTCCGGTGCGCCCTGGCAGTAGCCAATCCCAACGGGAAAATCGTAGGTGAGGCAGATGGCAGCTGCGAAGGCATGCTGCTGCACGAACCTTTGGGCGACAACGGTTTCGGTTACGATCCGCTGTTCTGGTCCACAGAGCTTCACAAAGGATTAGGCGAGGCTACGGCCGATGAAAAAAATAAGATCAGCCATCGGGGAAAAGCGGTGAAGAAACTGATCTCCAACTGGAAAAAGATTAAATAAAAGAATAAATAAGCGTACGTCGTGATGCCTGCACAGTTTTGTGTTTTTGTATCAGTTGCGGCGTCGCTTCGGTAACCCAAAGGAATCGAGAACACAAAAACATGAAAATAGGAATACTCAGCGATACACACGGAAGTTTGGCGGCAATACGTAAGGTTCTGGCATCTGCACCGCCGGTGGAATGCTGGATCCACTGCGGGGATTTTGCTTCCGACGCCAATGCGATGCACAACATTACAGGACAGGAGGTATATACTGTCTGCGGCAACTGTGACGCTATGCGGGGGCCTGTAGAGGCAAAGCCTGACTGCTATTTGCGGCTGGAAGGCTTTAAGGTATGGATCACCCACGGCCACCTGTATATGAATGAAACGAGGCAAATCGCAGAACTGGCCCATTGGGGACAGGAACTGGAACAGGACATTGTCATCTTCGGACATACCCATGTTCCCGTGTTTACCCAGATGAGCGGGATCTGGCTGTTAAACCCGGGCAGCCCCTCCCGGCCGAGAGAAGGAAGCCGGGCAGGATTTGTCATCCTGACATTAAATCAGGGGCAGATGCCTGCGGTGGAATTTTTGGAAGTATAAGAGCTGGCATCTTTTACAAAAAAATGGAAAAGGTACATTGTGAAAAACATGTACATCGTTTGCCAGGCTGAAATATTTATATAACAGATGAGGAGGGATATCAACATGCGCGAGATCGACGTAAAAGAAGTTACACAGGCTGTGGCAGGCTGCTGTATTGATTCCTGTAACAACCTGCCGGAAGGGGTTCTGAAAAAGCTGGAAGAATTCCGCAAGACAGAGGTATCTCCCCTGGGGTGCCAGGTTTTGGATACCATTATTGAGAATGCCAAACTGGCAACCAAAAAACAGGTACCTCTCTGCCAGGATACCGGCCTGACTGTTGTTTATATCGATATCGGACAGGATGTACATTTTACCGGAGGAGACCTGTGGGAAGCTATCAATGCAGGTGTTGCAAAGGGATATACGGAAGGCTATCTGCGTAAGTCTTCTGTTGATGACCCTATCTTTCTGCGGAAAAATACCCAGGATAATACACCGGCTATCATCCACTGCCGTATCGTTCCGGGAGAAAAAGTACATATCGTCGTGTTGCCCAAAGGCTGCGGCAGCGAAAATATGTCCCAGATGCGTATGTTAAAACCGGCTGACGGGCTGGAAGGCATTATTAACTTTGTGCTGGAAGCCGTTCGCACGGCCGGACCCAATCCCTGCCCGCCGGTAACTGTAGGCGTAGGGGTAGGCGGCAATGCAGAAAAAGCCACAGAGCTGGCCAAGTTCGCTCTGGCCCGTAAAATCGGGGAACACAATGCCAATCCGGAATACGCAAAGTTGGAAGACGACCTGCTGGAGCTGGTTAACAAGACCGGCGTGGGACCTGCCGGTTTGGGCGGCAAGACCACGGCATTGGCTGTAAACGTGGAATATGCTCCGACTCATATCGGCGGTATGCCCTGCGCGGTTATTTTTAACTGTCATGCGGCACGCCGTTCCGAAGCGACTATTTGAGAAGGGGGAAGCAGTATGAGCGAAATTAAATATATCACCACACCGTTGACGGAAGAAACCGTAAAAAATCTCCATGCCGGTGACTTTGTCAGGATCACCGGACCTATCTATACTGCCCGTGATGCAGCCCATAAGCGTATGTATGAAGCGCTGGGCCGGGGTGAAGCGCTGCCTTTTGATGTGCATGGCAATGTGATTTATTATGTAGGTCCCACTCCTGCAAAACCCGGTGAAGTGGTTGGCAGCGCCGGCCCTACCACCAGCGGCCGTATGGACAAATACACCCCTACCATGATTGAACAGGGGATGAAGGGCATGATTGGAAAAGGGTTCCGCAATGATGAAGTAGTGGAAGCATGCAAGAAACACCATGCGGTTTACTTTATTGCGATTGGCGGTACGGCGGCAGTCATCTCCCAGTCCATCCGCAGTGAAGAAATGGTAGCGTACGAAGATCTTGGACCGGAAGCCATCCGCCATTATGAAGTGGTAGATTTCCCGGCTATCGTGGGCATCGATATTGAAGGAAACGATGTGTACAAGCAGGAAATCGCGAAATACGCGGAACTGTTAAATAAAAAGCAGTAACGGCCGTTGTGGAGGTGTTCTGCTTGCATCAGGCAGAAAAATATATAAAACAAATTGTAGAAGAAATCGGAAAACCTTCCTACATGCAGGAATTCCTGAAACAGGGGAAGGATAAAAAAGCGGTGTCGGATGTGGCAGAGAAGCTGCAACAGTTTTCGGATAACATGTCGCTGATGCAGCCCATCGCTATTAAGGGCTTTATGGTTCCGTCCGGTTCTCTGATGCTGTACCATTATCTGAAAGAAGAACTGGATGTGATCGAAACGATGTTACAGCAGAAACCTGAAGAGGACGCAGTGCCGAAGACGGAAAAGCGCCAGACCGGCAAGAAAAGTTTGCGTGCTAAACCGATAACAGATGACATACCCATGGAGCAGAAAGAGGAAATGCAAAAACGGGTAGGGATCGTAAAGCACAGGCTGACAGAGATGACCGAATCCCTTTTGCCCCAGCATATCGCGGACCAGATTGAGCAGCGTACCGACGAAGCAGCGGCCCAGTCCGCCTTTCAGGAGCATGGATACCTGCCGCTTTACGTGGACGAAAAGACCATGGGCATCGTTTATAACACGCTGACCATGCAGCTTTTGCTGGACCGTTTCAACCTGATCTTTGAAGGGGTATTCGCTCCAATGGACCAGGAAACGGTACAGACTGTTCTGACCAACGTACTGGCGCCCTATTGGAAAGAGCACGGGCAGAGTATTTTATTTTCTATGGAAACGCAAAAGTAAATGTCCTAAAGGTGATTCCATCCGGGATGACCGGTTTCATTGCAACAAAAAACCACAGCAGAGTTACGCATCGATTAAAGCTGATGCCGGACTGCTGTGGTTTTTTATTACTCAAAATATGTTACAGAAGCAATAATTTACAAAATGGTTTTAAACCTTTAACAAAAGAGGTTGCGGTTTCCTGCAAAATGCCTGTCAGGTATCCCTTAATCCGCCTGATGGCATTCTTCCTGATCGTAGGCGCCTTCGTAATCAATGGCGTCCTCAGGGGAAGCTGCCTTTACTGCTTCTTCTTTTGCCCCTACATAGGCTATGAATTCATCCATGGCCTCACGGTCGGGGAGCAGGGCGGTGTACATCTGGTTGCCCATGGCGCCGGAAAGGATATCGGGCATACGCTCGCACATTTTGATACGGTCGCCGTATTTTGCCAGAATGTCTTCTTTACTGTGAATATAGGTGAAGCGGTCACGCTGACCGAAGAAAACGCAGTACTGCTGGTCCGGGCTCTCCGGCAGGCGCCGTTCATCATGGCAGATCATATCGGCCCAGAGCTGGTACACATCAGTAGAATGGGCAAAGTCCATCATGTCCGGCATGTAGCCGCCGCCGGGACGCATATTTACTTCCAGTCCCACAAATTCGCCTGTCTTGCCCAGGCCTTTTTTATCTTTTGTCAGTTTGAAAAATTCCATATGGACGAACCGGCTTTTTACGCCGAAGGATTTTACCGTGGCCCGGCCCCGTTCCCGGAGCTGCGGCTCCACGGAAGGCGGAACATAGAAGCACAGCTCCGTCTGGTTGTTCACAATGTCCATGATAGGCGGGGAGATGCTCATGGACTCAAACAGCACATTGCTTTGGGAATCCACAATGGCGTCGTAGGAACAGATCAGACCGGGGACATATTCTTCCATCACATAGGAGTCTTCCGGCTTTTCATTAAAAAAACTTTCCATATCGCCGTCGTTTTCCAGACGCCAGGTAGCGACAGCCCCTACGCCGTATTCCGGTTTCACGATGACCGGGTAACCTACCTTTTTAATGAACCTGGCAGCCGCTTCAATCGTTGTGACCGGAACCTGCCGGGCCGTGGGCACTTTGGCCTTTGCATAGTAAGGCTTCATGGCGGATTTGCTCCGGTAGGCTTCTATTTCATCCACGTCCGGGCCGGACAGGATGTTGAAATCCGTCCGCAGCATGGCGTCGTGTTCCAGCCAGTATTCGTTGTTTGATTCCAGCCAGTGGATCTTTCCGTATTTAAAACTGAAAAAAGCTACAGCCCGGAACATCTGGTCATAGTCTTCCATGGAATCTACCTTATAATATTCCGTAAGGCAGTTCTTCAGGGCAGCATCCAGCTGGTCGTAGGGCGTATCGCCGATGCCAAGCACGTTAGCTCCGTTCTTTTTCAGGCGGTCGCAAAAATTCCAATAGGTTCTGGGGAACTGGGGCGAAATAAAAATAAAATTCATAGTATCAGTCCTTCCCGGCATAATTCGTCATTTTTCAGGGTACTGAACATATTAGCAGGTCTTTCCCGGCCAGGCTGAAAAATATTCTTCTCAGAATACAATTCAGCTGTACTTCCGTAAACTTTTACAATCCGTGGGCCCGGCAGTGCTCCAGTACATGAGGCAGGAAATACCGGTACATCTTTTTCCACCAGGGCCAGTCGTGGTTCACGTCATAGCCCCAGAAGTCGCACCAGGCGTTGATGCCTTTGGCCCGGAACGCGTCGTTTAAAATGTGAAGGGAGCGGATGCCTTCGTCCTCCCAGGCTCCCTGTCCTACGCAGAAAATAATGCACCGCTGGTTGTACAGGTCAATATACGGATGCCCTTCCGGCAGGTTCGGCAAAAAGGTAGCGGGAGAATTGTCATACAGGGTGTCGTTCATCCAGGCGCCGAAGAAATAATGTGCATCGTAACAACCGGATAAGCCGATGACCCCTTCGAACAAATCGGGACGGCGCAGGAATAAAATGGCAGCGTGGGTGCCGCCCATGCTGCAGCCGGTAGTCAGCGGCCGACGGTCAGAATGGTTGTGCTCGTGGATCAGGGGCAGTACCTCGTCAATAATGTAGCGGTAGTAATTTTCCTGCCGCTCTGCCCGCAACACTTTATCCCCGTAGTTATCGGACCAGCTTTCCCAGTCAACCGTATCTACACAGAACAGCTGCAGCTGTCCGTTATCAATAAATTCGGCCAGCTCATCGATCATTCCGAAATTTTCGTAGTTATCGCACAGTGAATCCTGGGTAGGGAATACCAGCATGGGCCAGCCGGCCCCGCCGTAGATGCGAATATTCATATTGCGCCACAGATGGTGGCTGAAATGGGTAATGTCATAACGGGATGGCATTGTTTAACACACTCCTTACGAATTGGTATGGATAAATCATTGTTCCTGTTATTTAAATATTATATCATATCTTTGTCAAATTAAAAAATGGAGCTTAGTTACTGAAATAACAGATACGTGTCAGAAAAACTTTTCCGGCTCGTGACTGTTTCTTTATGATCCGATGAAGGATGGCGCGATTTTTGCAGAAATATGTACATTCGATAAATTTTGATGTATAATAAATTGGTTATGTATGCGTACCGGAATTTTCAAAATGCACTGGTATAAGCAGAGAGCCGTAAGCGTTGCTTGCGTGCGATAAGCAGGGAACCGCCGCTTTAGCGGCGTGTGAATTGCTTATGCCTTCAGGCTATCGCTTATACAGAGTAAACGTACAGATGAATGAACCGGCGGTTCCTTAAAATGTTACAGATAAACGGAGGGTACTTCCTTGTTAGATTTTTCCACACTGTTATTCCGTGCTCCGGCGCTGCTGATTGCGCTGACGATCCATGAATATGCCCATGCCTGTGTATCCGACAGCCTGGGAGATCCTACCCCGGGCCTCCAGGGGCGGCTGACCCTGAACCCTTTGGCCCATCTGGATATCGTAGGCACGCTGATGCTGGTGCTCTGCGGTTTTGGCTGGGCAAAGCCGGTGGAAATAGATCCCCGCTATTACCAGAATTACCGGTCAGGCACTTTAAAAGTTTCCGCTGCAGGGCCTTTGGCCAATTTGTTCCTTTGCTTTGTAGCAGTCCTCATTATGACGGCCCGTGGCAGCCTGGGGATGTCGAGCAGCTACGTAAACCAGTTTTTGTACTGGCTGATGCTGTACAACGTATGGTTTGCGTTCTTTAACCTTATCCCGATCCCTCCTCTGGACGGGTCGAAGATCCTGGAAACTTTTCTGGACTATGAGACAGCGTATAAGTATGAAAATTTTGTGGGCCGTTACGGGTTTATCGTCCTGGTCATAATCGTATACAGCGGTATCTCCAATATGGTAATAGGGCCTTTGTCGTCATGGTTCCTGAAGCTTTGCTACGGAATCGCAAGCATTATTTTTTAGGGAGCGGTGACGCATGGCTGAACCGGTGGTCAGGGTACTGGATTTCGAAGGCCCCCTGGACCTGTTGATACATTTAATAGAAAAAAATAAGATGGATATCTACGATATCCCTATTGTTTCCATAACCGATCAGTATATCGGCTACCTTCATTCCCTCTCGGAACTGGATCTGGAACAGGCCAGCCAGTTTCTGGTGATGGCATCGCTGCTGCTGCAGATCAAATCCCGCATGTTGTTGCCAAAGACGGATATGGATGAGGAAGAAGAGGCCGATCCCCGGGAGATGCTGGTGCAGATGCTGGTGGAATACCGGCGGATCAAAGAGGCTGCAAAGCAGCTGGAATTAATGAAACGGAACGCTGCCCGGCAGCATACCCGGAGGCCTTTCTTTGCGGACAGCAAACTACGAAACCTGCATTTTTATCCGGTCAGCGACCTGCTGCTGGCGCTGGCAGGGCTTTCCGGTCCCCTGCAGCGGGAAATTGCCATCGTCGAACGGCGGGAATACGATGTGGGAACAAAAATGGAAGAGATCGTGAAGATGCTTGGTAAATACCCTGAGGGAATTGAGTTTGAAAAAGCTTTTGTGAAAACGGGAAGCGCCAGTGAAAAGGTGGCTTCTTTTCTTGCGGTGCTGGAACTGCTGAAGCTGAAGATGATCCGCATCAGCCAGAGCCGGGCCTTTGCTCCTATTTATCTATTCCTATGTGCAGGAGGGGAAACGGATGTCGCAGCAGGAATATAAAACCGGTCAGATGGAGGCGATCCTGTTTGCCGCCGGGGAGCCTCTCAGCGTGCCGCAGCTGGCTGAGCTGCTGGGGCTGAACAAACCGCAGATCTGGGAGCTTTTGGGAATTTTACAGGAAGAATACCGGGCGGAAAACCGGGGCCTGGAACTGCGGGAGGTGGCGGAAGGCTGGCAGCTTTGTACCAAAGCCTGTCATCACGAAGCGATTTTGCAGCTGGCTAACACCCAGGAACTGAAACTGTCCAATGCGTCCATGGAAACCCTGGCTATCATCGCCTACCGGCAGCCTGTGACCCGGGCGGAGATGGAAGCCATCCGGGGTGTAAAAGTGGATGGCGTGGTAAATACGCTTCTGGAGTGGGAGCTGATTGCCGAAGCCGGGCGGAAGGAGACCATCGGTCATCCTATCTTATATAAGACTACAAAAAAATTTCTGGAAGTATTTGGACTGAAGACGCTGAAAGACCTGCCCGCTATGCCGGAGATCCTGGCAGAGGAGGCGGCCCGTCATCCCCGGCAGCTTTCCCTGCTGGATATGGACGGAGCGGAAGAAATGGAAGTTACAGGTCCAAACGGGATAACGGCAGACGAAATGCAGGCTGTTGAATCTAATGGGGAAACGACAGAATAACTTTTTAGTTTCCGGATAGGCCGGAGATATGCACGAAAAAAGTTTGAGAAATGCAGGAACCGAGGTAATTCATGGAAGAACGATTACAGAAAGTGCTGGCCCAGGCCGGCGTGGCTTCCCGCAGGGAAGCGGAGCAATATATTACTGCCGGACGCGTGAAGGTGAATGGCAAGGTCGTGAAAGAACTGGGCACGAAAGTGGGGCCTAACGCGTTCATCATGGTAGATGGCAATCCGATCCACCGGGAACGTAAGACCTATTTATTATTTTACAAGCCCCGGGGCGTGGTTACGACCATGAAAGACCCGGAGGGCCGCAAGTCCGTTGCGGATTTTGTAAAGGACATTCCCCAGCGGGTGTTCCCTGTAGGCAGGCTGGATTATAATACGGAAGGCCTGCTGCTTCTTACCAACGATGGGGAACTGACCCAGGCCATGACCCATCCCAGCCATGGGGTGAACAAAACCTATGAGGTGACGGTGCCCGGTATTGTCCCCCAGGAAAAGCTGGATGAACTGCGTGTAGGGGTTAAACTGGAAGACGGTATGACCGCTCCCGCCATCGTGAACCTGACTTCATATGATTATGAAAAGAACCTTACGCATTTTACCGTTACGATTCATGAGGGACGCAACCGGCAGGTACGCCGGATGTGCGATCATATAGGCTTCCCTGTCCGTTACTTGCGGCGTGTGAAAATGGGAATCCTGACGTTGAACGGGCTGCGCAAGGGCGACTGCCGGGAGCTCTTTGACGAAGAGGTGGAAGCCCTGCGGCTGGACTGCGGACTGGAAAGCCGGACTGAAAAAAAGAAAAAGCCTGTTGACCGGAAAGCGGTTGAGTTGGCCGACGGAAAAAAGGCGAAGAAGCCCGATATAAAAAAGGCGGTCAATAAAGAGGCGAATATAAAAAAGCCTGTCGCAGGAAAAGCAGGCACAAGGAAGTCTTCTCCAAAACCTGCGGGAAACAATAAGGCTGAAGGGAAGAAGTCAGCAGTAAAAAATAGAAACAAAACGCGTCAGGCAATGATGCGGAATGAAACAGGTGGAATGGGTTAATGTCCAACGTGATTGTAATCGGCGGCGGTGCCGCTGGCCTGATGGCAGGCATTACCGCAGCCCGGCAGGGCGCAAAGGTTATTGTGCTGGAGCGTATGCGGGAGCCGGGAAAGAAAATGATGATTACGGGAAAAGGAAGATGTAATATTACCAATTCCTGTGATATAAAAGATTTTATTCCCAACATTCCCGGGAACGGGAAGTTTTTGTTCAGCGCGTTGCAGCAGTTTACGAACGAAGACCTGCTTCGCTTTTTCCGGGAGCAGGGGCTGGAAACGGTTGCAGAACGTGGCGGCCGGGTATTCCCTGCAAACGGGAAGGCGAAAGATGTGATTGCCGCACTGGTTTCTGCGCTGGAAAAAGCAGGCGGACGTCTTATTACCAATGCCCAGGCAACGGGATTAGTAGTAAAACCGGGACAGGTCATCGGCGTCCGGTACCGTAATGTGGAAAACGACGGGCGAAAAGAAGGCCAGGAATATCGCAGCGTAACAAAAGGAAAAGTGAAACTGGGAGCGGAACGGACACTGGACGCAGAGGCTGTCATCGTGTGTACCGGCGGCGCATCTTATCCGGGAACCGGATCTGACGGAAACTTCGTGCCGGTGCTGGAAAACCTTGGGATTGCCATGGAACCGCTGCTTCCGGCTCTGGTTCCGTTGCAGCCGGAAGAAGGTTTTACAGAAGAATTAGAAGGACTGTCCCTGAAAAATGTGGAAGCCTCTGTGCTGGCAGACGGGAAAACAGTGGCAAAAGAATTCGGCGAGCTGCAGTTCATCCGGGGCGGAATCGCCGGGCCGGTCTGCCTTACCATGAGCCGGAAGGTAGCCAGGCTGCAGCACTTTAACCAGCCGGAACTGGAGCTTTCTCTTGATCTGAAGCCGGCTCTTCCGGAAGATAAGCTGGATGCACGGATATTGCGGGATTCCCAGGAATTCAGCAAAGCAAGTCTGAAGGAAATCGTCCGGAAGCTGATACCTCAGCCGCTGGTTGGCCCTGTACTGGATGCGGCCTATCTGGACGGAAATAAGCCGGTGAGCCAGATAACCAAAAATGACCGGCAGGAACTGATAGGCGCGCTGAAACATTTTACCATTCCCCTGACAGGTACCAGACCGGTTGCGGAAGGAATTGTGACGGCCGGAGGCGTATCGTTGAAAGAAATTGATCCTAAGACCATGAAAGCCAGGCGGGTTTCCGGCCTCTATTTTGCCGGAGAGGTCATGGATGTAGACGGTTATACCGGAGGCTTTAATCTGCAGGCAGCATTCAGCAGCGGTTATGTGGCCGGACTGAACGCGGCGAAGCAGGCTTTGGGATGATAAATAAGATTTTATGTGCATATAATTATGCAGCAAGGAAAAGGCGTGAGCAAACCGTCGGAGGCGATTGCGTCATTCCATGAGATGAAATTCGCCGTCGTGGCGAGACTGTTTGAGGGACGAAGTCCCGAGTTTCGAAGCCACAGGCGAATGAGTCCATGGAATAGCAATCGGTGACGGGTTTGCGATGCCTTTGCCTGACAGCATAATTTAGGCACAGATAAACTACATTTTATTTACTACAGGTGAGAACGATGGAAAAAGGATTTGTAGTTGCCATTGACGGGCCTGCAGGCGCAGGCAAAAGTACCATAGCCAAACTGGCTGCCGGGAAGCTGGGCTTTGCATACATCGATACCGGCGCCATGTACCGGGCCGTAACATGGAAATTGTTGCAGACAGGGGAAGCGTTTTCCCCGGAACTTGCCGGAAAACTGGCCAATGAGATTTGTATTACCTTCCGGCCGGAAAATGCGGTGAACCGTGTTTTTGTAGACGGAACTGAAGTGACAGATGCCATACGGACAGCTGAAGTAACGGGACTTGTTTCCAAAGTAGCCGCTGTACCGGAAGTGCGCACTGCCATGGTAGACCAGCAGCGGCGCATGGGTGAAGAAGGCGGTATCGTCATGGACGGCCGTGACATCGGAACGGTGGTTTTCCCCCAGGCACAGTGCAAGATTTTCCTGACGGCAACCGTAGAAGAACGGGCCCGCCGCAGGGGGCTGGAACTGGAAGCCAAAGGGGAAATAGTGGATTACAAAAAACTGCAGGAAGAAATCGCTTCCCGTGACAAACAGGACAGTGAGCGGGAAGTTTCCCCCTTGCGTCAGGCGGAAGACGCAATATACCTGGATACATCTGAAATGAACATTGAACAGGTTACGGAAAAAATTCTGGAATTAGTTAAGGAAAAACAGTAAATGTCATTATACGGTTTTTGCGAGATTATTTTTCCCTGGATATTTAAAATATGGCTGCGCTGGGAAGTCTTTGGCAGGGAAAATATCCCGGCGGAAGGCCCGGTTGTCATCGCTGCCAACCATCTGAGTCTGCTGGACCCGCCGGTATTAGGCGCTGCGGCTACGAGAAAGGTTCATTTCATGGCCAAGTCGGAACTGTTCAAGCCGGCCTGGTTTGGGGCGCTGATACGGAAGCTGGGAGCATTTCCGGTGCGGCGGGGCGCCATGGACAGGGACGCCATCAAAACGGGGCTGACGATTTTAAAAGAAAACAAGGTGCTGGCCGTTTTTCCGGAAGGTACCAGAAGTAAGACCGGGGAACTGGGACGGGCCGGCGGCGGGGCTTTTATGATGGCAGTGAAGCGTAAGGCCAAAATCGTTCCGGCATATATTTACGGGACCGATTTAAAACGGCATCCGGGCTGGCCTAAAGTGCGGGTCATCTTCGGAAAGCCCATGGAATACGATCCTGACATGGGGACCGGGCGGGAAAGCCTTGATGAGCTGGGAGCCAGCTGGAAAGAAGAAGTGTTGAAACTGAGAAAGGCGGTGGCGATTGAAGATGGAAATCATCGTTGCTGACCCCTGCGGTTTTTGCTATGGCGTGAAGCGGGCTGTGGAAATCGCGGAGGGCGCGGTGCATAACCTGCCTGCCGCCACACTGGGGCCGCTGATCCATAATCCCCAGTTTACCGAAGAACTGGCAAGTAAAGGCGTAGGCTGTAAAAACTCATTAGACGAATTCGCGGAAGGGGAAACTGTCATTTTTCGTTCCCATGGGGTAGGACCGGACGTATATGAAGCGGCAAATGTAAAAAAATTGAAAATTTTAGATGCCACCTGCCCAAACGTAAAAATGAGCCAAAACAAGGCAAAAAGGGCATTTGAAGAGGGTTACCTGCCCATTATCGTCGGAGAAAAAAATCATCCGGAAGTAAAAAGCATATTGGCATTTTCCGGAAAAAATGGTATTATTATAGAATCTAAAAGGGATATTAGCGAAGTGCCGTTTGCTTCCAAATACTGTGTTATTATTCAAACTACGTTTGAACTGGCAAAGTTTGAGGAAATCTTACAGGCGCTGCAGGCTGCCAGACCCGGGGAGTACCGGGTGGAACGCACGATCTGCCTTGCTACAAAGGAAAGGCAGAACGCCGCGGCAAAACTGGCTGCCCAAACAGACGCTTTTATCATAATTGGCGGAAGGAACAGTGCCAATACAAGGCACCTGACCGAGCTGGTAAGCGCCATCTGCCCCCGGTGCTATCAGATTGAAACCGCCCGGGAACTTTCTCCGGAAATGTTCCAGGGGTGCAGGAAAATTGGTATTTCGGCCGGAGCATCCACTCCGGGTCGTATAATTAAGGAGGCTGTCATGGCGATGGAAAACATGGAAATCAACAAAACAGAGGGTAACGAATTTGAAGCAATGCTCGATGCAAGCATGGAAGATTACGGCGTGCATCCCGGCAAACTCGTTACCGGCAAAATTATTCAGGTAGATAAAGAAGGCGTTTATATTTCTTTTGGCTATAGACGTGAAGGTCTGATCGCCTGGAATGACTGGGCTGCAGACGCTGATCCGGATGAACTGATGAAAACGGTCCAGATTGGGGATGAAGTAGAGGCTGTTGTAGTACCGGGTGGTACCGCAGCGGAAGATTTCATCCGTCTCTCCAAGATCCGTGCTGAAAAAGAAGCTGCATGGAAGAATGTTCAGGAACTGCCGGAAGGAGAAAAACGTCCGGCAACCGTTAAGGTACTGCGTGTCATCAAAGCACGCAACCGCGATAAAGATTCTGACAAACCGAAACAGGTTGTAGGTCTGGCAGTTGCGGTGGAAGGCGTAGAAGGTTTTATGCCTGCTTCCCACGTTGAACTCCGCCATATCGATGACTTTAACCCTTATGTGGGCAAAGAACTGGAAGCTGAGATCATTGAAGTAAATCCGGAGAAAAAACGTATCGTTGTTTCCCGCCGGGATCTGCTGAAAGCGGAAAAAGCCCAGAAGCATCAGGAATGGCTGGCTAACCGTGAAGCCCGTATCGCTGCCGCAAGGGAAGCCAGAGCCGCACGGGAAGAAGCTGCCTACGAAGAAATCGTGGAAGGCGAAACCTATGAAGGCAAAGTCGTCAAGGTTGCTGAATTCGGCCTGTTCGTAGAAGTTATTGACGGTCTGGTTGGCCTGGTTCACAATACGGAACTGTCCTATGACCGCAATGTAAAAGCAGAAGATGTTGCCAAGGAAGGCGACATGGTGAAAGTATTTGTCAAGAAAGTTGACAAAGAAAACCGCCGTGTATCTCTGTCCATCAAAGCTACTCAGGAAGATCCGTGGGTAGCAGCAGCTGCAGGCTTCCAGGTAGGCGATGTGGTTGAGGGCACGGTAGAACGGTTCCTGCCCTTTGGCGCCCTGGTTCGTCTGAACGATAAAGTAGAAGGTATGATCCACGTTTCCGAAATTGCGGAAACCCGTGTGGAAAAACCGGAAGACGTACTGAAGATCGGTCAGGTGGTTAATCCGATGATCATTAAGATCGATCAGGCCCACAAGAAAATCGGCCTGTCCCTGAAACGGGAAAAGGAAAATCAGGAAAAAGCTGAAATGAAAGCGTACATGGACGGTAACCCGGAAGAAAACTTCTCCAACAATGCTATGGCAGAACAGCTGGAAGGTCTGAATAAATAATGTCTGTTTAAAAGAGGACGGAGTTTTCCGTCCTCTTTTTTTAGATATTGAAGGAAACAGAGTTAAGTATGTTACGCGAAAAACGAAAGTTAGATCATATCCAATATGCGATACAGGCAGGCGATGGTAATCGCAGGACAGGCTTTGAAGATATACATTTCCTGCATAACTGTCTGACACCGGTAAATCCGGAAGCCGTGGATGAAGGTACCTGTGTGGGAAATATAACTCTTGCGGCTCCTGTATTTATTGATGCGATTACCGGCGGCACTGCCGGGGTAAAAGATATTAACCGAGGTCTTGCCAGAGTGGCAAAACGCACAGGTGTTGCTATGGCGGTTGGCTCCCAGTACGGTTCTGTGATATCCGGTGAATGTGCAGATTCTTTTTCTGTAGTTCGGGAAGAGTATCCGGAAGGAATTATTTTTGCCAATATCAGCGCCCTTGCCACACCGGAAGAAGCAGAAAAGGCTGTGGAGATGATAGGCGCCTCTGCATTGGAAATCCATCTGAATGTGACCCAGGAACTTATTATGCCCGAAGGAGATAAAAACTTCAGGGCGATATGGGAAAATCTCCTGAGACTGCGGGAATCTGTTACAGTTCCTGTTATAATTAAAGAAACAGGCTGCGGTATGGGGGCAGAGCAGATACGTGAATTACAGGCTGCAGGTTTTACCTGCTTTAATCTTTCCGGGCTGGGGGGCACCAGCTTTGCTGTTATAGAAGCGATGCGCAGCGGTAATTCCAGACATACGAAGTTTGCGGACTGGGGAATTCCTACCGCATGGAGTCTGCTTGACGCCATTCATACAGCCAATCGCTGGGATACGCTTATCGCTTCCGGAGGTATACGCAGCGGCTGGCAGGCTGCACAGGCAATTGCCATGGGTGCGGATGCGGTTGGTATGAGCGGTAATGTACTGGCGTTGCTGTTAGAGCAGGGAGAAGAAAAGACTGTGGCTTATCTGCGGGATGTGCTCAGTGACATCAGGGACATTATGGTTTTAACAGGCAGTCGTACCGTGAGAGAACTGCAGCAGGCCCCGCTGGTATTTACCGGGGATACACTTTCGTTTATACAGAGCCGCGGATACGATCCGCGCTTTAAACGGAACAGGTAATTGGGCGAACCGGGATTCCGGAAATGATGATTCACTAAAAGGATTCTATTTAAAAAACGCTAATTTCAAGAGACTGTGTAATCGAAGACAAGAAAGGAATGAACGGATTGGAACACAAAAGTACTTGGGAACTTTATACGCCGGGCCAGATTAAGGCCTGCCACGAATTCTGCAGGGGATACCTTGACTTCCTCAGCAACGGGAAAACAGAACGGGAGTGCGTGGAAATTATCCTTGGGGAAATGAAAAAAGCCGGATACCGGGATTTGGATATGCTGATTGCCCAGGGGAAAAAGCTGAAAACCGGGGACAAAGTGTACCGTATCAATATGAATAAAGGCATCGCCATGTTCAATATCGGTAAGGATCCCATTGAAAACGGTATGAATATTTTAGGAGCCCATATCGATTCTCCCCGTATGGATGTGAAGCAGAACCCTCTTTATGAAGACGGCGGCTTTGCCCTGCTGGATACCCATTATTACGGAGGCATCAAAAAATACCAGTGGGTGGCAATTCCTCTGGCGATTCACGGTGTCATCGCAAAGAAAGACGGCAGTGTTATCAGAGTAGCAGTAGGCGAAAAACCCGAGGATCCCGTATTCTTTGTTTCCGATCTCCTGATTCATCTGGCCCAGGATCAGATGGCGAAAAACGCGGCCAAGGTAGTGGAAGGGGAAGCCCTTGATGTAATCATTGGGAACCAGCCCATAAAAGTTGGCCGCAATGCAAAAGAGGAAGAAAAAAAGTCTGCGGGAAAAGAAGCGGTCAAAAAAGGCATTTTATCCATTTTGAAGAAACAGTTTGGGGTGGAAGAAGAAGACTTCCTTTCGGCAGAGCTGGAAGTGGTGCCGGCAGGACGGGCCCGGGAGGCAGGCTTTGACCGGAGCATGGTGCTGTCCTACGGACAGGATGACCGGGTATGCGCCTACGGTTCGTATAAAGCCATGCTGGATGTGAAAGATGTGACCCGCACCTCCTGCTGTCTTCTGGTAGATAAAGAAGAAATCGGCAGTGTTGGGGCTACCGGCATGCAGAGCCGTTTCTTTGAAAATACGGTTGCGGAGCTTCTTGAACTTCTGGGAAAGGGGACGGAACTTTCCCTGCGGCGTACACTGGCCAACAGCACTATGCTGTCCAGTGATGTAAGCAGCGCCTTTGATCCTCTGTATGCATCGGCGTTTGACAAAAAGAACGTGGCCTATTTGGGAAAAGGGCTTGTGCTGAACAAGTTTACAGGAGCCCGGGGTAAATCCGGATCCAACGATGCAAATGCGGAATATATCGCCCATATCCGCAATATCTTTGCAAAAGAAAAAATTAATTTCCAGATGTCGGAACTGGGCAAGGTTGACCTTGGGGGCGGCGGCACCATTGCGTACATTATGGCGCTGTATGGGATGAATGTTATTGACAGCGGCGTGCCGGTACTGAGCATGCATGCACCCTGGGAAGCAACCAGCAAAGCGGATATTTATGAAGCAAGGCGCGGTTACGAAGCCTTTTTAAAATTAGCGGAAAGGGTATAAAGGACATGGCACAGGGAAAACGGTTTTACAAAAAGAACAACAGGCAGGGGCACCCGGGGAAAATCAGGAAGCAACAGTTGCAGGGAGTGACAATACACCCAAAGGAAGAATCCCTGCCGAAAGTCCCGATAAAATGGCCGGCGGAAATCCAAATCAAAAAGACGGAAGAAATCAGAAAGCCGGTAATTTCAAAAAACGTCCCGGAGGCAAACCCTTCCGTAAGTTTAACGGAAAGCCCGATGGAAAACCCGGGGAAAAAAGTGGGGAACCCCGGGGAAAACGCCCGGGCGGCTGGATGAGGGAACGGCAGAAGCCAAAAACTTCCGGAAAAGTGCTGGTAGCTTATTTTTCCTGGTCCGGTGTAACGGAAAAAGCTGCCCAGCGTATTGCATCGGCGGTAAAAGGAAATTCCTACCGAATCCTTCCGGTGAACGCTTATCCTTCCATTTATGCCCTTTGCGTAGCCAAAGGAGGCATGGAGAAGGCTTCCGGAGCGCGTCCGGATATAAAGGGAACCATCCCCGACAGCAGCCGTTACGATAAAATTGCAATAGGCTTTCCTATCTGGTGGTTCAGCTGTCCCATGATCATCCATTCCTTCCTGGAAAAAATGAAGTTGGCAGGCAAGACCGTTTATCCTTTCTGTACCAGTAAAACCAGCGGGCCAAAGAGCAGTTCCTCCGATATTCAGAAACGGATACCTGACGCAGTGGTAAAGGAATGCCTTGACGCTAACAAAATAGACTCTATGACTGATGAAGATATTAAAAAATGGCTGGAGATATAGGAGAAATCACCATGGCAAAAGAATTTACACAAATTGAATCCCAAGGACCCAATGGATGGACCATATGGACCGTAACCGGACGGATTGATACGATTACAGCAGATACCGCTTATGCGATGGGGGAAAGTATCCTTCAGAAAAACACGAAAATGGTTCTTGACATGTCGGATATGGACTACATTTCCAGTGCCGGGCTGCGG
>Ga0310695_10004958_pt1 | contig 23794 bp, 24 predicted proteins | sample RumenRJG_04DNA_FD_203882 | JGI IMG/M metagenome (GOLD analysis project Ga0310695, IMG submission 203882) | Bovine rumen microbial communities from Lethbridge, Alberta, Canada - RJG_04 (v2) (version 2) | ecosystem: Host-associated > Mammals > Digestive system > Stomach > Rumen | place: Canada...
GCGCCAGAGACGGTCTCAAACATCGGGGCATAGGTAGCTTTTGCCATTTCGCGTTAGAATTAGAGGGTTAGTAATACGGGGTGATCGAGTAAGCTACTCATCGGAGTAACTCGCCCCCTGCTCGACGAGTTTTGAGGCACCCCTTCCTCAAAACACGCCTCCGATTGAGTACTTACTCTCTCAGAGAGGAGGTAGATTTTTTACTGCTTCTTGTGCTTCTCGATGTGGTAGAAGCCGAGGGTGAGGATTTTGAGAATGACTTCATACAAAACCTTTACCCAGTCTTTTTCTTCAGATTCTTGTTTCATTTTCGATAGTAGTTAATATTATTGCAGATTTTACAGTCTTCTGTAAAATGTTTGTTCTTAGCCCAATGGGCACGATCAAACGATTTCCAGGCGGGTCTCCTCGTGAGCGGTTTGTTCTGCGAGCCAGCGAGCGGTGAGAGATTGCTCCATGCTGGCGGAGATAAGGATACAGCCTTTACTGTGCTCAGGTTGAGAGCCGCGGTGGAATCGTATGCCGGAACGTCCGGGGACTTGGATGAGGATGGGCAGCAGGCGTTTGAAACGCGGTGACTGCGTGACTTGAACTTTGTAGATCAAGGCGGGAACGAGGTAGTCAGCGTTTTCGAGAGTGTCGCAGATGTAGTGCAGACGTTCTACGAGGAGGCCGGTACGCTTGTTGATGTAGTGCGAGGTGCGATAGAGTTTGCCGTGGACGGATTTTCCGTCAGGCATATCGCGGATGAGTTTATAGTACATAGGTCACGAGCGTTTTTTATAAACGTAATCAATACCGAAGAGTGCACCAGCGAAGGTGGCTGTTTCTCCGAAGGCTACAAGGAGCGTTTCGTGGATCTGTCCTTGGGGGTCGATGAAGATACCGCAGAAGAGCAGAACGAGTCCTCCGATGGAGAGGATAAAAGCCGCTATAAGTTGCAATTCAAGTTTCATAATTTTGTTGTTTTAAAAATAAAACAAAAGGGCGCAATACTTTTTGGTTTTTTCCAAAAATTTTGTGCAAATATGCCCACATTTTTGGCGGTTTTGCAAATTTTTTTCCAAAAAGTTTTCCAGTTCTTAGCTGGCGCACGATTATTTGGTTACCAAGCGTAGCGGAGGAAGGCTTCAATATTGGTGTCAGAAACGGGTTGGTGGTTGATTTCTTGGAAGCGCTCCATGAGGAGTAGCAGGTGCTTGATGGGGATGATTTTTCCGGCTCGATGATTGAGTCGGTCGTGGATCTCTTGGGTAGTCATTTCGCGCTGGCTATCCTCGTACATGTACCAAAACCTCGTTTTAGTAGGGAGTACTCGGATGCCCTCGCTCTTCGGTCTTCAAAACTACGTTTTAAATCCCGAGGAAGAAGGCGCCCTAAGCCAGCTCAGGGGGACAAATTATTTAACAATTTCTAAATTAAGTTTGGTCGTTATCTCCCGAAGTTGGACCGATATTGGATCGGGAATGAACCGGCCCTGTTTCGGTTTATAGAAGGCAAAAATTTTGCCGTTTCGTGTTCTGAAAATAAAGTCCCCTAACCGTCCTCTTAACGCACGCAAATTCCCATCCGTTGATTTGAGTTGGAAAGCGGTTTTACTATACTTCGGCATAGGCTTTGAGTTTACTAAGGACTGACTTCGGGTTATCGTTGGAAGTTAACTGCGCGTATGCTTCGATGTCCGCGATGATAAACTCCACTGTGGGGGTCATACCTCGTTCGGTACATTGCAGATAGCGTTTTTTGACTACCTGATAAGCAAGACTCTTGATCTTAGGTGCGCCGCCAAGATGATACTTTGATACCAACATGGAGCTGACGGAAGAACAAAATCCGAAGGTTTGCCGATGTGCAACTTCTTTTGCAGAGGGTTTGGTGCAACGGGGTTTTTCCTCGCGAATGTAGATTTTTTGCTTGCCGTTGCGAACGCAAGCTACAACGCGTTTGGTGATGACACCTTTGGAGGTGTGGATAGTGGTTTTTGATAGTGTGCCGGAGACATTAGCTATACCGGCGGGAAATAAACAATTTGCCATAATTATAAAAATTTTGAGGGTTAATAATTGCGTGGTTCGATGTCGGTCAGATGGAAGGCTTGTGCGGCTTTGAGGGTATAGATACCGTAATGGCCGTAGTATCCGGCACTAACCATCTTGAAGTTAGCCATCATGGCGTCGAGATGTTCGGTACCGTTCCAGTCAAAGGGCATCGGGACACAGTCTTTGATCGCATAGTAGGGATGGTCTTTGATTTTCGCACCTCGCATCTTCTTCTCCCAGAGTGTGACCCAGATCTGACGTTGTCGGTCAAGCGGGATGGAGTCCCAGAGTTCATGCGCAGGGTTAACCATGTTGGCAAATTTGGGCGCAATGTAGGGTTTGAGGAGGTCGAGGATAGTCGACCAGCTTTTACGCTTGATAAGGACGATATTTAACGATTCGGGTTCCATAAAAATAAATTTTTAAAATTTAAGTTGGGGAGACTATAGAGGGGTATATACTATGCAGAGAGTCTCTCTACTACGCTTTTTTCTTTTACTTTTGGTTCTTTTCTTTTTCTTTACAGAAACGAACGATCTGCTTCGCCGTATGCTTTTTCTGTTTTCTTTTACTAGTCAAGACCGAGGCACTTGAGGGTGTAATCGAAGCGGGTAGCACGATGGGCGAATTTGGTTCGGAAGGTCTCATAGAAGCCTTTGATGGTCTTGGTCAGGGCTGACGCTTGTGCCTTGTAACCGTTTTGCTCTTTGAGCTTCTTGCGGTAGTTAACGGCACTCTCATCACGGCTGGTGAAGATGTCGGGTGCGGTGTCGTTCTCGTTGTCGGGGTCTTTGACGAGGATGGGAACTACATCGAGGGTAAAATCGCCGACACCTTCGACGGTGAACTTACCGCCTTGATTGGCAGTGATAAGGATGGCTTCCTCTTTGGCGAGAGGGAGGACGGTTTCGATTTGCGCCTTGATGGCTTTCTCTTGGATACGCAGGTCACGGAGAGCTGCGAGGTTGGTAGTTGATAATTTGGTTGTTTCCATAATGATGTTGTTTTAAAGATAAAACAAAAATGCAAATTGATTTGTCGGATGGTATCCGACGATAATTAACAATGTTTACCTTTGAATTGTCATTCAAAGCAGGGGACGAACTAATCTCGTTCGACGAAGATGTCGAAGTCACGGGCGGGTTCCTTGGCGGCGAAGGCGAGGGGGTCGGTGAGGGTAAAGCGGTCGAAGGCACGAAGGAGATCGACGGCAGGGATGTGGAGGGGTAGGCGGTTGGCTTTTTCGTAACAACGGAAGAGAGCGAACCACTTATCCATCTGGGAACCGGTGTAGGTGGTAGGGTCGATGCCTTTGACGCGAAGGACTTTGAGGACATGGTTGGACCGCCAACGATTTTCCTGACGGGATACCCATTCGAGATTTTCGTTGGAATAGTCGGTGACGTCACCGTTCTTATGATCTGCTTCAAAGGGGATTCCATCATCGCCGATAGGTCGCGGTCCTTGGAAGGTAAGAAGGACGATGATATGGCAATACCAGTTGCCATATTGTCTCATTTGCGGATAGTCGTTTCCTCGTTTGCCGTTATGGCAATGTCGTCCCATAGTACGATGGGAAACTCCAAAGCAATCAAAAACCTCCGTGAGTTTACGGCGATAGAGCGAGAAGAAATGTTTCTGACCATCTGAATAAAGAGGGCATTTACATCTGCGCTTTTCAGGGATGACACATTGGTTGAGGGTTAGTTGTCTGCCATCTGCCGAGCAGGCATGTATGACGCGAGGGTCATAAAGATCGTGCGCAAACCACACGATGATAATTTTGGGTTTTGTTGATTTCATATGCACCGCCAGTCGGAGGGATTAGTTCTTAGCCACAAGGGCACGATTAAGTTCGTGAACTTTCTCCGAAAGGCGATGCAAAGGTAGGGCAAATAAAGTTATAAGATTTGTAATTTTTACAAAGTTATTTGACTAAGCTTCTTATCGCGCGTGGAAGCAAAAGGTACCATTTTTCTCGCCAGTTATAGTAGGTATGGTACTCCACATCGAATTCATCGAGGACGCTTTTGAGTGTTCGCTTGATGTGTGCCTCTTTGTATGCGGCACGTCGCGTTTCTATAAGAAAGTAGGCGAGTCTCCGATAGTCGATGCTATCGACAGAGATGACGGTTTTGGAGATGAGTTGTTTCATGATGTTTTGCTCCACATCCATGTGAGCGAGTTCGGTAGAATTAATAGTTTTTAGTTCCATAATGTTTGAAATTTGATTGTTATACATAGCCGGACTATACCGGGAAAGATCAAAATTAGGAAAAAATATGAAAAAAACAAGAAAAAAATACAAATTTATTTGCATATATAAAAAAATTGTTGTACCTTTGCACCGAAATTACACAATGCATCTACAAAACACCTTGAAAATGACACCAGATTATATAAAAACAGAGCACGGATACGCATATGAATATCCACGTGCTGCAATGACTACGGATGCGGTTATTTTCGGTTTCGACGGAAACAGTTTGCAGATTCTTCTTATTCAGCGCGGTATAGAACCATTTAAAGGCAATTGGGCATTACCCGGTGGATTTTTGCGTATGGATGAGACAATAGAGGAGTGCGCAAAGCGTGAGTTATTGGAAGAGACGGGTTTAGAGCAGCCATACATGGAGCAGTTTGGAATCTTTTCTGATGTAAACCGTGATCCACGCGGACGCATTATTACTTCTGCATTTTACGCACTCGTGTGCATTGCGGACGTGAAAGGCGGTGATGATGCGGCAGATGCGAGATGGTTTCCTGTGACAGAGATTCCGACCTTAGCTTTTGACCATGACCGGATTGTGCGCGTAGCGCAACAGAAATTAAGGGAGGATATTCATTTCAGACCGGTAGGTTTTGAGTTGATGACTGAGCAGTTTACGATTCCTCAGTTGCAACGTTTGTATGAATCAATCTTGGGGATACGTTTTGAGCGTCGCAATTTTGCAAAGAAGATTTTGGCGACGGGTATATTGGATCCGGTAGGTAAGAAAGCGGATGTACATGGTCACCGACCTCCGGAGCTGTACACGTTTAATCAAGACAAGTACGAGCAGTTGAAACAAGATCATTCTATGCGATTAGAATTTTAATTCACATATTCACTAACCCCTTAAAAACAATTAAGACGATGAAAAAATTCATGATGGCAGCTATGGCCTTAATCGTAGCATGTAGCGTAAGTTTCGCAGACAACAAGAGCGAACAGAAAGAAATCCGCAAAGAGCGTCAAGAAATCCGCAAGTTGGCAAAGAAGGAATTGTCGGCTAAGGTAGACAAAGTAACGAAGAAAGAGGCTAAGCGTCTCAAGAAAGAGGGTTGGAATGTAAAGCCGGGAGCACTTCCGCTGGAGAAACAATTGGAGAAGGCCTATCTGATGCAGTATGAGTACGATGAGAATCTGTTCCCGAAGTATATCATGGGAGAGGCTTCTTCTATAGGTGAGAGTTATGATGCTGCCAAGACGGCTGCTATCTCGTTGGCGATTACGAACCTTGCCGGTCAGATTCAGACGGAGGTTACGGCACTGATTGAGAACACGGTAGGTAACCGTCAGCTGTCGGCAGAAGATGCTGCTTCTATTGTTGAGACAGTGATGGCAAGCAAGAACTTGATTTCTCAATCTATCGGTCGTACTATTCCGGTAATGGAAGTATATCGTATCAACAAGAAGAAGAACAACGAGGTGCTGGTTCGTTTGGCATACAACAGCGAGATGGCACGTGAGGCCGTTAAGAAAGCCGTTCGTGATGAGTTGGAGAAGAAGGGCGAGAACTTGCACGAGCAGTTGGATAAAGTGCTCGGTTTCTAATCGGGTACATCAGGTATAGGCGGCTGATTACCGCCTATACTTACTAAAAAATTGAGACTATGAAACGGATACTGACTTTTCTTTGGATAGCAAGTATCGCGGCATTCTGTGCGGCGGGCGAAATCGTTCGCGTTTCGGCTGTATATGAGTATGCATCGAATGACCAGAATGAGACACCTATTCAAGCGGAGGCGAATGCGTTTAAAGAGGCAAAGATCAAAGCATTGGAAGACCGGTTTGGTATCGATGTGACGGCAGTGACGCAGTCGTTGATGGTTAACCGCGTTGAGGGAGATGAAGCCAAGACGGAGACGAATGTATTCTCGATGGGAGAGACAGCGGTGCGGGGAGAATGGATAGAGACTATTCAGGAGAAGGTGCTGGAGAAAAATTATGTGAACGGATTCTGGGTGATTAAGGTGCGTGTAGAAGGCAAGGCGCGTAATTACTCGACGGAGAAGGCGGATATCCAGTATGTATTTGTGAAGGATGTGCAGGACTTGGAATCGCCTGTGACATTCCGGGATGGCAATGATCTGTTTCTGCGGTTTTCGACGCCGGTAGCAGGATATATGTGTGTGTATTTAGTGGATGAAGAGCAGAATGCATACTGTCTGTTGCCGTACATGAGCAGACAGACGGGCAGTCATCCGGTAGAGGCGAATAAGGACTATGTTTTCTTCTCGGAGCGGTATGAACGAGGAGCACAGGAGTATACGGTTAACTGTGAACGATCGTCGGAGCAGAATATGCTGTTGGTGGTATTTTCTCCGAACGAGTTCACGAAGGCGGCCGATAAGCAAGGAGGAAAAAATTTCAGGGACGAGCAGTTGCCGCGAGAGTTGAGTTATGCGGCATTGATGAAATGGTTGGCAAAGAACCAGACAAAGGATCCGGATATGGTTGTTCGGTCTACATTGATAACAATTAGAAAATAAGATACAATATGAAACGCAAATTGACATATGCCCTATTTCTTCTTATCCTGCCATTGACCATGTTGGCACAGAAGGCGAGCAATGTGCAAGTGCTGCAGAGTGGGCAGAATATTGTGATTACGTACTCGCTCGACCAGCAAGCAGATGTCAGCCTCCGTGTAACGGCCAATAATGGCAAAACACGTATTCCCGCTACGCACCTCAGCGGAGATATTGGCAAGAGGGTATCTGCAGGAGATAATAAGCGCATCATCTGGGATGTGCTAGCGGAAACCGACGGCGATTTCAAGCAGCAAGGCGTTGTATTTGAGATCATTGCCAAGCCGGTATGGAAAACGTTTATTCTGGCGGATGGCGGCTATAGTTTCAAGCCTCAGCAATGGAGTGCCGGTATTATGCTGGGTATGGTGAAACAAGCCGGATGGTATGTCCATGCCAGAAGCAATTTTATGTTCACAAGGCCCTACAGCAATGATGTTATTACCGAAACGAACCGTGATGGGTATTTCGTGAACGGCAATAAGCGGACTACGGAATGGTTGGTAGATGCGGGTTTGCTGGTTCGTCTAGGGTGCCCTCTCTACTTATATCTTGGTGCCGGTTATGGCGAACGAAAAGTGTACTGGCAATTGACCAATGAGACCTCGGACGAGCAGCAGTTCTTGCTCTATCAGCCTAATTCGACAACGGGTGTCAGTGCCGAGGCTGGTCTGATGTTCTCCATTAAGGGTTTTACGATGGAACTTGGTGTAAATACGATTAATTTCAAATATATGGAACTGCAGGCTGGTATCGGTTGGATGTTCTGATCTTACTAACGAAATCTTAAAAAGCATTGATATGAATACAACTTTTTCTAACAGACTGATGTGCAAAGTGAGAAAACTGGTATATCTATGCATTATTCCGCTCTCTTTGCTTTTCGTCATGTGTAATCCCGACGAAGACATCACGCCTGCATCTGTGGACGTGAGCAATGTGGAAATAGTTCCTTCGTACACTACAGCCCGAATCAAGGCCACGATTACGGCCAATATCAAACTGTCTGACGTTGTAGCGGAATTGGGTACGTACGCTGATTTCCGGGATGTGAAAGCCTATAAGTTGGTTACGGACGGGAAGACCAACCGCTATAACGTCACCGCAGACGATTTGGAACCGGCTACGGCGTATTTTGTTCGCTTCCGCGTTACCGGAAAAGTAAATAGTATCACCAATAATGATGTGTATGAGTTCTCCACCTTGGAGAATTCCATTCCGCAAGTGCAGACCAACTCTGTGTACGATATATCGGATAAAGGGGCTACCGTTTCTGCTAGTCTATTGGATACGGGAGGCGACAAGGTGACAGAATACGGTATCTGCTGGTCAACCAATGAAACACCGACTACGCAGAACGAGCACAAGTCCGTGAAATCAATCACGAATAATGAATATAACATCCCTATCACCAATCTGCAAGCGAATACGACGTATTATGTATGCGCGTATGCCATCAATAGCAAGGGAATAGGCTATGGCAATATTCTTAGTTTCATCACCTGTGACATGCCCGTTGTGCTTACAGACGAGATTACAGATATTGACCTTACATCTGCTACGGTAGGCGGTACCATACAGAGCGATGGTCGCTCCGCCATTACCGAGAGAGGTATATGCTACGGGCTGCAGCCTATGCCTACGATTGAAACGGCCATTAAGATTGAAACGCAGACCAATGATACCACATATCGAATTCCGCTTGTCAACCTGCAGGACGAAACTGTTTATTACGTACGGGCGTATGCGGTTAATGGCATCGGTCTCGCGTATGGCAATGTGCGCCAGTTCCGCACAGTGGCACCGGAATTGCCTACAGTGGTCACCAATGCAGTCGGCGATATTGCGGTTACCACGGCTACCGCCGGAGGTATGATTACCAGCGATGGCGGCGGCGGAATCAGTGAACGAGGTGTATGCTATAGCACGCAAGAGAACCCCACTATATTGGGAACTCATACATCCGACGGATTTGGCAGCGGCAGTTTTAGCAGCCAGTTAACAGGTCTGCAACCGGCTACGCAGTACTATGTCCGTGCGTATGCGACCAACAAGAAAGGGGTGGCATATGGTGAGCAGGTTAGTTTCACCACCAATGATTATACCCTGCCTGTTGTCGGAGCTGTGACGGTGGAAAATACCAAGCATACCACGGCGGATGTAAGTGCCAATGTGAGTGCTGCGGCGGATGCACCGGTTACCCAATGCGGATTTGTCTATGCTACGCATACGGATCCGCAATTAAGCGATTTGCATGTCGAGCAGACGGCTGTGAACGAACATATCACGGCACAATTGCAAGGACTAACCGTCAATACGCTCTATTATGTATGTGCGTATGCGATTAATATAAAGGGTGTTCAGTATGGTCCGGCAGCTACGTTTACAACAAAGGCGTACAGCAAACCAACCGTCACAACTGGTGCGGCTTCCAATATCGTCTATACCGGATTTACTATCGGAGGCGAGGTGCAGAGTGATGGCGGTCAAACGGTAACAGCTCGAGGTATTTGCTATAGTGAGTCAAATACGGAACCGACGCTCGAGAATCAGGTAGTACCCAAAGGAGCCGGTAGCGGCAGCTATTCGGTATCCATCACCGGATTGCAGGCTGGGACGGTCTATTATGCCCGTGCGTATGCCACTAACTCGGTCGGCACAGCGTATGGTGAGATTATACAGGTTACTACCTTGGTATATGGTGTGCCAACCGTAACAACGACTGCCGCATCGGATATTGATTTTACTTCTGCTACCGCTGGAGGTACAGTGACCGCTGATGGCGGTATGGAGGTTACGGAGCGAGGCGTGTGCTGGAACCAGACCGGCAATCCGACGCTGAGAGACGATCATACGGTAGTAGGGCAAGGTCTCGGATCTTTCACAACGTCGCTAACTGGCCTAAACGAAGGAAAGACGTATTACGTACGGGCATATGCCACCAATAGTGTCGGTACAACATACGGAAACCAGATTAGTTTCACTACGTCTGAATCCGGTGCTCTCAGCGGTGCGTTCTCTATAAATTCAGGTATTCAAGTGCGATTCTCAAAAGGCAATCTGCAATACAAAGCCTCTACCAACACATGGCGTTTTGCGGAGAATCAGTGGGATTATGTCGGAGAAAACAACCAAAAACGTGCAGCTAACTATAGCGGATGGATTGACCTCTTTGGATGGGGAACATCCGGGTATAATAATAAATACCCGTACATGACTTCAACAAGTTGCTATGATTATGCATTTGGAGATGATACGAGCATTGATGGTACTATGTACGATTGGGGATTGTATAATGTCATATCTAATGGTGGAGGTACTGCCGGGTCGTGGTTTACCTTGTCATGTAATGAGCTTAGCTATTTGCTTAACCACCGTAGTGGCGCTTCTTCGAAGAAGGCTTTTGCCACGGTGAATAATGTAGTAGGATTGATATTACTGCCGGACAACTGGGTATTGCCTGCAGGAATGACATTTACTCCGAATGGCACTGCAGCTACTGCAGCCAATATGTATACGGCAAGCCAATGGGAGATTATGGAAGCGGCAGGAGCTGTCTTCTTGCCGGCGGCTGGAAGTAATGATGTTGATTATGGGGCCAAAGGAGATTATTGGACTACTTCATTTGGTTATTTTAGTATGAATACTAATGTCTACATGGCATATTCTCTACAGTATGATGCCACATCTAGTTTTTACATTAATCTTGATTATAGTTCTTCTAGCCTTCTAACTCGTTATTATTACAAACACAAATCTGTCCGTTTGGTTCAGAGAATTCAATAGTATATATTATGAAACGTCTTTGGTTAACATTCTGGATAAGCGGCTGTGTGCTATTCCTGTTTGCGCAGTCCAACCGTACGAAACCCATGGATTTCTATATTGTCCGTGGTTCGGTTCCCCCGGTATTGAACATCGTGCCGAATACCTATCAGTTTATCGATGCGGATAATAACGGCGTGATTGACGCGAACGAGCGGTGCAAGATACGGTTTCAGGTAGCGAACACCGGTCGTGGAGACGGATATGGTTGTGTGGCACACGTGCAAGCAAGCGGTCATACCGCCGGACTGCAAATAAACGATGTGAAACTCCCCGTAATCCCTCACGGAGAAACGATATGGGTGGAGATTCCCATCACGGCGTCGGAGCAGACCATGACCGGCGAAGTAAGCCTGTCTATCGTCATCAATGAACCTAACGGCTTCGGTACCGAAACGCTGCAAGCCAATATAGGTACACACCAACTCAAAGTGCCGGATATCCAAGTGGCGAGTTATAAGGTGGTAGGTGAAAGCGGCGGAACATTGGAGCGGCGCAAACCCTTCGGCCTGCAAATAGTCGTGCAGAATCTCGACCAAGGTACTGCCGAGCAGGTGCAGATTCAAATCAGTCTGCCACGCAATGTCAACCGTATCGGTGGCGATATGCCTACAATAACCCTGCCCACCTTGGCTGCCGGCGAAAGCCGTACACTCGAATACGAACTGATTGCCAACCAAGAAGCAAATGAGCAGATAGACCTGCAAATCAAACTGGAAGAGAAGCAAAAGAAATATGCAAAAGATGCGACGATACCCCTCCAATTCGGGCAATATGTAGGCAGTTCGATTGCGATGAATGTGCAACGCAAGGATAGCGAGATTGATATACAGAAAGCTTCGCTGATTTCGGATGTAGATTGCAATATCCCTATCACCAAATCAAAGAACCCGAACACTTTTGTGCTCATTATTGCGAACGAGCACTATTCGCAAGTAGCAGCAGTGCCCTTTGCTCTCAATGATGGAAACATCTTCCGAGAATATTGTATCAAAACTTTGGGTGTTGGCGAGAAACATATCAAATACCTTGCTGATGCAACCGGGAATCAGATTAAAGCGGGAGTAAACTGGTTGGCTAATTTGACCGAGGCATTTGATAATCCGCAGATTATTGTCTATTATGCAGGGCATGGTATACCGGATGAGGCAAGCAAGTCGGCGTATTTACTGCCGGTAGATGGTTCGGGAACGGATGTGAGTACGGGATATAAGTTGGACGAGTTGTATGCCACTTTGGGAAACATGCCGGCATCGAGGATAACGGTATTCATGGATGCCTGCTTTAGTGGTAGCAAACGTGAGGAGGGTATGTTAGCCTCAGCACGTGGTGTGGCTTTGAAAACTAAGTCGGGAGAACCACAAGGAAAAATGGTGGTGTTCTCTGCCGCGCAGGGAGATGAGACCGCTTATCCAAACAGAGAGCAACAACATGGTATGTTTACCTACTACCTGCTGAAGAAGTTGCAAGAGACCGAGGGTAATGTAGGGCTGAAGGATTTGGGAGACTATGTAACGAAACAGGTGACACAGCAGTCGTTGCTGCTTAATAGCAAGAAACAGACACCGAGTGTGATTCCATCTGCGGAGGTTGGAACGGATTGGGAAAATTGGAAATTGAAATAACTACTCACGAATATGAAACGCATCACATTCCTTTTATCAACTCTCTTTTGCAGCCTCGTCACCTTTGCTGACACATCCGGTACATGCGGAAATAGCCTCAACTGGACACTGGATAATAATGGCACACTAACGATTTCAGGAAGCGGTCCTATGTATGATTATTCTTCTTACGGAAAAAACAATGAGGCGCCTTGGCGTACGTATAAAGAATCTATCACTTTTGTGAGAATTAGCGAAGGCGTCACTAGCATTGGACAATATGCTTTCCAAAGTTGCAAAGGTTTGATATCAGTTGCTATTCCTAATAGCGTCAAAAGCATAAGAGGCTATGCTTTCGCTGGTTGCAGCGGGTTGACCTCAGTGACGATTCCTACTGGCGTCGCCTGCATTGAAAAATTTACTTTTTGGGGATGTAGCGGGTTGAAATCAATCGAAGTAGAAATTGGGAACACGATTTATGATAGTCGCAATAATTGTAATGCGATTATAGAAACTGCTACCAATACGCTTATCGCAGGTTGTCAGAATACTAAGATTCCCCAAAACGTAAAGAGAATAGGAGAAGGAGCTTTTGCGTATTGTAAAAATCTAACCTCTATAACGATTCCATATGGAGTCACCAGCATTGAATTTCAGGCTTTCTATCAATGCACCGGTTTAACCTCAATAACGATTCCAAGTAGCGTCACAAGCATTGGAAAGATGGCCTTTTATAGTTGTGAACATTTAGAAAAACTTAAATATCCAAAAGGTTTGAATTTGTCTGAAGCAGATATCCCTGCAACGACAAAAGTTATTGCTTATGGAGAGGGACAGAAACCGAATCCCCAGCAAGCACCTTCTGCAGCTCCTGTATCAGAACCTAAGCAATTACCTTCTGTTACATCTGCACCACAGCCTACCCAATCCACTCAGCCGCCCTTGTTGGCACTCGTCGATGAATCTTTGACGTTCAAGGATGGCAATGGTAACAACCGTATTGATGCGGAGGAGAATTGCACGGTAAAATTTAGAGTTGCCAATAATGGCAAAGGAGCAGCGACCAACTGCGAGGCACGGGTAAAATTGTCCGGTGCTACAAATGGCATCACGATCAATACCGTTAAATTACCAACTATCGCGGCGGGAAGCAATTATGAAGTGTCTGTTCCTGTCACATCGTCCATCAATACCATAGATGGACTAGTTTCGTTTGCTATCGAGGTATATGAACCGCAGGGATGGGGTGTGGCACCGTTTACGATGAATGTAGCTACCAAAGCGTATAATCCTCCTTTCCTGCAAGTCGTTGATTATAATATTGCCTCTAATTCCGGCAAGATTCGCAAGATGGAGCCGTTTACAATCACATTCAACCTGCAGAATACGAAGTATGGAGATGCAGAGAACGTGAAGGTGAAAGTCAATCTGCCTGCAAACGTGTTTGTGATGGATGGTAGTGCCGAATTATCATACCCGACTATTAAATCCGGAGAAGTAAAGCATGTACAGATTACATTAGCGGCTAACAATAACTATTCTACAACGGATATCCCCATCACTATTGACGTAAAGGAGAAACATGGCAAGTTCGCCGAGAACAAACAACTGAATATTGCTCTTAACCAGACCACGTCAAGCAGTATACAAATAGTAGCTATTGATGAACCTGTTGTTGAACGCAAGGAGATTCAGTTGGCGATGATTAAGAGCGATGTTGACAGAAATATTCCGACCACTAAGAACAAAAATAATAACACTTTTGTCCTGATCGTAGCGAACGAACATTATCTGCAGGAGGCATCAGTGCCGTTTGCCATGAATGATGGCAATATCTTTAAAGAATATTGTATCAAGACCTTAGGTATCGGCGAGAAGCATATCAAATACCTTGCAGATGCGACCGGGAATCAGATTAAAGCGGGAGTAAACTGGTTGGCTAACTTGACAGAGGCCTTTGATAATCCGCAGATAATTGTATATTATGCGGGGCATGGTATACCGGATGAGGCAAGTAAATCGGCGTATCTGTTACCGGTAGATGGATCCGGAACGGATGTGACAACGGGATATAAGTTGGATGAGTTGTATGCTACGCTTGGAAATATGCCGGCATCAAGGATTACGGTATTTATGGATGCATGCTTCAGCGGAAGTAAACGTGAAGAGGGTATGTTAGCCTCAGCACGTGGTGTGGCATTAAAGGCAAAGTCAGGTGTGCCGCAAGGAAAGATGGTGGTGTTCTCGGCTGCGCAAGGAGATGAGACGGCATATCCGTACAGAGAGCAGCAACATGGTATGTTTACCTATCATTTGCTGAAAAAGTTGCAAGAGACGAGCGGAGATGTAACACTGCAAGAATTAGGTAATTATATCATCCGGGAAGTGAAGAAACGTTCTTTAGAGGAGAATGATAAGAAACAAACGCCATGTGTAATACCATCTTCAGAGGTAGGAACGGAATGGCAAAATTGGAAACTCAAATAAGATATGAAACGGTTATTAATAATAGCGGGGCTATGCGGCGCAACGTTGCTTGCTTCTGCGCAATCGTTAGAGGAACGATATCGTGCCTTTCAGCAGGAAGCGAAGAAGAATTATGCAGATTTTCGAGATGAAGCGAATGCGGAATATGCGCGGTTCTTGCGTGCCGCATGGGAGTATTACAAAGTAGGACCGGTGATTGAACGTCCCAAGGAAGAGCCGGTGCCACCGACGCCGTATGAGGAACCGGATGTAACACCGGAACCCAAACCGTTACCTTATGAGGAGGTGGCTCCACAGCCGGCACCGCAGCCTCAGCCGGAACCGATATCTCCTATTAAAGAGAATGACGAAAAGACAACGGTGGTGAAGATCACCTTCTACGGGACGAATCTATCCTTCCGTCATCCGAAGACCCATCGCATATCTCTGCGTAATCCATCTCATGAGCTATTTGCACATGCTTGGGAAGAGTTATCCGGGGATCAATATGATAATCTGATATACGATTGCCTTAAAGCAAGGGAAGATTATCAACTATGCGATTGGGGATATATTCAAATGCTAAAGGCATTATCCGAGCAAATCTACGGAGCAAGCAATGAAGCAGTATTTCTTAGGGCATTTATCTTTGTACAATCGGGTTATACCATGCGATTGGCCATATCGGAAGCGGGTAAATTGTATATGCTGATAGGAAGTCAATATCAGTTGTTTGACCAGCGCTATTTTGAGATTGACGGTGTATATTACTACCCGATGGAAGAGATAGAAGACGGACTACAGATATGTAGCGGTGCTTTTGAAAAGGAGCAACCGATGACCATATACATCAATCCGGAACAGCATTTGGCCGCTAATAATGTATCAGCGCCAGTAAGACGATCCAGTCAAGGTGTAGTTGCATCCAGTACGATTAACAAGAACACCATTGCCTTTTATAATGATTATCCGACCGGACAGATTGGTGGCGATTGCGGTACACGATGGGAAACGTATGCGAATGCTCCAATGGAAGAATGTGTGCGGTTGACCCTATATCCTGCATTGCAGAATGCTATACGCGGCGTGCCGGAGAAGCAAGCTGTGGCGAAGTTATTGGATTGGGTACAAACGGCTTTTGAATACGAGTACGACGATAAAGTATGGGGGCAAGACAGGGCATTCTTCCCGTCAGAGTCACTCTATTATCCGTATGCGGACTGTGAAGACAGGGCGATTCTTTTCTCGAGAGTGGTGAGGGATCTGCTCGGATTGGATGTGGTATTGCTTTACTATCCGGGGCACTTGGCTGCGGCTGTATGTTTCAATCAGGATGTAAAAGGGGATTATGTGACGGTAGGCGAAAGGCGATTTATTATATGCGACCCGACGTATATCGGAGCTCCAATAGGAGCCACCATGCCGGGAATGGATAACAAGACGGCAAAGGTAATCCCGTTGAGAAGATAATGGCTAAACGGAAATACGACATATTTATTTCTTATCGCCGAACGGATGGAAAGGATATTGCACGAGCACTCAAAGAATCGCTTGCTGCACGGGGTTATAGGGTGTTCTTGGATTACGATGCGTTGCAAGACGGTGTATTTGACCGCCGTATCTTAGATGCGATTGATTCTGCACCGGTATATATCCTTTTATTGACTGCGCATTGCTTGGATCGATGTGCGAATGAGAACGACTGGGTGCGCCTTGAGTTGGAACACGCACTGACGCATGGCAAGTTGATTGTGCCGATTGTTCCGGACAAGCAGTTTACAACCTTTCCCGAGAATACACCGGATTTTATCCGCAAAGGGTTGGGACAGCATCAATATTCAGCGTTAGACACAGGGCAGTTGTATCTTGCGTCTGTAGAGCAGTTGGATCAACAGCGGATTAAACCCGTTTTACGTCGCTGCAGACGGCATAAAAGGGCTATTGCTTTAGCGGTGCTTTTAGGGGTAATTTGCGTATCTCTATGGGGATTGCTGGGAAATGGAGATACCAAACCAATGGTATACTACGATAAAGCGCAGACATACTCAGACATAACATCTGATTCTGCTATGCATTATTTGAACTTGGCCGCAGAAGAAGGTATGCCTATTGCACAGCGCACTTTAGCAGATGCTTATTTATACCGCACGGATATTTCTTCGCATGAAGATAAGGCATTCTATTGGTATCAGCGTGCATATTTATCAGGAGATTCATTAGCAATCGCCAGTCTTGGACGCTGCTATCAGCACGGGATAGGTATTCCTGTGGATATGGCTGAGGCTATTTCTCTCTACAGGGAGGGAGTTGAACATGGAGAACCTGCAGCAATGTATTATTTGGGAATTTGTATTCGCGATGGGATAGGGATTACTGCTGATGCTGTAAGTGGATGGGAGAAGATTGCAGATGCGGCGTACTTGGGGTGCAAAGAGGCTGAAATCGAGTATAACAACTCAGGCAGATGGTTGTTTGCACCTGTATGCGATAGTACGACCACTAAGACTACTGTTTTGCGTGCGATTTGTCTCAATGAAAGCGAGACAAAGGTCTATTTGCGATGGACGAACAGGCAATATGTAGGCGGATGGATGAATATTGATAGACATGCATATATAGAAGATGCTTTGACGAAGACGAGATATACTATAGGAGATGTCGAAGGATGTCGATTTGCACCGGATACTACGGCGGTCGCATGGGGCATGTCTCATGATTTCGCACTCATCTTCCCATCTTTACCGGAAACGGTAGAACGCATCCATATCTGCGAGTCTGATACCTCTCTTTGGAGATGGTTCGGAGTCAAAATTTCCCAATAATTTCAAAAGCGTGCTTTAGAGCGCACTAAACACCCATCGGAGCGAACACCCCACGGAGCCCACACCCGCATTGAGACCGAGCGGGCAGGGCGGCATCTTCCGCGGCCTTACGGAGAGAGGGTATTAGGGGATGCGTATGACGCGGGTATGCCGGACGCGAGGGTCGAATACGTCCTATCGTGGAGATAGGACACGGATAATCTAATCTGCCTAATGATTATCCGCTCTTAGACGCAAATGGATGAGAGAAAAGAAGAAGAAAAAGCCCCCAAATAAAAAAAAGAAAGCCCCCAAATAAAAAAAGCCCCCTTTATTCTTGCATATATCAAATATTTTTTGTAATTTTGCAGCCGCATTTTATGTGAACATAAAAAATACACGATATTATGGCTGAATTTAAGTATGCACCGATGTTTCAACTCGGTAAAGATGAAACGGAGTATTATCTGCTGACCAAGGACTATGTGTCGGTCAGCGAGTTTGAAGGACACGAGATCCTAAAGGTCGCACCTGAAGCACTGACGCTGATGGCGCAGCAGGCTTTCCATGACGTGAGTTTCATGTTACGCCGTTCGCATAACGAACAGGTGGCAAAAATCTTGCGTGACCCGGAGGCTTCTGCTAACGACAAATACGTAGCGCTCACCTTCCTGCGCAATGCTGAAGTGGCTTGCAAAGGTCAGTTACCGCTTTGCCAGGATACGGGTACGGCTATTATCCACGGCGAGAAGGGTCAGCAAGTATGGACGAAGGTACAAAGGGACAAAGTACAATGTACAAAGGAGATCTCCGATGAGGAGGCGTTGAGCCGTGGCGTATTTAATACCTATACGGAGTGCAACCTGCGCTATTCGCAGAACGCACCGCTTAACATGTACGACGAGGTGAATACGAAATGTAACCTGCCGGCACAGATTGACCTGGAGGCTACGGAAGGCGCTGAATATCGTTTCCTCTGCGTGACCAAGGGTGGCGGTTCTGCCAACAAGACCTACCTCTACCAAGAGACCAAGGCACGTATCCAGAATCCGGGTACGCTTATTCCGTTCCTCGTAGAGAAGATGAAGAGCCTCGGTACCGCCGCTTGTCCTCCGTATCACATCGCCATCGTGATCGGCGGTACTTCGGCTGAGAAGAACCTGCTGACGGTCAAACTGGCTTCGACCCATTACTATGACAGTCTGCCTACTTCCGGCGACGAGACCGGTCGTGCGTTCCGCGATATCGAACTGGAGAAACAACTGCTGCAAGAGGCCTATAAGATTGGTCTCGGTGCACAGTTCGGCGGAAAGTACATGGCGCATGACGTACGCGTCGTTCGTCTGCCGCGTCACGGTGCTTCGTGTCCGATCGGTCTGGGTGTTTCGTGCTCGGCGGATCGTAACATCAAGTGTAAGATCAACAAAGACGGTATCTGGATCGAGAAACTGGATAACAACCCTGCTTCCCTCATTCCGGAAGAACTGCGTCAAGCAGGTGAAGGTGATGCTGTTCGTATCGACCTCAACCAACCGATGGCGGATGTATGCAAGATCCTCACCAAATACCCGATCGGTACGCGTCTGAGCCTGAACGGCACGATCATCGTAGGTCGCGATATCGCACATGCGAAGATCAAAGCACGTCTGGATGCCGGTGAACCGATGCCGGAGTACCTCAAGAACCATCCGATCTACTATGCCGGCCCGGCCAAGACACCGGCAGGCATGGCGTGCGGTTCGATGGGTCCGACGACGGCAGGTCGTATGGATCCGTACGTAGATGAGTTCCAGGATCACGGAGGCTCGCTCATCATGCTTGCCAAAGGTAACCGCTCGATCGACGTGACCAATGCTTGTCAGAAACACGGCGGATTCTACTTAGGCTCCATCGGTGGTCCGGCCGCTATCTTGGCGCAGAACAATATCAAGTCCATCGAGTGCGTCGAATATCCGGAACTGGGTATGGAAGCCATCTGGAAGATCGAGGTGGAGAACTTCCCGGCGTTCATCTTAGTGGATGACAAAGGCAACGACTTCTTCAAACAACTCAAACCCTGCGCAGGTTGCACCATATTATAGTTTGAAGGTTTGAAGGTTTGAGGGTTTGAAATTGTTCAAACTACATCAGACAACTACAAACAACATCAAACGACATCAAACAATGTCAAACAAAGGCAAAAAATATCGCTTGGCGATGCTGGAGGACACCACGCTCCGTGAGGTCTTCCACATCCGGGTGAGTGCGATGAGTGCCATCAGCATGTTAGCGGTGACGTTCATCGTGCTGCTGGTGCTGTTGTCCCTGCTGATCGTCTATACGCCGGTACGGAATATCTTACCCGGTTACAGCGCCAGCATCCGTCAGCAACTGATCGACGCCTCGGCACGGGTGGACAGTCTGCAGTCTAACTTAGACGTGCAACGCCAGTACCTCGATGTGCTGCGACAGGTGACGGCAGGCGATATACGACTGGACAGTGCGCAGAACTTGGATTCGTTGCAACTCATCGAACGGGCGCAGATCCGGGAGTTCAACAGTGATGTGACCGATGCGTTCTTGGCGCAGTACGAGCAGAAAGAACGGGATCGGTTGATGCTGTTCGATAACACCACCAGCAGTAAGCTCTATCAGCTCATGCGACCGGTACGCGGTGTGATTAACGGCAACCGTATCCGTGTGGCACGTACCGAGAACCTGTTGGCGCTCATGCGCGGCACGATTATCTCTGCGGAACGCATGAGCGATAACACCTTCACCATCATCCTGCAAAACGGTGCGTTCATGGCCGTCTATCGGCACGTACCGAAGTGCACGAAGATGCAGGGTGCAACCGTCGAACGGGGAGAGATCATCGGATGGATGGATACGGAGCATGAACTGGAATTGGAACTATGGGACGACGGACAGGCGGTTGATCCACAAGAGGTAATTGTATGGTAGTTGGAAGGTGAAAGATGAAAGGTGAAAGGATGAAGGAGTTATGTATTCTGGGTTCGACGGGTTCGATCGGAACACAGACGCTGGATGTGGTGCGGAATTATCCGGACCGGTACAGCGTCTATGCCATCTGTGCCAACCGCAGTATCGATAAACTGGTTGAACAAGCGAAGGAGTTTCATCCCGAAGTGGTATGCATCGCCGATGAGAGTCTGTACGAGGAACTCAGCCGTCAGCTGTCAGCCGTCAGCTTTCAAGGCAAAGTGTGGGCAGGACCGCAAGCGATTGCCGAAGTGGTGACAATGCCGTCCATCGACATCGTGGTGGCAGCCATGGTGGGTTATGCCGGTTTGCGTCCGACGATAGAAGCCATCAAGGCCGGCAAGCCCATCGCCTTGGCGAACAAAGAGACACTCGTCGTAGCCGGTGAGATCATCTGTGATCTGGCGTTACAACATCATACGCCTATCTTACCCGTGGACAGTGAGCACAGCGCGATCTTCCAGTCGATAGTGGGGGAAGACCGCAGTGAGATCGAGAAGATCCTGCTGACCGCCAGCGGAGGACCGTTCCGTACGTTCAGTCTCGAACAGATGCAGTCCGTCACCGCCGCCGATGCCCTCAAGCATCCCAACTGGGAGATGGGTGCCAAGATCACTATCGACTCTGCGTCTATGATGAACAAGGGATTTGAGGTCATCGAAGCCAAATGGCTGTTCGGTGTACCGGTGGAGAAGATCCAAGTACTTGTACACCCGCAGTCGATCGTCCATTCGGCCGTACAGTTCACCGACGGCGCCATCAAAGCGCAACTCGGTGCACCCGATATGCGGTTACCGATTCAGTACGCACTCTCTTTCCCGGAACGGCTGAAGAGCGATTTTCCCCGTGCCGACTTGTTGGCACTCAAGGACCTGACGTTTGAAGAACCGGATTTGCATCGTTTCCCCAATCTGGCACTCGCCTATGAGGCCATGAACCGGGGAGGAAACATGCCCTGCGTGCTTAATGCCGCCAATGAGGTGGTGAACCTCGCCTTCCGGCAAGGACGCTGCGGCTTCCTACAGATGAGTGACATCATCGCAGCCACGATGGATAAAGCGGCGTTTATCGCCAAACCGACATACGAAGATTACGTTGCTACCGACGCTGCGGCACGCAGGATAGCATCGGAATTAATTAAGAATTAAAAATTAAAAATTTAAAATTGTGATACAAGCAATACAACTCATTTTATCGCTTAGTTTTTTGGTCCTCATTCATGAGTTAGGCCATTTCACCTTCGCTCGCATCTTCAAGGTGCGGGTGGAGAAGTTTTATATGTTCTTCAACCCCTGGATGAGTCTGGTGCGGATGAAGAAATTCGACGGCAAATGGCATGTGAAGTTCTTTGCCAAGAATGAAGATGAGGAATGGGACCAACATCCGGATACCACGGAGTGGGGTATAGGATGGTTACCGTTCGGCGGTTACTGTGCGATCGGCGGTATGGTGGATGAGACCCATACGACCGAAGACCTCGGAAAAGAAGTGCAACCCTGGGAGTTCCGTTCCAAACCGGCCTGGCAGCGTATGCTGATCATCTTAGGCGGTATCATGGTCAATTTCCTCGGTGCCCTCGTCATCTATTGGATGCTGTTGTGGCAGTATGGAAAAGATACGATGCCCATCAGCGTCTATCAGGACGGATTCTATTACCCGGAATACTTTGTGGAGGAAGGTTTCCAACAGCAGGATAAGATCCTGACGATTAATGGAGAAGAACCGCGTGAGATAGGTGACATCATGTGGAAAATCATCATTGATGATAAACGTGACGTACGGGTACTGCGTGGTACGGATACGGTGAATATCACCATCTCCGATGATTTCATTAACCATTATTTCACGATTAACAAAGATGCCGCACCGGAGAACCTGTTAACACCTTGGATCCCGTCGGTGCTCGATACCGTGCATGCGGATTTCCCGGCGATGAGAGCCGGTCTTCAAGCCGGTGACCGCATCGTGTCGGTGGGCGGTGTGCTGACTCCGAGTTACACCCAGATGGTGCAGCAACTCAAGAAACACCCGTGTGACTCCGTCACCATCGCGTACTTCCGCGGTGAGGTGCTGGATTCGGTACGCGTCTTCCTGAATGACGAGTGTAAGTTAGGTGTGCAGGCACGGATGGATTTCCAACCCGTACACACCTCCTATTCGTTCTTTAGAGCTTTACCGGCAGGCGTGAAGTTCGGCAGTAACGTGCTGGCGAAATACGTGCGCCAATTCCGGGTGATCTTCACCAACGCCAACGCAGCGCAGTCGGTGGGCGGTTTCGGTACCATCGGTTCAATGTTCCCCTCTCAGTGGAGCTGGCAGGCATTCTGGAGCATGACCGCTTTCCTGAGTATCATCCTGGCATTCATGAACTTCCTGCCCATCCCGGCATTGGACGGCGGATATGTGCTCTTCCTCTTATGGGAGATGATCACGCGCCGCAAACCCAGTGACCGCTTCCTGGAGATCGCCAATAAGATCGGTTTCTGGCTCTTACTCGCCATCCTGATCCTGGCGAACTTCAACGATATCAAACGGTTCTTCTTCTAAAAACGCAAACGTATATGGCAGAGTATTTCGTACATGAGTCGTCTTACGTGGATGAGGGTTGTCAGATCGGGAAAGGCACCAAGATCTGGCATTTCTCCCACATCATGAAGGACTGCATCATCGGAGAAGACTGTAACATCGGTCAGAACGTGGTCATCTCACCGGACGTGGTGTTAGGCCGTAACTGCAAGATCCAGAACAACGTATCCGTCTATACCGGTGTGCGTTGTGAGGACGATGTGTTCCTGGGACCGTCGATGGTGTTCACCAATGTCATCAACCCCCGTGCCGCCGTCAGTCGCAAGGATGAATACAAACCGACGATCATCCGTCGCGGTGCATCGGTAGGAGCGAATGCGACCATCGTTTGCGGTCATGAGTTAGGCGAGTACTGCCTGATCGGTGCAGGATCGGTGGTCACCAAAGATGTGCCGGCCTATGCGCTCATGGTAGGCAACCCTGCCCGGCAGATAGGATGGGTTAATGCACATGGAGATAAGGTTTCATCGCTCGAGGAAGCGATGAAAGGCTAATGGCTAAAGGTTAAAGGTTAAAGGTTAAAGGTTATGATACAGAGAATTCAAACGATTTATTTGTTATTGGTAGTGGCATTAGGCATTACCTTGTGTTTTCAACCGGTGTTGACCTTCAATGCCGTGACGGAAGAAGGGATCCATCGTGCATGGGAACTCAGTCCGACGGGTTTTGCGGAAACGACGCAGTTGACGGAGGATCA
>Ga0310695_10004959_pt1 | contig 23791 bp, 16 predicted proteins | sample RumenRJG_04DNA_FD_203882 | JGI IMG/M metagenome (GOLD analysis project Ga0310695, IMG submission 203882) | Bovine rumen microbial communities from Lethbridge, Alberta, Canada - RJG_04 (v2) (version 2) | ecosystem: Host-associated > Mammals > Digestive system > Stomach > Rumen | place: Canada...
GCTCTCGCCCGACGACCAGGAGGCGGTGCGCCAGAAACTTCGCGACGAACCGTTCAAGGGCGTCGATCTCGCGGCGTGCCGCACGCCGGAAGACCTTGCGGCTGCCGCCGCGCGCCGCATCGACGCTGCAATCGACAAACTGCGCACGGAGAGTGACAACGGGCTCAAGAGCAACGATCTCGGCGCGCGCTCGTCGGTGGAGACTGCCGCAGGATCGAAAGAGCCGACCGGCCTCAGAAACCTCAACACGATTCTCAAGGCGGGCTCGACCTCCGTGGAAGACCAGATCAAGAAAGGGTTAATCGGCGCGGGCATGAGCGTCAACAGGTCCGATACGAACACCATTCTCTTCGAGAAACTCAAGACGAACGGCGTGGAGCCGGGCTTCATCTACCGCAACGACTGGTCGCCGGACGACACGCGCGGACTCATGGCCGACATCAACTCCGACGAGAGCCGCGCCGCGCTCGAAAATCTGAAGAAGAAAGACCCCGCCTTCGCCGAGAAGTGCAAGAACTTGAGCTGCCGCGAACAGATCATGCTCGCCGGGCGCGCGCATCCCGCCGGAATCGCGGCCGTCGCGGAATTCGCCCTCTCCGAGGCGGCCAAGATGGTGAGAGACGGCAAGATTCCGGACAAGCATTCGTTCGGCCAGCTCGCAACGGCCATCAAGAACTACAACTTGAATCCGCTCGACTTGGAACGCCTCATCAACGGCGGCACGGACAAGGGGACTGCGGATGCGATAAAGGAGATTAAACGCGAGCTCTTCGCGCAGATCCGCGACGCGGTGATGGGCGTCAGGAGCGGCGACGACTTCTACATGATGTCGCCGATCTTCAAGCATTTCGACGAGCGCCACATCATGAAGCTCGACTACAACGAGGGCGACCGCGTCAGCATCAAGGACGCCGCGCACGCGGGTTCGTTCCAGCGTCCTGAGCGCATCCTTACGACGCGCAAGCCGATCCTCGGCCAGATCTATCGCCTCCAGACCGCCCACTCCGCCGATTCCATCTCGGCGGGCGCCGTCACGGAGGCCCTCGCGAACGACCTGACGCGCATCGCGGGCGTCCCCGCGCAGGAGCTTGAGATCGTCCGCGGCGAGTATTCCGACGGACACCCCAAGCTCATGCTCCAGGCCAAGTTCGCCGACGGCTACAAGGACATGGAGGCGGGCTTCATCAAGGACGGGCGCATCGTTCCGCCGAAGGGGCAGTCCGCCGAGAAGCTCGGCAAGTACAAGGCGTTCTTCCTTCTCACGGCAGACCGCGACGCCGTCGGGCGGCGCGGGCAGAACAAGGGTTTCGCGCACGGCAAGTTCTTCGCGATCGACCCCGGCCACTCCCTCGAGGGCAACGCCAAGTACCTCAAGGTCTCCGATGACCTCTCGTTCAAGGATACCTACGGCAGGAGCACGAAGCCGCGCTTCGAGAACTTCTCCGTTTTCGATGACGACACGTTCTTCTCCAAGCTGGAAGGCGTCATCAACCTCCGCGAAACCGCGAAGCGTGGCGAGTTCAAGGATCTCTTCGACAAGTATCGCGAGGCCTTCAACCCGAACGCGGACGGCATCTCCGACGCGGAGAAAGCGCTGCGCACGAAGATCATTGAAGACATAAACAAGAAGGAGACGGAGTTCAACGAGTCGCTGAAGAAGATCCTCGACGTCTCCGTGAACAACCTCGACCTCTACGACGACCTCAGCGACCAGCCGGAGTCCGTGCGCCGCGGCGCGATAGAGAATCTCGCCAACCTCGAGAAGCTCACTTCGCCCACCACCTGGACGAGCAAGAAGGGCAAGGTCGCGCTTGAGCACCTCGAGGTAATCCCCGAGACGCGCGTCCCGTGGAAGGGCGTGCTGAAGGACAATAGCATCGTATTCTTCACCGAAACGAAGATGTCGTACAGGAACCTGCTGCAGCTTGAGGCCGTCGTCACGGCTGCGGGCGCGAAGTTCGAGGACGACGCGATGGGCGTGACGCGCATAACCGTGCCGTTGGACAAGGCGGAGAAGTTCTTCGCCGCGTTCAACGAGGAGAAGGTGCAGCAGCTCACGCACCCCGCGGAGTACATGGCGCGCAAGGAAGGCCGCGACGGACTCAAGGAGGCGACGATCTACAAGCCCGTCCCGTGTCCGAAGCCCGGCCCCGATCCGCGTCCGCTCATGATCGTCGACCAGCTCCCCGAGCAAATCGACTTCGAAGTGGACGGACTCGTGTACAAGTTCCCGAAAATCCACTACCAGGATCTCATTTCAGTCAAGTCGTCGGTGCACCGCCCGCGCAACGTGGGGGAGCTTCGCGCCCTCCTTTCGGCGCAGGTTAGGCTCGGCAGGGACGTCCTCGGCGCGCTGATGAGCGGCAAGCCCAATCTCTTCAAGCCCACGAACCAGAACATCGTCGCGCTCACGTACGCGCTCCACGCGCTTGCGACCAAGAAGGGCGAGTTCATGTACCGCGGGTCGTTCACGATCGAGGACAAGAACGGCGACATCGCGCGCTGGCTCGACAAGGCGGAGAACCTCTACATCCGCACGTCGACGCACGCAAAGCCCTACCAGAAGGCGCATGTCGACGGCCACCTCAACATGCCGCGCGGATACGATGTTCCGACGGGCGCGGGCGGTCTCCTGAACGGCATGAGGACGTTCCACTTCTTCACGATTCCGGACGAGGACGGGCTCAAGAACGGCGGTAACGGAAACGGCCCGCGGCGCAGGCTCTTCCTCAAGTGCGAGACGTTCGGCATCTTCTGCTCGACGGCGCACGTGAAGTTGTTTGACAAGTATGACGCGGTCTCGAAAGGCATGAAGACGCGCAACTACAGGTTTGGCGACATCATCGAGTCCATCTGCCACGGCTCCTCGCTCTTCGTGTCCAAGTTCACGCCCAAGGAGGCGCCGGGAATCCGCAAGGAGAACCTCACGACGGCGCAGAAGAACGCCATCCTGTTGGCGAAGGAGAGACTCACCAAGAAGTATCCGCAGCTCGCCGAGCGCCTCGTATCCGGAGATGTCCTCGACGGCGCGGGCATCAACAAGATGATCGAAAACATTTCGTGGATCTGCGACCGCCTGCCGGAGGACGAGGAGGAAAGGGCGTTTATCACGAACATCCTCGACGACATGTTCGCGCCGCTGGAAGAGGGCTTCGGCAACGAGAAATACGGAGACTTAGCCAACCGCATCGGCAACGAGATCATGATCAACGCGAAAGATCTGTCCTGACACCGGCAGGGAGGCGGTTGCGGCCGTTCCCGGAACCGTGCCCGGCGGTCTTCCTCCGGCGCCGGAGGAAGACCGGACTGCCGCCGGAAATCCGTATCCGTCTCGCCGGATTCCGCCAAAAATGATATAATCTCCCCCGATGAACAATTTGATCAAGGCCATAGCCGCGGTTGCGGCCGCGCAGATGTGCGCAGGATGCTTCACGATATCGCGCACGCCGGATCCGGAAACGGTCCAGGTGCGCACGGTGAAGAACGCACCCGCCTTGCGGCTCGACGGCTTTCACGCCGAATTTCTCGACTGGATTCCCTCGTACGGCTGGTCGAACGTCTATGTCCCGGGCGGTCGACGCTGGGGCGGACACTGGCAGACTGTCCAGAATGTGACATATCTGCCTAAATTCGAAAAGACCGATGCATATCTGAGAACCGCCGTTTCAGTGTTGGAAGACGCCGGCTTCACAGTCAACGGGCCTAACGGGGAATACGCGGTGACGGGAGAATTTTCAGGGCCGTCCGATCCTGACGGAACGGCATGGAGGCGCGCTGCAATCTGCGGTTTTTCGCTGCTGTTCTGCCACTACGACGCCGTGTCCTGGCGGCTTGACATGCGCGTACGCGAGATTGCCACCGGGCGGCTCGTCTTCAAGAAGACGTTCGAACAGGAATACGAGTGCAGCGCTTTCTCCCCGTTGTGGCTGTTCGGCCTGGCCTCCCATGCCGAGTCGGATTCGCGTTTCGCAGACAACTGGTGTCTGACGAACCTGTCTATCGAGGCCGCACGGGAGGTTGCGGAGTTTTTTGCAGCGCGGACGGAAAAAGGAAGCGTGGAAAAATGATTCCCGAAGCTCTATCCGCAACCTCCCCCGTTTCAGTGGATGGCGTCTGCTTCGCCTATCCCGGACGCGAAGTCCTGCATGGAATTTCATTCTCCATACCCGACAAATCCCTCACTGCCGTCGTGGGGCCCAACGGCGGCGGCAAGACTACGCTCTTGCGTCTGATGCTTGGAGAGTTGAAGCCGGAATGCGGAACGATCCGCATATTCGGAATGAATCCCTCAAAGGCGCGCAGCAGGATCGGATACGTTCCCCAAAGCGCGGAAGCGGATCCGAAGTTCCCTATGTCGGTGATGGAGGCCGTCCTTGCCGGACGCGCCGGAAAATGCGGGCTTTTCCACACCGCGGCGGACAGAGCCGCAGCGATGGAAGCGCTTGAACGCACCGGAATGGCCGCAAAAGCAAAACGCCCTGCGGCGGAACTTTCAGGCGGGGAATGGCAGCGTGTCATGATTTCGCAGGCGCTTGCGTCGGATCCCGACATCCTTCTTCTCGACGAACCGGCGGCGAACGTCGATTTCCAGACTGCGGCAAAGCTGTACGAACTGTTCGCGGAACTTTCGCATTCAATACCGGTTGTGATGGTTTCGCACAATCTTTCGGTGGTGACGCGGCAGGCCGACTGGGTGCTTTGCGTAAACAGGACGGCGGGGATGCACAGGCTTGGCGAAGTCGCGTCGGAAACGTTCCAGAATTCGTTCGGCGCGACGCTCGCGCTGATCCGCCATGACGGCTGTCCGGTCGGTGGCGACATGCACGATCCTGTATGCAAGCACTTCAGCCGGTGCAGTTGCGGCTGCGGGGAGGCCTAAATGGATTCCGGCGGATTGTTGTTTCCCATTGCCGCGTCGGCGCTTGCGGCGGCGGCTTCCGGCCTGATAGGGCCTTTCGTTCTCGCGCGCCGCGCCACATACGCGGCAGGAGCGGTTTCGCACAGCATGATGGGCGGCATAGGGCTTGCCGTTTTCTGCGCTTCCCGTTTCGGATGGGAGTGGTTCACACCGTTCTGGGGAGCGCTTCTCGCGGCGCTTGCGGCGGCTGCGGCGCTGTCTCTGATCACAGGAAAGACTAATGCGAGAATCGACGCCGTTTTGAGCGGAATATGGACAGGCGGCTTTGCGACCGGCATCGTGCTGATGGTAGCGGCCACAGGCGAAGAAGGAGACGTTGAAGAATATCTGCTTGGTTCGCTCATGGAGGCGGACGGAACAGTTGTCGTCAAGATGTCCGTTCTCGCGGCGGTTTCCGCAATGGCGATACTTCCGGGGTACAACAAACTGCTCGCCGTGTCGTTCGACAAACGGCTCGCCGCATTGCGCGGCGTAAACGTTGTATTTTGGGATGCGGTGTTTTCAATGGCGACGGCCCTCGCGGTGGCGCTTATCGCGCATACCGGCGGAATCCTGATGGCGATCGCCCTTCTCACGCTGCCGGCGGCTGCATCGTCGCAGTTCTGCGGATCGATGCGCCGGCAGATGGCTTTTTCATTCTTGTTCGCTTTCTGCGCCGGCATTGCCGGAATCGCGGCAGGCAAGACCGTGAATCCGCTTTTTTCGTCTGCGGCATCGGTCTTTTTCCTGCTGGCCGTCTGCGCAGCCGCCGCTTTCGTCTCGAAAACAAGGAGGGCTTGCCATGGATGAATCAGGAGAATCCGCCCTCCCCTCCCCTTCCGTGTCAAGCGAACGTCTGGCGCTTGAGATGGAGAAGCTCGGGCTTGAACGCATGCGTCTTGAAGCCGCGCGAAAGTCGTTGGAAGATTCCGAGCGTCTTTCACAGAACCGGCGTTCGTCTTTGCGTTTCACGGCAGCGGCGGCTGTCATCCTGGCATTCGCCGCTGGCATGGTATGCGGAATCGCATTCGACAAATGGTGTGTGGAGCGCAGCGAGAAAGCACGCCTCGATATGGCGCTCAAAGGGCTTGAGAACGCCGAGACGCAGAAAGAATCCGTCCCCTCCCCCGGTGTTTCCGCCGTCGGGACGAACGTCATCCAGAGCATTTCGATCCGCTGAGCGCCCTCGCGGGAAAGCCCCCTCCCCCGCGCTTCAAGAAATGGACATGTAATCGTCCGGCGGCATATTCTGCAATGCGGCAATCCGTTCTTCGATCGACGGATGGCTTGCGAAAAGCGAAGACATCCCCCCCGCTATTCCGAACGCCTTTATGGATTCGGGCAGGATGCCCGGCTTGAGGTTGCCGAGCCGCTTGAGCGCTGCGATCATCGGAAGCGGATTGCCGAGGAGTTTCGCGGATCCGGCGTCGGCCGCGTATTCACGCTTTCTGCTGTACCACATCAGGACGATCATGGCGAAAAGGCCCAGGACAAACTGGAACAGCTGGGCGAACATCCTATACATGAATATGTTTCCGCCGCCTCGCCTGTTCCTGTTGGATTGCTTTCCGTCGAGCAGGCCGGAAGCGACCGAGGCGAGAATATAGGAGAAGAAGATTACAAACGTGTTCACCACGCCCTGCGTGAGACACATCGTGACCATGTCGCCGTTTGCGACGTGGGATATTTCATGTGCGAGCACCGCTTTGAGTTCGCCGGCCTCCATCTGTTCTATTATGCCTGTCGAAACGGCGACGAGGGCTGCGTCTTTGCGCGCTCCAGTCGCGAATGCGTTCGCCTCCCCCGGATAGATTGCAACTTCAGGCGTTTTAATTCCGGCGCGCTTCGCAAGGTCTTTCACCGTGGAAACAAGCCAGCGTTCCGCCGGACCCTCCGATCCGTCGATCGTGGTGCATTTCATGGAAAGCTTCACGACTGTCTTTGACAGCATTAGAGATATCATCGCGCCGCCAAAGCCCAGGAGGAGCGCGAACACCGCCAGCGGAACCAGGCCTCCGTCGCCGGCTATCTTGCGCATGTCCACCCCCATCAACGCGCACACGATGTGGGCGACGAGCGTCAAAGTGGCCACGGCGGCGATGTTCGTAAGTATGAATATCGTCAGTCTTTTCATTTTCCGTTCTCCTTGTTGCGGTTTTTCTCCGATGCGAGCCATTCCATACGCTTGGCGATAGTCGCTTCGTAGCCCGATTCTTTCGGTACGTAGTATTTGACGGGTATGCGCATGTATGCCTGGTCGACGGCCGTTGACGGATAGTCGTGCGGATACTTGTAGCCTTCGTTCCGTTCCGCGCCGACGGCTTTCACATGGACGTTTTTCAGGTGTTCAGGGACGGGCTGCACCCTCCCCCGCTTGATATCGGAAATCGCGTTTTCAAGCGCCATGTAGGCGGCGTTGGACTTAGGCGCAGTGGCGAGATATGCAGTCGCCTGGGCAAGAGCGATGCGCGCCTCCGGCATGCCGACAAACTCCACGGCGTGAAGCGCTGAAACCGCAAGCGTGATTCCGCGCGGATCCGCGTTGCCGATGTCTTCGCTTGCAGAAATCACAAGACGCCTTGCTATGAACCGCGGATCCTCCCCCGCGATTATCATTTTCGCCAGCCAATATACCGCCGCGTCAGGGTCGCTTCCGCGTATGGATTTTATGAATGCCGAAATTGTATCGTAGTGCCCGTCTTCGTTTTTGTCGTACCTTACCTGGCGGCGCTGGACGCATTCCTGCATCGTTTCAAGCGTTATGCGTATGCGGCCGTCCTCCCCCTGCGGCGTTGAACGCACGGCCACGTCGAGCGCCGTCAGTGCATGTCTGGCGTCGCCTTCGCATATTTCCGCAAGGAAGGATTTCGCTTCATCTTCCAGATCCACAGGCAGCGAGCCCAGGCCGCGTTCGACATCTGAAACCGCCCGGTCGAGAAGGCGCTCTATGTCGCCGCAGGAAAGCGGACGCAGTTCGAATACGAGCGACCTGGACGTAAGGGGCGTGTTCACGAACATGTTCGGGTTGTGCGTGGTCGCGCCTATGAGAACCACCGAGCCGTCTTCTACGTAAGGCAGAAGGACGTCCTGCTGGGATTTGCTGAAACGGTGAATCTCGTCTATGAAGAGAATCGTCCCGCGTCCGCCAAGTTCGTTTCTGGCGCGTTCGCAGATTTCCCGGATCGATGCAACATTGGAAAGCACGCCCGAGGCCCGGACGAAATTGCGTTTCGTCGTTTTCGCCACGACTTCCGCAAGCGTAGTCTTTCCGCATCCGGGCGGTCCGTAGAAAATAACATTGGTAAGGCGGTCGGCTTCGATTACACGGCGCAGAAGCTTTCCCGGCCCGAGGATATGATCCTGTCCGGCGACTTCGTCGAGCGTTTGCGGGCGCATTCTTGCCGCAAGCGGCTCGGAACCGTGCAAATCGTCATCCACCTTCATATCCTGTCCTGCCCCGCATTTTATAATATGCTACTTAACATAACAGACATTATGCGCAAAACGGACAAGTTTATTTGGAGGCGTCCTGCTTGCCTGCTTGAGCTTTTCTGGACGGCGGGAAAGATGCGTCGCGCACAGCGTCCGCGTATGCGGAAAAACCGTTTGCGGCAACTTCGCCAAGCTGTGCGAATTTCCGGCAGAAGGATGGAACATGTCCGGTGTTCAAGCCGAGCAGGTCGTGCATGACGAGTATTTGTCCGTCGCACGAAGGTCCGGCGCCTATTCCTATGGTCGGACACTTTACTGCCGGCGTTATGCGCGCCGCCAGCGGATCGGGTATGCATTCAAGCGTCAATGCGAAAGCCCCGGCTTCGTCTATTGCAACAGCATCCTCGAAAACAGCGTCGGCTGCTTCCCGGGACTTGCCTTGCATTTTGAACCCGCCGTACTCGTTTACAGACTGCGGGGTCATGCCGACATGCCCGAAAACCGGAATTCCCGAGGAAACAAGACGCGCGACGAGAGATGCCATGTTGCGTCCGCCTTCGAGTTTTACTGCGTCCGCGCCTGCCTGGAGGCATTTGACTGCGTTCAAAACGGCGTCGTCGGGGGAGGCCTGGTATGTCCCGAACGGCATGTCGGCCACGACGCAGGCGTTCTGCACGCCGCGCGAAACGGCGGATACCGAGCGCAGAATGTCGTCGAGCGTCACGTTCAGCGTGGTTTCATATCCAAGCATCGTCATGCCGAGGGAATCGCCTACAAGAACAAGCGGTATTCCGGCATTGTCGGCGAGTCTGGCGAATGTATAGTCGTATGCCGTGACGCAGGGGAGACGTTCAACGCCTTTTGCGGCGCGGATCGCAGCCGTGTTCCATTTTTTCATGGCGCGAGTATAGCATTTTACGGACGCTTCAGCACCGCAGAGACTTCATCGAATGTGCGCACTATGGTTGCGCCTTTGAATTTCGACGCCGATTTGAAATCTTCTTCGTTTTGCGCAACCGCAACTACAAGCCCGCCGGCGGCGACGAAATCTTTCATTGCGCGCGTCCAGTCCTTCTTGTCGATTTTGGCCAGAACCACCGCGTCGGCGCACAGCAGATCGTTCTCGTCTATGGAACCTGCGGATATTACGTCGAAATCCGGATCGGGAAGGAGCGTGCGAGTATAGAAGTATGCAGCATCCTTGCTGTGCGCAGTCCTGAAAATGACAGATCTCGCTCCGCGCATTCTCGGGAAGCCTGCCGGGGGAGGCATCGTGCCAGTCAGGAATTTGATCGCCCCGCGAACCATGTCCATGTTCGCATCTTCTTTTTCGGGGTGGGGGCAGCTTAGAAAAACTTTTCCTTTGCCGACGCGTCCGCCTACAAGCGCGGCCTTGCCGCACATCGGCTCTACAGGGGAGGGCTGGCAGACGTTTATGATCGATCCTGCATATCTTCCCAGCACTTTCATGTCGCTGTCCGGAACCGGTTCGCCGGGTTCGAAAGCGGGGCCGCCGTAATACAGGATGCTTCTTGTTGCGGGTGAACCGGGAAACACTTCCCGGCCTTCTTCTGTCAATTCAACAGGAAAGTGCGCGCCTCCGCGATAGTGCCCCGGGACATCCGCCGCGAACGGCACGAGACCCATCCGCGGGTTGCCGTTGCCGTTGTTTTGCGAGGCGAGAAACGCACCTGCGCATACGCCGTAATAGCTGCCTCCGTTTCTGACGAACGAAATAATCTCTTTGCAGCCTTTTTCGCCGAGTGCCTTGTACTGCGTACTGCTTCCGCCGCCGGGCTGGAGGAGCAAATCGTAATTCTTCAACGCTCCGCCGGCGATATCTCCGGGGGTGAGGAAATCCAGAGTGAACTCTTTCGATCCGGCAAGCATCGCGGTTATTGTAAAGTTTGCTCCACCCGGTCCGATGTACGATGCCACGCGCAGGGGTTTCGAAGCGGGGGAGGAAGCAGCAGGCGGGGGAGGATTGACGGGCGAATCGAGGAATTCCCGCAGCATTGAAAGAGCTTCGCCGGAATTTGCGGCTATCTTCGCGCCTGGCAGGTTCTTGCGCACCGTTTCCGCGGAACGTCCCCACGCTATGACGGCTCCGCCCCGCTGTGCGAATTCGCGGGTGCGTTCGAGATTGTCGCCGAACAGCCCGGTCTCGTCCTTCTGCGAACCTACGCCGTCAGGAACGAGAACGGCATCGAGATGGCGGAGAACGCCTTTCTTGACAAGGGAGGCGCTTACAGGCTGGATTTCGAAACTGTTTTCGAGGAGAAGCCTCTGTACGAGCTTTGCGGTCTCGACGCCGAAAGAATCGTCGCAGCGGAATCCCACCGCCGCCTGGCCGCGCTTTCTGCGGGAGCGTTCGAGTTTGACTTTCCGTCCTGTGATGAATTTGAACATGCCTTCGATCACGGGAGTGTCTTCAACGTCGGATTCCGGATGGAACGCCGTGACGAACAGTCTGCCTTTGCCGTAGGTGCCGCAAACCGCGGCAACCTGTCCGGCCATCGACTGCCGGGGCTCGCGTCCGGTGTTTATGTCCGAATTGTAATATGCAACAGGTTCTACGTCGGCATCAGGAACGGGAAGCGAATGCAAAAGAACCGGGCCTTCGGCATAGCGCATCTTCTGCACTCCGCGCTTTATGCCGGCCAGTTCTTCTGCGCGGCGGGTGAATGCCACCGCCATATCAGCGGATCCGCCCGAAGGCCCGAACTTGTACGGTATGATGCCGAGCATTTTGGGATGGCCTTTTGAAGGTTCCATCAGGAGACAGCACCCTGCGCACGTGCCGATGTAGCCTCCGCCGTTTTTGATGAAGGCCTTGACTGCACTTCTCCCTTTATTTCCAAGCACCGCCGCCTCCTGCACGGATTTGCCGCCGGGCATGACCAGGACATTCGCTTTTTCGAGGGCGCCGGCCCGTATTCCTTCGGCATCGACAGGAAACGACTCGACGCCCTTTGCGAGCGTTGTCAGTTCCAGCCACCTGAACGCGCCGACATTGCGCGCGCCGCGATCTGTGAAGACCGCCACGCGGACCGGTTCGTCCGGGGGAGGGATCGAATTCGCCGCCTGCAGCCCTGAAGACGCCAGACATGCTGCCGCAATTGCCGCAGCGGCGGTTTTTCCGGTGAATGAAAACATCATGTTCGCTCCTTGTTGCATTTGGTTCTTTCAGTCTTAATGAAGATATGGACATCCGCCGGGGGAAGTCTGTTTTGATTTTACACAAAACGGCTTCGCGGCGCAAGCCGGACGAAAAAAAGAATTTTCAAATTTTAGTATTTTGCGCTTGCACCGGCCTGCGGGGTGTGGTACACTACTGCTCGTTTTCAACGCGCCCATAGCTCAACTGGATAGAGTATCAGACTACGAATCTGAGGGTTGCAGGTTCGACTCCTGCTGGGCGCGCCACTTAGCGGGATGGAGCAGCTTGGTAGCTCGTCAGGCTCATAACCTGAAGGTCGTTGGTTCAAATCCAGCTCCCGCCACCAATTTCAGGAAACGCCGCGAGAAGCGGCGTTTTTGCTTTAACAAAATTTCCCGCAGGGGAGGGAAATCCGGCGCGGCAATATTCTATTCGAAAAATCTGCGCGCTTCGGCAAGTGCGCGGCCGCGGTGCGATATGGCATTCTTTTCTTCCGGTCCGAGTTCGGCAAATGTCTTGTCGCAGCCGTCGGGAACGAACAGCGGATCGTATCCGAATCCTTCGGCTCCCGACGGTTCTGAGGCGATCGACCCTTCGCAGCGCCCTTCGGCGATATGTTCCATGCCGTCCGGCGAAACAATCGCGATGCAGCAGCGGAAACGCGCAGTGCGGTTTTTCACGCCTTCAAGCGCCGAAAGGAGTTTCGCGTTGTTGCGCGCCATCGAAACAGGTTCTCCGGCATAGCGCGCCGAGCGCACTCCCGGCGCACCGCCGAGGGCATCGACTTCCAGACCGGAATCGTCGGCCATCACCCATTCGCCGGGATGGAGCGCCGCGGCGGCGCGCGCTTTGATAAGCGCATTGCCTTCGAAGGTATCCGACGTCTCCTCTGCGCCGGGATCGTCCGCGACAAGTTCAATGCCGCGCGGCAGTATCGCCGCCATTTCGGAAAGTTTGTGTGCGTTGTGCGTGGCAACTATGATTTTCATCGTCTTCCTCTTTGAATGATTGTCAAAGCATGCCGAGACGGCGCAAGAGCGGCCGCACGAGAGCGTCTTCGTCGTGGATGTCCATGCCGAAAGCCACATTGGGCTTGTTGTCGCCGTGAAAATCGCTTCCGGCCGTGACGAGCAGTCCGGACTCCCGGGCAACGGACAGGTGCAACCGCGTTTCGTCAATCGTGTTTGCGGAATATACGGCTTCGATGCCGTCAAGCCCCAGTTCGATTTGCTGAACGATTCCGGCACGGAATTTTTCCGGATCGGGGGCCCAGTATTTCGGATGTGCCATTACCGCCACCCCGCCTGCGGCGTGTATTGCGGCGAATGCTTCGGCGGGGGAGGGACGCCACCGTTCCGCGAACGCCGGCCTGCCGTCGGCGAGATATAGGTCGAACGCTTCCTTTATGGACGTTACATGCCCTTTTTTCAAAAGCACGCGCGCGATATGCGGGCGTGCGATTACTTCGCCGCCGGCCTCTTTCGCAACTTCTTCCATTGAAACATCCATTCCAAGAGCCGCAAGCTTCGCGATTATCCGCGGATTGCGCTCGACGCGTCCTTCGGCCGCGCGCTTCACGAGCGCGGAAAGAGCGGGATGCGAAGCGTCGCCCCCCAGCGCGAGCAAGTGGTACCTGCCGAAGCCTTCGCCAGGAACAAGGGAAAGTTCCATGCCCGGGATGCGCACCGCAGGTCCCGGCTCCGCTGACATGAACTCAGGCAGCCCGGCCGCCGTATCATGATCGGTGAGCGCGAGGACGCGGCAGTCGCGGCCCATTGCGGCGATTTCCGAAGGCGTGCATGTCCCGTCGCTTGCGGTGGAGTGTACGTGGAGGTCGATCATTTCCCTTGATTTCCCGAAGCTGCCGCGGCGAGCGCGGAGCGCGCCGCCGAGCATGTCGCGGCGATATCGTCCCGGCCGGAAGGCCCGGTGATGCCGAGCAGGAATTTTTCGCGGAAATCAAGATGGCCGCGCGCGGCGCATAACCTGCGGGATTCCGCAAAATGGAGTCCGGAAACCATCCAGCCCACCTGCACGAGAGTGAAATCCGCAAGAGACCGGATGAGATTGTAATCGACCGGCCTTCCCGCCAGTATCGCTTCGACGACTTCGGCGGACGGACGCTCGGCAGGACGCAGTCCCCAGAACGCGCTCGATTCGAGATTCCCGCCGCAGGAATTCACGCGCTCTTCGAGCACGTTGAAAATATCCAGCTTGTCGGCATCGCGCACGACATGCGAAATCTTTTCCGTGAAGGGGTCGAGACCCGGCGGCAGATCGCGTTTATTGTGATAGCGGACTGCCGCGAGCACGGTGTCGCGCAATTTTTCATCCCAGCCGCCCAGCCATCCTTTCTCCACGACCGTTTCATAGGAGAATTCCGCGTGGTCGATGCTTTCGGAGTCGCGGAACGTGCCGTACAGGCGCAATTGTTCGTAGCGTCCGGTGTCGTGCAGAAGCGCCGCAGATTCAGCGGCAGTCTTTTCGAGCGGAGAGAACTTTTCGGCCGCCGCTATCGCATTCGCGTTGGCGACAACGCGTTCCGTATGGCGCAGTTTCAATTCCATCATTTCGGGCAGCGCGCCGTCCGGTCCGCGATAGCCGTCTACATACGCGTTGTACAGGGCGGAAAGTTTTTCGCAATCCGTCACTTGCTCTCTCCGGTGAATGCGGCGCCCGAAACGTCCGAAGGCATGTTCCAGCCGCCGCGCGGGGAAAGCGACACGCCGAGAACCTGCGGCCCGTCGGGAGAGCACGAGCGTTTGAACTGCTGCGAGAAGAAACGCGAGAAGAAGGTGTCGAGCCTCCGCTCGATTTCTTCACCGCCGTATGTTCCCTCAAAAGCCGCTTTTGCGAGATACGCCGTCTTTTCGCGTCCCGCGCCGCGCTGCAGGAAATGGTACAGGAAAAAGTCATGCAGTTCGTACGGACCGAGTATGTCTTCGGTTTTCTGCGACATTGACTCGCCGCCGGCAGACGGCAGCAGTTCGGGGGAGACCGGAGTGTCGAGTATGCCGCGCAGCGCGGATGCCGCTCCCGCATTCCCCGAAGCCGCGAATTCCTCGGCTTTGAATTCGGCGAGATTCCGGACGAGCGTTTTGGGGATGCCGGAATTCACGCCGTACATCGACATGTGGTCGCCGTTGTACGTACACCAGCCGAGGGCGATTTCGCTCATGTCTCCGGTGCCGACCACGATTCCGCCGCGCTGGTTCGCCACGTCCATGAGCACTTGCGTGCGTTCGCGCGCCTGGGCGTTTTCGTATGTTGCGTCTCGCGCGTCCTCCGGATGGCCGATGTCCCGCAGATGTGCCGCCGCCGCAGGCGCGATGTCGATGGTTTCGATTTTCAGGCCGAGCGATTCGCAAAGCTGTTCCGCGTTCCCGCGCGTGCGTTTAGTGGTGCCGAATCCCGGCATCGTCAAAACGTGCAGACGCGACAGGGGGAGGTCTGCGATCCGGAATGCATCCACCGCCACGAGCAGCGCAAGCGCGGAATCGAGCCCGCCGGAAAGCCCCACCACGGCGCTGCGGCATTTCGCGGATACAAGCCTGCCGGCGAGCGCGCATGCCTGGATGGAGAGAATTTCCCGCGCACGGATTTCTCCCGCCGCCGGATCGTCGGGAATGAACGGATGGCGCGAAAGGGGGCGCATCGGCGCGGAGTTCTGCGGCATTGGCGGGTTTCCAAACGGAATCTCCCTGCGTGGAATGCCTGTTGGCGTCGGCGTCCACCCGCGCAAGCGTCGTTCGTAGCGGATGAAGTCCGTGTCGATGTCGGCGCAGACCATGCGCCGTCCTGAGGAAACATCTGCATTTTCAGCAAGGATTTCACCGGCTTCCGTGATACTTGCGCGTCCGCCGAAAACGCCCTCGGCCGTTGATTCGCCGGCACCCGCGCCTGCGCATGCAAGCGCGCAATGTCCAAGTGCGGAAAGGGCGGATTCCTGCGAACGGCGCATATCCGCCGATCCTGCGAACGACGCCTCCGCGAAGGGATTCAAAATGATTTCGGCGCCAGCCGCGCCGCCTGCGGAAAACGAGTCGAGCCTTCCGGCGCAAACCGCAAACGAGGCTCCGCTGTCGCATCGGAATACGAGATCGGTACCGAATGGCACTTCAAAACCGGCGAAACGCACTGTGCGCTCTTCGGCGTCTTCCGCGCCGGCGAACCAGCGCCCGGCCCCGGAAGCAAGCGCGCGGCGCGAAGCGGGCACGATTCCAATCACCGCGCCGCCGCGTATCGCGATGCAGGCGTCGTACACGCGCCCCCGGCTGCGCACGGGCGCTCCGCAGAACACAGCCCGGTCTGGCTCATGGACGAAACGCGCGATTCCGGCCACGGCGTTTTCCGCGGCGTCAAGAAATGTTTCCGAAAGAAAAAGATCGCCGCAAGTGCATCCTGTCACCGAAAGTTCCGGGAACAGTACTGCGCAGGCGCCGGATTCGCGCGCCTCGGAAATGCAGGCGGAGATGCTTTTGACGTTTGCGGCGATATCGCCCGGCCGGATCGCGGGCACTGCCGCTGCGACACGCGCAAAGAGCGTAAAGTCTGGTTTCATGGCGCGGGAAGTATATCAAAAGCGCTTTTGCGGCGCGGGCGGCGGTTGGCGTCAGCCGGCACCGGATATCGACAAAAGCGGCACGCCTTTGAGCCCGCTGTCGTATATGCGGCGCACCTCGCCGTGGGAAAGCGTCCTCGTCCAGAGCGCAAAATCGTCGATGTCGCCGAAGAACGGAAATTTATACTTCCCAGTGCCGTCCTGTCCGATGCGGAACGGCATGCCGCTCGAAATCTCCGCGCCAGACACGTTTTCGGACATCATGTAGAGATTTCCGTCGCGTCCCCCCTGGTAGAAGCGCAGCACGCCGTGCCTGTCGCACGTTGCCGCATAGAAGACCCATTCTCCGTATTCTATGTCGTACGGTCCAAGGTCGTTGCGTCTCCGGCCGGAGATTCCAGTGTTGAACGCCACTCCCGGCAGATTCTTTTTCACATGCTTCGTGGGGAATCGTTTTGAAGCGACAAGCGCTATGCCCGGATTCAGCCCGGACTTCCAGTCTTTGTTGCCGAACACGAGCGGGTCGCCACTCTGTTTTTTCGGCATCCGGACCCACGCGGCGAATGCGAAATCTCCGCCGTTTTCAAATGCAAGATTCTCTGAACCTTCAAGTACGATCCCGCACCCGCCGTCCGCATCGGCCTCGACATGGAGACAGCCGCTTGCGAAAAGGCCCTTTTTCGAAAGCGCGGTCTTGCGTCCGGCGATTCTGGGCTCGGGTCCGCCGGCTGCTTTGTTCTCCAGTCTGCCGCCGTCGAACGGGAGATATACGGCGAGACCGTCCCTTAAAGCGCGGGGATTGTCTTTTTCGGCTTTCCCGCCGATTGCTTCGCCGTCAAGCCCCATTCCTGTAAAATCGACGCCGAAATGCTTCAGCACCGTAGGCGCGACATCGTAGTTGTGCGGCGTTCCCGGCATGGGTCCCTGCGCCATGCCGCGTCCTGAAACGAGCATAGGAACGGTTGTCGCATGTCCGTGCATCATGCCGTGTCCGTTCGAATAGCCGCCGTGGTCGGCCGTAACGATTACGAGCCAGTCTTCCTTGTCGAACGCCGGACGCGATGCGATGGCTTCAAGCGCATCTCCTATCGCGCCGTCGGCAAGATAGATGCTGTTCAAATAGCCCGACGAATACGGATAGTAGCCGAAACCGTGTCCGCCGTGATCGGGATAGTCGACATGCCAGAGGATCGCGTCGGGCGCGTCCGGTGCGGCAAGGCGGGCGGGGATGTTCTTCGCGTTGGCCCCGTCGGTGCCGTGGACGAACTCGATTTCCGGACATGGAGAAATGCTTTCGTCCCATTTCCAGGAATACGCGAACACCGCCTTCATGTCCGGTCTGGCCGCAACGAGTCTCGCCAGGAAACTCGGCCATTTCGCGTGGTCGCACATGTTCTTTCCGTTGCCGGGAGTCCTGTGCTTTACGAATGTCACGCCGCAGGCTATTGCTATATGGTTGGGCCCGCTGATGGTAGCCGCGTCGAGAATCGTGCTGGCGGTCATCGACCATGCGCATTTGTATTCCTTCCGCCAATTCCCGTCGCGGAGCATCCTGATATTCCGCGCGCAGGCGTTTTCCACTGCGTCAGCCCTCATGCCGTCGAGCATGATGACGAGCGCCTTCGGCTTCAAAGACTCTCCTGCCGAAACCGCATACGGCGCGAAAAACACCGCAGCGGCTGCAAAAGCGATTAATGCGTTTTTTCCGGTATTCATGCCATTTCTCCCGTTTCAGTCCCCGCCGGCGCAGCGCGCGCGCCGGACAAAAGATGCTGTCCAGCCGCCGCCCGGCGCCATGCGCACTTTGATTTTCTCCCCGGCGCGGACAGTGCGTGCAGTGCGCTTCCAATGTTCTGGGAAACGCGTAGCGTCTTCGGCGTCCGAAAACGCCGTCATCTCCCATTCGCCGTCTCCGAGGAACGACGTGTCTATTTCGATTTCGCGGGAAGACCAATTCGTAATTGCGCCGACATGCCACGTGCAGCCGCGTCTTCTTGCAACGGCGGCAAACTTTCCTATCTCGCCGCAAAGCCCTTTCGTTTCGTCCCACACGGTCGGGACGGATGCGATGAAGCGCGCGCATTCTGGATTGCGCCGGTACGCGCTTGGAGAGTCGCACATCATCTGAAGCGGCACGGGGAAGAGGGTGTAGAGCGCCATCTGGTGGACGCGCGTTCCCTGCGAAGCCGGGTTGTGCATATCGGGCCGCCATTTCGACTTTGGAAGGTTCCGCATCGCGCCGGGTGTATAGTCTACGTGTCCGAGCGGCGCGCGGGTGAACGGAACCGTACAGTCGTGCTTCATGAAATCTTCGCCCTTGGAAAAGTTCAATTTCATAAGTTCGAGTCCCCGGACGCCTTCCACTCCTAAGAGGTTTGGATATGTCGTCTCAAGGCCCGACGGCTTGCCGCAACCGTGGAAGTCTATCGCAAGGCGGTATTTCGCCGCGACAGCGAGCGTCTTTTCCATGAAGCGCGTCATTTCCGCGTCGTCGCGTTCCATGAAATCTATTTTGAACCCGTCGACGCCACGTTTTGCAAATGCGGAAAATATCTCTTCCTGCCTCCCGTCGAGCGCGCGCCACGCCGTCCAGAGCATCGTGCGGATTCCGCGAGACTTTGCATGGGCGACTATCGCGTCAAGATCGAAGCCGGGCTTGATGGAAAAAACATTGACGCCGTCATTCCAGCCTTCATCGACAAGAACCCAGCCGAGACCGTACTCGGCGGCGAAGTCGATATAAGCTTTGTATGTCGCTGTGTTCACGCCCGGTTTGAAATTTACGCCGTCGAGACGCTTGTCGCTCCACCATTCCCATGCCGAAACGCCCGGCTTCACCCACGAGTAATCGCCCTCCGGCGGTGCGGCGAGGTCATGCGTGATACGCTGTTCCACAAGCCCGATCGGCGTATCCGCGATCACGAAAACTCGCCATGGAAAGGTGCGCCGCCCGCGCGTCTTGACAATCCAAGGATGACGTTCCGTCACGCGCCTGTAGTTCTTCCCGGCATTCCGCTCCTTGGCGCGGACCGGGTATTTGCCGAAAACGCCGTCGATGCGCCGCGTCTCGCCGGAACTGCGCCTCAAATGCCATCCGGCATAGTCGCGAAGATCCGTCTCCGTGACGAGTGCCGTCGTGCCGTCGGGATAGCGCACCGTCAAAGGAAGATACGCGATGCGGCGTCCGTCGGGGACGAAATCGGATGGCGTGGTCTTCGTGTAAGCCGAAGCGCAGCCGTGCTGAAGCTTGTCCTGCTTGGGGTCTTTAGGATTGTCGCACCAATTGTAGCCGACCCAGAGTTCCGTATCGGGGGAGGGGAATACGAGAGCGGCCGTCTCGTCCAAAACGGTTATTTCCCCGTCCATGTCAGTCGCGAACCTGTAGGCGACGCCGTCGTTCCGTGCGCAGAGCTCCACTTTCGCCTCGCCGCGATCCAGTCGAAGCGCGGCGTTCTGCGGCCCTAAGAGCGTCCGCCCGTCGCGGAGCACCGTAACCATTCCGCCGCAATACGTTATGCGGTTCCGCCCGTCGGGCGAAACCGCAGTCTGCGAAACCGCAGCAGCTGCACAGACTGCGAATTGCATCGCCGGCAGGATTGCCGAAAAAAGCCGTTTCATGGCGGTAATACCTTATCTTCGTTCTTTTCAGGGTCGGATCGGATCCTAAGAACTGTCAGACCGAGACCTTGTCGACGATCCGCCCGGAGCGGGCATCGTGAACCGTGACAACAAGGCGTTCGCCCTCAACGCGCCCCTCGATCACCGTAGGGAATGTCTTCCCAGAATTCACGTCCGGGCCGCCGCCGACAAGCTGCATCCACGGATGCCCCTTGCCGGGGTTGTCGCGGCGGTAGGCGTGCTGATGGGCTGTTACCAGGAGCCTGACGCCCGCACTTTCGAGAATCGGCCCCCACATTTTCGCACAGGTCCGCTGCCAGCAGGCCCACGGATGTTTGTAGCGCGGGTCGCTGTCGTCGGGCGCGACATCGCCAGGGTTCTCGTCAGGGCGCGGGTCGAAGAGCGGAATATGGCAGAACGCGACTTTATGCCTAGCGGAAGCGACAGCGTCCGACTTCACCGCCTCCGCAAGCCAGCGCGTCTGCAGCTCGCGGTACTCCCGCATCCTGAAAATTCCCGCGGACTTCGGATTCGTATCCAGCTTGTCCTCTCCGGTGTCGAGTCCAATCAGCGCGACGTCTCCGAGCCGCTGCACGAAATTCCTGCCGAGTTCAGCAAACTCGGGTGCGCGCTCCGTCGGCTCGCGGAACATCATGAGATCCCCGAGGTGCCTGTTGAAGCGTCCGCGGAAGTCGTGGTTGCCGTTTATGAACATGTACGGCGTATCGGATGCGTATTCCGGGTGGCCGGGATGCGGGCGCAGGAAGACGCCGATCGCATCGTCTATCGTCTCCGTCACGTTGGATGCGTCGCCGTTCCAGACGACGACGGACGGTTTCAGTTCCCGGAGTTTCCTGAAGACGGCGTCAAGAGCGGGCTTCTTCTCGTGAGTGTCGTTGATGACGCAGAATGAGCCGCGCGCGCCGGATCCGAGCGTCGTGAACGAATGTATCTTCCCGTCGACCTCGGAGCCGAGATTCTTTATCTTGTAGCCTCCGCCGTACTCGATCCGGTCGGCTCCTATGCGGTAGTAGTACTTTGTCGCCGGCGAAAGACCCCTGAGCCTGACGAGGGCGACCTTGCCGTTGACGTCCATCAGTCCGGCGCCGCCTGAATAGATGCGTTTTGCGCCATCCATGCTCTTCGACGCAGAGTACTCAACCCAGCCGCTGGCATCCGACGACACGGCGAACGAAACGCCGATTGTCGTCTCCGCGGCGTTCTGCAGAACAGGCGCAGACGCGATGACGGCTCCGCTTGCGACGGGTCTACGCTTGCTCCCGCCCGTTTTCCCGGTCGCGGCGGAGGCAGGCGCGGCGGCAACTGCCGCAACCGCCGCGATTCCGCCTGCGAGAAACTGGCGCCGCCCGATTACAAATTCGTTTTTTGGCATTTGCATCTCCTTGTCATGTTCTGCCGAGGCGTTCCGGCCTGCGGCGTTATGGCGGGTACGGGACGTAATGCAAAGGAAATCGTCGCACAAGCGGTTCAACGTCCCATGGACTCAACCGGCCGATATTATAGCATATTTCCCCATAGCTGCTGCCATCGTCATCACCGGGCGCATCTGTGTTTTTCACCCTGCCGGTTTGAGATTGGAAACAACCGGAACAACTGGAAAAAACAACGAGCGCGCACCAAAGGAAAGTTGTTTCAAACGGTTGTTTCCCATAATCAAAAAACCAGACGGTGAATTACGCAGATGCACGCGGGTAACCGTTAGTCGATAGCAGGCAGCTGATAGCGGTCAGCCAGTGGTGCGGGGCGCAAGATGTGGCAAGGCCGCCACGGCCTTGCAGCAAGGGCGAGGGCGCCCTTGCCACATCTCTCCGGCGGGGCCCAGCCTGCCAACTCAAACACTCAAACTCTTCTCAATTCTGTCAATTTTGTAAATTCTGTCTAAAACCCAAAACCCAAACACTCAAACACTTTCTTCCGGGCCGGTCTAATTGCCTGCCGTCTCAGGCGAAAAGCCGACCCTTATTCGAAAAAACTTATGCCGGGACTGTCGACTGTCGCAATGCGTGATATCGCGCCCGAGGAAATCTTCTCTCCGGTCGTGTCTATGGTCCAATCCAAGCCGGGCGTTTTCACATCAAGATAGGCAGTCACCGCCACGCCAGACAGTCCGTCGGGAACACTGCTGCGCGGAATTTCAATCGCCACCTTTCCCGCCTCGTCCGGCTGTTCCGCCGCAGCCGCGCAAATAACGGCATTCTCAGTATCGTTCGGCTTAAGCCCCATGCAGTAGCTCTGCCACACGGGAATGCCGTTAGCGCCATTTTCCGTCAGCGCGTCGACGACGCTCTTGATGCTGTCATCCGCCGCTGCTATGCCATTATCGTCCAACCACTGCATCAGAACCGGGAGGTCTATGTCTTCGGTCCCGGCAATCTTGATATAGAAATACTCGGCAACCTTCACCACGAGATCTCCTGTATCGTTGACATATAGTATGGCCCACGCGGGAGAATCGTCAGTCAGAACGACCTTGCCGGACGAAACCGCATCTGCCGGGAACTTGCCGCCTGAGGTTATCGCGTACTCCGTGCCGCAAACGAAGTCCAGTCCTTCGTTTGCGGAAACCTTCACTGTCACAGGATTCTGCCCCTCAGAAGGAAGAGTGAGTGTTCCACCAAGAGCAAGAACAGGCGCCGTCGCCGTAGAAGTAAAATTGAATGCAAGCGATGTTCCAGACTGCAAAGTCAGGTTGCCGAAGCTTCCGGACGTAACCGATTTCCCCACGGCAAGCGTCGTTCCCGTCTGCATGGTGACAGCTCCCGAGCCGGGTCGCGCACCACTGGCGTCAATGGAAACAGTCACCGTATCCTTTGCCGTGAAACCGCCATTGAAGTTAAACGCACAAGTAAAAGCATTGGTTCCGCACCCGCTCGCGGAAAAAAATGATTGACGTCGGCTGGTAGTTAGGGTTGCCGTCAAGGATTCCCGCAACCGTTATCTTGCGGGGTGTCGCGCCATCGTAGGCATCGGTAGTACTGAATTCAAACGGTTTGTATTTTGCACCGTCATGATAGGAATTGTAGTAGCCGGCGAATGTCACATCTCCCTCTGCAGCACTCCATTTCAGCTTGGAGATTTCACTATACAACAACTGCATGCGAAAATTTCCGTCGTTTCTAATGGTCAAACCCGGCAACATAATTATTTCATTTGCCTTGATGCTGCATTTATGGCTTTGATAGTTGGTATTCTTGTTTCCTCTCCCGGATGCGTTGAAGAAGAGCGTCCCGCCGACCGCAACTTTTCCAGTGGCACCGTCAGAATAGTGATCGAATTTAGACTCAGCCGGATTCTGCGAACCTGTATGAGTTATCGTCAAGCCGCCACGAAATTCGACAAGCCCGTCGTTGCCGTTGAGAAGCCGGGGGATATAATTCCCTGATGTTCCGGTTTGTCCGGTTAGCGTGGCCGGACCCAATACCGTCAACTTGGCTCCTTGCCTTATAGTGGTGGCGTATTGATTGAACGTTTGATTGTGTTCACGAGAAAGGCTCATCGCTCCCAAAACCGTAACATGCGCATCAGGTGCAATTTCCGAACCCGTAGGCGTATCGGTAAGCTTCCAAGTATCGACCGTATTCTTTCCGCGATAATAATTATGGTTGGCAAACTTCGTTCCAAACGCACCCTTCTCGCCGGTGAACAGCACCTTCGGATCGCCTGTCGTGGCCGATGCGGAAGTGCGGACATTGAGCGTCGAGTCAAAGTAAACGTCGTTTGCAAAAGTCTGGACTTCCCCCGACTCGTTGACTATCTGCGTCACCTTGTTCACATCGGCGCCCGAGACCGTGACGGCGCCACAGCCCGATGCGAATGTTATCGTGCCGATATTAAAATCGCCTGATAGATTGTAGTTGATTGCCGTGACGGAGTCAATTGCGCTCCCGAACGTGAAGCTGTCGCCAGAAGCAAGTTCGGTCGCGGCATCGCCTGTACCGTCGGCGGCGGTATTCCAGTTCGCAGGCGTAAACCAGTTCAAATCTCCGCCTTCGCCGGTCCAATACCAAGTTGCCGCATTGGCCGAAACCGCCGCGAACATCGCCAACGCCGCAAGCTTCACCGCTATTTTGTTTTTCATCACATTGATCTCCTTTTGCAATGC
>Ga0310695_10004961_pt1 | contig 23785 bp, 17 predicted proteins | sample RumenRJG_04DNA_FD_203882 | JGI IMG/M metagenome (GOLD analysis project Ga0310695, IMG submission 203882) | Bovine rumen microbial communities from Lethbridge, Alberta, Canada - RJG_04 (v2) (version 2) | ecosystem: Host-associated > Mammals > Digestive system > Stomach > Rumen | place: Canada...
GGGTGAGACTGCTTCTGTCCGCATCCGCGGTATTGGTTCATTCGCTTCCAGCAACGCACCTTTGTATGTTGTTGACGGTGTACCTTACGATGGTGATATTTCAGCCATCAACCCCAATGATATTGCTTCTCTGACCGTATTGAAGGATGCTGCAGCCAACGCCCTTTATGGCGCGCGTGGTGCTAATGGTGTCATCCTTGTTACTACAAAGAGTGGTAAGACAGGTGAGGCACAAGTGACCTTTGACGCAAAGATCGGTCACGAGTCTCGCGCCGTATCCAACTACGATGTCATCAAGAGTCCTGCCACATACATGGAGAAAGCCTATGAGGCTATCTACAACAGTGGCCTCGGCCAGGGCCTCACTGCTGAGCAGGCCAACAAATATGCCAACAAAATACTTCCGACAAGCGGCGATGGTGGTGTAGGTTATACGATCTTCACTGTGCCTGATGGCGAGAGCCTCATTGGCATGGACGGCAAGATCAATCCTAAAGCAACTCTTGGTTACAAGGACAGCAACTACACCTATCTGCCGGACAACTAGTATGATGAGGTTTACAACAAGAGCAATGTCCGTCAGGAGTACAACGCTACTGTTTCCGGCAAGGGCGAGAAGATCAGCTACTTCACATCTGCCGGTTACCTCAACGACGAGGGTGTCGTGAAGAACTCCGGTTTCGAGCGTTTCACCACACGTAGCAAGGTTGACTATCAGGTGAAGCCCTGGTTGAAGTTAACCTCCAATGTTGCCTACACACATTATAACTCCAACTACTCTGTCACCGATAAGAACGACTGGAACAGCACGTCATCAGCCAACATCTTCTATGTTGCCAACTTCATGGCTCCTATCTATCCCCTCTATGTGCGCGATGCCAAAGGTAATATCATGAAGGATGCCAACGGTTTCACCATGTATGACTATGGCGATGGTAAAGGCTTGACCGACTATGCCGGCAACCGTACGTTCATGAGCGGTTCTAACCCTGCCAGCAGCGGTCAGCTGGATAAGAACAAATATTCTGCCGATGTCCTCAGCGGACGTTGGGGTGCAGAGTTTGACATCTACGATGGTCTGTCGTTCAACTACAATCTTGGCTTGGACATCGACCATACCAACCGCACTACACTCTACAATGCTTTCTATGGCCAGTATGCCAGCATGGGTGGCTCGATCTATAAGTACGCCTACACCACCAAGGCTATCAACCGCCAGTTCCTGCTGAACTACTCTCACGACTTCGGCAAGCACAGCATCACGGCGCTGTTGGGTCATGAGCGCTACGACTTTACGACCTCTGAGCTCTATGGCAACAAGAACAAGCTCTATTTCCCGAATGTCATGGAGCTGGACAACGCACTGAAGACACTTGCTACTGGTTCTTACACCGACCGCTACTCCACGCGCGGCTGGTTCGGTCGTGTGCAGTACAACTATGATGAGAAATACTTTGCCAGTGTATCTTATCGTCGTGACGGTTCTTCCCGTTTCGCTAAGGACAGCCGCTGGGGTGACTTCGGCAGCGTTGGTGCCGCCTGGGTTATCAGCAAGGAGGCTTTCATGCAGCCGACAAAGGATTGGTTGACCTTCCTGAAATACAAGATTAGCTACGGTGTACAAGGTAACGACAACCTCTTGCTTCAGGGCAGCTCAAGCCCCAACTACTATCCTTACGAGGATATCTACCGTATGGTGAATGTCAACGACGAGGCTGCCACCACGCTGTATGTCAAGGGTAATTCCGATATCACTTGGGAGACATCTTACTCGTTCAACACTGGTTTCGACTTCAACTTCTGGAACGGCAAGCTCAGCGGTAGCGTGGAGTACTACAACCGTACGACCGACGACCTGCTCTACTACATGCCGGTGGCTGTGTCCAACGGCTACGCGTACTTCCCAAAGAACATCGGCAAGGTACGTAACTTCGGCTTTGAGTTTGACTTGAACTCCGATGTCTATAAGACCAAGGACATCACCGTCAGCCTCTATGCCAACGCCACCACAATGACCAACCGCATCGAGAAGCTCGCTCCTGAGCTCAAGGGACGTTGGATCGACGGCACGAGCCTCTATCGTGAGGGCGGAAGTATGTACAACTACTACATGCGCAAGTTCGCCGGTGTCTACACTGGTTCTGATGCTGACAAGACCAGCCTCGTCGATGGCGAGACAGCTGAAAAGGGTCAGGCGCTGTATTATGTCGACCAGACTGATGCCAACGGCAAGGTTACGGGCGTGAAGAAGACTGCCAACTGGGCTACAGCTACTCAGTATGAGCTCGGCGATCGTCTGCCCGATGTCTATGGCGGTTTCGGTGTCAAGGTGGCTGCCTACGGCTTCGACTTCTCCATCAGCACATCTTACCAGCTTGGCGGTAAGTGCCGCGACTGGGGTTATCAGAGTTTGATGCACGCCGGATCAGCTAACGACGCTGGCTCAGGCTGGCACAAGGATATCCTCAACTCTTGGAGCGAGAAGAATCCTAACAGCAACATTCCTCGTGTCGATTCTGACGATCAGTATGCCAATGCTACATCCGACCGTTTCCTTGTCAGCTCGAACTATCTCGACATCGACAATATCTCGTTCGGCTATAACTTCCCACGTACATGGGTCAACAGAATTGGCCTGAAAGGTCTGCGCCTCTATTTCACGGCTGACAACGTAGCTCTCTTCGCTAAGCGCAAGGGCTTGGATCCCCGCCAGTCTTACAGCTCTGCCACGGGTATGAACTATTCTGCCCTGCGCACTGTCAGTGGCGGCGTAACCGTGAAGTTCTAAGATTTAGTAGATAAAAAGAAAGACAACAATGAAAAAGACATTTAAATATATCTATTCCGCTGCTGTGGTAGCTGCCTTGGCTCTTACTGCCAGCAGTTGCACAGAAAGCATGGACACAGAGCCTCAGGGAAGTACACTGACCAAAGACAAATTGGATCAGTCTACCTCTGCTCTTAATAGCCTTGTTCAGGGTATGTACGCCAATATGATCGAGTCAGAGGCTATCACCAGTTGGGCCGGCTCAACCTATCACTTCGACTTTGGCTATGCTTCCACTATGATGATGATGGACAATGCCGGAGAGGACGAGGTTTCTCCAAACTCAGGTTATAACTGGTACCGCAACAATCTGCTCTTCAACGACCGCACGGACAAAAGTCCCATCACCTATTTTTTGTGGAATCAGCAGTACAAGAACATCAAGCAGGCCAATAAAATCTTGACTAATACGGCTTCTGATTATAAAGATAACAGTATAGCCACTGCAGCCCGCGGCAAGGCGCTTGCCATGCGTGCCTTTTGCTATCTGAATCTGGCTCAGATGTATCAATTCACCTACAAAGGTCATGAAGATGCTCTCTGCGTGCCTATCGTCAAGGAAACAACGACACTTGACGAAGCTGCCAATAATCCTCGCGCTACTGTCAAGCAGGTTTATGAGTTCATCATTGATGATTTGAATAATGCTATTACACTTCTTGATGGAGTATCAAGAAACGGTAAAGCCGACATTGACCAGCAGGTGGCTTATGGAATCCGCGCCCGTGCAGAGCTCGTTATGCAGAATTGGAAAGCCGCTGCAGAAGATGCAGCCAAAGCTGCAGAAGGCTACAAACCACTGAGTCTTGCGGCTGCTGCTCAGCCAGGCTTCAATGACATCACGGCAGACAACTGGATCTGGGGTATGGATGTTAATGAAAACAGTGACATTGTACAGACGGGTATCTTGAACTTCCCCTCAATGATGAGCTCTTTCACGGGTAATGGTTATTCTCCTACGTATGCTTACCGTGCTATCAACAGCAAGCTGTGGAATGAGATTCCATCCACTGACGTTCGTAAAGATTGGTGGCTCGACAGCAAGTTCAACTCTCCTATCGTTAATCCCGACTATCTGATCAACACTGGTAAGCAAGTCTACGTATTCAGCAGCACCAGCAAGGACGACGATCATCTCTTCGCTTTGTGGAAAGTGCCTTATCTGAACGTGAAGTTCGGTGCTTACCAGAACAAGTATGGCAATGAGACCAACGCCTGCGACGTGCCTTTGATGCGTGTGGAGGAGATGATTCTCATTCAGGCAGAGGCTAAGGCTATGAGTGGCGATGTTGCCGGCGGTAAGAAGATCCTTGAGGACTTTGTCTGCACGTATCGTGATCCCGACTACACCTGCAATGCTACGACGGCAGAAGGCGTGCAGGAAGCTGTATGGTTCCAGCGTCGTGTAGAGCTTTGGGGTGAGGGCTTCTCTTACTTTGACATCATGCGTCTGAAGAAGCCTATCGACCGTCGTGGTGCCAACTATGAGTCCAGTGTTACCTATAATATTCCCGCAGAATCCAAGATCATGCTGTGGATTATCCCTGAGGATGAGGTCAACAACAACAAGGCTCTCCAAGGCAAGAACAATGAGATCGTGGCTATTCCTACTCCAGTGAAGTAAGCAGTTAGCTATCAAAGCACAATAAAAGGCCGGCAATTTCTTGCCGGCCTTTTTTAATGCTACGATATATGGGGAATATGACTTTTATATTCGTTGATATTCTTCACGCCATCGGAGATGGCGCGTTAAAAGATGAGCCTCAAGGCTATGGATACATGCTTTGAGGGCACTTGCCTTTGGAAATTGGAAATGAGAGAATCCGACTATCGACAGAATTCTCTCATTCTAAAATTCTTGAGAGAAAACAGTCACAGGACTCTTTCGTCTAACAGTTACGGAGATTCTACAATTCTCTCATTCTTGATAAGACAACAAGCAGTAAGTCTTCAACTTCATTAGCTGAACAGTTACTCTATTTCGTTTTCAGTCCCAAGGCCTTTGCTTTTTCCTGCAACAGCACCATGAGGGGCTCACGCTCGTTGGGCACGGTGTTGTCGAGGACAGCCTGCTTCAAGGCTTGCTTGAGCTGGCCGACCTCTCTTGAAGGCTTCAGGCCGAACATCTCCATAATCTCATTGCCGTCGATGCAGGGTTGCAGCAGGCGTTTGTAGTCCTTTTCTTTCAGGTCCGTGATCTTCTCACGCACCATGCGGAAATTCTCCAGAAAGCGCTGCTTGCGCTGGCTGTTCTTGCTCGTGATGTCGGCCTCGCAGAGCATCATCAGGTCGTCGATGTCGTCGCCGGCATCGTTGACCAGTCGTCTGACCGCACTGTCGGTGACCTCTTCGTCAGCGATGACTATGGGCCGCATGTGCAAGTCCACGAGTTTCTGCACATATTTCATCTTCATGTCCATCGGCAGTTTCATGCGACGGAAGATCGCCGACACCATCTTGGCACCGACATAGTTATGGTTGTGGAAGGTCCAGCCCTGGGCGTCGTCCCACCGTTTGCACTTTGCCTTGCCGACATCGTGCATCAGTGCTGCCCAACGCAACCAAAGACGGTGGTCGTCGAGATGCTGCAAGTCGGCTTTCCACTCCTCTTTTTGCTTCTCGTCGGCATCCTTGTCCTGGAGCTTCTCCACGAGATAGCTCCGACGATCGTCCTGCCGGCGGCAAACGTTGTCGAGGACTTCGAGGGTATGGTAGAAGTTGTTTTTATGAGCACGGCCCTTGCGTGTCTCCACGTTGTCGAGCGCGGTGAGCTCAGGAAGAATCAGCGTGAGCAGACCCGCGCGGTGCAAGTCCACGAAGCCACGGCTGGGCTGGTCGGCAAGGATAATCTTGTTGAGTTCCTCCTCAATGCGCTCTCCGCTGATGATCTTCAGCCGCTCGGCATTGCGTGTCAGTGCGTCGAAGGTCTCGTCTTCGATGTAAAACTTCAACTGCGTGGCGAATCTCACGCAGCGCATCATGCGCAGCGGGTCATCGGAAAAGGTAATGTCAGGGTCAAGGGGCGTGCGGATGATGCCGTCTTCGAGATCCGCGAGCCCGTCGAAAGGATCGACAAGCTCGCCAAAACGGTCGGCGTTGAGACAGACGGCCAGTGCGTTGATGGTGAAGTCGCGCCGGTTCTGGTCGTCCTCCAGCGTGCCGTCCTCGACATGTGGCTTACGGCTGTCGTGGCTGTAGCTTTCCTTGCGGGCACCAACAAACTCCACCTCAGTGTCGTGGTATTTGACTTGCGCTGTGCCGAAGTTGCGGAAGACACTCAGATGGGCAGCGCGACCGAGCTTGTTTTTCAAGGCCTGCGCCACGTCGATGCCGCTACCGACGACGACCACATCGATGTCGTTGGACGGTCTTTCGAGGAAGAGGTCACGCACATAGCCCCCTACAACGTAGCACTCTACGCCCAGGCCGTCGGCCACTTCCGATATGGTGTGAAAGATCTTTTTGTCGAGCAGCATAGCCAGCTCGTCGTCACTCAGCATTCTCATAATTTTCGTTTTAAGATGCAAAGTTACTGCAATCTGAATACAATACAAAGAAAACGAATAAGAAAATTTATTTTTTTTATATCTCACACAGAGACACGAAGCCACAGAGAGAGGGCTTCGCCTTGTAGCGTATAAGTCTGTTACTCTGTCCTCATACAGAGATATTGAAAGACTAATCATCAAACAAAGGACGATTTGTTGAATAAACTGACAAATAAACGGCTCTGAGATTGCGATTCTCAGAAGCAAGTCGTCCCTTGTCCGGATTTTCGCGATTTTAGGCGGTTTTTGCTAATTATCTGATTGACAAACAGATAGCAACATATCGGTAAATTACATATCGCATAAAAGACTCTTTTAAGGGCTATTTTTGAAAGAAATTCCCATTAAAACACCCTTTTGATGCGGTCATCTCAGTTATCTGACCTTGACATCTCAGTTATCTGATAAGGTCAGACAACTGTTTTGATAGCGCCATCTTTGTTTTTTTGCCTTTCAAAGCCGCAATTTTGCCATTATTCCCATCGGCGTTTCTCTAGATTGCGCTTTTAGGATGAAGGTGTTTTGTCAATACGTTTCTGCTTTGAATAGCCTTGCCGGTTTGCCAATCAGCTGTTATGAGCAGTTGACATCCCAATGGAAATGAGCGCGCCGGTAGACAATATTCAGGCAGGGAATCCGTTATATTGCAGTTAGGCACTGGCAGCCGTGACACGCTCATCAAGCAACCATTGATGCACCTTGTCGTCCGACTGTTCACTGCCCACAGAAATGTTTTATAGACCATTTATATTATGCGGCAAATTATCAACCATTTTACCGACGACGACCTATACAAGTTCACAATGTGCTGCGCAGTGATCGACAACTATCCACGCGCGTGGGTGAAGTATGAATTCAACGACCGTGACAACACCGTCTATCCCAAGGGATTTGCCGATCTTGTCATGGAGCAGGTGAGGTATCTCGAAGAGCTCACCATCACCGACGAGGAGATTGCTTTCATGCGGCGCAAATGCTATTATCTGCCCGACTGGTTCTATATCTATCTGCGCGGCTTCCGCTTCAGCCGCAAGTGGGTTCACGCCTGGCAGGACGAGGACGGACACTTGCACATAGAGTTTGAGGGTGTCTGGGCAGAGACGATATTGCTGGAGGTGAAGGTGCTTGCCATCGTCTCAGAACTGTACTACATCGTGTGCGACGAAAAAGACAAGTTTGACTATGACGCCTATTACCATAAAACTTACCATAAGGCAGAGCGGTTGCTCGAAGCCGGATGTACCTACTCTGACTTCGGTACGCGCCGGCGTGCGTCGTTCCAAGCTGAGGACACGGTGGTCAGAGCGATGAAAGACTGCCAGGAGGCACGCGACTGGAAGGGCAGATTCGTGGGGACGAGCAACGTCTATCTCGCCATGAAATACGATCTGACGCCCGTCGGCACGATGGCGCACGAGTTCATAGCAGCCATAGGTGGCATGTACGGCCCGCAGATGGCCAACCACATCGCCATGAACGCTTGGCGACATACCTTCAACGGTGCACTCGGCACATATCTCTACGACACCTTCGGGTGGAATATCTTCTCTCTGAACTTCTCCGAAGACTTTGCCAACCTCTTCAAAGGCCTGCGCGTCGATTCCGGTGATAACATGGAGCAACTCAATAGGATCTGTGCCAAATACCGTAGTTTAGGCATCGACTCCAAGACAAAGCAGGTCATCTTCTCCAACGCCCTCGACACCGACCGGGCCATCGCATTGCAGCATGAAGCAGAGAAGTATGTGCAGCCTTCGTTTGGCATCGGCACACATTTCACCAATGATTTCGACGGTATCCGCCCGATGAATATCGTGATTAAGCTCGTAGCTGCTAAGATCACCGAGTCTTGGCCGTTCTACAACGACACCTGCAAGATCAGTGAAGACAATGGCAAGCACACCGGCGACCCACAGGTGATCCGTCGGTTCATGGAGGCACTGCATTTGTAAAGGGTAAAAAAGAGGCAAGCATCCATACTCGCGGGAGCAAAAGCTCCGGCAGATAGCGAAACTGAAAGAATCGACAATTTCAAAAGAGAACTACAATATGGAGAGAAGCAAGCTGAAGTAATTGAGATCAGGGCTAAAAAGGTGGAGCTTTAAAAAAGGTACGATTCTTTTTGTCCTTTCGCTTATTTGCTGTAACTTTGCACTGCTTTAGATAGCGCATATTCTAACTGATTTAAAAATACACAGTATGAAACCTACATTATTACTGCTTGCTGCCGGTATGGGCAGCCGCTACGGTGGTTTGAAACAATTAGACGGTCTGGGGCCAAACGGCGAGACCATTATGGACTACAGTATCTATGATGCTATTCAGGCAGGCTTCGGCAAGATCGTTTGGGTGATCCGTAAGGATTTTGAGCAGGACTTCCGCGAGAAGATCCTTTCTAAATATGAGGGACATATTCCCTGCGAACTCGTGTTCCAGAGCCTCGACAAGATTCCTGAGGGCTACTCTGTTCCTGAGGGCCGCACGAAACCCTGGGGTACCAATCACGCCGTGATGATGGCTAAAGAGGTGATCCATGAGCCTTTCTGTGTCATCAACTGCGATGACTTCTACAACCGCGACTGCTTCAAGGTCATTGGCAAGTTCCTCTCTGAACTCCCCGAGGACAGCAAAGGTAAGTATGCCATGGTAGGTTTCCGCGTCGGCAACACGCTGAGCGACAATGGTTCTGTCTCTCGTGGCGTCTGCTCCAAGAATGCCGAGAACCTGCTCACTGGTTGCGTGGAGCGCACGGAGATCGAGCGCCAGGCCGACGGCAACGTGGCTTATAAGGACGAGAACGGTAAGTGGGTGGAGATTGCTGACACCACTCCGGTAAGCATGAACGTGTGGGGCTTCACTCCGGAATACTTCGAGTACAGCGACAAGTTCTTTAAGGAGTTCCTCGACGCTCCCGAGACAAAGGCTAATCCTAAGGCAGAGTACCTGATTCCTTGGGTGGTGAATAAGCTGATCAATGAGGGTAAGGCTACCTGCGAGGTGCTCGACACCACGAGCAAGTGGTTCGGTGTCACCTATTCTGCTGACCGCCCGGGTACTGTAGCCCGCATCCAGAAGCTTGTTGATGAGGGAGTCTATCCCAACAAGCTTTTCTAATTGACCAATAAACGATTTCAGTAGAAATCTTTCTTTGCTGAAGATTTGGGTTCTCTCTGCTCATCAGCATATAACAATAAAGCCCCGGATGGCACATGATCATCCGGGGCTTTCGTTATGCGGTATCTTTGCTTTTTTACTTCGATATGATGCCTACCTGTGTGGAGTTCAGGAATTCGATGATATTGCGAACCTGCTCTCCGTCGGGCACCTGGTCACGAATCTGCAAAGCTGCATCGAAGACGCTTACCTTGCCATTGAAGACGAGGCGGTAGGCGTTGGCGACGTGTTTGCGGATGTGCTCGTCGATTTTCCAGGCTTCCATCATCGTGTTGTTGGGCCCTTCATAATCGATTGGGTTACCGCCTGCGATGACGTAGGGAGGTACATCCTTGGAGAAGCGTGTACCAGCCTGCAGCATAGCCAGATTGCCGACACGTGTGCCGGCATTCTCTATGACCGACGATGAGAAGATGACACCGTCGCCGATCTGGCAGTCACCGGCAATCTTCGTACCATAGCCAAAGACATTGAAGTTGCCGATCTTGGTGTCGTGGCTGATGTGCACACCCTCCATGAGCATGTTGTTGTTGCCGATGACCGTCTTGCAGCCTTCGTGCGTGCCACGGTTGATGATCACGTTCTCACGAATCACATTATTGTCGCCGACGGTCACCTCGCTGCGCTCACCCTTGAAGGCAAAGTCCTGGGGAAGGGCACCGAGGACGGAACCCTGATGCAACTTGTTGTTCTTGCCCAGCTTCGTGCCGTTCAGGATACTCACAAAGGGGAAGATGACACAGTTGTCACCAATCTCCACGTAGTCCTCGATATACACGAAGGGGAATATCTTGATATTGTCACCGAGCTTCGCCTTGGGCGATACTACGGCTTTATCACTGATGTTGTTCATAATTCAAATTTGGTTTTTCGTCATTGAATCAATTCATCACTCAACACTCATCGTTCAACACTTATTTCGCTCCTCCGCCCAAGGCGTAGTAGAGGTTGACGACAGCCTGCATCTTGCTGAAGTCGTCCTGCACCTTGTTGAGCTGTGAGTTGAGCAGGTTGCTCTCAGCGGTGATGACCTCAAGATAGGTAGAGCCTGCGCTGGCCATCAAGTTCTTCGTGTCTTCCACGTTGCGCTTGAGCACGCCGATGCGTTTCTCTTCGAGCTTACTCTTGGCGTCAGAGGCGTTGTAGAGCACCAGTGCGTTGCTGACCTCACTACCGGCAGCGAGTACACTGTTCTGCCAAGTGTTGTAGGCCTGCTTATACTGATCCTCGGCGACGCGCAGTCCGGCTGTAAGCTGTCCTTTGGCGAAGATGGGCTGAGTGAGCGAAGCCACGGCGTTCCACAGCATCTTGCCCGGATTGGTGATACCCAAGCCACCGCTGTTGGTGAAGGCACCGGTTGCGCTGATCGTCAGCGACGGATAGAAGCGAGCGCGGGCAGCCTCTATGTTATAGAAGCATTTGGCGAGTGCCATCTCGTTGGCGTGGACATCGGCACGGTTGCTGAGCAACTGGATGCCTACACCCGTTGAGAAATTAGTGGGAAGATTCTGACTGTCGAGATCACCGCGTGGGATGGCATGAGCCTGCTGACCGAGCAGGAGAGAGAGACTGTTCTCTGTTTCTCGGATCTGTCGTTTGAGATCTTCCTTCTGTGTCTGCACGCTCAGGTAGTTGGCCTCGGCACTCTGCACGGCGGTAGAGCGCACACCGGCAACAGACTGGTGCTGGATCTTCATGATCTCCCATGTGTCCTTGGTGAGTTTCTCCATGTCGGTGACGATCTGCAGCTGCTTGTCGAGCATGAGCAGGGTATAGTACATGTTGGCTACATTGGCGATGAGCTTGGTCTGCACAGCCACCTGATAGTCCTTGGTCTGGAGCATCGAGACTTGAGCGGCACGCTTGGCGGCAGTGAGGTTGCCGAAGAGATTGGCATCCCAACTGGCGCTGATGGGCAGCTGGTAGGTCTTGACGGCTTTGTTGTAATCCCATGAGGAGATAGTTCCCTGCGGCGTGAACGAGATGCCTGGCAAGAAGGCAAGCTTGGCAGCCTTGAGCTGCGCCTCTGCCATGTCTACGTTGAGTGCCGCATTGAGCAGGTCGGGATTGTTGGTCAGACACGTGCTGATGAGCGACTGCAACTGTGGATCGGTGAACACAGAGCGCCATGGGATGTTGGCAAAACTGGTGGTGTCGGTCACGGCAAGTGTGTCGGTGTTGCTCACCGCGTCGCGCACCAGCCCGGCAGTGTTGACCTGTGGCCGCTCATATTTGCCGTAAAGGCTCTTGCAGCCCGTCATGGCGACGGCTGCAAGACCTGTAAGTATGAAATGATATATCTTCATGATATAGAAACTCTACATTGTATTACTTTGTATACGCGTCGATGTAAGGCTCTTGCTTGTCAGCGTGAGCATACTGCTCAAGCTCTGCTTTGACCTCCTCGTTCTCTTCGTCTTCGAACTTCATCGGCTTGATCTTCTCCTGCAACCACTGGAAGATGCAGAACAGAGCCGGCACGACGAAGATCTGGATGAGCGTACCGATGAGCATACCACCGACGGCGGCAGCACCCAGCGTCTGGTTGCCGTTCTTGCCCACACCAGAGGCGAACATCAGCGGCAACAGGCCGATGACCATGGCCAACGATGTCATCAGAATAGGACGCAGACGGGCGGCAGCACCAAGGATTGCTGAGTATTTGATGGCCATACCTGTCTCTCGGCGCTCCAAAGCGAACTGTACGATCAAGATGGCGTTCTTTGACAACAGACCGATCAACATGATCAGCGAGATCTGCATGTAGATGTCGTTGCTGTGCCCAAAGAGGTTGGTGAAGGCAAAGGCACCCGCCAAACCGAATGGTACGGACAGCAATACAGACAGCGGAAGGATGTAGCTCTCGTACTGTGCGCTCAGAATCAGATAGACGAACACAAGACAGAGTATAAAGATCAGTGCTGTGGAGTTGCTCGACTCTGCCTCGGAACGGCTCAACCCTGAATACTCATAGCCATAGCCGTCGGGCAGATTGTCCTTGGCCACTTCCTCGATGGCTTTCATCACCTGGCCGGATGAATAACCGTCATTGGCATTGACACTGACGTTGATGGCTGTGAAGAGGTTGAAGCGGTTGATGTTGGAAGGACCGTAGACCTTTTGCAGTTTGACAAACTCGCTCACCGGTGCCATATCGCCTGTGGCGGTGCGCACATAGATGCGGGTTAGGCCTTCCGGTGTCATACGGCTGGCTACGTCGCCCTGGATCATCACACGGAAGAGCTTACCGAAAGCATTGAAGTTGGAAGCATACAGACCGCCATAATATCCTTGAAGCACAGAGAGCACTATCTTGGGCGAGATGCCGGCCTGCTTGGTTTTCGCCACGTCTACGTCGACCATATACTGAGGATAGTTAGGGTTGTAGGAGGTCATGGCCTGCTGGATCTCAGGGCGTTTGTTCAACTCTGCCAGGAAGCTCTTGGTCACATTAAAGAACTTGTTCAGGTCGCCGCCAGTCTTGTCCTGCATGGTCATGGTCACACCGTTCTGTACGGAGAAACCAGGAATCATAGGAGGACCGAAGGCCAGGATCTGTGCGTCCTTGATGGAAGCTGTCTGCTTGTAGATCATGCCGAGCACAGAGTTCTGCTCATAAGGATTGACGACGAGAGCCATGGGATCCTTGTCGTGGATGGCGCGCTTGATGCGGTCGGTGATACCACCGGCACGGTCCTCGAACGACTTCAGCTTGATGATGAACGTTGCCTGGTCTGAACCCTGACCGGCTATGAAGTTATAACCGATGATGGCATTGCGGTGAAGGATAGCCGGGTTGTTGGCCAGCATCTTGTCTACCTCGTTCACAATCTGCTTGGTGCGCTCCTGGGAAGTTCCTGGATTGGCTGAGATGGTCACGAAGATAGTACCCGTGTCCTCATCTGGCACAAGACCTGTCTTTGTGGTATTCATCAGTACGGCAAGAGCAGCAATACCCACTGCCACAATACCGGCTGTGATGATGCGGTGATTGATCACGTGCTCAACACCCCGCTTATATTTATTGGTGGTCTTCTCAAATACGCGGTTGAAGCCAGCGTGGAAGCGAGCCACAAAGCTCTTGTTGCTCTCGTTCTCCTCTGCTTGGTGCGGCTTCAGGAACATGGCACAAAGTGCTGGTGACAAAGTCAAGGCGTTGACAGCCGAGATGACGATACTTACAGCCATCGTCACACCGAACTCGCGGTAGAAAGTGCCGCTCGTACCTCCCATGAACGATACAGGGACGAACACGGCAGCCATGACGAGCGTGATGGAGATGATGGCGCTGGAGATCTCATTCATGGCGTCGATGGCGGCCGTGAGTGAGTTGTCGTAACCTTGGTCGAGCTTGGCGTGAACGGCCTCGACGACCACGATGGCATCATCGACCACGATGGCGATAGCCAACAGCAAGGCCGACAGCGTCAGCAAGTTGATGGAGAAACCGAATACCCACAAGAAGAAGAAGGTACCGATCAAGGCTACCGGCACGGCGATCATAGGGATGAGCGTCGAGCGGAGATCCTGCAGGAAGATGTACACCACGATGAACACGAGTACCAGCGTGATGAACAATGTCATCAACACCTCGTTGATGGAGGCGAAGAGGAAGTCGGTCACATCGTACATGATCACCGTCTTCATCCCCGGCGGCATGCTCTTCTGCTGCTCTGCAAGTGCGGCTTTCACGTCTGTGGCAATCTGTGTGGCGTTGGAGCCGGCAATCTGCTGCACCATACCCATACAGGCAGGGATACCGTCGTTGACCAGACTCACGTTGTACATCAGAGAGCCAAGCTCTATCTTGGCCACATCTTTCAGCTTCAATGTCTGGCCTGTGGTCTTGCTCGTCAGGATAATGTTCTCATATTGTATAGGCTCTGACAAGCGTCCCTTGTATCGCAGCGTATACTCGTAAGCCACGTTGGAGTTCTCGCCGAATTTACCCGGTGCGGCTTCGATGTTCTGTTCTGCCAGTACACCGAGGATGTCTGACGGCATAAGTCCGTATTCTTTCATCTTATCCGGCTGGAGCCAGATACGCATGGAGTAGTTGGCGGTAGAAGGACTCTGCACGTCGCCCACACCATTGATACGCTTGATGACCGGAACGATGTTGATGTTGTTGTAGTTTGTGACAAACTGGCCGTCGTAGCGGCCGTCAGAGGTGACGGCGTACATGATGACGTTGGATGTCTGGCGCTTGGTGACGGTCACACCGACCTGTGTTACTTCAGAAGGCAAGAGGGCCTGAGCCTGCGACACACGGTTCTGCACGTTCACGGCAGCCATATCCGGGTCAGCACCCTGCTTGAAGTACACGGTGATCATACACATACCGTCGTTGGTGGTCTGGGAGGTCATGTAGGTCATGTTCTCCACACCGTTGATGCTTTCCTCCAGAGGCACGGCGACAGACTTCATCACCGTCTGCGCATCAGCACCCTGATAGCTGGCCTGCACCATGATAGTAGGAGGTGCTATGTCCGGATATTGCTCAATAGGAAGCGACACCAATCCGATAGAACCCAGCAAGACAAGCAGGATGGAGACCACGGTGGAGAGTACCGGACGCTTGATAAAATTGGTAAATGTCATGTTTGAATGTATGTTGAATGATGAATAATTGATGTTGAGTGATATTCATGTTGAATGATGAGAGTTCAAAGATGATTCTTGCAGGAATGGATCCCCGTCATCGTTGAAGCCTTTCAGCATTCAACATTCAACATTCAACCTTATTTTCCCGTCATCGCTTTGACGAAGCCCTTTGCTGATCCTTGTTCTTTGGACAAATTGGCTGCATCGTCGATTTTCTTTTGATATTGTTCTTCTGTGAGCGGTTTGATCTTCTCACCATCCGTGAGTTTGCTGATGCCTTTCGATACATAACGGTCTCCCGCATTCAGTCCGGAAGTGACGATGTAGGTAAGTCCGTCGTTCTGGGGGCTGACAGTGATCTCGGTGTATTTCACTTTGTTGTCTTTGTCTACCTTATAGACGAAGTACTTGTTCTGAACCTGTGAGGTGGCTTCCTGTGGGATGCTGATGATGTTGTTGCTTACATGCGGTACAATGATCTGTCCGGCACCGCCACTCTTCAACAGTCCCTGGGGGTTGGGGAAGTGTGCAATCAGTGTATAGGCACCTGTGGTGGCGTCGATGATGCCGCTCATCTTTACAACACGTCCCGGCTGGTTGTAAGTAGTGCCATCGGCAAGCTGCAGCTTCACGGTAGGCATTTCACGCAGCACACCGGCAACACTGCCAGCCGTCTTTGACATGCTGAGGATGTCAGGCTCGCTCATGGAGAAGAACACTTCCACGGTGGAGACATCACTGACGGTCGTGAGCGTGCTCTGAGCTGACACGAGCGCACCTTTCTTAAAAGGCAGAGAGCCCACGACGCCTGATGCCGGAGCCGTCACAGTGCACCATGCCAGTGTCTCGCGGGCGGAAGCCAGGCTGGCACGGGCCTGAGCTACCTGAGCTTCTGCGGTCTTGTAGCTGTTTAAGGCCGTTTCCAACTCATACTGACCGATGATGTGCTGAGCAAAGAGCTTCTTGTTGTTCAAGTAGGTCAGCTTCGTTGTGTTGGCTTGTGCGATGGCGGTATTCAGCGCAGCCCGCGACTGGTTCACAGCAGCGCGATAGGTTTCACTGTCGATGGTGAACATCACCTGACCGGCACGTACATATTGTCCTTCATGAACATACACGTTGGTGATATAGCCCGAAAGCTTGGGATGTACCTCCACATCCTGAATACCCTTGATGGTTGCCGGGTAAGTAGACTGCATACTGGCACTTGACTCGCCTGCAGTGCTTACGGCAAACTCATTGTCTTGAAGGTCAGCCAAGCTGTTTCCGCCCTTCTTACCACATGATACAAGAGAGAGCGCAGCCAAGGCTACGAACATACAATTTTTGATTTTCATACCTATTTATATATAACGTTTAATTTCTTTGAAGTTAAAAAAGAATTTGGAGTCGGATAGAATCTCTCCTTTCACCTTGCAAAGGTAACCATTATAGATGAAAACTCAAAGCGTCGTAGGAGTTTTTTAACAATCGTTCGTGTTTTTGTATTCACACTAACAATTAGGCGTTTACATGTCTTTTTGTTTATCCCTTGCCTTGGAAAAAACAAACAGTAAATATGCGGTTATGAATAACGACTTACTTCTTTGTCGTCTGCAAGTGCCGCATTTCGTGTCCTCCCCATGTAGTGTCGTTGACATATTCAAAGCCAAGGCTGCGATAGAGACGTTCTGCGCTGGGATTGCCTTTGTCGACCAAAAGGCCGACAGGCTGTTTCCGTCCCTTTTGGTCGATGAGTTTTCTCAGCAGCAACGTGGCGAGTCCTTGGTGACGATAGCGTGTATCTACGGCAAGTGAGTCGATATAGTACTCACCGGCCTGCGTCTCGTCGTCCATGCCACGGAAGTCTTGATCTAAGAATTCTTTGGCAGCTTGCAGGAATGCTTCGCGCAGTCTGTGCAGGTCAGCACCGTCGTACCCCACGATGACACCGGCCACTACCGGCTTGTTGTCGGATGTGGTGTCATCGAGAGCCACCATCGCGTTGCGATAGCTGTATTGGCTGTCGTCTCTTCTGACCAATGCTGTCATCATACGATGGAAGTCCTCTAAAGTATGGTGTGGCCCGGCGAAGTTTTGGCAACACTCATGGTTCATCGCCATCATAATGAGTGAGGCGATCGACTCAGCCTGTTCGATGGATGCGGGAACGATTTTCATAATCAGTAATCTTTGTTTGTGGCTCGACGAGAGTCAAGCGTGGCATTGAGAAGAAATCTTTTTCGCTTGAACGTAAAGCAGCCTTTTGCTTGAACGGAATGCAGATCTTTGCTCGAGCGGAATGCAGATCTTTGCTGCAACGTGCAGCGGTTCTTTACTTGAATACGGAGTAGTTTCCGGTTTTAATACGAAACCGTGCAGGGAATGCCCAACGCGATGACGCGGTCGCGGATCGCATCGAGTTCGTCATGCGAAGCCTTGCACAATTTCTGGTCTGGTGTCTCACGGTCAATGGTGTAGACCATCACTTCCTGCGGCTGAATGTATTTGACGGCATCGAGCCAGGGCGCTACATATTCCTCACCCGTGTTGTCTGTGCCGTCACCTTTCATAAACATGGTCTGAATGATCACGTGTCCCTTGAACCATCGCATGTTCTCGATGATGTCCTTTACATCGTAGGAAGGCTGAGTCGGCCGGTCCACCTTGCGGATATAGTCCATGTTGACCGTGTCGAGCTTCAGGATGTTGTTGTCTACCTTCAGCAGGGCCTGACGGATATCGTCGTGTCCGGAGAAGGTGGCATTGCTCAGCACACTGATCTTTGCCTTCGGGCACCATTTGTCGCGCAGCCGGATGGTGTCGTCGATGATACCGGGAAACTCAGGATGACTGGTGGGTTCGCCATTACCTGCAAAGGTAAGCACGTCGGGATGTTCCTGGTCGTTGTGCATCTTGATGAGCTGTTTTTCCAGTGCTTCCGCCACCTGCTGTCGTGTAGGATGTGGCGAATGTGTGCGGCGGTCCTTGTTGAAGCCACATTCACAATACAGACAATCGAAGGTGCATATCTTCCCGTCTGCCGGCATCAGGTTCACGCCTAAGCTCAATCCTAAACGGCGGCTGTGCACAGGGCCGTAGATGGGACTTGGATAAATAACAGTACTCATAATTCTCTGTTCTTACTTTAATATTGTTATCATTATTCTTGAGCAAAGATAATAAAAATATATCATTACTGACGCTTTTCTTCTTGAATATTTGGTTAATGCAAGTTAATCATCTCTTTCTCTCTAATATTTTGATTAACTTTGTATCCAAATGCAAGATTTTGACCACTGCAATGGGAAAGAAGAAAAATAAGGTAAGCAGGCACACGGGGCGTCTGCAAGCTGTTACATTGTGTATCAGCACGGCCATGGTGCTCGTGCTGTTAGGACTTGTCGTGTTTTCTACACTGACCGGCCGCAATCTTTCGTCGTATGTAAAAGAGAACCTGGTCGTCACCATGATGCTGGAACAGGACATGAGTGACAACGAAGCTATGACGATGTGCTCGCATCTGAAGCAACAACCCTATATCAAGCAGGTACACTTCATCAGCAAGCACGCGGCATTGGCTGATGCTACCCGTCAGATGGGTGCCGATCCCTCTGAGTTTACTGATGGTATCAATCCATTCCCCTCTTCTGTGGAGCTGACCTTGAAGAGCGACTATGCCAACAACGACTCGCTGAAGTGGATCTCCACGCAGTTGAAGCGTTATCCTAAGGTGTCGGAGATCAACTATCAGAAGGACTTGGTAGATGCTGTCAACCGCAATTTGACGAAGATTGGCATCATCCTGCTCGTCATCGCGGCTTTGCTCACCTTTGTATCCTTCTCTTTGATCAACAACACGGTGAAGCTCGGCATCTATGCCCGCCGCTTCTCCATCCACACGATGAAGCTCGTCGGTGCCTCCTGGGGCTTTATCCGTGGGCCGTTTATCCGCCGTGCAGTCTTGACAGGACTGCTGGCTGCGCTGCTGGCCATCATCGTTCTTAGTGGTTGTATGTACGCGCTCTACCGCTATGAACCGGAGATTCTGAACATTGTGACTTGGCGTGAGATGACCATCACGGCTGTGTCGGTAGTTGCTTTTGGCATCATCATCACGGCCATCTGCGCTTCCATCTCGGTGAACCGCTTCTTGAAGATGAAGGCTGGAGAACTTTACAAGATTTAATTTCAGATAAGTTTTCTGTCATTCCATAAAGTTCTCTTCCTGCCCTTGGCAGTCATTGAATCAAAGCGAAGCGATACGGAATGAGGAGATTGAACTTAGAATTATGAATAAACAAAATATGGATAAAAGAAATTATGCATTCGACCGTACCAACTTCACATTGTTGGCTATCGGTTTTGCCATTGTGGTCATCGGCTTCATACTGATGAGTGGCAGCAGTTCTACAGAACAGACTTTTAATCCCGACATCTTCAGCTTCCGCCGTATCAAGGTGGCTCCTGTGGTGTGTTTTGTTGGCTTCATCTCCATGATCTATGCCATCATCCACAAACCCAAGGACAATGGTGCCGAGAATACTCCTGTCGAAACATCATCTAACAGCGAGGAGGCCTGATGACACTGATACAGACTATTATCATCGCTATCGTGGAGGGACTCACAGAGTTCCTGCCCGTGTCGTCGACCGGACACATGCTCATCGCAGAGAACCTGCTCGGTGTGGAGAACTCCGCTTTTGTGCGGGCGTTCACGGTTATCATTCAGTTTGGCGCCATTCTTTCTGTGGTAGTGCTTTACTGGAACCGTTTCTTCCGTCTTGACCATACTCCGGCACCAGCCGGCAGCACATCGTGGCAGCGAATCAAGCACAAGTGGAACTTCTATTGGTTGCTCATTGTGGCATTCATCCCTACTGGAGTGATTGGCTTCGCAGTGAAGAAGAGCGGTCTGATTGACTTCATGCTCGATCCCTCCAACGCCATTTGGATAGTACCCATCATGCTGGTTGTGGGCGGTGTGTTTATGCTGTTCTGCGATCGGATCTTTAATAGAGGTAGTGAGAACAATGAGCTCACCGAAAGCAGGGCTTTCAGAATCGGCCTCATCCAGTGCTTCTCGATGATTCCCGGTACCAGCCGTAGCATGGCTACCATTGTTGGTGGTATGTCACAGAAGCTCACGCGTCGTCGTGCTGCTGAGTTCTCCTTCTTCCTGGCTGTGCCGACGATGGCTGCCGCCACAGGTCTCGACCTGTTGGAACTGTTCATCGGTGATGACGCTGTGGGCACGTCGTGGGCAACAACAGACAATCTCATCATGCTTGCTGTAGGCAGTATCGTAGCTTTCTTCGTGGCTTTGCTTGCCATGAAGTGGTTTGTTGACTTTTTGTCTAAGTATGGTTTCAAGTGGTTCGGCTACTATCGTATTATCGTGGGTGCGTTTATCCTCATTTGGATGCTTACCGGCCACAGCATGGTAATGTTTGACTAAGAGATGGATTTTATCAAAGGAGAAATCTTAGCGATCGACAAGCCCTATGGCATGACGAGCTTCGGTGCACTGGCACATATCCGTTTCCTGCTCTCACAAAAGCTTGGACAGAAAGTGAAGGTAGGCCATGCCGGTACGCTCGACCCATTGGCGACAGGTGTTTTGATTCTCTGCACAGGCAGGTGCACCAAGCAAATCGAGACGCTGCAAAGCCATACCAAGGAATACACGGCGACGCTGCAGTTGGGTGCTACCACCGCCAGCTATGACCGTGAGCATGAGGTCAACGCTACTTATCCCGTGGAGCATATCACACGGGAACTCATCCTTGACACGCTGAAACAGTTCGAGGGTGATATCCAGCAGGTGCCTCCAACCTATAGTGCGTGTAAGGTTGAGGGCACGAGGTCCTACCAGTTGCGCCGCAACGGTGAGTCCGTGGAGCTGAAACCAAAGGCTATACATATAGATAAGGTGGAACTCACCGGCTATGACGAAGAGAAGAAAACGATGGCTATCCGTGTCGTTTGTGGCAAGGGCACTTACATCCGTGCGCTGGCCCGAGACATTGGCCGGGCACTGAATAGCGGAGCTTATCTCACGAGTCTGCGTCGGACACGTGTGGGCGACATCAGCGAGAGCGATTGCATCGAGTTCAATCATTTCGGAGAATGGCTGGACAGTGAGATTCCCAACGAAGTGAGTGCCGCTGCGCTACAGCGTCCTGCCGAGGCAAAGCCACAGATCACTCCCAAGGCGGACAACAGGCCCGTGGCATAAACAAAGCAAGTCCCAACCGGGATTATTGTCAGACAGAATAGAAAGGAAATATACATTATGAAGTTATCGCAGTTCAAATTTAAGTTGCCACCCGAGTCTGTGGCTCTTTATCCTCACAGCATTGTGAGGGAGTATACGAACGACGATGGTACGAAGGGCTCTTTTCGAATTACCCGTCGTGATGAATCCCGTCTGATGGTGCTGCACCGGACGACGGGCGAGATAGAACTCTATAAGAAGGATGACAAGGGACAGCCGATCAAAGGCGAGTACCTTGACTTCCGCAATGTCATTGATTATTTCGATGATGGCGATGTGTTCATCCTTAATGATACGAAGGTTTTCCCTGCCCGTCTGTACGGAACGAAGGAAAAGACCGACGCGAAGATTGAGGTCTTTGTCCTGCGTGAGCTCAACGAGGAGACACACCTGTGGGACGTGCTCGTGGAGCCTGCCCGTAAGATCCGTATCGGCAACAAACTCTTCTTCGATGAGGTGGGCACCATGGTAGCCGAGGTCTATGACAACACGACCAGCCGTGGACGTTCCTTGCGCTTCCTCTATGACTGTCCTCACGATCAATTCAAACACGACCTCTTCGCTCTTGGCGAGGCTCCGCTGCCGGAGTATATACTCAACGGCCGCCCCGAGGATCCCGATATGAAGGGTATGCACGTGCACTCCCATGCGACAAAGGAAGATCTGGAAGACTTCCAGACACTCTTCGCACGCAACGAAGGTGCTGTCACCGTGCCGGCTACCGGACTTCATTTCAGCCGTGAGCTGTTGAAGCGTATGGAAATCAAAGGCATCAACACGGCGTTTATCACGCTGCATTGCGGCTTGGGCAACTTCTCGCCGATCGAGGTGGAGGATCTCACCAAGCATAAGATGGACTCTGAGCAGATGTTTGTCAACAAGGAGGCTTGCGACATGGTCAACACAGCAAAGAAAGAGGGACATCATATCTGTGCCGTAGGAACGAGTGTGGCCAAGGCTACCGAGACAGCAGTAGGCACTGACGGCTTCCTCAAGGAGTTTGACGGTTGGACATCCAAGTTCATCTTCCCGCCTTACGAGTTCGGTCTTGCTGACACGATGATTGCCAACTTCTATCATCCCGAGTCTACGCTGCTGATGTCTACGGCAGCCTTCGGTGGTTATGAGAATGTGATGGCCTGCTACGCATTGGCACTGAAGCATGGCTATAAGTTTGGATGCTATGGCGACAGCCTGCTGATCGTCGACTGATCGGTCAGCAACGACACTGTTGTAGAAACGGATTATGGCAGATATAAACAATCCGGCTTTGCATAAAGTCTATCTCAGCTTAGGTTCCAACATTGGCAACCGACGTGGACTGATACGGCAAGCCGTAGAGCTATTGGAGAGTAGGGTAGGGCATGTCTCTGCCCTCTCTTCCCTTCATGAAACGGAACCGTGGGGCTTCGAGTCGCCCAATAAGTTCCTCAACGCGTGCTGTTGCTGTCTGACCACACTGCCTCCGCGCCAGGTGCTCTTGGCTACTCAGCGCATCGAGCATGATCTCGGCCGCACGGGAAAATCAGTGAATGGCGTTTATCACGACCGTGTCATCGACATCGACATTCTGCTGTATGATGACATAAAAGTGGAAGAACCAGATTTGAAGATTCCCCATCCCTTGATGCATGAGCGCGACTTCGTCATGGTACCGCTCAAAGAAATATATAATAAATAATGTATAGGGTATAATCTCAGTTTATAGACAGGCGCCTGGGATTATACCTTTTCTTATTGCCGCGTCAAAGTCTGTAGCACCATTGACAATACACTTGGACGGTTTGAACTTTGGGCTGATCAAGTCACGCTCCGAGTGGTAATATTGCGTTTTCAAGCCAGCAAGACCAAAGAGTAGACGACAAAACAAGTCAGACGCATAAGTTCTCGCTGGCAAGCCTTCGTTGCAACAGATTTAAGAATGTTCTGATAAGAATAACTCCATACGCCAAAGGACAAATCCCCGACGTATGGAGTTACTATATATATAATAATGTGTAGGGGACTTTATTCCTTGTTGGCGCGTTTACGCTCAAGATGATCCAGGATGATCTTGCGCATACGCATCGACTTAGGAGTCACCTCCACATACTCGTCGCTCTTGATATACTCCAGGCACTCCTCAAGGCTCATGACAGTCTTCGGGATGACACGCGCCTTCTCGTCAGAGCCGGAAGCACGCACGTTGGTCAGCTGCTTAGCCTTAGTGACGTTGACCACAAGGTCGTTGTCATGGACATGCTCGCCGATGACCTCACCGGCATAGACTTCCTCGCCCGGATCGATGAAGAACTTACCACGATCCTGCAGCTTGTCGATGGAGTAGGCGTAGGCAGTGCCCGTCTCCATAGCAATCATGGAACCGTTGATACGGCG
>Ga0310695_10004962_pt1 | contig 23783 bp, 17 predicted proteins | sample RumenRJG_04DNA_FD_203882 | JGI IMG/M metagenome (GOLD analysis project Ga0310695, IMG submission 203882) | Bovine rumen microbial communities from Lethbridge, Alberta, Canada - RJG_04 (v2) (version 2) | ecosystem: Host-associated > Mammals > Digestive system > Stomach > Rumen | place: Canada...
GATGCATACGGCGAATGCCGCGACAGCGAGCGAAAAGCACAGCGCTTTTCAGCTGGGCGTTCGCGAGCCTGTCGGCATGGCGAATTGCGTAGTCTATGCATACGGCGAATGCCGCAACAATTTAATACATCTCTTCTATGCAGCTATGGCGGAATTGGCAGACGCGGCAGATTTAGGTTCTGTTGGGCAACCCCCGTGCAGGTTCAAGTCCTGTTAGCTGCATTATTTTTTTGCTCATTTTCAGACTTTTGCTTTTCTGCCTGCCCTGCGCAGAGCATGGAAGCGGCGCAGGACCCTTATAATACAGATCCCGGCCAGGACTCCGCAGGAATCGATCAGGACATCCCGGAGCTGACCGGCGCGTCCGGGTACGAAAGTCTGATGGATCTCGTCACTGACCGCGTACAGGACGCCGATCAAAAAGGGCAGGATAAAGCCTGCCCCGACGGACAGAAAACCTGCTGCAGGCGGGCCGGCATGCAAATGTACCGGATCCTTTTGTCCCGGCAAAAGCCATGCTGCCGTCGTCAATGTCAGCAACATACCGAGAATAGCATACTCTGTAAAATGCGCGCTTTTTCTGACCGGGAAAGAGAGGGATTTCTCAATCTCCAGCTGCTTTTCCGGCGGCAGATCTTCAAAGCCCTCCACAAAGGTCTCGCAGAGAAATCTGCAGATTGACCCGCTCTGGGCTCTGGATTCATCGTCGTCCGCTCCGGACATCATAAAGATCAGCAGCATCCACAGCAGGGTCAGGACAGTCAGCACTGCTCTGCACAGTATGCGTTTATTATTCATCCTCAAAATCCCTGAACATGACCGCGGTCATCTTTTTCTGATTAATCGTAATACGCACATCCAGCATCCTGATGAGATCGCGGATACTGAAAGGCCTGCCGGAGGGCACTGCTCCCGTGCCGGAGAATACTTCCGGTACTTTGTCCAGGAGAGTGATGTTGCCGTCGCAGGTGAGCTTCAGGCTCTTGTAGACATAAGGAAGGCCGGGCATTTTCTTTGTATCCAGGGCTGCTTCCCACCTGGTGGATCCGATGCGCCAGCTGCCGGTCCAGTCCTGTGCGGTAAAGCTGCCGCCGAGCCATGTGACAAGGTTGGAAAAAGCCCCCCTCCGCGGGTAGTCTCCGTAGGGATTTCCATCAAAGTCCTCGCAGGGATCCAGGCCTGTCATCCAGTAGGTTCCGGTCTCCCGGCAGTAAACGAACTGATAGGTATAAGCCCGTTGATTCTTGCCTGTAAGATCGTGTCCCCCCACGTTGATCAGGGTCAGGACCGGGGCGGGATATTTTTCCACCTGCTCGTCAGTGACCGAATAGTGCTCCTTTCCGAAGGTCCTGGCAGCATCTACATAGTCATTTTCTATACGGGTAAAAAGTCCCTGTGATGTGAGCCGGGACGGCGATGAGAGGTCTGTGAAAGGAATCGTGCAGATCTCATAGCCCGCACGCACATCGGTGCTGCGCCAGTCGCCGGGAACAGTCAGAGCGGCCGCTGCGTCCGGATCAGACCCTCTTTTGGCCGCCGCAGTGACGGCATCCGCACCGCCTGTGACGCCCCGGTTTGGCCGCATGTACAGATGGACACATGGCATCTTCGGACGCATCCGGCTCCAGGGTTCCTTGCCTTCTTCACAGGAGAAGGAAAGCATTTTGTCCATCTGCGCGATGAGGGATGCCGCGGATTCAATCTGACGGGGGTTCTCCAGATACAGATGAAATGAATACTGTGCCCCGAAAGCGCCGGCAGACTCTCCTGTCACTTCAACAGACAGTTCCGGACCATAATTGTCCCGGGTCTGCTTTGCCAGCTTCTCAATTTCCTCTATGCTATTCTCGATCCTGGTCCTGAAGTAATTGTCATAGAGGGCCTTGCGGCTGTAACCTGAAGAGATCCCGTCTTCCTCCAGCGGGACGGACATGGAAAAGACCGAAAAAGAACCTTCCCCTTTATTTTCATAAAGATAGGTATTCATTCCGCCCTGCTCCCCGTCCGCTTTCTTTTTTCTGACAAGGGTCCATGAGTCGCCGTAAATACTGTGAACGTACTCACCGACTTCCTCATCACTGTATTTCAGAGGAGAGTAAACGAAGTAGATCGCTGCCGCGCCTGCCAGTCCCACCAGAACACACAAAAGAAGCACGACCGGAAAAATCCACATTTTTCCCTGCCGTGCTCTCTTTTTCGCGGAATTATATCGTTTTTTTCTTCGGCGGTCCGACGACATTTTCCGTGTACATTCCTTTCTTCTGGAACTGTCAGAAAGCAGCATGTATCACAGTGCTATTCTATTATCTCTGTGTGTTTTTCGCTTCCTCCCTGACCGGCTCATAACGCCTGAGCATTCGCTCCTGCCGCTGCATAATGCCTGTATATTTTTTCAGTCCTGCCTGGAAACGCCTGAAAATAGGTGCCTGCCTGCACTGCAGCTCAGACCAGTCCCATGATAAAGACAAAGATGATCAGGATCGGAAGGACCCATGTGACATAAGGGCGCATCCAGTCCTGTATCTTCAGCCCTTCGCCCTCATCGGATTCCGACTTGAAGTTCTCCCAGCCCCATCCGGATTTACGAGTGCAGAAAAGAACAAAAACAAGCGCGCCGAGAGGCAGCAGGAAGTTACTGACAATATAGTCCTCGAGATCGAGGAAGGTACTTCCCTCGCCCTTGGGCTGGATGAATGACAGAACATTGAATCCCAGCGAGCAGGGGAGAGAGAGGATAAACAGGGCCACGATATTGACCAGTCCTGTTTTTGTCCTGTTCCAGCCAAACAGATCCATGCACATGGCCATGATGTTTTCAAACACGGCGAGAACAGTGGAAAAGGCTGCAAAGGTCATAAATACGAAGAAGAGGCTTCCCCAGAGTCTGCCCAGAGGCATGTGGTTAAAGATATTGGGAAGCGTGATGAAGATCAGTCCGGGGCCCGCAGTGGACTCAACACCGTATGCAAAGCAGGCGGGGATAATGATCAGTCCGGAGCTGATCGCGACCAGTGTGTCCAGAAGAACGATATTCACGGATTCTCCCAGAAGAGACTGTTCCCTGTTGATATAGCTGCCGAAAATGGCCATGGAACCGATTCCGATACTCAGCGTAAAGAATGCCTGGTTCATAGCCGCGACAACAACGTTCCAGACGCCCTGCTGCCGCATTCTGGCGAAATCAGGGACGAGCAGATAACGGATCCCCTCTGCTGCTCCCGGGAGGAACAGACTGTTGATCGCGAGAACCGCCATGATGACGATCAGAAGAGTCATCATCACTTTTGTGACCCTCTCCAGACCGCTCTGAAGTCCCCGCATGTTGACAAAGAAACCAAGTACAACGACTACTGCCATAAAGCCGACCTGCAGGGCAGGATTCAGAAGACCCTCCGAAAAAACATTTGCGACACCATCGGCGTCCAGTCCTTCAAATTTTCCTGAGGCTTCCTGGAAAAAGTACTGCAGCATCCATCCTGCTACAGTGGTATAGAACATCATCAGAATGTAGTTGCCCGCCATGCAGAACAGACCGTGGATATGCCATTTTGTTCCCTCGGGCTCAATCTCCTGATACATGCGGATCGGGCTCTTGCGGGCTGCACGGCCTACTGCAAACTCCATGCACATGGCCGGAAGGCCCAGGATGGCGAGAAAGAAGAGATAGACCAGCACAAATGCTCCGCCGCCGTACTGTCCGCACAGATACGGGAATCTCCATACATTACCGATACCGATCGCGCATCCTGCGCTGATAAAAATAAAACCTAAACGACTGCCTAAAGTTTCTCTTTGCATTGTTTTTTTGTTTCCCAACCTTTATGTAAAATCTCTTCTGTATAAATGTAACATCTGTTCCGAAGCTGTGCTTTCAGGCTGTGCACAGTGCCCCATGCCGGTCAGTTATTCTCAAAATCACCTCCGCCGGTGGGAACTTCAGTCTCTCCTGCATCCTGTGAAGGCACTGCTCCTGTTTCATCATCAGGCTGTTCTTCTGCAGCATCGAAGCCTGTCGCCGCACTTCCCGCATTGGCAGGAGCGGGTGCAGAGGCGGTATTCTTACTGCCTCTTCCCATGACATAGATCACGCTGAGAAGAACAATGAGGAAAAGTGTCGCGATCCGCACAGCGATCTCTTTTGTCAGACCGTACCTGCCCAGATACTCATCAAAGCGGTCCGGCTGATTACTGCGGTACTTGCGCTTGCGGCGCAGTACTTCCATCTCCCGTTCCGCTGCGGTAAGTTCTTTCCTGCCATGTTCATCAAAGGTTTTGAATGAATCAGGGTCATGCAGCACGCCATGCAGATTTTTCTGAACGGATGCTTTTTCCTCCTGTAAACGGATCGTCTTCTCTGCCTGCGCATGCTGTGCTTCTGCACGTTTTGCTTCTTCCCGTCTGAGGGCCGCCTGCTCTGCGAGCATGGCCTCCCGCTGTAAAGCCTCCTCTGCGGCACGTTCGTCTGCGGTGCGCTGATCCTCGCGGGTGACAGCCGCCTTCTGCAGACGGATTACTTCCAGGCCTTCTCTTTCCTGATGATCAGTGCTCTCTGTCTGCTCCTGCTCTTGCTGAAGGCGAGCTGCAGCTTCGGCTTTTTCAGCCTCGGCTCTTCGGAATTCTTCTTTTTCAGCCTCTGCCCTCTCAGCCTCTGCCTTTCGGAATTCTTCTCTTTCGGCCTCGGCTTTTTCGGCAAGGAGTTTTTCTTCCTGCCGACGGGCCGCCTCTTGCTGCTGCATGCGGACGCGCTCTGCCTCGGCACGGGCTTTATCCCGCTTGCGGCGAGCCGCCTCTTCAAGCCGCATCTCCTCTGCATGTATTGCAGCATTTTCCGCTTCTGAAAAATGCTTCGAAGCTCTCTCGAGATGCTTCTTCATGCGCTTATCATCAGCAGCTTCTTCCCTGGCATGATGCCGTGCCTGGAGCCTCCGCCGTATCTTTTCGATCAGGGGCAGACTCTGCAGATAAGTTTCCATATCCAGCTCCGGTTCAGGCTCCGGCTCCGGTTCAGGAGCATGCTCTTTAATAATGCCCGGGTCTTCCCCGCGCGCAATCTTAATAATGGTATCTACGTCCAGATTTTCGTCCGCTTCCTGGAAAAACACTGGATCCATGAATAAATCCTGCTGAAGACTGTTTTCAACAGCCTCCCGGGATGGCAGATCGGATTCATCGGGCACAGAAAAAGCAGATTTTCCGCCCCTGCCCTTCTTGTCCGGCTGATTGGGACGGATCCGTACAGGCGCACCGCATTTATCGCATTTTCTGGCATCGTCCGCCAGAACAGCACCGCATTTTGCACAAAACATCTTTATATATCCTCGTACGCGGCCGACAGCCGCCGTAAATCATTCGCCGCAGACTTCAAAAAAGCGGCAAGTACTTAAAACAGAATAGTACCCATTATAAGCATGGATTGAAGGTTTTTCAATCCTTAGCTTTTTTCATTCTTTGCCCGGGAAAGGAGCTTTTTCACTTCCTCTGTCGTATATTTATATTTTTTGCTGCAGAACTGGCAGGCAAGCTCAATGTCTTCCCCGTCTGCTATGATACTTTCCAGCTCTTCTTTTCCCAAAAGGATCAGGCCCCGCTCAAATCTTTCGCGGCTGCAGTTGCAGAAAAAGCTGACATCCTCTTTGGAAGTGATCTGGATATCAAATCCCTCCAGAACAAAATCCAGAAGATGTTCCGGCCTGGGATCCTCTTCCAGGATGCTGGTGACAGAGCTGATTTTCCGGATATTATTCTCCAGCCTGCTGATCACCTCGTCATCGGCAAAAGGCATGAGCTGCACGACAAAACCGCCTGCCCTGCGCACTGTATTCTCTTTGTTCATCAGGACACCGAGTCCCACGGAAGACGGGATCTGCTCAGACTGAGCATAATAAGCCGTCAGGTCCTCGGCAATCTCGCCTGTCACAAGAGGAATCTGTCCGATATAGGGGTCCTTCAGATTCATGTCGCGGATCACGGTGAGTGTTCCCCTGCCTATTGCTCCTCCCACGTTCAGATGCCCCTGCTCGTTGGGAGGAAGGATCACATTCGTATTTTTTACATATCCTTTGACGTGGCCCTGATTGTCAGCGGTCACGACCAGCCCCTGGAGGGGGCCGTCGCCGTCAATCTGAATGGTCAGAAGGTCACGGGGACCCTTGAGCATGTCCGCCATCATAAGGGCGCCCGACATGGCTCTTCCGAGAGCAGCCGTGGCGATCGGACTGGTGTTATGTGCCTTTCTTGCAGTTTCTGTCAAATCTCTGGCAGTAACAGCAAATGCGCGGATCTGCGCATTTGCCGCTACGGCGCGGATCATATAATCTTTGTATTCTTCCATTTCTTCCTTTTGGTCCCCGCTGCAGAGCGCGGTACGGACCATCTATCACTTTTGAGTATTCATTTATGAGTATTTCTGAATGGTCCCGGTCAGGATCGGGATGATCTGGGACTTTCTGGACAGGATACCCTCCTGCAGAGAGTGTGCCTCGTTTTCCTTGTTCGGGAATGCCTCCAGGGCCCAGTCTGATTTTTCGCCGGAGCGGAACACGATCGAACCGTTGTCCAGGATACTGGTGAAGACCATCAGGCACAGATCGAGATTCTTTTTCTGGGTAAATTCATTCAGGACTTCCTGGATCTCGTCTTCCTTTCCTTCCAGCGCGCTGAAAGTAGAAATGATGACCTGGGAGACCATGGTCTTGCAGCTCTCGATCTCAAAATACTTGATATCCTGGTTGAGCAGTTCGGAGATGCTCTTTCCCTTGATGTCCGCGCCGACAGAGAACATATCGGCTGCGAACTCGTCGATATCCAGGTCTGCGATCGCCGCAAGGATGTTGGCAGTGCGCCTGTCCTTTTCAGTGGTCGTCGGAGACTGGAACTTCAGTGTGTCGGAGAGGATCGCGCCCAGAAGCAGACCTGCAAGGTTCTGCGGGATCGGGATCTGGTTCTCACGGAACATGGTCGCAACGATAGTAGCGGTACTGCCGATGATCTCATTTCGGAAAGCGACAGGACGCTTGGTCGAGAAATCATTGATCCTGTGGTGGTCGATAACCTCCAGAACCTCCGCCTTGTCAATGGCGCGGACGGACTGGGAGAACTCGTTGTGGTCCACAAGAATGATCTTCTTGTTGCGGCTGTTCATGATGTGGTAGCGCGACGCGCAGCCGACGATCCTTTCGCTCTCATCAACGATGGGATAGGCGTGGAAACGGGTGCGCATCATCTTGGTTCCGACATCCTCCGCAAGCTCATTGGCATAGAACTTGACGACCTTGGTCGCCATGATCTTGCTGATGGGCGGTGCGAAATAGGCATAACGGGAAGTGTTCATGGTGCTGTGTCCGGAAATGATCACGGTACAGCCGTACTTCTTCGCCACTTCCAGGACTTCATCAGACACATTGTCGGTACGCACAAGGATCAGAAGGCCGGCGCCCATCTCGATAATGTGCTTCTGGGCTTCCGGATCATCACCTGCCACAACGATCTTGTTCTTGATATCGTGGATCGCGATGTCTTCTTTTGTGATGGCTACAACGGAGACACGGCCGCGGATGTGGCGGTCGGGAGCGCGGTAGATGATCCTGCCGCTGATCGCCGTATTGATATTTTCCGGAGAGACATCCTCCAGCAGCTTTTCTGTCTCGGCTGTATCGCCCATGGCGACCAGGGCTATATCATTCATGGTGAGCATGCCCACGACACGATTCTCCTCATCCACAACGCCGCAGGTCTGCTTGCCTGCACCGTGCATGACCTGAATCGCCTCATAGATAGTCTTATCGGGCATGATCGTAGTCGGCTCATCGATCTCGATCTCGGACATCTTGACACGGGCGTCCTCCAGGAGCATAGGCTCCGGGAAGCCAAACCTGTCCAGAAGATATCTGGTCTCTGTTCCGATCTTGCCCAGACGGCAGGGAATCGCTTTTACACCGTTTGCCCTCTTAAAAAAAGCATAACCGATGGCTGCCACAATAGAGTCTGTATCCGGGTGCTGATGACCAGTTATATAAATAACATCCTGTTTCATTTTTTACCTCATTAATATAGTAGTGTATAGGGGTGACAGGTTACTGTTTATGCCTGATCAAAGAGAAAAAACTGTTATCAACAGGAGCGGTCGTCCTGCGGATCTCCTCAGTCCTCCGGTTCATCGGAGTCCTCTGCATGGTCGGGATGATCTGTCTCGTCCAGATATTCCTCGAGACAGATCCCTGCTTCATGGATCTTACGAGCATGTTCATCTCCGACATACCTGTAATGCCATGGCTCGAATATAATTCCTGTGATATCGCTCTTATCTTTCGGATATCGCAGAACAAATCCATACCGCCAGCAGTTTTCCATGAGCCACTGCTGAGTAAAGGTTTGAACCTGGCTTTCGTCAAGACTCATATTTTCGGATGAATAGATATCCGCCGCGAAGCCCAGCTCGTGCTCACTGGTGCCGGGAATAGCGACGGCAGTGGCGGCCAGATCTTCGGCGTCCTCCTGCCCGTAGCCGGCATAAAGCCAGCGGTTGATCTGTTCTCCGAAGAGATATACCTGCTTGTCATGGGGCCTGTAGCCGGAACATACAATGGGGGTTCCGCCCGCTTCCGCGCAGTCTTCCAGCATCTTCATCAGGGGCTCGAAGCATTGGTTCCCGATCAACTGTCCGTTGGGAAGTGTGACCGGATCCGCCTCATAGTCATCCGGAAGATAATGCCATTTGTTTACAAGGATCAGATAGGGATCCTCACTGAGTTCTTTTTTGCGCCGGGCTCGTACCGTTTCCCATAGCTTTCTTTCCGTTTCGGATCCGGGATGAAATGAATCCCCTTCTCCTCTGTCCAGAATTTTCATATATTCGCTGCGCAGGGAAGCTGTCTGTTTGTTGAGATCAGACTCCAGATGCGCTCTGGCGTCCCAGAGTTCTATACTCATTCCGCTCTGCACCACTTCAGACGCCGCACTCTCCGCCGCATCCTGCGCCGCGGACGCCATCACTATCCTGTCCCTGTCCCCGGCAGTGTCCTGCAGCTTTGCCGAATACAGGACATTTGTCTCATAAACAAGTGTCACTATGGAAATGACCAGTACCAGAACTGCGGCTGCCGCCTTATGCAGATCTGAGGCATTGCAGCAGGCAGCGGCAATTCTGCCACAAAGGGATATGACGGTCCGCCTCTGATCAGTCAGAAAAGCCGGGATTTCTTTCAAGATCCTGCCGGCAGTCCCTGAGGCATTTATTTTTGTCCTGTTAGTATCGGAGTCTGGTTGCATGTTTTCTGTGATCTGCTTTCTGTGTTACAGTCTAACGAGATTATGTTGTGTCGGGCTGGACGCAATTCGCCATGCCGACAGGCTCGCAAATGCAGGGCATTTGCTCGCTGTCGCGGCATTCGCCGTATGTGTCCGAAAAATCCTTCATCCGCTTGCGAGCGAGCTCGCAGCGTCAGTGACAAGATTATGTTGTGTCGGGCCGGACGCAATTCGCCATGCCGACAGGCTCGCAAATGCAGGGCATTTGCTCGCTGTCGCGGCATTCGCCGTATGTGTCCGAAAAATCCTTCATCCGCTTGCGAGCGAGCTCGCAGCGTCTGCAGTATTTTTCGTCCACGCATGGCTCATTGCTAACGCGCAAGGTATTCCTCCAGGCATATGCCCTTCCTGGTAATCTCTTCTGCTGCTTCCTTACCTACATATCGATAGTGCCATGGTTCATATATGATTCCGGTAATATCTGATTTATTCTTGGGATAGCGGAGAATAAAGCCGTATTCCCATGAATGTTTCATCAGCCACTTCTGTGTGGCCGTATCTGCCTGTGCATCATCCAGGGCCTGGTAGTCATAATCGCAAATATCGACAGCCAGTCCCAGTTCGTGCTCACTGGTCCCCGGAAGGGCCACGGTTGTGCCGGCTTCAGCTTCCGCTTCTTCTTTCTTCATGCCCTTTGCCATCAGATCTTTGACCTGCTGCCGGTAAAGATCCTCCTGCTTTGAATGCGGGCGATAGGAAGAGCATACAACAGGCTCTCCACCCGCAGTACGGCAGTCATCCAGCATCTTCACAAGGTCACTGTAACAGCGGGTATCCACTGATTCCCCGTTGGGGAGCGATGAAGTAGTGACTTCCGCATATTCCTCCGGCAGTAGATACCAGGGGTTTACCAGAATAAAATGCCAGTCGTCCTGTTTTGTATACAGGCCTGAGGCAGCTGCTGTTTCAACAGGGGTCCCGGAAGGACTCACGGGCTGGTCCACAGGCTGGTCGGCCGCAGGACTTGTCTGTGCAGTTTCGGTCTGGCCTGCAACGGTCCCGTCAGCACTCTGACTCGTTCCTGTGTCCTCACCGCCTTCGGGATATCCTGAGCCATTGATCGCCTGCTCCTGTCCTTCTTGCTGACCAACTTGCTGTCCATCTTCCTGACTGGATTCCGTCTGGCCGCTGCCGCCGCCTTCCGTCCCGGTCTGTCCAGAATCAGGGGCCTGTGCGGCAGCATCTGCGTCTTCCCCGTCCGCTGCGTTTTCTTCATCGGCTGTGTCTTTTTGATCTGCGGATGCTTCTGCCTCCTTCTCCTGATCGGCAGTTCCCTGACTGCCCTGCATTTCAGCGACCGTCTGGGTCTGCTCTTTTCCTTCTTTTCCAGAAGTCAGCCGGCCGATCACGCGCGGAAGGATGAATATGAGGAGAAGCAGCAGGACAGCCGCCCCGGCTCCGATCCGGATATAAAATGCGCGGAGCTGCATTTCTCTCTCTTTGCGCGACTGTGCCCGCTGGCGCAGTCTCCTTCCGAGATCCTCTCTGCTGTCTAATGTCTCTTCGCCGGAATAATCTCTTTCACCATAGAGGTCATCGTATTCCGTCCCATCCTCCGGGAGGCTGTCTCTGTAGATTTCCTCCGGATATTCTTCACCGGCATACGTTTCATCCGCGTACCTGCGGTCTGAATATGTGCCCGCACGGCGGTAATCACGGCCATTGTAATCTCTTCCACTGTTATCGTTTCTGTTGTAGTCGTTTCTGTTGTAGTCGTTTCTGCTGTAGGATGAGTAGGAGCCGCTTCTTGCGGTGTTCTGTCTGTTCCCGCCGGCAGTGCTGTAAGTCCTGTCACTTCTGCCGTAGGAAGAGTATGTGCTCCCCGACCGGCCGTAGTTATAATCTGTGCCATAAGCGGAATAACTGCTGCGTCCAGTCATGCCGGGGGAATCCCCCCGGCCTGCTGTGCCTGCATTTCTGCTTCCGGTCCTGCTGTTTGCTCCGCTTCTTCCGTTTCCTGCGGCGTTTGAGCCTGTACTGCTTCCGTAGAGGAGATCCGGAGCAATATCTCTCCTGTCGCTTGTCTGCGTCCTGCTGCTGCGGTTTCCGGGAGCATTCCCGTGAACGATCCGGCCGCTGCTCTGCTGTCCGCCGTACATGTCCTCTGTCCGGCCGCTGTATCCGCCTGCTCTGTTTTCTCCGCTCCCGTAATAGTAGTCCTGCGTGTTCACCTCCACGCGGTGACGCTCGCGATAAGGACGCGCGGAATCAGAATCACCCGGTCTGCCGGAAGATCTGCCGGAATAGGAACCGGAATAGGAACCGGAATTGCTGTCAGAATAACTGTCCTGGTCGGTTTCACGCAGATCAAAAAACTCGGCCGTTCTGCCGGAAGGGCGCCGATAGTTTTTTCTGTTCAATTGTCTGTCGTCTTTTCCATTCCTGCGCAGAGCCATAAACACCTCATTCCATCTGCGTACAGCCCAAACCAGAATCTGTCGATAAACTGCCGTTTATCTGTTCAAAGCGTTACAGTACACGCTCTCTTGAAGGGCGTGTACATGTAACTGGCGAAAATCGCATTCCAATGTGCTTACGCATGCGATTTTCATCGTACAACACGGGGTTTTTCGCGAAAAAACCGCGAAAACATCTCGAGTTTCAGGCGGGTCTGTGCTGTTACTTCAAAGCCGCTTTATAAATCTCAATGAAATCATCCTCATAGAGGACACGGGCACTGCCGCGCTTGCCGCCTGAGGCGATGATCGCGTTGTGTGCCATGATCTTGATCTGCTCTTCTGTCGGATCCACACCCAGCTCGTGAATACTGGTGGGCATGCCGATCCTGCGATAGAAAGCTTCCATAGCCTCGATGCCCTTGAGGGCTGTCTCTTCATCGTTCGCGCCGGGCTCGACTTCCATAACATTGACGGCAAACTTCACAAATCTGTCGAGGCAGTTTTTGTAGACGTAACGCGCCCATGTGCCCCAGATCGCCGCGAGGCCGGCACCGTGTGTGACATCAAACATACCGCCCAGTTCATGCTCCAGGATGTGGCTTGCGAAATCGCGCTCCTTGGCGCCGCATCCGGTCAGGCCGTTGTGGGAAAGGCTTCCCGCCCACATCACTTCCGCGCGTGCCTCATAGTTGTCGGGCTCCGCATGGATGATCTCCGTATATTTCTTGACTGTGCGCAGAAGACCCTCTGCGATGCTGTCGGTCAGTTCCATGTTTCCGTTATTGGTAAAATAACGCTCCATGGTATGCATCATGATATCGGTGCAGCCGCTCATGGACTGGTAATCCGGCAGGGTCATGGTGAGCTCGGGATTCATGACGGCGAATTTCGCGCGGGAAATGTCGTTGCCGTGGCCGCGCTTGATGCCTGTCTTCTCATTGGTGACAACAGAGTCATTGCTCATCTCGGAGCCGGCTGCCGCTATGGTCAGAACAACACCCACCGGCAGGCAGGCGGTGGATTTTCTCTTCTTTACATAGAAATCCCAGACATCGCCCTGCTCAGGATCCGCGATTCCGTAGGCAATACCCTTGGCGGAGTCAATGACACTGCCGCCGCCGACTGCCAGGATAAAATCGACGCCTTCTTTCTTTCCCAGTTCAATCCCCTCATAGATGAGGCCCAGATGAGGATTGGGAACAACACCGCCCAGAGAAACATGGCCGATGCCTTCTGCGTCGAGAGAGGCGCGGACTCTGTCGATCAGGCCGGAGCGGATCGCGCTCTTGCCGCCGTAATGGATCAGGACCTTCTTGCAGCCCTGCGCGCGGACCAGCTCTCCGAGTCTGTTCTCCGCGCCTTTTCCGAAAATGACTTTTGTAGGTGCATAATAATCAAAATCAGCGGTACGAATCATCCTTTAATCCTCTCTTTCCTCCATGAAAACATCTTTAGACTGCAACTCTGTTAATAATACTGCAACTCTGTTTATACCTGCGGCTATGATCTCACACCCGCAGATACATATGAATAAAACTACGCTGAAAAAACTGCGCTTTCGTGCAGCCGGGAATCGTCCGGAAAAACCGGAAAAACTATCCGATCCGGATATCCGTGTCCTCCGGATCCTCCCAGGTCTTTTCACTGATAATGTATCTGGGCCGGTGTTTGGTCTCCATATAGGTCTTTCCTACATATTCACCGATAATTCCGATGCCCAGCAGCTGGATGCCGCCCAAAAAACAAAGGATACAGACCATACTGGACCAGCCTGCGACCGTAACCCCCATAAAATGTGCCGCGATCGACCAGATGACACCGATAAAACTGATAACGGCCACCAGACAGCCGAAACCCATGATCAGGCGGATCGGCTTGGTGCTCATGCTCGTAATGCCGTCCATGGCAAGTGCAAGCATCTTGGAGAGCGGATAATGGCTCTTTCCCGCAATCCTCTCGCGGCGCTCATAATAGACAGAAGTGCTTTTAAAGCCCACAAGCGGAAACATACCGCGGAGAAACAGATTCACTTCGTGAAAACTCTCAAACGCACGCAGGGCTTTGGCAGAAACCAGGCGATAGTCGGCATGGTTGTAGACCACCTCTGCGCCCATGCCGTTCATCATCCTGTAAAAGCCCTCGGCGGTGACACTCTTGAACCAGGTGTCCGTATCTCTGCGGGAACGGACTCCGTAAACGATCTCACAGCCATCGTGATATTGTTTGACCATCTTGTCCATGGCATTGATATCGTCCTGCCCGTCACAGTCGATGGAAATCGTGATATCGCAATACTCCTTGGCCTCCATAAGACCGGCCAGAACCGCATTCTGGTGTCCGCGGTTGCGGCTCTGTGCGATCCCGATATAGCGGGGATCATCCGCCGCAAGAGACTGAATGATCTCCCATGTCCTGTCTTTTGAGCCGTCGTTGACAAACAGGATCCGGCTTTCCTTATCGATCAGCCCGTCCTGCTGCAGCTGAATGATCTTCTCAAGGAACATCGGCGCCGTGATCGGCAGAACCTCCTGCTCGTTATAACAGGGGATCACGATCCACAAAACGGGCAGGCTTCTATGCATATTCTTTTTCAAATTGTCGTTTCCTGAGTTCATAGCCGAATGCCCACATACAAACAGGATGCCCTGTAATCGAATCCCCGGCTGTTCACGGCCGATCGATGACGTGACAGTAACTCATTTTTACGCGCAAAAAAGACGCGCAAAAGTCCCTTTGCCAGACGCAGTTCAGAGACCCTTGCTTCATCTCCGTAACAAGTATTGTAAACATGCGCATGGAAAAAAGCAAGAAATCCCGCTTCTTTTTCCGCTTCTGTTTTGCTCAGGAGAAGAGACAAGGGGGGAGACAGGGGACGGTTTTTTGTCTCCTCCCCTGAGGAGACAAAGAACCGTCCCCTGTCTCCTAACCGTCCCTTTCCCCGATCACTGGATTTTTTCTATCTTGGCCCGGAATGTGATCCGCCTGTCAGTATCCATATCATCAAATCTGATAATGTAGGCTGACCGGTCCGTGTCCACGCCTGTGATGGTGCCCGGGCCGAAGATGCGGTGTCTGATCCGGTCTCCTTCCTTCAGAAGATTGTCGTCTTTTTCGGGGCGCAGGCCGCGGTCACTCAGACGGATCCGGGCTTTGGCCTCCCGGATCAGGTTTTCGTCCATGTCGGGGACGAAACTGATGAGAGCAGGATCGATATCGAGGATAAAGCGCGAAGGATAACGCGGGGAGCCGTCAAAGTTTCGCCCCTGGGCCTCGCTCATGTAAAGTCCCTGCTGCGCCCTTGTCAGGGCGACAAAAGCCAGACGCCTTTCCTCTTCCATCCCCTCCAGAGTCCGGGTCTTGCGGGAGGGGAAGATCCCCTCGTTCATGCCGCAAAGAAAGACATAGGGAAATTCCAGGCCCTTTGCGGTATGCACAGTCATCATGCGCACCCTGTCATTGGTCCCTGCGTCCGCGTCGCTGTTGGAAAAAAGGGCCGCATGACGCAGATAATCCTCGAGCGTCGTCTCCTCTCCGCAGGTGGTCTCGTAAATATAGACAGACTGTTTGAGTTCCGCCAGATTGTCGAGACGTTCCTGACTTCCTTCTGTGCGCAGTGCCGTCTCATAGCCGCTCTCGTCAAGGATCGCGGAGAGCACCTCGGAGACAGGCCTTGCGGCGGATTCGGAAGAAAAGCGCTCAATGAGTTCAATGAACTGCTTTGCCTTTGTCCCCTTGAAAATATCATTGTCAATGTACCTGACAAGAGCCTGGTAGAGCGACATCTTAGCCGCCTCTGCCATTTCGCGCAGGAAGGCCATCCGGCGTTCTCCCATATTCCGGCGGGGGCGGTTGACAATGCGTGCGAAGGAAAGATCATCCTTATAAGCGATCATGCGCAGATAACATAGTGCATCCTTGATCTCCATGCGCCCGAAAAACTGCACTCCGCTGTAGATCGTGTAGGGGATTTTTTTCTTCAGGAAGGCTTCCTCCACACTGCGGGTCACATGGTGGGCCCGGTAGAGCACAGTGATGTCCCGGTAAGGAATCTCCTTCTGCGTATGCAGGTCCTCGATCTTTTCGGCGATCCACTGAGCCTCATCGGCAGCGGTTTTGGCGTGGTGGCAGACCGGCACAAAACCGTCCGGAAGGGTCGGAATGAGGTTCTTTTTGATGCGGATCGTGTTTTTGCCGATCAGCGAATTGGCCGCATCCAGGATCTGGGGCGTCGAGCGGTAGTTTTCCATCATCATGACCGTCTTCGCGCCCGGAAAATGATTTTCAAAGTCCAGCAGGTACTTCACATTTGCGCCCCGCCAGGTATAGATCGTCTGATCAGGATCGCCGACAATGAAAAGGTTCTTGTGATGACCGCAGAGCACAGTCATGAGTTCATACTGCAGATCGTCGATATCCTGGAACTCATCGATCATGATGTACTCGAGGCGGCTCTGCCACTTGAGGCGGATATCCGGTCTGGTGGAAAAAATGTAGAGGGAGAATTTGATCAGGTCATTGTAATCCAGACCGAAGCATTTCTTCTCCTGATATAAGTATCCGTAAAAAATAATATCGGAGGCTTCCCCGGACTGCAGGTATTTTTCACGCAGGGTATCCAGAGACATGGTGATCATATCCAGATAGTACTGCGGCTCCTTGAAGATCTTGCGGATCTCGATCATGTCCCGCGCCTGCCCGTAGGTCATATCCCGCAGCGTCAGCCCGCGCTCCTCGTAAATGGTGCCCAGCATGGCGTCGATGTCCGCATTGTCCAGCACCAGGAAGCTCTTGGGATACTGGACCGCATTGCTGTCCTCCTGCAGGACCGAGACGCAGAAGCCGTGGAAAGTATTGATATAGCCGGTGTCATTGTCTCCTGTCAGCATGTGGATCCGCTGGCGCATCTCATTCGCCGACTTGTTGGTAAAGGTCACACACAGTATGTTTCCCGGCAGAATACCGATCTCATTGACCAGGAAAGCGAACCGGTGCGAGAGCGCACGCGTCTTGCCTGAACCTGCGCCGGCGATCACGCGCACGAACCCTTCTGTCGAAGTGACCGCTTCCAGCTGCGCGGCATTGAGCCCCTCCAGCTCCTGTATGTCCTGAAAATCACCGTAGTCGTTTTCGTGCATGACACTCCTTAAAAAATCGTTTAGTCTGATGCTCCCGCGAGGTAATTGATGAACTGCGCAGCTGTATCATCTGAACAAAGCCTGACAGATTCTGTAAAATTACCAGTTTAGTCAGATGCTCCCGCGAGGTAGTTGATGAACTGCTGTGCGGAACGCCCGGTGGCGCCGCCGGAGCGGAGTTCCCACTGGTTGGCTTTGAGGGTAAGTTCTTCCTCGCTGAGAGTGATCTGGGGGTAGCGGGCGGCCAGTTCCCTGACAATGTGCAGGTACTCTTTGTGGGAGGGCTTCATATAGCCGATGGAAATACCGAAGCGCGCCACGAGGGAGAGTTTCTCCTGCATGGTGTCCGAGCGGTGGAGCTCATCATCCCGGTCTGCCCTGTCTGACCATGTCTCACGGATCAGGTGGCGGCGGTTGGATGTGGCGTAAATCAGCACATTCTCGGGTTTGGTCTCCAGACCGCCCTCGATGACGGCCTTGAGATATTTGTACTCGATCTCGAATTCCTCGAAGGAAAGGTCGTCCATATAGATAATGAAACGGTAGTTGCGGTTTTTTACCTCTGCAAGGATTCTCTGCAGGTAGCGGAACTCATGCTTGTAGACCTCGATCATGCGCAGGCCCCGGTCGTAATATTGATTCAAAATGGCTTTGATACTGGTGGATTTTCCGGTACCCGCATCGCCGTACAAAAGGACATTGTTGGCCGCGCGCCCGCTGACAAAGGCCTCGGTATTGGCGATCAGTTTCTCCTTCTGCAGCTCGTAGCCGATGAGGTCATCGAGGACCACATCGCTGGTAGCCGTTATGGGGATCAGGAAATCGTCCTCTCCCGCTGCCGCGTAATCCACCGGCTTTGCCGTGCTGCCCGCGCAGGAAACAGAAGCCGCTGCAGGTCCTGCTGCGGGGTTCTGACCCTGTCCGGGGACGTCGGCGGCGCTGCTCCATCTCTCGTTGATACGAAATGCCTTGTTGAGACCGAACATTCCCACGCCGTAGTCCCGATAGAAGTCCGTGACGACCCTGTACATATCATTCTCGTCCGCGGTCTTTTCCAGATTCTCGCTGAGCTCCTGCACCTTCTCGGAGACACTGTGATTGTAGACTCTCTCCTTCTTGCCGACTGCGTGATAATCCTCGATCACCGAAAAAACGTCCGTTTCCAGCGCCTCTTCCAGCGGAGAAAAATCGTAGTCAAACAGCTTTTTAAAAACACGCAGATCATTCTTTACAAAATGATTGACAGATCCTTCATTGGCACCTGTCTTCTCGGAAACCAGGGTAAAAGGAGTCTCTGTCATGGCGAGCAGAAAGGCCAGGTAGTTATGCCAGAGATTCTTGTTAAACCCATAGCGTGTCGCCAGATCCAGCAGTCTGTGGATCTGGTCCAGAATACGCCCTGTCAGAGCCTCTTTGTCATACTCTCCGCGGTCAAAATCCCTGCATACCTGTGCGAGCTGCATCAGAATGCTGTCCTCTCCGATCTCACGATATACGATTAATTTTGAAGTCAGTCTGTACATAGTAACACTCCTTTGAAACGCTTTTTCTCTTGTGTTCACATTCTGCAAAGAAGGAACAGAGCCTGCGCAAAACCGCCGGCTGCTTTTATATGAGATAGTGTCTTCGCATAACTGCGGACTGTTTTTATAGTAACATAAAAAAATATGTCCGGCATCAGAATCATTCGCGATGACTTCTTCACGTTACAGGACACGCCCCCTTGAAGGGCCTGTACTGTAACCGTCTTCACTGCCCGTCCGTAATGAATCTTCTTTCCTGCCGGTTTTCTGAAGATGATGAAGAAAGGCCCTTCCCGGAAAAAGTTTCCGGAAAAGGCCTGCAGGATCTGTTCTGTCTTTTCTTCACTCATGTGCAGCCCAATTGGAAGGCTTCTTGCTTACGCGCAGGTCACAGCAGGTGTGCCCTCAGCTCTTCGGGTGCGGAAGCGCTCAGGTAAGCAGGTGCGACGTCGAAAACCGTGATGGCGCCGGTGCGGCCTTCTTTGCTCATTCTGGCAACGGCACGAGCATAGGCTGCAAGGACAGAGCCGGTGAACTCGGGATTGGAATCAAGCTTGAGGCTGTACTCAATGACATGGCCGTGCTCTTTGTTGATGCCTGTCACGCCGCTGCGGATGACACTGCCGCCGTGAGGAAGTCCGGAGTGATCGCGCTTCATCTCCTCCGCGCTGATGAAATGCACGGTGGTATCGTACTCGTCGAAATAGTTGGGCATGGTCTTGATCTCGTTCTCGATGCGGGCAAGATCAGCGCCTTCCTTTGCGACGACAAAGCACTCTCTGGTATGTTTCTGGCGGGTTGTGAGCTCGGGATTCTCTCCCTTTCGGACGCTCTCGACTGCCGCATCCACGGGGATCGTGTACTGGCGTGCATCAGCGACGCCCTCGATCCGGCGGACTGCATCGGAGTGGCCCTGGCTGACACCCTTGCCCCAGAATGTGTAGTCCCTGCCCTCGGGCAGGATGCAGTTCATGTAAAGACGATTCAGGGAGAACATGCCGGGATCCCAGCCGCAGGAGATCAGGCCTACATTGCCACCCTTTTTCGCTGCCGCATCCACGTTCGCAAAATGGGTCGGGATATTTTTGTGAGTATCAAAGCTGTCCACCACGTTGAACATCTCCGCATATTTGGGAGTCTGTACGGGAAGATCCGTCGCGCTGCCGCCGCAGATCACCAGGACATCAATTTTGTCCTTCATGTCCGCTGCCGCATCCTGGGAAAGTACCGGCACACCCTCTGTGCGGATTTTCACAGACGCGGGATCACGGCGTGTAAAAACAGCTGCCAGCTCCAGATCATCGTTCTGCATAATGGCGCTCTCCACACCCTTTGCCAGATTGCCGTAACCGAGAATTCCGATTTTGATACTCATTCCTGCTATCTCCTTGCTTGAATTACTTGCTCGAATTACCTGATATGATATTTGCCAAAGTGCCTGATTTGATTTTCTGTTTTTTTTCTGTTTTTTGTTTTCTGTTTCCCATACTGCACTGTCCCGGCAGTCGTCTCTTCAGGCGCTTCAGCACATAAATGTGTTAAAGTGTTTTAACAAGAAATTAGTATAACATTCCTTCCTGACGATAGCAATAAAAAACTGCCTGCATCATTGACATAAAACGGACATAAAAAAAAGCCCGCAGTCCCTGATCCTTCGTTAAACAGTTACTGATCTGTACAGCCCCGCCTGAAACTCTCTACATTATTACGTCTGTGTCTTTCTTGTTTTTCCCATGAAATTCCATTACTATAAATCTATTGACATACCTGTGGTCATGGGCGGGTGCCCGCACATATGTATGATAAAAGGACAAAAGTGCTCCGTTATAAGGGGCAGGTGTGTAAAAGATTGAATATAAAGGGGAACGTATATGGAAAACAAGCACAGCACCATCGCAGAGATCATCGAAAAAAACAAGGTCATGGTCATCGACGGGTCCATGTCCACCGCCCTTGAGCATCTGGGAGCCAACCTGAATTCAAAATTGTGGACGGCAAAGGCGCTTGAGGAGTCTCCGGATCTGGTCAGACAGGTCCATCTGGATTATTTCAGGGCAGGCGCGGACTGCGGGATCACCTGCAGTTACCAGGCGACGATCCCCGGCCTGATGGCAAACGGTTCCACCCGGGAAGAAGCAGAGAAGCTGATCGCGCGCTCTGTGGAGATTTTTAAAGAAGCAAGGGAGCAGTGGTGGGAAGAAGAAGGTGAGAAGGCAGGCCGCGCATGGCCTCTGTGCCTGGCCGGCATCGGCCCTTACGGTGCCTATCTGGCAGACGGTTCGGAGTACCGCGGACATTACGGCGTAGATGATTCTGTGCTGGATGAATTCCACCGCCGCAGAATGGAGATCCTGCACGAGGCGGGTGCGGACATTCTTCTCATCGAGACACAGCCTTCTCTGCACGAGGCACTTCTTGCGGCAGGCATAGCCGAGGAACTGGGTGCCGACTACTGGATCAGTTTCTCCTGCATGGACGACAAACACATCTGCGAAGGGGATCCTATCCGCAAATGCGCAGAAGCCTTTGCCAAGGGGCATCCGCACCTGCAGATGATCGGTGTCAACTGCACAAAACCAGCCTTTATCACAGGCCTGATCAAAGAGCTTCGTGCCGGACTCAACACCACAGAGCAGGGAAAGAAAATCCCCATCGGTGTCTATCCCAACAGCGGCGAGGAGTATGATCCTGTCACCAAGACCTGGCACGGCGTCGGGGATTCCAAAAACTTCGGGGAATACGCTCTGGATTACATGAGGGCAGGCGCAGATGCTGCCGGCGGCTGTTGCACGACCGTTGCCTCCCATGTGGAGCAGGTCATCGCAGCCAAAGAAGCTTTCCTGGCCGGAGGATCCGCCCGGGCAATGACCGCCCGTTAAACGTACGAAAACTCATTTCGTTCTGCAAAAGCCTCAATCAAATCATAAGAAGGGGGAAACCATTATGGCTGCTGTTACTGATTTTTTATATATGATCGATGACTTTCTATGGGGGACCTGGATGACCATTCTCCTAGTGGGCATCGGCGTTGTACTCAGTATCCGTTTTGCTTTCCGCTACCAGCGGAAGATTGTTTTCAATTTTAAGAATACTTACGGCAAGATCGGTGCCAAGGGCGAGGGCGAGGGAACCATTTCCGGCTTTCGCGCCGCCTGCACGGCTCTGGCCAACACCGTTGGCACAGGTAACATCAGCGGCGTCGCGACGGCGATCGTCAGCGGCGGTCCGGGTGCCCTTGTCTGGATGTGGGTCTCCGCCTTTTTCGGCATGTCCACAAAGGCCTGCGAGATCATCATCGGTCAGCGCTACCGCGAGCATTACAAAAAGTCCATGAATGAGTATGTATGCGACCGCTCGTTCGTTCTCAAAAACGCCTTTGGCTGGAAAAAAGGCGCAGTCACTCTGGCTGTCTTCTGCTTCCTCTTCGGACCCTGGACCTGCTGTGTCCAGACAGAAGCTGTAACCAGCTCCATGAAAGAGGCCTTCGGGATCAGTCCCCTGATCTCGGTCATCCTCATCGGCATCACCTGCTTCGTGACCATCTGGGGCGGCCTTCGCCGTATCTCCGACGTCATGTCCCGGGCAGTGCCGATCATGGCTGTCCTCTATATCATCATGGGACTGGGCGTCCTGATCCTGAATTTCCAGCATATCCCCGCTGTCATCGCCCTGATCTTCAAAAGCGCTTTCAGCCCCACCGCTGCAGTAGGAGGCTTTGCCGGAGCAACGGTCCGTGATGCCATCAAGTACGGCGTCGCCCGCGGCATTTATTCCAACGACGCAGGCACAGGCTACGGCATGATCGCCCATGCCTCCGCCCAGACCGACCACCCGGTCCGCCAGTCTCTCTGGGGATGGGGCGAAGTCTTCATCGATACCTTTATCATCTGCTCCATCACTGCCTTCACGATCATCATGACGGGCTCCTACACGACCAGCGACGCCACCAGCGGTGCCCTGACAACCGTGGCTTTCACCAACGCCTACGGCGCCACGGGGGGCAAACTCACTGCGGTCGCCATCGCCGTCTTCGCCTGGACGACCATTATCGGCATGTATTACACCTGCGAGAAATCCGTCAACTACGCCTTCGGAGACACCGAGAGGAACCGCAGGATGATGCCCATCTACATGGTCTATTACATGCTCCCCTGCGTCATCTTCTACAACATCGAGGCGGATGCCCTCTGGGCCTTCACCGACATTCTTTCCGCTCTCTACGTGCTGATCACAGTTTTCATCATCGTTGCGAAACGCAAGGAGATCTTCCGCCTCTTCGACGACTTCTGGAAGCGCTACCTGCCGGAGAAAGAAGCCGGCAAGAATCCTCCCTATGTGACCTTTGACTGCGGAAGCCAGAATGATGAAGAATAAATGCCCCTGCGGGACACCAAAGACACTTCTGTCTGTCCCATTCTGACCTCGGAAAATGAGTCACCGGTGAGTCACCGGGGACGGTTCTGCCTGACTCATTCCGGAACCGTCTGACTCATCCGGAACCGTCTGATTCATTCCGGAAATGAAAAACCGGAATGTTGAAAGGCGAAGTTAGCATTTGACAATAAAAGAGGGGCGGCTCCCGCCGACCAGTCAGAATCTTCTTAGATTCCTGCGAGTCATCGGGAACCGCCTTTTTTTCCCGCTTTTTAAGCCGGGTCCTGCCCATGTATTTTTATCCGGTGCTTAATCCTGGGGAGACCAGTTTTCCTGCACTTTCTCAATCTTCAAATAACCCGGGACCTTCACTGCCACCTGATATTTGTCCTCATAGACAATCTCACCGGGCGTATTGGTATAAACAAGAAAATAGGGGTGATGGTATCTTTCCAGCAGCCACAGTGCAGGCCTGATCATCTTCATCATCTCTTCCGAGTTCTCGGTCTTAAAAAAACACACTACTTTTTCCTGATTTTTGCAGGGAGGGGGCCAGGGAAGATTCTCTGCAAACCATCCGTCGATCTCCCTGTAAAGATCGGCATCCTCACCCTCCATCACCTCATCCTGAATCAACTGCCAGCACATGCTGAAAATTCCCTTTGCATACATGGTATTCTCTGCCAGTTCCAGCCCCTGGATGCGGACATATTTATAATTCACCTTCACGATATGCCACCGCCTTTCACCCGGTACGGTTCACAGTTCATTGTCAATTCGCCGGCTATGACCGTTTTTTAAACCATACAAAAAAGCCTATATACATATTGTACCATATGAAAATCGGCGCATACAGCGATATTACATGGAATATTCGATCGTAAAAAATATGACAAAAACAATTCATCCGCGGGACCTGGAAAAACTTTGATATTTCATTTTGTATATATTTCGTATATTATGATGTAAAGGTCAAAAGGTATCTAATGGCTCTGAGTCTCGTCAAGTTGCACAAACAGCCGAAGGGCCTTGGCGAGCGGCCGGTA
>Ga0310695_10004963_pt1 | contig 23782 bp, 19 predicted proteins | sample RumenRJG_04DNA_FD_203882 | JGI IMG/M metagenome (GOLD analysis project Ga0310695, IMG submission 203882) | Bovine rumen microbial communities from Lethbridge, Alberta, Canada - RJG_04 (v2) (version 2) | ecosystem: Host-associated > Mammals > Digestive system > Stomach > Rumen | place: Canada...
GTTTTTTGTTATGATTGTATCTTCGTGCGCTGTACCGATACCTTCGAGTTCGTTACTACCCAGACACTGTCATACTTGCAAGTGAAGCTTGCATTCCAGCTGAACTGGTCTGTAGACAGGTTCGCGTTTATCAGGTTTACGTCCGCAAGTATGTCCTCAGGCGTTATCTCGTTTATTACGTTCTCAGGTCCTACAAGCGTTATCTCCATACGCTGTGTAAGTACCTCATACTTGTAATTCGATGCGTCAGGTTCGTTGCTTATGTTTATCCTGCTCTTGTCAAGTACCATTGTGGTCTGCGCAAAGTCGGAATCGTCAAACGTTGCTGTTACTGTTTCAAGGTCGGATACGTTTTCGTAATCGCTTCCCTCAAGTCGGTTGCTGAGTGAGAATGTCTTCGTGAATCCCGGCTTCAGCTCGCTGAGCGATACCTTTCCAAGGTCAAGCATATCAGGTATCTCCGTTTTGCTGTTGTTGCAGGCGAGTACCACTTCGTCCGACGACAGGTCAAACTTGATTATGCTTGTATCAAAGTTGTCAGGTGCATCTACTACGGAGACGTACAATCCCACTGTTTTTTGCGTTCTTACCGGTATCGTTATGTTGAAGTTCGTGTCGTTGAATTTGAGCGACGACTGGTCTATCAGTGCGTTGTCCTCTGTGTAGAGCTGTATCTCGTCGCTTTGCAGTACATATGTACTGTCGAGACTTAGCTCCTTGTTCGAGACTGCTATGCACTTCGATATCTTGTCAAGCTGTGATGAGGGTCCGGTTATTCGTACCTCCGATGGCTCACAGGTGATGTCGTCCTGGTCTATCGCCTTTCCGTCAATAACTGATACGTTCGGTATCTGCGCTGATACGGCAAATTGACGGGTGTCTATCTTATCAAAGACTATTGTCGCATTTGCCGGCTTCACTGACTTTACCTCGTAGTTTATGTTGCCTGCACCTCTTATTTTTATCGTAAGAGTACGGGTTCCTGCATTCGTTACTGAGTCGGCATCTATGTAGGCTTCGAGGTTTTCATTATTAAGACTTCCTACCTGCGTTTTGCCGGCAAGCAGTTCAACGGTTACTTCCTTGACGTCTGATGATATCACGCTGAGTCCGTTGTTTCCTGCGGCTGAACCCGAAATGTCGGTCGACAGCGGTATGTGCTCTATTATTTTCTGAGCGTCAGGATATTGGGTCATCGAGATTATCAGCCATACCAGTACCGCAAGGATAAGCGACAGTATCGCGAGAGCAAAATTGCTCTTCAGATGCTTCTCTTTTATGAATCTCATTTCTTATTCCTCCTTCCGATTATGGAGGAGAGTTTCTTCTTGCGCTCAGAATTGTCAAGTGCCACGCTGAATATCTCCTTTTCAAGCGTCTCTTTCAGCTTCTCACGTGTATAGTCACGGGTCAGCACTCCGTTCATTGCGACTGATATCTGTCCCGTTTCTTCCGATACTACTATTACTACTGCGTCTGAGTTTTCACTCATGCCTATCGCTGCACGGTGGCGTGAACCGAGTTTCTTGTTTATCGCTGCATCGTTCTGCGGCTTTGGCAGAAAACACGCTGCTGCCAGTATCATGCCTTCACGCATTATTACTGCGCCGTCGTGGAGCGGTGTCTTCGGGTAGAATATATTTCCGAATACTTCCTTGCTCGGGAGAGCATTGAGTATAGTTCCTGTTTCTATCTGTTCGCCAAGTTTGGTCTGACGTTCACATACTATGAGTGCGCCTGTACAGCTTGCTGAAAGCTCGACGCATGAATCGCATATCGCTTCTATTGCATTGTCCCATTTCTGTTTTATATCTCCGCCGACTGAGCCTAATCCAAGAAGCTGTATTCCGAATTTGGTGCGTCCGAATTTTTCAAGTACACGGCGAAGTTCAGGCTGGAACAGCACTATCATCGCTATGAGACCGATGTCGAGCGCTTTTCCAAGTATATAATGCAGAACTCTCAGGTCGAAAAAGCCGCTGAGAAAGTATCCTGCTACAAGCAGGAGGATTCCTTTTACAAGCTGTCCGGCTCTTGTTTCGCGTATGAGCTTAAGCAACAAGTAGATTATGTATGCAAGTACTCCTACATCTATTATGTCTTTGAGCTCTATCGTACTTATCAGGCTGAAAAATGCGTGCTGAAATGAGCTGAATGAGGGCATCGGTTCACTTCCTTTCGTTCTGATTTATATGTATCCTTTCCCGCTTTCGCAGGAAAGGTTTTTTATCTCTTACGCACCGGATACGTTCCGGTGTTCGTGACGGCACAAACTGCCTCTCATATATTATTGTACCACAAAATGAGATTATTTCAATAGTTTTTGCGTGATTTTCTGAAAATTATCACAATTTTTTTATTGTAAGTGCAAGCTTTATTGCATCTTCTTCACGACTGAATACTGACGGCGAAAATCTTACTGTGCCGGACGTTGTCCATAACTGAGTGTGGGCAAGTGCTGAACAGTGATAGCCCGCACGGAGACAGTAACCCTTTTCAGCAAGACGTGCCGCCGCTTCGTTGGAGTTCATTCCGGCAATGTTGAATGACACTATCGGGACATAGTGCGCTGACGGGTCACGGTAAAATACTATGCGGCTGTCGGTGCTGAGCTCTTTCATGAATCGGCGGCATATCCTTTCCTCGTGCTCGAAAATTCGCCTGATTCCGGTCTTTTTTACGAAGCCTATGCCTGCTTTCAGTGACATTATTCCTATCACTCCGACTGTGCCGCTTTCAAGACTTTCCGGTGTCAGTTCCGGCTGACGCAGACTCATCGATTCGGTTCCCGTTCCGCCTTGTATTATCGGCTTTATCGGGTATTTGCCGTCAGTTATAAGGAGTCCTGTTCCGGTTATTCCGTAAAGTCCTTTGTGTCCGGCTGTGCAGAGTATGTTTATGCCGTCTGACATCTTGATATCAAGCAGTCCGCAAGCCTGTGCGCCGTCCGCTATGAAGCATATCCCGCGTTCACGGCAGAGTTCTCCTATACGGCGATAGGGGGTTATCTGTCCTGTTACGTTGCCTGCAAGTGTACAGACTATCGCTTTCGTGTCACTGCGAATCAGTCTGCGGAAACTCTCGACAGTCGCGTCGTCGTCAGGATATACCTGCGCTATCGAAAGCGTTATCTTTCCCTCTGACGCAAGCTTTGCTGCCGGTCGGGCTGCGGAATTGTGCTCAAGTCCGCTGATTATCATGTGTCCGCCGTCTGACATCACTCCCTGTATCGCCATGTTGAGCGCATGGGTACAGTTCATCGCGAATACTACGTTTTCAGGTTCGGCTCCGAAAAATTCAGCCGCCGTTTCGCGTGCAGAATAGACGGCTTCTGACGTTGCCGCCGCAAGCGCGTGTCCGCCTCTTCCTGCATTTCCGCCGTATTTCTCCATCGCCTCATCGACCGCTCGCTTTACACTCTCCGGCTTCGGAAAGGTCGTCGCTGCATTATCAAAGTTGATTATCATCTTCCGCTTCCTGCTGCACTGAGGATATACGGTATTCCGTACTTGTCAAGTATCCCTGCCGCTGTTCGGCAGTCCGCACGGATATGCAGCGTATATCCGCAGCCTGTGCTGCGCCGCCTTACTTCTGCAGGTATCTCCCGTGTTCGCAGCAGCTTTGCCGCTTTCTGCGCGTAGGTGTAAGATGGCATTTCGAGTATACACTTGTTCATATTATCCCCCCTGACGGGTGACAGCTTTGCCGTCTATGCGGTACACTACATTATATGCGGAGTGTATCTGCGCTGTGACCCATTTCCCTATTATTGGTCACATTGGAAATTTGTACAAAAAATACAGTTTTTTTGTACCTGTAGTTGACACGTTAGGAGCGGTGTGTTATAATGAGGGTGATGTATTTTGATTATTATTACAAGGAGGTTTTTCATATGATTATTAAAAAGAAACTTGCCGCCGCAGTCGCAGCTGTATGTGTTCTGACTTCGGGAGTTCTTCCGAACGCTTTATCAACTCAGGCTATCGGAGCAAAAAACTGGCTCGACCTCTCTCTGAAAGTTTCCTCTAACAATGTTAAACCCGGTGAGAAGGTTGAAGTTACTGTGGTTGCCCTCGGCTTCAATGGCGATTCTGATATCGGCGGTATGCAGATAAAGCTAAATGATGGCTATGCTTCTTCAAGTGAGAAGGCTGAAGGACTTAAACTTGTCGAGATAAGGCATGGGGAGGATCAGCTGCCGGCTAAGTCAGTGTTTAGCAATACTGATTATGGCGAATTTGCTATGTGGTCAGGTGTTGAAGGAACTACTATAAAGGAAACGCAGAATGTCGATCTTGTTACTTATGTTTATGAAGTTCCGGAAAATGCTGCCAATACAACCTATGGCTTCAATGTTGATATGAGTTATACGTTCTTCTGCGATACAGATGGAGAACCCATTGATTTTGAAAGAAATTTTTCTTATGCCAATATTGAAATAAACAATGGTGATGTTCCAAAAGAGAAGCAAGTGACGATAGATGCCGTTCCATACCTGTATCAAGTAAGTCCCGGTGAAGAATTTACTGTCGATGTTGCTATGCGCGGTGATGATGCTCCTGATGTCGCAGGATTCCAGTTCAAACTGAATATGCCTGACTATATCGAGTGCCTCGGTCTCGCTGAAACGACAACTTCTAATGGTACAGCTCTGACTTTTAACCCAAAAACCCGTGAAGTCGCTGCTGCAAGCCAAATCGGCGAGCCTATAGGCTTTAAGTCCGATGACAAGATCGCGAAGATAAGATTTAAGGTGCCGGCTGATTATTTTCAAAGCAGTACGGTTACATTCGGTGTAACTGACGCTTTCGTTTCTGACAGCGAAGGAAATGAGATAAAAGCTGTTTCTATGCAAGAGAATCGTCTGCAAATTGTTGATGATTCTCCTTCTCCTTCTGAACCGGACGGTCTCCTCGGTGACGCTAACCTCGATAAAAAGGTCGATTCTTCCGATGCTTCCGCTGTTCTCGGTGAGTACTCAGAACTTGCTACTTCAGGAAAGTCTACCTTTACTGTTCCTCAGCAGAAGAAAAATGCTGATGTTAATTTCGACGGCAAAATCGACTCTAAGGACGCTTCCGATATCCTCGCTTACTATAGCTTCTGCTCAACCGGCGGTAAGGGTACTATGGAAGAGTGGATCGCTAATTATAAATAATTTCTTTATGTATTGATCATGTTTGCAGCGACGACTAAGTTTTAGTCCCTGCTGCTGTTTATCCCATTCTAACAGAAAAACCGGCAGCTTTTATTGCTGCCGGTTTTGCGTTTAACGATTTATCGACGAATGACTGTGTATGTAGAATTCCTCCTGACTCGGCTGCCAACCCTTTTCCTTCGGTGGAAAGAGTTTGTCAAATTCTTCGACTGCCTTTGTATCGTCGCATGGAGCGTCTGCATCGCTCGGGTGGTAAAACCACTTTCTGCCGTCAAGTGCGTCGTCGGTGAGTACCTTTACAAGCAGTGCTGCCGGGTAAAAGTCACCCTCAAAGCACACGTTGTACTTCATACAGCTCTTGTAGCCGCGTGCTACGTAATTGTCAGGATTGCCGAAGTTTATCACGACGTCGTAGCCGAGTCCCTTCGCCTTCTCAAATGTGTACTCGAGAAGTGCCTTTCCGTAACCTTTGCGCTGATACTCGGGAAGGACGCAGAGCGGTCCCATTGTGACTATCTGCTTCTCGTTTCCCTGCTCGTCCACAAGCTTTGCTTTGCAGTACATTACACTCGCGATTACTTTTCCGTCACGCTCTATCACATAGTCAAGCTCGGGGATAAAGTCCTCATGGGTTCGCATTATGTGAATGAAGTAATGCTCGAAACAGCCGGGATTGCTGAGATTCCAGAATGCTTCACGGGCGAGATTCTCTACCTCGCGATAGTCGTTTTCATTTTCTCTGCGTATGATGAAATCGTTGTTATTCATTGTTTTTTCCTCCGTAATCTTATACTTCTTTTCGTATCAGACGGGAGGTCTGTGGGGTGAGATAGTATTCGCAAACCTCCCGTTTACGCTGCTATCTCCTTTTTAATAGTATTTTTCAAACACTTTTCTCCTTAGTTTTTTTTACATACTCCGTATGTTGATGCCATTATAACACTTTATTTCTGCCTTGTCAAGAACTTTTATAATTCGTCCATATGTCCGACATTTCCGGTATTCTTCTCTATTGCCTCTTTTTTGATGAGGTAGGGGTCTTTTATCTCGCGCTGACGCTTATCCATTTCGTACATCGTCTGCTTTATCTCAAAATGCGGAAAGCCTTCCTGCTGTTCAAGCCAGTGATATTTTTCGTTGTTCTTTATCGTTTTGTAGATGAAGTATGCGAATATAATGTGACCTGGCCCTGACATTACAAGTGCTGTCAATACTTCGGTCAATGAGTCGGATATCATTGCTGTAAACGCTAACAGATGCACTGCTGTGAGTATCAACGATGCCTTTGAAAAGCGGTTGTCTTTGTTTGAAATGCCTTTGAATCCTGTTATGCTTACGGCGGCGACTATTACCATTAATATCAGAAATATCGGCGATATCATTATTGTATAATAAAGCTCGAATACTATTAAACACATGAATAATCCGCACATTATTCCGCATATCGTTGATTCTTTTTTGATTTTTTTCAGTGCAACTCTGTTCTGACTGTATTCATCTTCAAGTATCATGATCGTCTCCTTATCGTTCAAAATTTCAATATTATAACAGTATTGTAACATTTGTGTACGAAAATGTCAAGAGTTCTTTATAGTTTATCTCTTTTCAGGTCAGTATTAACAGTTTCTCTATTGATTTTTATAGTAATATGTTGTATAATTATGTATAACATAATACATGGGGTGTTTTTATTTCACACCGGAACACTTCTCATTACCCTATTATTTTTCGTTCCGGAAAGGAGTATCCATGAATTTTCTGAACCTTGCTAACAGCTTTCATGCACCTACTTGCATTATCTCTGTGCAGAGAAAGCCTGATGATGAATACGGCGATATCCGCCTTGTTGCCGGTAATAAAAAGTACCTCGAACCTATCGAGCACCCTGTTATGCCCGCTTTTCAGAATATGCCGGGAGTTCCTGAGATTTTCTTACAGGCTAATACGTTTGTTCCGAATTCGCTTTATGACAGGTATCTCCCTAAAGATATCGGCTTTGAAAAAATATGCTACCGCTCTGCGGTAAAGAAAATCCCCATTCATACTTACGTTCATATGAATGACCTCGACCTGTGGTTCGATATCTTTTGTATGCCTATCGACTACGAAAACGGCGATACCTGCTACTGTGCGTATACCGCTCAGCCAAGTAATCCGGTCGATATCGGTGTAAGTTCGAGTCAGTCGGGTACTGCTTCCGAGGACGTTATTAAAACTTGCATTAAACTCCATAGTACCAACGATTTCAAAAAAACTATGGACGATGTTATTGAGGATATACGTTTGATTTGCCGTGCGGAGGTCTGTACTATTCTCCAGATAGACCAGGATACAGGCGATAATACCGTTCTCGCCACGAGTATCAGCGAGAGATGTTCCGTCAGACCTATCACATCATTCGATGAGTTTGATTATGTCGTCTCAACCTGGCGTGAGATGTTCGCCGGAAGTGACTGCATTATCATCAAGGATAAAAAAGACTGGGACTATGTTCAAAGAATGAACCCCGCGTGGTTCAATAACCTCAAAACTGCCGGAGTTTCAAGCCTTGTTATGTTCCCTCTTCGCTTCGATAACGAGACTCACGGTTACATCTGGGCAAGCAATTTCGATACCACTAATACCATGCGCATTAAGGAAACTCTCGAACTTACCACCTTCTTTATCTCGTCTAAGCTTTCAAGCTATAAAATGCTCGAACATCTGCGGCATCTTAGCTATACCGACCAGCTTACCGGTATACCTAACCGTATAGCTTTTACTGACCACGTTAAGGAACTTATCAAACACAATGAAAAGTTTGCCCTCGTTTCAATAGATATCAACGGCTTCAAAAGTATTAACGATACTATGGGCTTTGAAACCGGTACTAAGGTGCTTATCGAAATTGCTAACCGCTGGAATACTATTGCGGAGGCTAATCTTACAGGTACTATTGATTATATCGCTCGTATGGGCGGGGACGAATATGCTCTCATTATCCGCGATTATCGCTCAGATGACGAGATTCTTAAAACTGTCAGACAGTATGAATCGGTTCTCAGAAACCGCCTTACTGTCGAGGAGTGCGATTTCTACATAACTGCAAGTTTCGGTTACTCTGTTTTCCCCGATGACGCTGTTACAAGCGATAACCTCTTCTCGTTTGCTAACGCTTCTATGAATGAGGTGAAACGTATCAACAGCAGTAACCATATCATTCGCTTCACTCCTGACCTGTTAAAGGTCGAGCATACCCTCGAAATTGAACGAAAACTCAGGACTGCCCTCGAAAATGATACCATCTATTATCAGCTTCAGCCTCAGTTCGACCTTGACCATAAACTCCGCGGTTTTGAGGCTCTCGCGCGTATGAAGGATATCGACGGAAGTGTTATTTCTCCCGGTGAATTCATTCCTGTCGCTGAAAAAGTCGGTCTCGTTGATAAGGTCGATAGTACCGTTTTCAGAAAAGCCGCTATGTTCATCGGTGGCCTTATCGCTAAGACAGGGTCTGATATTATTTTATGTGTGAATGTCTCTGTGAGACACCTGATGAAAAACGATTTCCTCGACGAGGTGAGAGAGATCATCAGTGCGAGTGAGATACCTCCGGGTCAGATTGAAATAGAAATAACTGAGTCGATTATGATAGATTCTGCCGAAAAAGCTCTGCATTGTATTGATGAACTTCATAAAATGGGCGTGAAAATCGCTATCGACGATTTCGGAACAGGCTACTCTTCTCTGAGTTACCTCAATAATTTCCCTGCTAACCTCCTCAAAATAGATAAGTCGTTTATCGATAAAATGAATATGAGCGAACCTTCTAAGCAGTACGTTGCCGCAATAATATCTATCGGTCATATCATGGGTTTTGAAGTCATCTCTGAAGGAGTTGAACTCCCTGAACAGCTTCAGACTCTCAGGGAAATTGGATGCGATTATATTCAGGGCTTCATCTGGGGTAAGCCTTTGCCGCGTGAAGATGCTGAAATGCTTATTGTTGAATCCGTTAATGAATAAAAAGTGCCGGAGGGATAGTTCCCTCCGGTCAGAGTTCCGATAAATCCGTAACAACAATCAGTTTGGGGTTATGTAAGGTCGGTCATGCTTTTTAGTCCTATTGCAAGCGTTGAGGCATTGTGAAGAAGTGCTGATGTTGCCGGCGGAAGTATTCCAAGTACACCAAGTCCTATGAGTGCACCGTTGAATCCTATGATGGTTCGGTAGTTCCTGCCGATTCGCATCATAAGCGCATTGCTGAGTCGTTTCAGCTCGGCTAGTGCGTAAAGGTCATCGGCGGAAATTGTGATATCAGCTATCTCTCTCGCTATTGCCGCTCCTGTGCTTATAGCTATTCCTGCATCTGCTTCACTGAGGGCAGGGGAGTCGTTTACTCCGTCTCCTATCATTATTACCTTCCGCCCTGCTTCGTGCTCGGAACGTATAAATGCCGCTTTGTCCTCCGGAAGTACCTCAGCATAATATTCGTCTACTCCGACTTTTTCTGCAACCGCTCTCGCTGTTCGCTCGTTGTCGCCTGTCATCATGACTGCTCGCGTTATGCCGTATCCGTGGAGTTTTTGTATAACGTCTGCGGCTTCGCTCCGGAGTGGGTCTTCTATGCATATCACTGCCGCTACTTCTTCGCCTATCGCGAGGTAAAGATGCGAATACTCCGCAGGCAGATCACGGTATCTTTCGTCGTCCGGTTCACTGCACTGCTCGTCCTCTATGATAAAATGGTGACTTCCGATAAGTACACGCTCACCGTTGACTGTGCTCGATATTCCGTGCGCTACCACGTATTCCACCTTCGAGTGGAATTCTTCGTGTATCAGTCCCTTTTCTTCGGCTTCGGCTACTACTGCATTCGCTATCGAATGCGGATAGTGCTCCTCAAGACAAGCCGCAAGCCGGAGCATTTCGTCCTCGTCTCGTCCTCCGAATGTTATCACCTTTGCCACTTTCGGTGCGGAATAAGTGAGTGTTCCTGTCTTGTCAAATACTATCGTATCTGCTTCTGCAACGGCTTCCATAAAGCGTCCGCCTTTGACTGTTATCCCTGCCCTTGAACACTCTCGCATTGCTGAAAGTACCGATATCGGCATTGCAAGCTTTAGTGCACATGAGAAGTCTACCATGAGTATCGACAGTGCTTTCGTGACATTTCGGGTTATCAGCCATGTAAGAAGTGTTCCGCCTAAACTCCACGGAACAAGCTTGTCTGCAAGGTGCGATGCCTTGTCTTCGGCGGCAGATTTCATTTTCTCCGATTCTTCTATCATCTTTACGATACGGTCGTAACGTCCGCCGCCTGCTGTATTCTCAACGCAGACTGTACATTCGCCGTCTTCTACTACTGTTCCCGCATAGACGTACGCTCCCTCAGATTTGTGTACGGGTACTGATTCGCCTGTCATTGATGCCTGATTTACCATCGCATCACCTGATATAACTTTTCCGTCAAGCGGTATCATTGAGCCTGTTCTTATGATTATCATGTCGCCTTTGTTTATCTCATTCACAGGCATGAGGATTTCCTGTCCGTCGGGGACTTTTGTCCATACCTGTTCGATTCCGAGTGACATGGTACGTGCGAGGTCGTCTATGGATTTGCGGTGTGTCCACTCGTCAAGAATGTCTCCTACATTCAGCAGGAACATTACTGAGCCGGCAGTTTTGAAGTCGCCGCGTATCAGCGAAACTCCTATCGCCGTCGCGTCAAGAACTGCTACCTCTAATTTGCCGCTGAGCAGACATTTTAGTCCGCGCCATATGTACTTCGCCGCCTTGATAAACGATATAATGCGCCGTATCGGCTGTGGTACTATGAAATTGTTCACGAATCGCTTTATTATTACTCCTGCAAGCTTGTCCTCGTAATAACGGTTAAGTTCGCGTCCGGTATGTTCGGGGACAAGTGCGGTATTCCGCTCGTCGCTGAACGAAAAATGCGACAGCTTGTCGATTATTTCTGCCCTGTCACAGGTGTACGTTATCACAACGTCGCAGGTGCGGTCAAATACCTGCACTCGCTTCACTCCGGCTATTGCTGACAGTGCGTATTCTGCGGTGTCTGCCTGTTTCAGCGTCATTCGCTTTACGCAGAAACGAACTCGCATACGTCCATTTGATTCATGCAGTATCTTGCATTTCATATTGTGTCCTCCTATAAAAACAGACCGTCGGAGCGGTCTGCTTTTGATTATTATTCTTCGCTTGCGTCTGCGATTTCTTCACATTTATCAGCTATAACGTCTGCTTCCTCTTTCTTGGCTCTCTGCTCGTTTATTTCCTTCGCATCTGCCAGTATATCATCACAGTTTTCACGAACCGTTGTTACTGTCTGCATAACGTCACTCTTTGCACGCAGTACTGCCGCCGTTGCATGAGTGTAGCACTTCTTTGCGTCCTTGCTCGAAAGTACCTTTATTCCGGCTGTTCCGAACAATACTCCGCCTGCGAAAAGTCCGATCTTCTTCCATGGGATATCCTGCATTTTGATCATAATTATCACCTCGTTATTATTCGCGAAAGTTTTGTTTCGTTGATATTATGATACCATATTAATATGTGCTCTTCCGCTCCTATAAGAAAAAGCTGGTATACAATGCTAATATGCGATTTTTGTCGATATTCCGGTGTTCTTGAAGTGGGTTACCCTTATTTGCTCCATTCGGAAACGCTTCGGAGTTGTTCCCATTACAGACCTGAATGCACTCGAAAATTTGCTCGCGTTACTGTATCCTACTTCTTCGGCTATGTCTATGATCTTCATGTCTGTCCCATTCATAAGTTCCGCGGCTTTGAACATTTTCCGCTTCTTTGCGTAGTCGTAGACTGTACAGCAGTACCGTTCCTTGAAACGGTTCTTCAATGTGGTTGTGTTAACCTTGAAAATGCCGGAAAGCTGGTCGATAGTGTAGTGTTCGGATATATTTTTGCAGATGTATTGTCCTATCTGACCGGATATATTGTCGTGCTTAAAACTAAGCTTGTTATCGCCGTCTAACATTGCTATAAGCTCCAGCACCTTTATTTTCAGCATGGAAGTCCTTGTATTCTTTGCCTCTGTATATATTTCAGAAAATAACTTCCGCATATTGTCGCCGGCTTTGAATATATAGTTTCCGCTGTCGGGAATGTCTGTCAGTATATTGGGTATGTCAAGTATATCCGAAAATGCGGGTTCGCTGTATCTGCGGCTGATGAGAAGTGTTATACTGCCAAAATCAGGTGAGTGTGATATATGACAGTCTGCGCTCCCTTTATTCTGAACTATCATGCAGGTGTCAGCGGTCAGATAGTTGTATTCGTTACCTATCTTGTATTCGCATATACCGCTGATGCAAAAACTTATTGCTAATTTGCCTTTATCTGCAATGCCGTCAGCTGTTCCGACTATCAGCCTTATGTCGGGGAATAGCTGGTATTCTGTCATGTTCTCACCTCGGATACTATTGAAATAATGCTTATTATATACTAACACGGTTATTAGACGCTAACCAATTTCCAAAATTTATGCAAGGAGCTTTTTCCGCTCCTTGCCGATTTTACACCATTTAATATGATATCACAATGCTTTTTATGTGTCAATATTGCCTGTTCAAATTTGTTACTGTGCACAAACATATTTCGACACTATATATGTTTTGATAAGCAAACCGCCCAAGTTTTTTCTTGGGCGGTCATGTCTTTATTCAGTTATCAGCTTCCTCATTATTACTAAGTCGTAGGTGTCTATCCTTCCGTCTTCGCACAGGTCTCCGGCTTTCCAGTCGGCAAGGACTGTGTCTGACGATGCAAGAAGCCATTTTCCCAGCGTTACCATGTCGGCTACGTTGAACCCTCCGTCTCCGTTTACATCGCCCTTTACTGACGTGTTTGCTTCCGATGTGGCTTTGCTGTATACATTTGCGTACATGGTTTCTGCCCATAACTGGCGCATTCCGTCATATCCTTCTGAGTTCGGATGTACTCCGTCTGAACTTAGTCCCCATGTGTTTTCACGGAAGTATTCGTCAAAATCGGGTCCGTGTATTATGCTGTCGCCGTACTCGTCGTAGAGTTTGTCTATCATAGCGTTGTAATAGCCGGTATTTGGTCCGACATCGGGGTTCGTGGAATACGGTATCTTCGGCAGTACCGGCACTTTTCCGGCTTTTAGTATCGCTTCTATCATGTACTTAGTGTTAGCGTAATAGGTCTCTGCGTTGTTCGGATTTCCCCAGCAGTCATTGGTGCCGTATGCGATGCTTACGTACTTCGCAGGGTTTCCGCTTAGCCACCTGTCGATGTTTTCTTTGCCGTCACGGCTCGTTATTCCGCCGATTCCGCCGTTCTGCTGTACCGGAAAGTACCTGTCGTCAAGCCGGTTTACATAGGTTGCGTAGCCGGTACCGTATGCATTTCCCATGCCTCCGGCTGTTATGGAATCACCAAAGAATATCCAGCTGTCACTTACTCCTCCGGTTGCATCGTGAATGTCGAAATTTATGTTGATATTTCCTCCGGTCGCTTTTGTGACCTTCATTCTTATCCAGTTGTATCCGTCCATTTCTATCAGATGCTGACGTGTGCTGTAGGTGTTTCCGGTCACCTCTTCCACGGTCTCCCAGCCGCTTTCGGGATATGTTCCGCCGTCGGCTTTGTTAACTTCTATCGTGTAGTCTTCGGGTTCTTCATTTCTGCTCACGTACATTCCGAGGTCGTCGTAGGAACTGTTGTTGTACCACACCGCTATTACTCGTTTACGCTCTCCGGCAGGTGCTTTGGAAAGGTCGTAGGCAAGGTAATCTTCTGCTGTTGCTCTCCATGATGTGTAGTAAAACTCGTCGTTCGCAAAGCTCGCTCCGTCCGATTTCCCTGAGTATGCCGGAACTCCGCGGCTGATTATGGGATTTGCTGAAAATGCCTGTGCAGTGTCAGATGATGTTATTTCACTGAGTGCCGTGTTTGCCTCTTTGCCTTCATATGCCATTGACGGAACGGCGAAAAATGTGTTCATAACCATTGCGGCAGTCACCACCGATGTAATTAGCTTTTTCATTTTATATACCTCGCTTTAGTATCAGAAACTTTCTCTCTTTGTGCCACGCAATAACCACCTTACGTCGGTTACTGTTACATCTATTATACATCGCTCGGATTTGAAAAGAAATTACATTTTATATTATTTTTCTGACTTTTTATTCTTTTTTTCCGGATTAAATATCGCTGATCATTACTTTAAAGTTCTATCACTTTGTTTGCTATCTTTTCACGAAAACGGATATCGTGTTCGACAAATATCATCGTCGGTTCGTATGCCGTAAGCAGTTTTTCTATCTGCATTCGTGAGAATACGTCTATGTAGTTAAGCGGTTCGTCCCATATATACAGGTGCGCAGGAGTCAGCAGACTTGATGCGATAAGTACCTTTTTCTTCTGCCCCTCTGAGAAATCTTCCATTTTTTTCGTGAACTGCACCCTCTCTAAGTCAAGCTGTCTGAGCAGTGAACCGAACATTGTCCGGTCAAGTCCATTTTCCTCGCAGTAGTCCCATATACTTCCGCGCAGATGTGAGGTGTCCTGACAGATGTACGATATTATAAGTCCCGATGCTGTTTCACATATGCCGCTTTCTGTGAATTTTCCGAGGTCTGAGTCCATTCCGGCACTTTTCAGTATCCGCTTTATCAGTGTCGATTTGCCGCATCCGTTTTGTCCGACAAGTGCTATCCTGTCTCCGCGTTCAACAGTAAAGGTCATATCGTCTATTATGGTGCGGTCGGAACTGTTGTATGCAAAGCTGTATCCGCGGACATTTACAAGTGTATTCTTGTGATGGGTGAGGGGAGTCAGCCTAAGCTCCGCTATCCGCTCTATATCGTTGAGAAGTCCTTCCTTTTCCTCTATCTCATGCGTGATACGGTTCTCCATCTGCTTTACGCGGCTCTGCATTTTTTTCGTCTTTGCACCAATGAATGAGCGCGTACTGATACAGCGGTCGTGCTCTTTTATCGGGTCGAACCCTATTTTTGTCCGTTCATTTTTGTCCGCCCATTCAGAAGTTCGCTTTGCCGCCTGTTTCAGCTTCTTTATCTCCTTTTTGTGCTTCTCGTTTTCTGCTATTGCAAATTTGTCCCTGCGCTGTTTGTTCTCCCACCATTCTGTGAAGCTGCCGCTCTGCACGTCGATACTCTTCCGGTTAAGAACAAGTACATGGTCGATACAGCGGTCAAGAAGGTCGCGGTCGTGCGATACTAATATGAATCCGCTCTTCGCTGCGAGATACTCCTTTACCGCTTCGCGTGCACTGCTGTCAAGGTGATTCGTAGGTTCGTCGATAAGCAGAAATCCGCCCTCTTCTGAGAATAGCACCGCAAGAAGTACCTTCGTCCGCTCGCCGTGACTGAGTTCTTTGAACGGTCGGTACAGTATGTCCGCTTCCTCGTTTAGTTGAGAAAGTTCACATATTACGCGCCATTCCTCACAGTCAGGTCTGACTTCGGATATGAACTCTGATGCCGGCTTTTCCATTTGCTCCTCTGTAAGCGTGTAGGGGAAGTACTCAAACCGCACTGATGCACTTATTGAACCTCTGTAGCTGTATCTGCCCATGAGTATATTCAGAAATGTCGTCTTTCCTTTGCCGTTTCTGCCTATGAATCCGAGTTTCCAGTCGGTATCTATCGAAAATGACACGTCCTCGAATATGTTGTCAAAGCTTCCCTCGTAGTAAAAAGTGAGTCCGTTAACGTTTATCTGTGACATGGCTATCCCTCCAATAAAAGCTGTTTGCCGCCAAACAGTTTTCATCTGTTCCATGACATCAGAAAAGGGGACTACCCTTATGCGGTACTCATTAGTGTCTCGGATAGAGAAACTTAAATGAGCATCAGCATAATGCAGTGCCCCCTCTTTATTCTTATTAACGCAAAAAGAGAGGTCATGAAAAGATGATCCACTTTTGGCAACATGATAAGACAGTCATCGACTGCCTGAATTTTTATTCTCATGTGTTCAAAAGCGAATTATCTTTTCATCCCGACACCTCTCTTTTTCTGGATTTTTTATATTATATCACACTCGCGATACCTTGTCAATAACTTTTTCAAATACACGGAGTATTATTTTTGAATAAGTAAACCATTAATATAATTTGTTTACAATTAATCTATAAAGATTCAGCGAAAATATGCTATAATGAATGCAAAAGCATTCATTATAGTTTATCTTAATGCCCTTGCAGATACGCAAATCGGAGATTTGCTCCCTGCACATCGGGCAATTATATCATAACGCTTCGCTTTTATGATATAATTTATTTGTGTTATGATAATTTCGGGCGATTTGCCCAGTAAAGGATGATGATTTATGAAGACATTTCTGATCGGCATTGTAATTCTTTTCGTTGGTGCTGTTCTATACGGAAAACTCAGCGAGAAGGTTATGAAGCCTTCTGACAGGAAAACTCCCGCTTCTGAAAAGTTCGACGGTGTCGACTATGTTCCTATGAAAAAATGGAAAAACAGTCTCATTGAACTCCTGAATATTGCGGGTACCGGTCCTATTCTCGGCCCTATTCAGGGGGCATTGTTTGGTCCGGTCGCATTTATTACTATACCTATAGGCTGTGTCATAGGCGGTGCTTTTCATGACTACATGAACGGTATGATATCTATTCGCAATGACGGTGAACAGATGCCCTCACTTGTGAAAAGGTTCCTCGGAAAACACTTCTACATGGTATACAATGTATGTGTGTGTCTGCTTCTTCTGCTTCTCAGTGTTGTGTTCATATATACTCCCGGTGACCTCTTCGTTACGCAGATCCTCAACCGCGAAAGTACCCTCAGTTCACCGGTGATATGGATAGTCTATGGCGTTATCTTCGCTTACTACATTATAGCTACTCTTCTGCCTATCGATAAGATAATAGGCAGGGTTTATCCCGTATTCGGCGCTGTATTACTGCTTTCGGCGGTCGGTGTATTTATTGGTCTGTTCGCGAAAGGATATGACCTCGATGAACTATGGAATGTACATAATTCTTTTACCAATCCCTTCGGCGAACACTTTATCCCCATTTTCTTCGTGACCGTTGCCTGCGGTATCGTTTCAGGTTTTCACTCTACTCAGGCTACTCTTGTTTCACGTACTGTAGTCGATGAACACCACGGTAAAACAGTGTTCTATGACATGATGATACTTGAAGGCTTTATCGCTATGGTCTGGGCTGCGGCTGCTATGGGTGCTGTGAATATGGGACTTGTTACTAATGATACACTCCATAATGCGCCTACTGCTGTCGTTGGTGTTGTTGCTAAGGATATGCTTGGAAGTGTGGGCGGTCTCATCGCTATTATCGGTGTTATCATTCTTCCTGTGACTTCCGGCGATACCTCCCTCCGTTCTCTCAGAATCATTTTCGCTGAGGCACTTCATATCGACTCTACCAAGAAAAAGAACAATCTCATTCTTGCTATCCCGATATTTACCGTTGTTGCCGGTATTCTCATTTACGCAAAGGCTGATTCAAGCGGCTTCAATCTCCTTTGGAGATACTTCTCGTGGGCAAATGAGTCTACTGCTGTGTTCGCATTCGCTATGATATGCGTTTACATGAAAAAGAATGGTATGCCGTACATAATGGCACTCCTGCCCGGAATGTTCTATATGTTCGTAGTCTCAAGCTATATACTCAACGCTCGTATCGGATTCAACCTTCCGTGGACTCCAAGCTATATTGTCGCTTGTGTGACTTCACTCGCTTACGGTACTGCCCTTGTCTGCTGCGGAAACAGCAAAAAGAGTGTAGGTACACGTCTTAAATGATACCTCCTTTCATCTCCTTATAAAAATGCAGAGGGCTGAGGCTATGCCTCCATTCGCTCTCTGCATTTTTGATTGTTACGCTTAGTAATTCATGGTCAGAAATCGCTGTACACGGGCGCTATGCAAATGGCAGTAATCACCATGCTTAGCCGGTATGGAACGCTCTTTTATATACGAGAATAAAAAAACTATATCTTTAATATACAAAATAACAGTTGACAATCGGCTTGCAAAATTGTACAATATAGCTATACTATCTTGAACGTGGTTTGCCTTTTCTCTGATAAAGGGGGTCAATTATGAAAAAGAAATACGGAATCGCTGCACTTTTTGCTGCTGCTTCACTCTGCACCACTCAGCTTTCGTCTCAGTTCATTCCTTCATCGGTCACACTTACTGCGGCTGCTGAAAGTCAACAGTACGAAGGTTCTGAGTCCGGTTACTATATGGGCGATGTTAACTCTGACGGTCTTGTCGGTACATCAGATTTGGTTCTCCTCAATAAATGGCTGCTTGCAGTGCCTGATACTCACCTCGAAAACTGGCAGGCTGCTGACTTTTGCAGGGACGAGATACTCGATGTCTATGACCTGTGTATGCTGAGGCGGCGGATAGTTTCGGGTGATGCACCGGAATGGATATCCACTGGGGAAAATATGCAGAGTCAGCTGATACCGGCGACTGTCTCCAAATTCGGAAAGCTGACTCCAAGTGTCGGCAATGCCAGAATGCTTTCGATATTCGTGGAGTTCTCGGATACTAAATTTTCAAGACCGCTTCCTGCTGATACTGTCAGACAACAACTATTCGGAAGCGGTAATAAAGGCTATCCGTATGACAGTATCACTGATTGGTATGAAAGGTCTTCATATGGTAATCTGCACTTCAGCGGCGATGTCTATTATTGCTCACTGCCCGGTACTATGGCGGATTATATGAACGATGACCGCTTCTTCGAGGACTTTGCTATGGCTGTTCTCACAAGCCTCGATTCGCAGATAGATTACTCGAATTATGACGGAAATCAGGACGGTGTTATCGACTGCCTCTCTATCGGTGTGCCGCTCGATTACGCTGATGAGGCTCAGAAAGAGTACTGGTGGTCGTGCACTGCTACATGGTGGAAAAACTGGAACTTCTCTCTTGACGGCAAAACACTGAATAAGTACATTATCCTCGATACCCCGCCGTATGAGGATAAACTGAGAAGTCTGAAATCAGTCCTGACTCACGAAATGGGTCATTCCCTCGGTCTGCCCGATTATTACCTTTACGAAGCCGGTGACGATTGGGAGGCTTATTACGGCGATGCCGGCTTTGAGCGTATGGACGATTCTATCGGCGATTTTTCAAGCTTCTCTAAGCTGATGTACGGCTGGCTTCGCGATGATGAGGTGCAGTGGTACAGCGGCGGTACACAGAGTTTTAAACTCCGTGACAGCCTGAAACAGGGAAGCTGTCTGATTGTGCCTGTTGGTTCAGAGGTCGGAGACGTTGCTTCTGAGTATTTCCTTGTCGAATATGTGACTCATAACGGCAATAATGCTGACCTCTATCCGTGGACTCAGGATTCGGGTATTCGTATCTTCCATATTCAGGCTGACCTTAAACCTGTCGACTGGTGGGGCTATACTAATTTCATGTATGAAGGTTTCAGTGATTACTATCTTGGTAACGACTTTTTCCGCGTGACCCGCCTTGTTAATGACGGATTCGGTTTCTATCATTCGGGTGATGTTTGTTCTTACGGTACCAAGAATTTCGCCGCATACGATTCAAATGGCTTGCAGACCATTGATACCGGTATCACTATTGAGATAGGTGAACTGGTAAATGGAGAATATACCGTTACTGTAAGAAAGTGAGTGCAAATAAATCATTTCTCCGGTAAACCCAAGTACTCTGTTTTTATTATAAGGTCTTGCTATACTGGTGTACAGAAATGTGAAGCGGGTGTTGGACACAGACTGCCTCAGAGAGTGCCCGCTTCACATAACTGTTCAGTGTATAATTGACAATTCCTACAGTGCTGAAAACTGAATTGTTGTTATACTTTTGTGAATATGTGCATATTGCTTTTTAATAACATATATGATATAATGAATGCAAAAGCATTCATTATAGTTTATCTTAATGCCCTTGCAGATACGCAAATCGGAGATTTGCTCCCTGCACATCGGGCAATTATATCATAACGCTTCGCTTTTATGATATAATGAATGCAAAAGCATTTATTTTTTTATGCCCTTTATTATGATGTAATGTTATTTAATTATCAATCAAAGGAAAGATAATATGTACACTGGAAAATACAAAATTGCCGGAAAAATCATTGAGGTGAATTCACAGTACAAGAGAGTTCACGACTATTGCAAGGATTATTCGTCGGACGAACCTGCCGACTTTTCTGTGATTATCACTACCGATGATATTTTATTTGAAAAGCAGAAGACGGCTTCAGAGTTTGAATATGAGGGTATTCAAAATCCGGATTTTTCTGACGGCCTGCTTGAGGAAACTGCTGTTTACCGTAAAATTGCTGAGAAAATGCCCGATTATGATTCGTTCGTATTCCATGGTTCAGTTATTGCTGTTGACGGCATTGGGTACCTGTTTACAGCTAAATCCGGTACCGGTAAATCAACCCATACCCGGTTGTGGCGTGAGCGCTTCGGCGATAGGGCGGTTATGGTCAATGACGATAAACCGTTGATTTCTGTCGGAAATAATGGTATAATAGCTTATGGTACTCCCTATAACGGAAAACACCGCCTCGGCAATAATATTTCTGTACCGCTGAAAGCAATATGTATTCTTGAACGTTCTGCGGAAAACCATATCCGGAGAATTTCTAAGACTGAGGCTTATGCTATGCTTTTACAGCAGGTGTACCGTCCGCATTATAACGTTCAGATGTCAAAAACTCTGAAACTTGTGGACAAAATGGCGGAGTCTGTCGAACTTTACAGGCTCGGCTGCAATATGGATATTGATGCGGCAGATGTCGCTTACAACGGAATGAAAGGATAATTGATATGAAAATTAACAGCGGCTTTTTAGCACATGATGACGGTGAACAGAAGCTCCTGGTTTCGACCGGTGCAACTAAGTTTTCAGGACTTGTCCGCAGTAATGAGACTGCCGGTTTTATTATTGAGTGTCTCGAAAAGGATACTACTGTGGCTGAGATAGTTGAAAAAATGCAGAAGAAGTACGACGGTCCGAAAGAAGCTATGGAACGCGACGTAAAGAAGATCATCGAACAGCTCAGAAATATCGGGGCGATAGACGACTAATGGGTAAGGTACAGCTTGAGCAGCTTGAACGACATGGCAGTTATCTTAGTGTACCGAGCGGCATAAGTATGCGTCCTATGATTTATGGCGGACGTGACGCGGTGCTTATTAAAAAAATTACAAAAAAACCTGAGCGATATGACCTTGTAATGTATGTTCGACCAAATATGCAAGGTGTTATTCATCGTGTGGTTCGGTTTGAAAACGGAAAATATATCATCATCGGAGATAATTGCTGGCAATATGAATATGTTGAGCCTAAGCAGATCAGGGGGATTGTGACTGAGTTTTGTCATAAGGGCAAATGGCATTCCGTTGATGAAAAACTATACTTGTTTTATGTTCATTTATGGGTGGATCTTGTGTTTATCAAACGCCCGTTGTTTTATGTTCGTGATAAAATGAAAAGGCTGATAAAACGATGAAGAATAATGCTGTAAAATGGCTTTATTCGGTCACCGGCAGAAAAAAGTGGAACGTACTATGGCTCATTATAGTTCAGGCTCTTAATGGTGCGAGCGGCGTTTTTTACGCGCTCCTTCTTCGCAATATCGTTGACAACGCTGCCGATGGCAACAAAAATGACTTCTGGATTTATGTGCTTCTGATACTCCTGCTTGTGCTTGCTCAGATAGCTCTGAGAGCAGTGATACGCTGGCTGGAAGAACTTTCGCGTGCATCGTTTGAGAACATTTTCAAAGAGCGCCTTCTCGACAATATCCTCAGAAAAGATTTCGGTACTGTCAATGCTGTACACTCCGGAGAGTGGCTGAACCGCCTCACCAATGATACGGTGGTGGTTGCACAGAACAGCGTTGAAATACTCCCCGGACTTGCCGGAATGGTCGTGAAAATGATAAGTGCTATCGTGATGATGATTTTCCTCGATTACCGCTTTGCACTTGTTCTGCTGCCTGTCGGGGTGGTCCTGTTTTTCACAACTTACGGCTTTCGCAAGGTGCTGAAAAAGATGCACAAGAATATTCAGGAAAGTGACGGAAAACTCCGCGTATTCCTTCAGGAACGTCTCGGCAGTCTTATGATGATACGCTCGTTTGCTGCGGAAGAACAGACTGAACGTGAAGCTGTTGAAAAAATGTCGGGACATAAAAAGTCGCGCATGAGACGTGTACGCTTCTCGAACTTCTGCAATATAGGCTTTCAGGCGGGTATGCAGGGAATGTATGTTGGCGGAGTTATTTACTGCGGCTACGGTATTCTCACCGGTGCGATAAGCTACGGCACTCTTACTGCTATAACTCAGCTTATCTCTCAGATACAGGCACCGTTTGCGAATATTACCGGATATCTGCCTAAGTATTATGCTATGACTGCAAGTGCAGAACGTCTTATGGAAATTGAAGATTTCGAGAATGACTCAGATATTCAGCCTATGGATATTGACAGTACCCTTGAATTCTATCGTAATGATTTCAGGTCTATGGGTCTTGAAAATGCCTGCTTTGCGTATTATCCCTCCGGTGACAGCGTTCGCAGACTCAGTAAGGACGCTATGCCGGAAGTGCTGAAAAATATCAGCGTCGAAATAGGAAGGGGACAATATGTTGCGTTCACCGGTCACAGCGGATGCGGAAAGTCTACAGTGCTGAAGCTTCTGATGTGCATTTACAAGCTCGATTCCGGAAGACGCTTTGTTTCCGATATGTCGGGAAATACAGAGGAGCTTTCTGCTAAGTTTCACCGCCTTTTTGCTTATGTTCCGCAGGGCAATCAGCTTATGTCAGGAACTATAAGAGAGGTTGTCTGCTTCGCGGATAAGAGCAGTATCGCCGACGATGAACGTATCCGGAATTCCCTCAGAATAGCGTGTGCAGACGAGTTTGTTAATGAACTTGACGACGGTGCCGATACCATTCTCGGTGAGCGCGGTACCGGTCTTTCTGAGGGGCAGATGCAGCGTATCGCTATTGCGAGAGCTGTGTTCTCTGAGTGCCCGATACTGCTTCTTGACGAGGCTACAAGTGCTCTTGATGAAGCTACTGAGAGAAAGGTGCTTGAAAATCTTAAAAATATGACCGACAAAACTGTAGTGATAGTTACTCATCGTCCTGCCGCCCTCGATATCTGCGACAGGATACTGCAATTTACCGAAAACGGAGTGATTGAAAATGGAAAAAGCTGAGTACAGAAAAAACGCTTCGGATATGATTTATCTGACAGCCTGCGCTATAAACGGAAAAACTCCAAAGCAGGAGCGTATAGATAACCTTGACCTTCCGGCACTTTTTGAGGTCTGCCAGAATCATATCCTGACCGCGTGCACTGCTTATGCTCTCGAATCCGCAGGGGTTAAGGATAATGATTTCACTCAGGCTAAGGAAAAGTCTATCCGTAAGAATATCCTCCTTGATGCGGAACGCTCCAGGATACTTAAACGTCTTGAATCTGAGCGTATATGGTATATGCCCCTTAAAGGCTCGCTGTTAAAGGACTGGTATCCAAAACTCGGTATGAGGCAGATGTCAGATAATGATATCCTTTGTGACGGCAGTTTCCGTGCTCA
>Ga0310695_10004965_pt1 | contig 23776 bp, 23 predicted proteins | sample RumenRJG_04DNA_FD_203882 | JGI IMG/M metagenome (GOLD analysis project Ga0310695, IMG submission 203882) | Bovine rumen microbial communities from Lethbridge, Alberta, Canada - RJG_04 (v2) (version 2) | ecosystem: Host-associated > Mammals > Digestive system > Stomach > Rumen | place: Canada...
TACTCAAACACCTTGCCTACTCCGTTCTTCACGGTGCACCGTCTTAAAAGCTCAAGTATAACGTCCTTGGCACTGCACATCGGCTGCAGGGCACCTGTCAGGTGGATACCTATAACCTTAGGCATTGCCAGGGTGAATGGTGCACCGGCCATGGCGCAGGCTATATCAAGGCCGCCGGCTCCGATGGCCAGCATACCAAGGCCGCCCCCTGTAGGTGTATGGGAATCGGATCCTAAAAGTGTCTTTCCAGGAAGGCCGAACCGCTCCAGGTGAACCTGGTGGCAGATTCCGTTTCCTGGCCGGGAGAAATAGAGGCCGTACTTCTTGGCAAAGCTCTGGAGGAACAGGTGGTCGTCCGGATTCTTATAATCGGTCTGGATAGTGTTGTGGTCCACATAGGAGACAGAAAGTTCGGTCTGCACCCGCTTGATGCCTATAGCCTCGAACTGCAGGTAGACCATGGTTCCTGTAGCATCCTGGGTCAGGGTCTGGTCGATTTTTATGGAAATCTCTTTTCCAGCCTTCATCTCACCGGAGACAAGGTGTTTCTCAATAATCTTATAAGTAAGGTTTTTCTTCATTTCTCTCACCTCTTTTATTGTGAATTAGGGTACAATAAAAACTGCTGAAAGTCAATATAAAATATAATAATCGTGTGATATACTGGATAAAAAGGAGGGAACTATGCCCAACAAGACAGGTGCCACCACCAAGGCCAGACTGGCAGAATCTGCATGGAAGCTGTTCTACGAGAAAGGCTACGACAACACAACTATAGAGGATATTGTGGACGACTCAGGCACATCCAAGGGCTCCTTCTACCACTATTTCAAGGGCAAGGATGACCTCCTGGGCACCCTTTCCATGCTTTTCGACGCCAAGTATGAGGAGCTTAAAAGCGTCATGGATCCCTCCTCCGACGCCGTGGAAAAACTCATCTTCTTGAACCACGAGCTCTTCACCATGATAGACAACAGCATATCCCTGGACCTGCTCTCCCGCCTTTTCTCCTCACAGCTCACAACCAAAGGAGAGAAGAGCCTGCTGGACCGGAACCGCACCTACTTCAAGCTGCTGTGGAAAATCATCAAGGAGGGACAGGAGAATGGAGAACTCCGCACCGACCTGTCGGTGAACGAAATTGTGGACAGCTATGCCATGTTCGAGCGGGCCCTTATGTACGACTGGTGCCTATGTAACGGGAAGTATGCCCTGGCCCGGTACTCCGACCAGATGATGCCCATGTTCCTGGAGGGGTTCAGGATCCAACATAGAAATAATGGAAAAAATTATCCAAAGTACAAACATATATCCTATAAAACGACTATTGCTTAACTAATTATATTATAGTAAATTAACTATATTTTTCTCAAGATTAGTCTAATGAAAGTCTAAACTTTATTCTATATTTACGTACAATCAAAAGTATGCTATAAAAGGAAACACGAAATTTTTATAAGGAGCATTGAAAAATGAAAAGTAATACCTCCGAAATTATTGTCTTTACACTATACCTCATTTTCATGATTTCCATCGGTGTCTACTTCTTCCTCAAGAACAAGAGCGGTGGAGACAAGACTTACTTCCTGGGTGGAAGAAAGATGGGAGCTTGGGTATCTGCCCTCTCCGCAGGAGCATCAGATATGAGCGCATGGGTTTTAATGGGACTTCCTGCCTCTGTCTATGCATTGGGAACAGGACAGGCCTGGATTGCTGTCGGCCTTGCCATCGGCTATGCATTAAGCTGGATCTACGAGGCACCACGGCTCAGGACTTTCTCCATCGAGTGCAACGACTCCATCACAATCCCACAGTACCTGACAAACCGGTTCCTCTCCAAGAGCATGGCCCTGCAGATCATCTGTGCCATCATCTTCATCTTCGCATATACAATCTACGCAGCTTCCTCCATCAAGGCCTGCGGAACACTGTTCAACACTGTAATCGGAATCGATGCAAGAATTGCTATGTACGGCGCAGCCGTCATAATCATCAGCTACACCTTCCTTGGGGGTTTCTCAGCTGTATGCTGGACCGACTTCTTCCAGGGCATGCTTATGCTGGGCGCCCTCCTTATCGCACCGCTGTTTGCCACATTCATGCTGGAGGCTCCTGCTGCTGCAGCTGCTCTTCCTGAAAACTACTGGAACCCGATGGCAAGCTGGCAGGACATCATCTCCGGTCTGGCATGGGGTCTCGGCTACTTCGGAATGCCTCACATCATCATCAGGTTCATGGCTGTCGAGTCCCAGGAATCCCTCAAGAAATCTGCAAAGATCGGTATCACCTGGACAACCCTTATCCTCATCTTTGCTGTAATCGTAGGAATTGTAGGACGTACACATCTTGGATTTGACGAGAACATCAACAAGAACTCCCTGGTATTCATCACCATGGTAAGGGCTATCTTCCCTGGAATCATCTCCGGTATCCTTCTCTCTGCAATCCTGGCAGCAGCCATGTCCACAGCCGACAGCCAGCTGCTCTCCGCCGCATCTGCATTTGCAAGTGACGTATACAAACCGGTGATCAGAAAGGGCCACGCAGGGGACAAGGAGATGCTCTGGGGCGGCCGTATCATCGTTCTTATCATTGCTCTTGCAGCTGTATCCATCGCAGCAAACCCGGACTCCGGCTCCATCATGAGCCTGGTATCCAACGCATGGGGAGTATTCGGCGCATCCTTCGGACCTGCCATCCTTCTCTCCCTGTTCTGGAAGCGGCTTACCTTCAGCGGCGCTGTAGCCGGAATCCTGGCTGGTTCAATCGTAGATATCTACTGGATGCTCAACCTTGCATCAACCGGTGTATATGAGCTCTTCCCTGGCTTTATCGCAGGTATCATCTTCGCTGTTGTGGCATCTGTAATCTCAAAGGAGCCGGAAAAAGAAGTTTTGGATCTTTTTGATAGAGCATTAAATTCAAAAAAGTGATATAATCCCTATATGGGAAAAAAAGAAGTTAAAAAATCAAACCGTACTGTGGTAGGTTACAAGGTCAATAATCTGATAGTGGAGATTGACAAACCTGCCGCAGTAAATTCTGTCAAGGAGCCTGTTTACCTGGATTCCCGGGAGGGCTCCAAAATTTACCGCAACACATTCTGTTTTGTAATCGCAATGGCCGCCAAGGAGCTTTTCCCCGACCGCCGCCTTATCATCGGAAACACCATCGGTCACAGCTTCTCCTTCTACTTTGACGGTATCAAGCAAATTCCGGAGAGCGAGCTCGAGGCACTGAACAAGAAGCTTAAAGAGATAATCGAAGCCGATGAGCCTATAGTGCAGACTGTCATTCCGTATCAGAAGGCGGAGAAGCTTTTCAAGGAGCAGAATATGACAGGAGCATCCCAGCTCCTGATGACTGCCAACGAGCCGGAAGTGATGATTGCAAAGTGCAGGAAGTACACCGACCTGGACCACCATGTGCTCTACCCTTCCACCGGAATCCTCAAGTATTACAGGATCCAGGGCTACAGAAGCGGCTTTGTAGTTCTGTTCCCCCGGGAAGGCACTGTGGACAACATGGGAGAGTTCTACGATATCCCGGTTATTGCTTCCATATTCGATGAATACAGGGCAAGAGGCAGCATCCTCCATTTCAGCAACGTGGGAGAGATGAACCAGCTGGTGGCGGCACGGAAGGAGAAGAATGTGATCCTGATGTGCGAGACCCTTCAGAACAAGAAGATTGCACAGATTGCAGAGCAGATACAGGCCCACAAGGATTCGGTGAAAGTAGTGCTCATCGCCGGTCCTTCATCATCTGGAAAGACCACATTCATCAGGAAGCTCTCAATTCAGCTTGAGCTTTTAGGCATAAAGACCATGCCTCTCTCCTTCGACGACTACTACGTGCCCCGGGAGCTTACACCGAAGGACGAGAACGGGGAATACGACTACGAGTGCCCCGAGGCAATAGACCGGGAGCTTCTGAACAAGGACCTGATCGATTTCTTCGACGGCAAGGAGGTGAACCTCCCCACCTACAACTTCCTCACCGGACTGCGGGAGTATCACAACAACAAAATAAAGCTTGAGAAGAACACTATCCTGCTTATGGAGGGAATCCACGGCCTTAACGACAACCTGACCTATCTGGTGCCAAAGGAGCAGAAGTTCAAGATCTACATCTCTGCACTGACCCCTATGAACCTGGATGACCACAACAAGATAAGCACATCGGACAACAGGCTGCTCCGCCGCATGGTACGGGATTACAGGACCAGGGGCTACAATGCTGTAGACACCCTTTCCCGCTGGCCTTCTGTGAAAAACGGCGAGAACAAGTATATCTTCCCTTTCCAGAACGATGCGGACGCTGTGTTCAACACAGCACTGGAATATGAGTTCGGGGTGCTGCGCAACCTGGCAATGCCCCTTTTAAAGTCGGTCAAACCTTATCATAATGAGTATGCAGAGGCAAAGCGCCTTGAATATCTTTTATGCAATTTCCTGAACATGGGAATGGAATTCATACCCCAGGACTCTATCCTGCGGGAATTTATAGGAGGCAGTGTATATGGCCACTAATCAGAAAGTGAGATCAGAGTATTATCTGGCATGTGCAGACAAGATAATCGCAGCTATGAAGACCAGACAGATGGAGTGTATCTATTTCGAGAACAGAAAGGATATGCTTGAGTACCTTAAGGCAGTGATCCCAGCAAAAGCCACTGCAGCCTGGGGCGGTTCCATGACTTTGAAGGATTCCGGCGTCATCGACCTTCTGCGGGGCGGCCTGTGCAAGATCATAGACCGGGATGCGGCAAAGACACCGGAGGAGGCCCACAAGTGCATGCACCAGGCCTTCAATGCCGACTGCTATTTCCTCAGCGCCAATGCCATAACTATGGACGGGAAACTGGTGAACATAGACGGCAACGGCAACCGGGTGGCAGCCCTTATATACGGCCCTAAGGATGTATATGTAATTGCAGGCATGAACAAAGTTGTGAAGGACGAGGATGCGGCCATGGACAGGATAAAGAATATGGCGGCACCTATGAATGCAATGCGCCTTACAACAGGAGCACCCTGCACAAAGACAGGAAACTGCATGCACTGCAAGGGAAGCGGCACTATCTGCTGCCACACTGTGGTCACCCGCTACTCACGCCACCCGGGCCGGATCAAGGTGCTGCTGGTGGGTGAAGAGCTGGGTTACTGATTAAAGTTGGCAATCTGGAAAATTGATAGTATATTATTAGAGTAATTACGGGAGGAACCATGAAAATAGAAAAAAATACAGTTGTAACATTTGATTACATTCTTAAGGACGAGGATGGCAATGTGCTTGAGGATACCGAAGGTCAGGGCTCAAGCTACCTGCATGGATACGGCAACCTGCTTCCTGCACTGGAAGATGCTCTGGAGGGACTGGAGCCTGGAGATTCCATCCAGAAGAAACTGACTGTGGACGAAGGTTTCGGAGCTTATGACGATACACTGGTCATCTCTTTCCCTATCTCTGAATTCGGCGACAACAAGCCTGAGGTAGGCCAGGAGATCCTTATGCCTAATGATGAAGGGGATGATGTCATCTTCGAGGTTACAGAGATCGAGGACGGCATGGTCACTCTGGACGGAAACCATCCATATGCTGATATGCCGCTGGATTTCAACATCAAGATTACAGACGTGCGGGAAGCAACTCCCGAGGAAATTGAGGCCGGCGACATAGATTATGATGATGACTGCTGCTGCGGTGACGACGACTGCGACTGCGGCTGTCACCACTAATAATTACAGGGTGGAGCAGAACTGCTCCACCTTTTTTTGTACCTCAGGATCCTTCTTATAATCAGGACCGGTGGCCACAATAATATCCTCCACCAGAAGGTTGTATCCATCCAGGGTCTTCTTCACCTGGTTCATCATATCATTATAGTAGGCTTTGTCAGGAGCCCCCTGGGAGAACACCAGAAGAGCCCTCTTAGGCTTAAGCCTGGGCTTCCTGGCTGCATCCTTAAGGCAGTAGAGCCTGTCTATGAACATCTTGAGCTGGGCCGACACATTGCCCATATAGACAGGAGACCCCACCAGAACCACATCTGTATCAGGCAATTCCTCAATCAGGGCGGAAATCTTGTCATCCACGGCGCATTTATCCCCTTCGGTGCGGCAATATCCGCAGGCCTGGCACCCGTGAAGCTCAAGCCGGTTCAGCACCACAACCTTGCCGAAATGCCCCTTCTCTGCCCCTTTCTCAAGGATATCCAGAAGTATGGAATTGGTCACCCCTTCCACCCGGGGACTGCCGGAAACAGCTATAATTCTCATGGTAACTCCAAAAATTTCATTTTTTTCTTGATTATACTATGTACTAAAACAAAAAAAAAGGTTAAACTCATTGAACGTGAAATAAAAATCTCTTAAAAAGGAGTCTGGCTATGCCTTGCGGAAGAAAACGGAAAAGACATAAGATTGCAACCCACAAAAGAAAGAAAAAGCTTAGAAAGAACAGACATAAGAAGTAATCCCTGTTGGTTTGACAAGACCTTTCAGGCGATATATAATATTAGTTAATCTATTTAGAAGGAGACATGAAATGGCATATTCTATCAAGGCAGACGAATGTCTGAACTGCGGTGCTTGCGAAGGCGAATGCCCAAACGAAGCAATCAGCGAAAAGGATGGAAAGAGAGTAATTGCTGCTGACAAGTGTGTTTCTTGCGGTTGCTGCAAAGATGCATGCCCAGCTGATGCAATTGTAGAAGGCTGATCATAATTTATATGATAAAAAGTCCCCGTATGGGGACTTTTTTTTTGTCTTTTTCATACTTTTTTCAACTTTTTTCAAAAAAATTGAAGCAAAATGAAAAAAACTGTTGTTTAGAAAGGTATGAACATAAAGACAATGCCTCCGGAAGAGAGGCCCAGAGAAAAGCTGTTATCCTGCGGATCAGCATATCTTTCCGACACAGAGCTTATGGCCGTGATGCTTGGTAGCGGCATAAAGGGCAAAGATATCTTTGCCCTTTCGGAGGAGATTGTCCGTGAGGTGGACAACAGAGGTGCAGGCATAGGGATTGAGGAACTGATCAGAATCCAGGGGCTGGGGCTGGCCAAAGCCACCACTCTTGCGGCCTCCTTTGAGTTTGTCAGAAGGCGGCTTCTGCCCAGCACCATGCGGATACGGTTTCCAAAGGATATACTACCGGCAGTGGCCCACTACGCCGACCGTCCTCAGGAGTATTTTCTATGCCTTTCCTTGAACGGCGCCCACGAGATTACCCATACAAGAGTGGTCTCCATAGGGCTGGTGAACCGCACCATGGTCCACCCCCGGGAGGTGTTTGCAGATCCCATCAAGGACAGGGCCGCCGCCATAATATGTGCCCACAACCACCCCAGCGGAAGCACCGAGCCCAGCAAGGAGGACCGGGACGTGACCGAGATGATCAAGCAGGCAGGAAAGATTCTTGGGATAGAGCTTCTGGACCACATAATTTTTTCTCCCCGGGGTTATTATAGCTTTGCAGAAAAGAAGGAACTGTAGTAAAATAGCTTTATGGATGACAAACTGATCTTTATAAACGGCTTCAGCCGGGAAGAGGTGTTCGAGATAATGCGGGCAGTCAAGAAAGTGGTCAAAGAGCCTCAGGATGTGGCTTTCTGCATGGGAACCCCAGACAATATGTTCTTTACAGTAAAGGAGCTGATCAGCCAGGTGACAGAAGAGCACCGGATGATGACCAAGAAATGAATCACACAGATTATGGCAAACGGGCCAGTATAATAGGAATATGCTGCAATGTGCTGCTCTGCCTGGGCAAGCTGGCGGCAGGCTACATAAGCGGAAGTATCTCCATTGTGGCAGACGGCCTCAACAACCTGTCTGACGCCTCCGGAAACGCAGTAAGTTTCTTAGGGTTCAAGCTGGGAGAAAAAAAGCCTGATGCAGAGCACCCCTACGGCCATGCACGGTACGAGTATCTGGCCGGGCTTACTGTATCGGTAATAGTACTGGCATTGGGTTTTTCCCTGTGCAAAGAGGCTGTCCTCAAGATTATCCATCCCCAGGATCTCACTTTCAGCTGGCTTTCCATAATTATCCTTATAATCTCAATAGCAGTGAAAAGCTGGATGTCCTTATTCAGCCGCAAGGTGGGGGAAAAGATAGGATCCGACACCCTCAAGGCAGTAGCCATAGACAGCAGGAACGATGTCATAGCCACATCTGCTGTCCTGATTGGAATCATATTCACCTATTTCTCAAATCTCAGGCGGCTTGATGGAATCATAGGTCTGGTGGTTGCATTGTTCATCATCTACAGCGGTATTGAGCTGGTGCGGGACATGCTCTCTCCCCTTCTTGGAGAAAGTCCCGATCCGGAGCTGGTCAAGCGGATAGAGGAGAAAGTGCTCAGCTATCCCAATGTGCTGGGAATCCACGACCTCATGGTCCATGACTATGGCCCGGGACACACCTTTGCAAGCCTCCATGTGGAAATGCCTGCCGAGATGGATGTGATGGAGAGCCACGACCTGATAGACTGCATAGAAAACGACCTGATAAAGGAAGGAATACAGACCTCCATCCACTTTGACCCGATTGTGACCGAAGACAGGCGGGTATCCGACATGAGGATGTCCATAGCCGGCAAAGTGAAAGAACTGGATAACAGCCTTACTATACACGATCTGCGGCTGGTGATAGGACCAACCCATACAAATGTGCTTTTCGATTTAGTCTTCCCTGCCGGTTTCAAGGGCGATACCTCCTATGTTGTCAAAGAGGTGGAGAAATTCATCAAAAGTCTGGACGAAAAGAATATTCCTAAGATAAAGGTAGAACAGGGCTACACCCGCTGATGTCAGTCCGGCAGGTCGATGCCATCCTCTTTAGGCATCCTGCCGAAAAAGTACATGGCAAATGGCAGAGTCATCGGTGCAGAGAGCAGAAGGGCCAGAGGCTGTGCCTCCTGGATGCCGGAAAGGCCGCGGAAATGTGCAAGGATAAGGAGTGACGGAATAAAAAGAAGTCCGCTCCGGAGTGCCGATACCAATGATGCAGAAAGCCGGTGTCCTGTGCTCTGGAACAGCATCTCTGTAACCATACATGGCGGCAGGACCAGGGAAGCGGCAGCATGCAGACGCAGTGCCCTCCTTCCTATCACAACAACTGACGGGTCATCCCGCAGAAGCCGTACCAGTTCCGGGGCAAAGACAATCAGAATGACAACTCCCGCCACTATTATGCTCTCTGCCGCCATAATAGTAAAACGGTAGCTCTGTCGGATTCTGGAATACCGCTTTGCACCATAGTTATAGGCTGACACAGGCTGGAATCCCTGTCCAACTCCAAGGGCAAAGGAGAAGGTGAAGAATGTGAGCCGGGACACAATGCTCATGGCTGCCACTGCCGCATCACCATATATGGCGCACTGGGCGTTGAGGACTACGGTGGTCAGGCTGTGAAGCCCCTGCCGGAGCAGGCTTGGGAACCCGGTTGCAACAATATTGCCCATGACAAATGGCGGAACATGCAGGGCCTGCTTTATAGAAAGGCTGGTTTCTGTCTTTCCCCGCCGGAACATGGAGACCAGGATAGACCAGCTTATAAACTGACTTATGGCGGTGGAAAGGCCTGCTCCGGCAATCCCCATATCCAGGGCGAACATAAAGATGGGATCCATGGCCATATTGAGCACTGCACCGGTCATCATGCCCATCATTCCCAGCTTAGCCTTCCCCTCGTAGCGCAAAAAGTTGTTCAGGGTAAAGCTGCTGCACATAAAGGGGGCGGCAATAAGAATGAAAGAGATATAAGTCTTCGCATAAGGGGCTATAGTAGGAGTACTTCCCAGGAACATTACAATCGGGTCAAGCCAGATAAAGCCGATTACAGCAATAAGAAAGCCGCACAGCATGGAACCGAGGAAACCGGCCGATGCATGGAGAGTTGCCTTTTCCTTGTCCCTGGCACCAAGTGCCCTGGAAAGGATGCTGCCGCCCCCCTGTCCGAATGTGAAACCGAAGGCCTGGATTATTGCCATAAAGCCGAACACTATGCCCACTGCGCCGCTGGCACTGGTTCCCAGCCTGCCTACAAAGGCAGTGTCCACCATATTGTAGAGATTGCTCACCATCATGGTTATGATGCTGGGGATTGCCAGGCGCAGGACAAGACCTGGGACCGGCATGTCTATCAGCCTGTCTTTCATTTTGACACCATGATAAGCCGGAGGATGTCAGCAGCAGTATGGCGCAGGTTCTCAGCACTGAAAGCCCGGCTTACTGACAGGTCCTGAGGCAGACGGTTTATAGTGAACACAGCGCTCACCCCCCTGCCATATACAGCCTGGATTTCGCTGTCCTTAACGCCGCCTACTATTGCAATAACTCTTTTTTTCTGAAGGGCAGCCCGGTCTGCGATGCCAGATATAACTTTACCGCAAAGGCTCTGGCCATCCAGGAGTCCTTCTCCTGTAAAGATATAGTCCGCGTCACTGACAAGAGAATCAAAATGGACAGTGTCCAGCACAATCTGGATTCCAGGAAGCAGCTTTGATCTCAGGAAAGCCAACATTCCCGCCCCCATGGCCCCGGCGGCACCAGCACCGCTTGCGGTGCTCACCGGATACCCGGCGTGGCTGTCAAGAAGAGCGCCCAGATGCCGGAGACCGGCATCCAGTTCTTCCACCATGGCTGCATCAGCCCCTTTCTGAGGGCCGAACACATAGGCTGCGCCGGTGGGACCATACATAGGGTTTGTGATATCGCACATGGTGATAATCTCCACGCCCCTCAGTCCCGGATCAAGAGCATCGTAGTCGATGCGCTCTATCCTTGACAGCGTGCCGCCGGTGGGGACAAAGCCCTGGCCGTCCCTGTCGTAGAACTTTATGCCCAGGGCAGCGGCCAGGCCGCAGGCTGCATCGTTGGTGCAGGAGCCCCCAAGCCCAACTATTATCTTTCTGATTCCCCGGCGGGCGGCATCAAGGATCTGCTCTCCCACACCGTATGTGGTAGTCTTTAAAGGATTCTTCCTTCCCTCCACCATGGGCAGTCCAGCGCAGGAAGCCATCTCTATGACAGCAGTGGTGCCATCCTTGAGAATACCGTAGCTGCAGCTTATATCTTCAAAGAAAGGCCCTTTCACAGCAACAGGCACAAGGGTGCCACCCACTGCCTCAAGGAAAGCGGCCACAGTCCCTTCTCCCCCATCTGCCACCGGTATGGATACAACATCAGCACCTGGGAAAAACTTAAATATCTCTTCCTTAAGAATGGAGCATATCTTCGAGGAACTCAAGGTTCCCTTGAATGAATCGGGGATAAGGACAAACTTCATTTTATTCCTTCACCATAACTGCCACTCCGTCGGGAATGACAGTGACAGTATAATTTTCTTTCTTAACCTGGGCTTTTGCAAACTCAAAAGCCTCCTCCAGGCTGCAGGCCGGAATCATGTGCATATCCCTGACCATCTGGTCTGGACAGGAGGAGACAAATATGACTTTTGCCTTGAGGAGCACCCGGGCCAGGATCTGGGACTGCCACTGGTCAGGCTCTGTCTCCTCAGGTCTGCGGCGGGAGAAGGTCTCCATCATATGCTCAAGGGAAGGCTCCTCCTTAAAGGTCTGATAGAAGGCGGGAGCACCGTGGCCGTCCACAGCCTGGGCGCACATGATTATCACCCCTCCCTCCTTGACAGAGGCTTCCGCTGCAGTCATTCCCTTGACGGCCTGGTAGATGTTCCTGTCCATTGGGTAGCCACCGTTGGTAGTCACTACTATGTCAGCAGGGATGGCATCAACCTGGCACTCCTTTATAAGGAAATCTGTTCCTTTTTTATGGGCCAGGGTACAGTCGCCGGCCACAGCAAACACAGGCTGGTGGGCAGAGTCGATTATCACATTGACTATGAAGGCCAACTTAGCCTTCTCGGCGGCATAAAGCATGTCCCGGTGAATAGGATTGTCTATAAGAAGACCGGTGCGGGCATGGTCCGAGGCTATGAACCTGTAGTTGTGGTTGTAGGAGACTGATTCCCGGCTGGCCACACCTGGCAGCACGCTCTTGCGCCCACCGGAGAAGCCTGCGAAGAAATGAGGTTCTATAAAGCCTTCGGCCACCAGAAGTTCGGCCTCTGCAGCCAGCCGGTTAAGCACAAGACGCCCACCCGAGGGGAGCTGTCCCATGTAGACCAGGTTTGCGGCATCATCGCAGTCATGGACCACTATTTTTTCGTTCTTTACTATATCGCTTCCGAACTTTTCCTCCAGCTCCCCCCGGGTGGTGGCCCGGTGCAAGCCGGTGGCGATAAGGATTGTGATGTCGGCATCTGGATTTTTAAGCCGTATCTCGGCCAAGATCTGGGGCATGATGATACGGCTTGGCACGGGCCTGGTATGATCTGAGGATATGACAACAATGCGTTTCTTGCCGACCGCCAGGTCACAGAGCCGGTCAGATCCTATTGGGTGTGTCAGTGCATGATACACCAGCTCTGCCCCCTCAGCCCCGGGAACATACTTATGGAGATGAGGAACAAGGACACCGGCCAGATGATCATCAGGCACCTTGAGCTCAAGGCTTTCCTTGCCATAGGGCAATGTAATGGTCTTCATGCGTCCACCAGTCCTATATGGATTGCATATTTTATAAGCTCAACCATGTTGCTGCAGTTAAGCTTCTGCATTATGTTGGTGCGGTGGTTTATAACTGTCTTTGAACTTATGCACAGCTCCTTGGCAATATCCCTGATTTCCCTTCCTTCAGCCAGAAGGCGCAGAACCTCCTGTTCCCTGGAAGAAAGAGTGTCATAAGAGTTGTCATCAGAAGATAGTTCCATATTCTCCTCAGGAGCAATGAGACTTGCGATGACCTTGCTGCTTATGCGGCTGTCCACATAGGTCTCCCCTGCCAGAACCTTCTTTATTCCATCTATGATGCTGTCCATATCAGCCTCTTTAAGGATATAGCCTTTGGCTCCTGCCTTAAGGGATTCGGTGATGTAGATCACCTTGGAATACATGGAGAGCATTACAATTTTTACAGAAGGATTCTGCTTCAGGATTTTTTTGGTCAATTCGATACCAGAGGCTCCATAGAGAGAGATATCCATCACAATCAGGTCAGGACTGAGGGTCATGGCCTGGTCATATCCTTCCTCGCTGTTTCCGGCCTCATATATATTCTCAGCAATGTTTTTCTTTAAAAGTTCGGCACCGATGCTGGCCCTTATAGCCGGGTGGTCATCCACCAGAAGAATTTTCTTAACCATTCTCTTTCCCTTTGAACGGAATCCTTACACTTATCTTAGTTCCCTTGTCAGGCTGGGAATTAACTGCAAAGGTTCCATTGTAATATTTTACACGCTCCTGCATACCATAGAAGCCTATGTGCTCCTTGGTCAGGCTTACTCCTATGCTCTTGTCAGGAAGTCCTACGCCATCATCTGCCACCGAGAACATGACATAAGGATATGAGTAGATGAACTTCATAGTCACCCTGGAGGCTTTTGCATACTTGACCACATTGTTCAGAATCTCCTGTATTATCCTGAACATGCTTATGCGCATATCCTCAGGCAGTGATATCTTATTGAACCCTGTCCTGGAGATTGAAAGCTGTATATCCTTGGCCATAAGTATCTCGGCGGCATAGCTTTTTATAACATCCACAAAGTCATCTCCCGATTCGCTGGAGGAGATGAATGGGATAAGGTTGAAGGAGATATCCCTGGCCTCGTCTATGATGGCAGAGATCTCGCTGGAAACATGCTCTTTGTGGCTGTCGTTGAGCACTGTATCGGTGTACCCCTTAAGCTCCCGGAGCCGGTGCACCAGGCTGTCGTGGATATCCATGGCAATTCTCTTGCGCTCATTATCCCTTATATGGATAAGTGTCTTTGTCAGTTCCTGCAGCTTCTCCTCCTGCTCAAGCCTGTGCTCTATCCTTGCATTCCTGAAAAGGGCAAAAGATGAGATGAATATAAGTATCACGACAATAGCATAGGACATAAGAAGATTACGCCGCTGCTGTGTCCTGTTGACCTGCTGGCAGAAGTGGCGCAGAAGGCCGAAGAACCGGTCCATCTCCTGGGTATCCCTGGAAACCCAGAGAATAAGTGTTGCGAACTCGGTCAGATTCTCTCCAGCCTGCAGAAGTCCTGTCAGCTTATACTGGATGTTCTGCCAGTTGTAGACCAGGACCTGCCGTATATCCTTGACCTGAGGATACCGCCGCTCTATCTTCTTATATGTCTGGTCATCGGAGATCTGGGCCATGGAGAAGTCAAACTCCTCGAAGTCCCTTATCAGTTTCTCCCGTTCTGTCATATGGTTTGGTGCGGGAGATGAAAGGTAAGAGAAGACAGAGGTTCTCATGATAAGCCAGTTCTCGTACATGCTGTCCACCTGGGAATTCTTGATTATAAAGCTCTCCTGGCTGAGGAAGGAGGTGGTGATTGTGTAGACAACAATGCCGATAAGTAAAATCTCAAAACAAAGCAGCACTGAGATTTTTCTGAGATTCCTGATGTTGATTACCACCCTGCACTCTCCCCTTGAAAATAAAAAACCTTGTACTACAGTATACACCATAATACAAGGTTATGTCTTAAAAGAGAATTATTTTTTACTTACACCAGCGGTAGATGGTCACTGCCAGAACCTTAATACCCTTGATATAGTCGTCAAGGCTGATGCATTCGTCGGTGCTGTGGGCCATCTTGATATCACCTGGGCCATAGACTATGGCAGGGATACCACCCTGGTTGCCGAAGTGACGTGCGTCGCAGCCTCCGCCCAGCTGGGTTATGATAGGCTCCTTGCCAAGGACATCTCTTATGCTGTTCTCGGTAAGAATCTTTATATCCTGTTTGTCAGCAGGAAGCATATATGCATCGTCATAATGCTGGAACTTGATCACCGGTGGATTTGCCTTGAGCCATGCATCATCCACATTCAGCGCTGCATCCTTAAGCATCTTCTTAACCTTTACTATTCCATCTTTTCCTGTTCCCAGGTCCGGAGAGAAATAAGCCACACCGTTGATGACACATTCTGCCGCAGTTGCGGTTGCATATGTGCCTCCCTTGATTGTGCCGATGCACAGGGACATCATAGTCTTATCCTTGTTCAGTCCCTTCTCCAGGCTGATAAGGCTGTCTATCACCAGTGCCGCCTTCTCGATTGCGCTTATACCGAAAGGCTTGTTGTTCTGCCAACGGGATCCCGCATGGGTCTCGTGTCCTTTTATCCGCACTTCCCAGTAGACACCGCCGCCGTTTCCATTCAGGATGACATTTCCACCAGGTCCTGAAGGCTCAGCAACAATAGCTGCATCTGCCTTATAGCCTGCCGCAATATTGCCCAGGGCACCACCACCGGCGTGCTCCTCGTTCACAACTGTCTGGAACATAAGGTCGCCGGCAAGGGGAGCCTTGATTGCTGTCAGAGCCTCCACTGCCCCAACCATGGCTGCAACACCGCCCTTCATATCCACAGCACCACGTCCATAGAGATAGCCATCCTTGATCTCGGAACCGAAAGGATCATGGGTCCACTTGCTTCTGTCTCCAACTGGAACAGTATCGATATGGCCATTGATTATAAGGGATTTTCCACCACCCTTTCCTTTAAGCTTACCGATCAGGTTAGGTCTGTCCTTGTAGGACTTAAGCCTGTCATAGGGGGAAGCCATAAGCTGCTCGTAGGTGAACTTATCCTCTGTCATCAGAGGCATATCCAAGCCCTCTTCGCCAATCGAAGGAACCTGGGCAACCTCTGGGAAAAGCTCGAACATCTTCTTCACATCCGGCTCCACCAGCTCGGTCTCAAAGCCGTAACCAGCTATCTTATCCCGGACAAATTCCTGGGCTTTCTTCTCGTAGCCGGTGATACTGTTGATTTTCACCAGATCACCAAGGAACTTGATCATCTCTTCCTTGTGATCATCCACATACTGCACAATCTGCTGTTCAATCTTATCCATGTCAAACTCCATTGCACCAGCGGTAAATTGCTACCGCAAGAACTTTTATAGTTTCTATGTAATTATCAAGCTCAATATATTCGTCGGTGCTGTGGGCCATAACCACATTTCCCGGACCGTAGTAGATAGCGGGGATTCCTCCCTGATTTCCAAGATGCCGTGCATCGCCGCCACCACCTGCAATAGCCACACCAGGCTCCTTATTAAGGACATCCTTTATACTTCCAGCAACAGTTTTTAATATGGCATCTTTACTGTCATCCAGTCTGTATGCATCATCGTAGTGCTGGAATTTTATGGAAGGAGGATTTGCCTTGAGCCATGGGTCATCCACGCTGAGAACTGCATCCCGGATAAGCTTCTTTACCTTGTTTATTCCAGCAGGACCTGTTCCCAGCTGGGGATAGAAATATGCCACACCGTTGATCACACACTCGGATGCCGTAGCAGTAGCATATGTACCTCCGCACAGCTTGCCGATGCAGAAGGACATAAGGGTTTCATCCTTGTTCACCTCGCTCTCCATCTTAAGAAGATTTGTGATTATGCATGCACTCTTCTCGTTGGCACTCACTCCATACTGTTCTCTTCCTTTCCACCGGGCACCGGCATGGGTCTCGTAGCCCTTTATCCTAATCTCCCAGTAGACACCGCCATTGGATCCATTCTGGAGAATCGCGCTGTCTCCTGTCGGCTCTGTCACAATTGCAGCGTCGGCAGTAATTCCTGCAGCTACAGCCCCAAGGGCACCGCCACCTGCGTGCTCTTCGTTGACAACGGTCTGCATTATAAGGTCGCCAGCCAGTTTGATGCCAAGCTTCTGAAGAGCTTCAACAGCAAATATCATAGTGGCGATACCACCCTTCATATCTGTTGTTCCCCGGCCGTACATCTTTCCGTCTTCTATCTCTGCACCAAATGGGTCATGCTTCCATTTACTGACATCTCCAATAGGGACTGTGTCTATATGTCCATTCAGAATAAGAGATTTTCCGCCCCCTGTTCCTTTGATGCGACCTATCACATCAGGCCTGTCTTTGTATGATTTAAGACGGTCATAAGGTGAGGCCATGATCTGCTCGTATGTAAACTTATCGTCGGTCATCAGAGGCATATCCAGGCCCTCTTCCCCAATAGAAGGAACCTGGGCAACCTCCGGGAATTTCTCAAACATCTTCTTCAGATCAGGCTCAAGAAATTCTGTCTCTGCCCCCAATTCTGATATCTTTTTTCTAACAAACTCCTGAGCTTTCTTCTCATAGCCTGTTATACTTGGAATTCTTATTAAATCCTGCAGAAAAGCAATATAGCCTTCCTTGTGTTCTTCGATGTATTGAACAATCTGTGCTTCTATTTTATCCATTTTTATTCCTGAAAAAACTGCCCCATGCAAAAGCACAGGGCATGAATTTTGAAATTACGCGGCAACTGCCTTGGGTTTCTTCTCCTTGAGATATCTTGACCAGTGCAAGAATGCACCAGCTCCAAAGAGAACTGCCATAGAGACAAGGGCGTACTGCTTGAACACGAAGAAGCTCAGTGTGCACAGAGTGAACAGAGCCATCTCCACAACATTCATTTTTGTCATCCAGAATTTCTGAGGAACGATGATCAGTGGGAACATAAAGAGCATAAATTCAACTACGCACTTTAAGACCTCCAGGAACGGAGCGTTGAACAGAAGTCCAGGCCATACTACGAACATGAACGGCAGAACATAGATGAACGGAGCCATTGTCATAGCAGTGATACCAACTTTCATTGGTCTTGCTCCTGCAATACCTGCTCCAACATATGCCGACAGACATACAGGAGGTGTGATTGCAGAAAGAATAGCCACATAGAATACGAACAGGTGTGCGGCAAGCATAGGAGCACCAAGCTGTACCAGCGCAGGAACACCAAGAGCTGCAAGAACTATGTATGCTGCCAGAGTAGGAAGACCCATACCAAGGATTACACACATAAGGGCTGTGAATGCTAATCCGATATAGAGGTTTCCGTTGGCAACAGCCAGAATTCCGTATGCAAGTCTCTCACCGAAACCTGTCATAGACATAACTCCTACAATAAGTCCACAACCTACACAGGAAGTGGTTACAGGAATCATAATCTTAGATCCAAGAGCCAAGCCCTTCAGAATCTTTCTTATTCCGACTCTCTTGGCCTTGAAAGGCAGATAGCTGACTATCAGGGCAACGATAGAGTACATTACTGCGAACTGGGTACTGAACTGCAATGCCAGCAGGATAACCAGTACAGTTATAGGAATAAGCAGAGGAACAACTTTTTTAAGAGATTCCTTGAAATCTGGAAGCTGGTCTTTTGGAAGACCGGTCATTCCCTGTTTTCTTGAGCGCACATCAACTACAAAGAACATACATGTGAAATACAGCACTGAAGGCAGGAATGCTGCGATGCAGACTGCCCAGTAGGTATTTCCTGTATACTCTGCAATTACGAATGCGGCGGCACCCATAATAGGCGGCATAAACTGTCCTGCAGTGGAGGATACAGCCTCGATTGCGGCAGCCACATGGCGCTTGAAGCCCATGGAAATCATAAGCGGAATTGTCACAGAACCTGTGGTTGCAACGTTACCGCTGGCACTTCCGGAGAGCATGCCCATGAAACCGCTGGATACTACAGCAACCTTTGCAGGACCACCGGTAAGGTGGCCTGCAATGGCTTTAGAGAAATCCATAAATAGGTTTGTGGCGTCAGAAATTTTAAGGAATGCGGCGAACAGCATGAAGAATACAATCTGGGTACAACCTGTAGACATAAGGTCACCCATCATTCCCTCGGTTCCAATTACAATCTGGGTCACCAGATCTTTTGGAGTGAATCCCACATGAGCAAAGAACCGTGGCATATACGGACCGAAGAACGAATAAAGAAGGAAACATGCAGCTATGATTGCCATAGCGCTGCCGATTGATCTTCTTATGGCCTCCAGGGTAAGCACGATAAAGCTCATTGCCAGGAATACCTCATATGGCTGTACCTCAGGGAATATGTAGAGAGCTACCCAGCGTTTGTTTGCCCATACTGCTATGGCCACAACCAGTGCTATCAATAGCAGGTTGAGAACCGTCTCCACCTTGTTGTTCTTGAATATTCTTGATGGATATACAATGAAGATGATTGTATACATCAAAAGAACATGGAGCGGTCTCTGCCAGTGCGGAGGAAGTGCAAACGCAAAGATCTCGAATACAGGAATTCCAGTTGCAAGGACTCCGAATACAAAGAGGAACTTCTTGATCCAATCATGCTTGAAAAAAGCGGTCACTCCCTTGAAATCGTCGTCATCATAGATGTTTATGCCCATCTCTTTTTCGAGTTCTTCAAGCTCTTCTTTGTTGAAAGTTTTTACTTCAGCCATAAACTATCCTTTTATTTGATGATTCCTTTCTCCTTGAAATATTTCTCGGAACCTGGGTGCAGTGGGAATGGGAGGTCACCCTTAGGATTGTTTCTGTTGATGTAAGGAACGTTGCTTGGCAGTGCCTCTTCCAGGAACTTCCAGTTTTCCCACCATACTTTTGTGAACTCGTAAGCCTGGTCAGCTGGGAGTGTGTCGAGACATGCAATGAAGTATGGAGAAATGAACTGCTGTGCATCTGGAACGCCGAACTCGGAACCGAACTGCTCAGATGTATAGAATGGATATTTCTCGATGAACTTCTTTACATTTGCATCGTCTGTAGGAAGGAATCTGACCTTTCTTGCAGTTGTGATCTCCTTCAGTTTTGCATGGCCGTGACCGAATGCATAGATAAGACAGTCAGCCTGTCCGTCAATGAACATTCTGGTTGCATCGTTCTTCATGATTCTGTAAACTCTGGAGTTCTTGTCTGTAACGCCTACCCAGCTCAAGAGGTCCATGAATGCGATTCCAGAAGGCTCGCCTTCTACGTATGTTGCAATACTCTTGCCCTTAAGGTCAGCAAGTGTGTTGATGTTGGTGTCTGCCCCAACGATTACGTTGAATACGCCAGGCCAGATTGTGAACAGGTTGTTTACAGCAACTGGAGCTGTCCATGGGTCTTTTCCCTTGAATGCTGCATAAGCTGCCTCTGCGTCTGCAAGACCCAGCTGAGCCTTTCCATCCATCATAGCCTTGATACTCTCGTTTGTAAGTCCAGGTGATGCACTGTTCATAGCAACATATTTTGTGTTGTCAGAGATCAGTTTTGCGAATGCTGCACCGCATGCATACCAGGATCCACCGATTGATGATGATTTGATAACGATGAACTGCTTTCCGCCGTCAGCCTTTCCATCACCTTCACCTTTCTCTTTGCTTCCACCGGCAAATACCATGCCAGCAGCAAGAAGAAGAACTAAAGTAATAAGTAATACTTTTTTCATTTTTCTCTCCTTAGTTATTTGGTTCTTTTATGATAAATGGGGTTCTTACCTGCCGTAAATGGGAAATTTTCCTAAATTCCCAAGGGTGGAAAACATTTTCCCGGAAGGTTTACAGAGTCTCTTTTAGCCGTTATATTTAAGAAGGAGAATCATATGATGAACGATAAGGTAAGCAGGCTGGGCCTCCTATTCATTATAGTTGGCTTCTTCATGCTGTGCGTAAGCTATGCTATAGAAAACTTCAACATATTCTATTCTGTTGATCCGGGCTATTTATCGGCCTTGGGCGGGTTTACCCTCACCACCGGCATGCTTGTCCTGGCTGTCACCGGAACCTTCTATATTCTCAAGATGCTTATCAAACGGTTCACCCGGAAATAAGAACCACATTGACAACACAGCCATGTTCCCATAAAATGATTTTATCTCTGCGGGCGTCGTATAGTGGTAATACCCAAGCTTCCCAAGCTTGTGTCGGGGGTCCGATTCCCCTCGCCCGCTTACAATTATGAATGGACTGGTAATGGAAGGCGGAGCCATGCGGGGGATGTTCACCGCAGGTGTCTGCGATGTGCTTATGGAGCACGGCATAACCTTCGACGGCGCAATCGGGGTCTCGGCCGGCGCCACTTTCGGATGCAACTATAAATCTCATCAGATAGGCCGTGTCATACGGTATAACAAACGCTTTGCCCGTTACTGGAAGTACTGCAGCCTCCGCTCCCTCTTCCTTACCGGAGACCTGTATGGCGCCGACTTCTGCTACAATGTGATTCCCAACAAGCTGGATCTCTTCGATTACGACACATTTGCAAAAGACCCTATGCACTTCTATGTGGTGGTCTCAGACTGTCTGACCGGGGAGCCTATCTATAAAGAGCTTAAGACAGGACATGGAACCGACCTTACATGGATGAGGGCCAGTGCCAGCATGCCTCTGGTCTCCAGCGTGGTAAAGGTGGATGGCTACAAGCTGCTGGACGGCGGAATGACCGACTCCATCCCCCTGGCAAAATTCCAGGAGATGGGTTACGACAAGAATATAGTGATCCTGACACAGCCCAAGGACTTCGTAAAAGAGCCCGATTCCCTCTTAAAGCTGATGCGCCTGTCCCTGCGTAAATATCCTAAGCTGCTGGCAAGAATGGAGACCCGCCATACTGATTACAACCAGCAGCACGATTATGCCTTCCGGCAGGAGAAAGAGGGAAAAGCTATTGTCCTGTGTCCAGAGAAACCTCTGGGAATATCACGCATTGAGCACAATCCTGATGAGCTGCAGCGATGCTACGAGACAGGCCGCCAGGTGGCTGAGAGCCGGCTGGATGAGATTAAGTCTTTCCTGAAAAAGTAAATTACTCTTCTTTTACCGCTTTCCCGGTGATGTGCACGGGAACCAGTTCCAGACAGGTGACATGGGCGCCGCTTTTCTCAACCATCTTCTCTACAACCTCAGGGGATAATCCAAATTTATAGCAGAGCTTCCGGCAGATATCCAGCGCCTTATTGTGATCCTCCACAATCTTTATGCGACCGAAGACAATCACGCTCCTGAAATGGAGGAACCAGCTCTCTGCATCTTTTGTCCCTTTGTCCATTACACAGAAAGAGACTTTATCATGCTTCTTGATGGAATCAATCTTATGTCCCTCCCCTGCCCCATGGAAATAGATGTGGCCGTCTTCCTCAGAATAGTAATAGTCGAGAGGAACACCATAGGGATAATCATCATCTCCAAGGACTGAAAGAATGCCTCGGACCTCACTCTTCAAGATAGAGATGCACTCCGCGTCAGAAAGCTGCTGCTTGAAACGGCGCATAGGTCTGAACATATTATCTCCTCCTGCCGAAAAGCCGCTCTGCAGGGTTCACCTTGAACCGGATCACAAAGTAGAGGTATGCAAAGGCAAAGCCCCCAAGATGGGTCAGATGGGCAACTCCCGCATTATAGCCGGTAAGTTGATATATAATCTCAAGCACAGTATAGCCCAGGATCAGCACAGGAGCTGAAACAGGGACGATGCCGAATAGAAACACAGTGGAGTCGGGATAGATCACTGCATAGGCCAGAAGCACTGCAAAGAGAGATCCGGATGCACCCAGCAGGAAGATGCGGAAATAGCCTGTGTTCACATAGACAAAGTAAGAGAAGACTCCGGCAAGAGCACCGCACAGCAGGTAGAACAGAAGGAATTCCTTGCTGCCTATGGACTGCTCCACAGCCACACCGAAGAAGTAGAGGCCCAGCATATTGAAGAAGAGGTGGCTCAAGGAGCCGTGGACAAACATGTAGGTAATAAACTGCCAGTACATATGATGATGGCTTACGTTGATAGGGTTCATGGCCAGGTATGATGCAAGCCTGCTGTTGAACGAGGTGAGGAGGAACACAATCACATTGGCTATGATTATATAGAGACACCAGTTGTTGTATACATATCTGAATCTGGTGGAAAGAAGGTCTCGGATCTTCACCATTTTCCTCCTTTAAAAGGCTTGAGAAACGAGTCAAAGAGATTGCTTATGTCATCAAGGACAGGGCTGGCCGGATAGGAACTCATTATTGCCTTGCGGCTTGAAGAGAGTATTTCCAAAGCCATCTCCTTTGCCTTCTCTATGGCACCGGTGGATCCGATCATAGCAATTGCCTCCTCCACCTCGGAACCTGCTTTTTCTACGCCCTGCTCTCCTGCATAAGCGAATATCTCCTTGAGACGAGTCATGTTGCCACCCAGCTGGCTGCACAGTATCACAGGAAGGCTCTTCTTCCCTTCCACAATATCGTCGCCTCTCTTTTTGCCAGGGTTCCCAACAGTCAGATTGATCACATCATCAAGTATCTGGAACCCCACGCCCATCTGCCGGCATGCTTTTCCCATAGAAGAAGCAGCCTCTTCGGAACCTCCTCCAGCCCGGACACCAAGGCGGCCTGAAAGCTGGGAAAGTGCTCCTGTCTTGAAGCTGCACATAGTCATATATTCATCTGAAGATGGAATATACTCCTTGTCCCGGTGCCACAGAATATCAAGCCCCTGACCTATGTGAAGCCTGGTCATGCTTTCGTTGTAATAGCGGTATGCCGCCAGCTTTATATCGTCGGAGAAATTGCTTGAGTCGATGCAGACATGCGGCAGGAAGTATAAGAAGTTCCCGGTATTGACAGAGAGGTCGGTGCCGTAGATCAGATGCACTGCAGGCTTGCCGCGGCGGAAGTCGGAGGAATCCTCGATATCATCTATAATAAGAGTGCCGTTGTGGGGCAGCTCCACCAGGGGAGTAAAAGCCAGTATGTCGTCATCTGGACGGTACAGCTGGTAGAACAGCATCATAAGAAGAGGGCGCCACCGCTTGCCACCCCTGGAAAGAAGGTCCTTAGCCGGTGCATTTATCTGATTAAGGAATGCATCCTTGACAGCTGCATCCCCAATGACAGACTCCTTCCAGCAATTATT
>Ga0310695_10004967_pt1 | contig 23769 bp, 23 predicted proteins | sample RumenRJG_04DNA_FD_203882 | JGI IMG/M metagenome (GOLD analysis project Ga0310695, IMG submission 203882) | Bovine rumen microbial communities from Lethbridge, Alberta, Canada - RJG_04 (v2) (version 2) | ecosystem: Host-associated > Mammals > Digestive system > Stomach > Rumen | place: Canada...
CAGGACTCTCTCAAGCCGGTCAGGGGCCATCAAGCGGTTAAGGATCAATGTGCTGCCTACGGCCGCTGATTGGCGCATCTCGACCGTTCAGCTCCGCAAAAGCGACCGTTTGCTATCGCAATATGCATCACCCGGCTGAGGAAGCGTTCTTATGAAATACCTTCCAAACAGCCGCATGATATATATGATCTAACCTCTCCTTCACAGGATGTGGTTAAAGTGGACATCGTTCCCGATGTCCGGCAGTCTGGGGAAATGATCCCCAAGGCAGCTCAGCACATTGACAATTCACATATGATAGAGATCACCTTCGGGGATATACATATCTCCCTTAGTAATGGGGCAGATCCGGTACTGGTATCCAAAACCCTGTCCCTTTTAAGGAGCTACTCATGATCGGCGACATCACGGCCGTTGATGAGATCTACATCGTCTGCGGCTACACGGATTATCCGAGAAGAATTATTATTCGAGAAGATTTCTTCTGACGTTGTATTTTACGGTATTCTCAATAATTCTTCTCGGATAATCCGTGTTATTCAAGTTCTGGAATAATACAGATATGAGGAAGTCCATAGACGGTCTCTGTGCCGTTGTAGAGGATAAGCTTCACATGGATCCGAGACGCAGTGCCATCTTCCTTTTCTGCGGAAGAAGGGCTGACAGGATAAAAATACTCATGTGGGAATCAGATGGCTTCGTCCTTCTCTATAAGAGACTGTCTGCTGTCCGCGGGAGATACCGCTGGCCCCGTAATAGGGATGAAGTGAGAAGCCTCACCTGGCGCGAGTTTGACTGGCTCATGTCAGGCATCGATATAGAGCAGCCTAGGGCCATTGTAGTGGCCTGATCTTTTGAACCATACCATTTGTGCAACTTTTTCTATCGTCTTTTAAATCGCCATATACGAGGCCGTTTTTCCTTTGGTTTCGGCGTTTTGTCAATGTTTAAATGCTCCTGATTCTGATACAATCAATATATCAGGTTAAGGAGAAACACACAGTGGCGAAGGGTTTAAGGGATCAGCAGCTTATAGAGCTCAAAGATACCATAAAAACATTAAATACTACCATCAAAGAGCTCAAAACCTTACTCGAGGCTGCCAATAAGCGCGAGGAAGAGCATGTAAAGCGTGAACAGGTCCTGCAGGAGCAGATCGATTATCTCACCAAAAAACTCTTCGGAAGATCCCGCGAAAAGAGGGATGAGCAGATCGAAGGACAGATGAGCCTTTTTAACGAGCCCGAGGCCGAAAAGACCAAGCCCGATCCCGCCGAAGAAGAGTTTGTCACCGTCGAGAAGCATAAGCGTAAGAAAAAAGCTACCATGGCAGAGAAGTTTGCCAACCTTCCCGTCCAGAAGGAATACCTGGATGTAGATGAAGATAAGCGTATCTGCGATGTATGTGGTACAGAGCTTGAACGCATCGGTGAGGAGTTCGTCCGCAGGGAGATAGAGATAATCAAACCCAGCGTAAAGATCATCGAATACTACAGCATCAACTATGGCTGTCCCAAATGCAAGATCGAAGCAGAAACCCCGAAGATCGTCAAAGGAAGGGATTTCCATCCCCACATGCTACACGGAATGGCTTCCGCCGGAACAGTAGCCTGGGTCATGTACCAGAAATACGCTAACAGCCTTCCGCTTTACCGGCAGGAGAACGATTTCAAAAGACTGTACGGCCTTGATATAGGCAGGGGCACGATAGCGAACTGGATCATAGATAACGCCGGGGACTTCTTCACACCACTCTGCAGCTACTTCCAACGAAGGCTTGTCGGAGGCCGGTACGCCATGGCTGATGAAACGCCGGTGCAGGTTCTTAAGGAACCGGGACGTAAAGCCACCACCAAGTCCTATATGTGGGTGTTCCGGTCCGGGGAGTTTGACAGGGAACAGATAGTACTGTTCCACTACTCCGAAACAAGAGCCGGGCAGACCGCAAAGGAATATCTGGAAGGTTTCAAAGGATACCTCATGACTGACGGGTACGGAGGATACAATAAACTGAAGGATTGTATCCGCACTTCGTGCTGGTCACATGTCCGGCGCTACCTGATCGACGCCATACCAAAGGGAAAGGAATACGATCATACCCAGCCTGCAGTACAGGGACTGGTCTATGTCGATAAGCTCTTTGACATGGAGCGTAAGATCCATGGAAAACAGGGCGTTACATTTGATGATATAAAGGAATACCGCCTTGAAAAAGAGGTGCCTGTCCTTGATGGATTCTTTGCGTGGCTCGATGTCCAGACTTCATTAAAGGGCTCCCGTTTTGAAAAAGCCCTGGTCTACATCAGGAACCGAAGGAAATACCTTACTACTTATCTTGAAGACGGCGGCTGCAGCTTTAACAATTATACTTCTGAAAGAAGCTGCAAAGCCTTTGTAACAGGCCGCAAAAACTGGCTGTTCTCTGACACCCCGAATGGTGCGAATGCCAGTGCCCTTGTTTACTCGATAGTCGAAACTGCCAAGGCAAACAATGCGGATATTTACTATTACCTGAAATATCTGCTTCTAAAAACTCCTACGGCACAGACTCCGGATGAAGAGCTGGAAAAGCTCTGCCCATGGCATCCTGAATGCCAGGATGCCATAAGAAAAATGAAGGAAGAACATGATAGGGCCATCTTTGATGCTATGTGATCCTGATCTTAACCATATGTGAATTGTCAATGTGCTCCGGATCTCTTTTGAGACCGGGGTATATTTTATGGGCATATGCCCTTGTACCTGAAAACAGTTGTGCGGCTGCGCTTACCGCCAGAAAATTTTGCGCTTACTTTTAGAGGATAAAATTGGGTGCCTGGGGACATTTGTTCCGAGTGGCTTACAGGTAAAAACTAAAAAGCAGTGATCAAAGGTTTTCGATAGCATAAATATGCGCCTTCGGAAGCCTTTTTTTCGTTAGAATTTAGCGGGCGTGTATGTTTTTGAAAAAATCCCCGCCTTCACGGGTGCAATTCACAGCAAAATATATGCGTTTCACGTAAAATCAGTTCCGGCGACTAATGATAAGGTCGATATAAATAATGGGAATTATCAGCGGCTACGGATGGCGTTTTTCTTTGAATTTCAATAGAAAGAACGCCATTTTATTATGTCATGGATAAAAATAGTGGAGGAAATAAATACATGAAGCTTGCCATTTGTGATGATGAGCAATACATAAGGGAGTATATTGCAGACTGTGTGCGCTCGGTATCAAGTGATGTGGAAATAGAATTGCTTTCGGATGCGGAAAAGATCATGTCTCCGGATTTTGATGCCGATATTCTGTTTCTTGACATACAGATGCCGGGAACCGATGGGATGAAAGCTGCGAGAGCGCTGCGGGAGAACGGGAAGAAAACGGTCCTTATTTTTGTGACAGCGCTGGAAGAGCTTGTTTTTGATGCTTTTGAAGTAGGGGCATTCCGGTATATCCTTAAACCCTTTGACCGGAAAAAACTTGTCGGGATCATAGAAAAGTCACTTATTCAGGCGGCGAAGCTTAAAGATAGGGATAACGGCGCCGCCATTTATGACAGGAAACAGCTAGAAAGCAAAAAGACGTTAAACATAAAGTTCGGCGGCCTTAACACAAATGTGGAAATATCTGATATTGCCTTTGCGGAGATCTTTGACCGTATGATCGTACTCCATATGGATAAGAAGGACAGACTCGCAATTCCCGATGGAGATTACTCGTTGAAATCCGGCTCCGAAAATACCGAAGAACAGATTTCATATTACGGAAGAATGTCCGATCTTGAAAAAATAGTTGGGGCTGATTTCTTCAGGATCCACAGAGCATACCTTATAAATCTTAAATACATCAAATCCTATGATTCAAAACATGTGGAAATTATGGGGAATGACATTCCGGTTGCCAGGGGAAAGTATCAGGAACTGGTGAAAGCGTTCCTTTCATACAGAACAAGGCAGGAGGGGCTGTAATGGACGAAACTGCAGGATATATTACAGCTTATATGTACGCTATAACGGAAATATACTTCGCTCTTGCATCATTTCTTTATGGATACTGGCTGAAGCCCTTTGTGACGAGAAAGAAAAGTGCTTACCTTGCGGCGTTCCTATTCTGGGCGTTTACACTTGCAGGGCGTTATATTGATATATTTCCGGGATTCGGAAAACTAACGATGACATTGGCGATAATCCTGCTGGTTATGGAGGCATGGTATCTGGATGGAAGGCGGAACCTTGAACAGAAGATATTCCTTTGTGTGGTGTTCCTGCTTATCAGATGGCTTCCGTTTGAGATGTTCACGGAGATCGGAAGCTATGAAAATGAGCTTATTATGCAGATAGAGCCGTTTTCAAAAAGTCCGGTGGCCATTTATGTTGAACTGGTGGTCTGGCAACTTGTGCAGTTCGGGGTTTCCCTGGTGCTTCTGTATTTTGCCATCCGCATCCTGCATAGGCATTACAAGCATAAAAAAGACAACCTGACATGGCGAGAGCTTATCATGCTCCTGACACCTGCAGGATCGCTCCTGTTGGTGCGGCCGATTATGAACTCATATTTCCTGTTATGGATGGAATGCATCCGGAACGGGAGTAAAACATCCAATATTCCAGGGAATATTTACCGGATCCTATTCTGTATTATGTCTTACCTTTCAATTCTTATCATTATAATCTTTTATCAGCAGATCAGGGAAAAGCAGGACGAAGGCTATGCAGGGAAAGCTCTGGATAGTGAGATGCGGGATATGCAAAGGGATATGGACCGGATCGAGGTTCTGTATGAAGATATGCGCTCAATGCGCCATGATATGGGGAATCACCTGTCTGTGATAAAGGGGCTTGCAGAAACAGGCAATACCGCAGAGCTTAAAGAATTTATTGGAGAACTGCAGGGGAGTTTTGAAGTATTGCAGGAAAGGGTAAAGTCAGGCAATCCTATTACAGATGTGGTTCTTTCTGATTTTTCCAGAAGCTGTGAAAAGAAAGGGATACCTTTTAACAACGATTTCCGGTATCCGCAGGGGTTTGAAGTCAATGTTTTCGATGTTTCGGTAATAATGAACAATGCGCTGCAGAATGCACTTGAGGCGTCAGCCGATTTAGCAGAACCGGAGATCAGAGTAACATCAGTCAGGCGGGATAAGGTATTCATCATAAATATAAAAAACCGGATCCCGGAAAGGATCTGTATCGGAGAGGATGGATTACCGGAAACGACAAAAAATGAAAAAGGTCATGGGTACGGGCTTAAGAACATCAGAAGTGTCGCCCGGAAATATAAGGGGGATCTGGAGATACGGCAGGAAGAAAGGCACGGAAAGCTTTATTTTATCTTAAATGTGATGTTGGTTGAGTGACCGGAAGCATAACTTAAGTGCAGTTCACCTCATATAAAGTGCGGTTCACGGAAAAGCGGTTTGAAGGAGCGCACTTAAGGACGATAAAGGGAATAGATGATAAATGGCAGCTAAGGACAGCGTTTGTTTTCAATGGATTGAAAGTTGAGAACGGACGCTGTTTTTGAAAAGAAGGGAGAAGATTATGGCCGGGACAATGAGTGTTTCATATTGTTACTCAAGTTATTTGAGTTATCAGGTATCGGGAAATAAGGAAGATTCAGTATCTTTTTCTGAAAAAACAGGTGAAAAAGATACAGATAAGGTGAAGACAGAATCCCAGAGGGGAAGCGTTATGTCTGATTATTATTCCAGGAAACCCCAGTATAGAGCTTTGCAGGAAAAACGTGTGGAGACGGGTTATTCGGTCCTTTCATACGCCGGGATTTCTGCAGACGGTATTGAAGAAATGTCGGTATCCAAATTCAGGGAAAAGATGAGTGAGGTAATAGGAAGCATCCCTCATCATCCTACAAGGCCTTATGATGAGGAAACGGTACTGATATCAGAAGAGGGTTGGGAAAACATGAAGAAGGATCCTGATTATGCGGCATGGGTTGTGGGACTCTTAAAGGAGGATCGCTCAACCAGTAATCCTTTTTTTGCAATGGGAGATAAGGGGTCCTTTATAGTACAGCATTTTGGGGCTTCACCAGCAGATTATAACGGCATAGGGTTCAGCAAAATATATGGAGGGACGGCCGCGGGTGCAAGATCAATGTATGAAGCAGAGTGTGCCAGAGGCGGGATAACAACCCGTGGTCCGCAGGCAGACGTTCAGCCACCAAAAGATTATGATCTCTGGGAGGAACGCAGGAAGGCAAGGAAACGGAAGCAGAAGGAACTTCTGGAAGAGGAGCTCCAGGCAAAGTATGAACAGCGGAAATACGTAAATTACCTGAACCAGAAAAAGTATCTTGAACATAAGGCATTGCAGAGCTCCGACAGCATAGACGAAATCCTCAGGGCAAGGAGCACGGTATGAAAATAGCGGAAAGCAGTGTATCGATGGCTTCATCAAGGAGCTATATCCAGAGTGGGAGCAGAGCCAAAGGCGGTGTGAACAAGAGTTTCTGTGAAACTGCAAACAGTATGGTAAGCTCAGAGGAGCAGAAAAGCAGTGATTCTGACAGCTTTACAAGAAGTGAGAGAGATGATCTGGTGAGTCAGGATTATTACCCGGTCACCTACAGCAATATTTCCAATATAAGGAAAAACATGCTGCATCAGGCGACTGAATTCCAGAACAACGTTTTACAGATGATCATGGGACGTATATCCGGAGGTATGTTTGGCGGTCGTTCCATGCAGTTTGTTACTTATCAGGAATTTGAAGCTACAGAATTCCATACAACGGGACAGGCAAAGACCGAGGATGGAAGGACTATTAATTTTAATATCGATATAATGATGAACCGGAGTTATATGGAATACATGGATGTCCATATCCCGATGATGCAGAATGCTCTTTATGATCCCCTTGTGATAAATGTGGGATCAGACAGCGCAGATGTCAGGGATCAGAAATTCATGTTTGACATAGATTCCGATGGGACAGAGGATGAAATATCTATGCTTAGACGAGGCTCAGGCTTCCTGGCGCTGGATAAAAACGACGACGGCATCATAAATGACGGCAGCGAGCTTTTTGGAACAAAGAGCGGTGATGGCTTTGCAGATCTTAAGGAGTATGACTCTGACGGGAACGGATGGATAGATGAAAATGACGAAGTATTCAGTAAGCTTAAGGTTTGGTGTAAAGGCGAAAACGGAGAGGATATCCTGATGGATCTAAAGGATGCGGATATAGGGGCGATATATCTGGGATCTTCGGATACGGAATTTACGATTGGAGGATCAGACGGTATAAGGGACGGTGTTATAAGATCAACGGGATTCTTCCTGAAAGAAAGTTCCGGAACCGGGACCGTGCAGCATGTTGATATGGCTATAGGCAGTGATGATGCCTATGCTGTTCAGGGACAGGATGTGGTACAGGTCCTCACGGTTGACAGGGGAAATAATACCCAGACCAACAGACAGCGTGATAATGCTCTTAAGTCCCGGAGAGAGAAGGCTCTTGAAAAGAAACGTGCTGATGAAAAGCGATTGAAGAAACAGATGGAGTACAGAAGAGAGCAGAAGGAACTCCTGAACAGAAAGTTCACGGAAAGACAACTGCAGGCGGCATTATAAGTATGAAAAAATTAATAACGGATAAACATGGAGAGTGATAATGAGCGATAATAATTATTGAGACTATTTGACACAGTGATGAAAATGATGTATCTTTAAAGTAGAAGTACTAACGGAGAACAGAAGCATATGATAGCAGAATGGCATGACAAAGAAGCCGAAAAAATATGGAATATGAAATTCTCGACGAAGCTGCCTCATGACATTCAGAGGACAGCGAGAAGAAAGCTTGTAATGATTCATTCGGCTGCTAACATTAATGATTTGAGAATACCGCCTTCGAACCACCTTGAAGAATTAAAAGGCGATCGAGAAGGGCAGCATAGTATCAGAATAAATGATCAATATCGAATCTGTTTTGATTGGAATAACGGAAATGTAATCATTGAAGAAATCGGTGATTATCACTAAGGAGGTGACCTATATGATGGATTTAGAACCTACATCACCAGGAGAAGTATTACAAGAAGAGTTCCTGGAACCAATGAATGTAACTGCATATAGACTTGCCAAGGAGGTACACATTCCGCAGTCAAGGATTAGTGATATCATAACTGGAAAGAGAGGAATTACAGCAGATACGGCTATGAGATTTTCAATGTTCTTTGGGACTACTCCGCAGTTCTGGTTGAATATTCAAAATCAGTATGATTTGGATATGCTTAAGATATCAGGTAAGATTGTTGATATTTCCGATATTAGACCTTACAATCTGATGCAAGGATAATGGTTGTACTTTGGTTACAAATAGTCTTAAAAAGAAAAAGAACCGACGGAATAAATGTAAAACCACAACAACATATAGCTACAAAGGAAGATATCCGGAAAGGATAGCACCCTGTGATAAAGATGATAATAAAGATGGATGATGACAGAATCCGTTCTCATGCAGAATATACTTCGGACAAAGAATACTCTACACTGGATAGAGTATTCTCAAAAGAATGCTGTATTTATGCGGTTTATAAGGATTTCAAAAAGCGATTTGATAACAAAATGATAACACTTGATAACAGATATAGACGTTGTGCATTAATTGTAAGTTAGATATTTAGAATTGAGCTGTTTTGATGCTTATGGATTTGACAAGATGATACTGTGATCTCATGATGTTCATTTTTTTTGCGATGATTATCGTGAGGTTTTTTGCTGCATTTAGAAAGGAGGAGCCATTATATGTCGTTAAAAGAACAAATTGAGATGAATAAGAATGATATTTCTGGCTCTAGAACTAAGAATAGATTAACTATTCAAATTAGTTATCTCTGAATATAGCTCGAAATAAAAGATAGTTCAGTATCGTCTATAGACAGAGATTTGCACAAATATATATTTAATTTTTGCCAAGACATAGAATCCAGGGGATTACTATCGATGGCATATATAATTCCCCCAAATTTCTCATCATTAAAGTCTATTTTGGGAAGAAATACCTTTTCAATATGGCCTTTATACATTCTAAACCATCCGCTATGTAGATTGGTGCTTATGAGACGGTATTGATACTCCATTATTTCGGTTGATAGCACATATGACCATGCTTTAAGGTATGGTTCAGACATATTATGATTATGAACAGGAATTAATGCATAACCTGAACCAAAGCAAATATTACCCTTACAATCCGCGGCAAATTCTGCTCTTGGCATTATCTCTTTTATAAAAATCTTTGTCGAGTTCATGGCAGACATCTTTGCTTTAAGGGCATAGAATCTGGCCATAATCCGGAGATAGGATATGGCATCCTGGTAGAATACCGGGAAGAGGGTTTTGCTACTGCAGCCGTGAAGCTAGCGCTAAAATGGGCTTTTCAGGATCCAAGGGTAAAAGCTGTTGAAGCGGAAACGGATCCTGATAATGTAGCATCGCAGAAGGTGCTTATGAAGTGCGGGTTCCGTCCAAATGGAGAAATTGGTGAGGAAGGCCCCAGATATCAGATAGATAACGTGCAAATTAACACGTGAATATATTTGCAGACCGAGCCAATATGTTGTATGATATACGCGAAATCTATAGTTAATCCCTTGATCGGAGGAATGTGTTATGCCAAGTATTATGCCTATTTCGGATCTGAGAAATTATACAGAAGTATTAAAGGAAGTTGATAAGAAGAATCGTGTTTATCTTACCAGAAACGGGCACGGCGCATACACCATCATGACAGTTGCGGAGGCAGATGAACTTGATCGCATAAGGGCGGGGCGTGCACTGGCAGCTGATTTAAAGCGCGCTGAAGAACGTGCAGAGCGTGAAGGCTGGATCGATGCCGATGTTTTTGATAAAGAGATGGGGATTATAGATTGAAGAAGCTGGTGTATTCTCCCAATTATACTGAAAAGATGCGGGAAATAAAGAAGTATCTGGAGATGCAGTTCGGAGCCGCCGTCAGGAAAAAAGTCATCAGGGAAATCGGGACTCGTGTTCGTTCGCTACGGGAATATGAAGATTCATTACTATGTCCCACGGCACTCATATTTATCCTCCGTGGGGTAAGATCCCTTATCCCGGGAACATTCACTAATAAAATATTAGCGAATCTTGAGATTGTTTCTCAGGATTCGTCTTTTTTTATTGCAATCGTTGTGTTTAGCGGCTTTGTGAGATGCATAAAAATGATATTTCTGGCTCTAGAACTAAGAACAGATTAACTGTTCAAATTAGTTATGGAATGCAAACTTCGTATATGTGACATATATGGCATTCAAGAGCAGCCCGTTTCAGAAAGAAGAGAAGCAGACTCCTGTGAAGCAGAAACAACAAAAAATAAATAGGAAGAAGGCTTCTCAACCCGTCCGCCAGCCTTGACTGCTCCGGGTATTGCGGTAGGATACCTCAGGCGATGGGACTCAGGGATATGAAAAGGTATTCCGGGTCCCGTCGCCTTTTTCATTGTACCGCAATACCCGGAGTCGTAAATGCGTGGCTGCGGTGTGGCAGGCCGCAGAAATGAAGGCTCCCGGATCTTGGGATATATAGCATAGAACGTTATCTACAGAGTCATATGTCTGACATGATCATGGAAATGCTACCGGATATACACGGAAAACGACCGAACACGCAAAAATGCTGACAGGCCGGAAAGGCCTCACGTATAATCATACGAACTAGGCATTATGAGTCAGAATCAGGAGGTATGCGATGACTATTTATGAAGCAGTAAGATCGGTCATAACAAATTTTAAGGATTTCCACGGAAGGGCAAGAAGGAGTGAGTTCTGGTGGTATTATCTTTTTGAATGCATCATAAACTTCGGACTGAGTTTTCTCGGGAATATGACAGGCATACGGGCCTTTATCTGGGGAATACTGGTCTTTAACGTAGTTCTTTTCATACCCGGTCTGGCACTGCTGTTCCGCCGGATGCACGATACAGGAAAAAGTGCCTGGTGGCTGCTTCCGGCAATAATCCCTTTTGCCGGACAGATCTACATGATGCTGTGGTTCATTAAAGATTCCGTTCCCGGCGAGAACCAGTACGGACCAACCCCCAAAGGGCTTTGAGAAATGCTGAAATCCATTAGAAGAGAAACAGGCAAATGGCACGATATCCTGCCGATTGCGATCATATGGGCAGTTATGATCGCATGGCTTGTTTTCATCATTGGCTACACTGCGCCTGAGACAGCTATTATGAGGCTGTTTTCGGACAACGAGGAAACGGTTGAATTCCTTGAATTCTATTTCAGTTTCATTAAAGTATGGATTATTCTGATCCCGATATTTTTGATCAGGTACAATCGCCCGATGCTGGGTCAGTTAATACTGGAAAAGGGAGGAAATACCGTCTTAGGGGCATTTATCGGATTTTTGCTCGGGTTTGCAGCAAATGGAGCATGTATACTGTTCTCTGTGCTGAAGGGCGATATAACGCTGTCATTCAGCAAGTTCGATCCGGGGCTGCTGATACTGTTCTTTATTGTGATCTTTATCCAATGCGGAGCAGAGGAAATAATAGACCGGCTATATTTGTATCAAAAGCTTCGCAGAAGGTATAGGCTTCCGGTAATAGCAATCCTTGGCAGCACGGTCGCCTTTGTATTGAACCATTTATTTGCTCCGGGGTTCTCTATTCTGCCTGCTGTTCTGATCGCACTGTACGGGATCATGCTGGCGTTATTTGTATATTATTATGACTGCCTTTGGGCTGCGATGATGTTTCATACTGCCTGGAATTTTTCCCAAAGCATTATCTTTGGTCTTCCTAACAGCGGGGAAGTATCGTACTATTCAGTATTTACAATGGATGTTGATACAGCCAGAAATGGGTTCTTTTACGATACAGCGTTTGGCATAGAGGGGAGTATTGGCGGGGTAATGATCTGTGCAGTGATAATTATAGTTATCATCTGCATCAATAGAGGAAAAGGAGAAAAGAACGATCTATGGGGATAGTTTTCCCGGACATTGCAGGAAAATATACCGTATAAAATGACAAAGCACAAAGAACAAAGTCCATAAAGCAGGGCGGAAATCAAAATGGAGGATAAGACAATGGCAGATAACAAGAATATGGAAATAAACGATGAGGAAATGCAGAATGCGACAGGCGGAGCAGCAGATGTGGATCCTTATGGATATCTTTGCGATGGAACTGTGGGAAACGGAACGGGACACGGAACAACGAATGGGGTTGAGACCACTGATTATTTAGTAGACGGAGATAACGGAAAAGGCTATTGGGCAGTATATCAAGGCGCCGGAGAATTGAAGCCCGGAACAAGAGTCAGGATCACACATGTGGAAAACGGATGGAATGCCGGCGGGTATGAGATAGAGGTCATAGGATAAAATAAGATTACAACATATAAACGAAGGGTAACACAAGGCGTGGCTTTGAATTAAAGATTCGGGGTCGCGTCTTTTCAATTGTGCCAAGATCAAAGCCGATGGACTCGTCTGAAATTGTCGTCAAGCTTTTTTTCAGCGGAAAAAGAGGATAAAATAGAAAACACTTGACTATATGGAGAAGGATATGTCAAGATATTAACCGATAAGGTTGACCTTGAAAACTGATTGAGACCGGCAACAGTTTTTTCCGGATATGATCAAATTCTGTATTGATATCCGGAAAAAAAGGTTTGCATTGATGAAGAAACAGTTGCCCGTTTATCGGAGAACTTATTCGATTGGGTGAAGTAGCTTTTTGAAAGACAGAGAAAGACAAAGGGACAGTTCCCTTGTCTTTTTGTTTAGGAGCCGATATGAATAAAGATACCTGGAACAGTCTCTCATTTTTTGACCAAAATAATATCCCAAATTTTAGTAACAGACATATTGCACTGTAGATGAAGCAACCGGAAACAAAAAGCAAATAAAGACAGTGAAGCAACAATAAAACCCACAGACAGGAGATAAGGATACTCATGGATAGTCTCGAAATGTTAAACGCACGCAAGGAACTTCAGCAGCAGCAGGAAATCCAGATTAATATGGAACCGCAGCAGGAGGAGATGGAAAAGCAATTCCTGTCGCCTGAAATGGCAGAGCAGCAGAAGCAGAAGGAAAGGGAGCAGATGAAAAAAGGCCGCGCCCTTGCAAACAAGATGAAGGAGAGCTATGTCATAAAAAAACGGGAATATGCAAAGCTCAGCGCGCCATTGAACTCAGAACTCCACAGCGAGTACAGTGGAGTTTTTAAGGACAAATCCATGATGAAGTCCCGGGAGTCAAAGATAAAGAATAAAAAATCCCGTCTTTACAAAAAGGATCAGGCAGCTAAACGCTTTAATGCAATGGATGCCGGAGAGTTTGAGATGAGGGACAAAAGAGCAAAGCTCCGCCGGAATATCCCGGAGGAGGAGCGCTTAAACCTTAATTGCTCCGAAACAAAGGATCTTTCCATGCTCGCATCCATGCTTACCACCGATGATAAGACGATGGAAAGCAAGTTCAGTGAGCTCGTCGGGAAGTATTCCGGCTTTAAGGAGATTAAGGGAGAGGACGGCGAAATAAAAAGGGAGGAGATGTCAAAGGAAGAAAAAGAATCAGCGAGATTTGACGTGATGGCAGAGGTGGCAAATGAGCTTCTTTCAAATAATATGCTGGATAAGGTCAATCTCTTTGATGACGAAAGCCTCTCCAAAAATGCGCCACAGCTTGAGCGCTTAACCTCTATGACTGCCATATTTAACCGGATGCTTGCAGCCAACCCCGGTTTTATGGAAGCGCTGAATCTACAGACCACCGCCCATAAGAGGATGATGGACGGAAAGGGCAATTTGATCAGGGAAGAAGAGGTGAAAGTAAAAGCCGGAGGGGTCACGGCAGATATGCTCACAAAGCAGCTGGAAAGACTGCAGGCTGTCAGCGATGTCTACCGCGTCCGCAAGCTTATCGTCACAAACCCCTATTACCGCACCCACTATAACGAAGAGCTCTCCATGAATGCTACCCTCAACTCTTCACCGGAGCAGAAGTATCTTGCAAAGCTCCTTCGCACCAGCTTTTATCTGGGAAAGAACCTGCAGAGGTACGGAACCAATGACAACGATATCAATGACGCATCGGCGCGTCTTAATGCCGAGGGAAAATTTGCCGAGAAACAGGAAAGCAGGATCTGCAAGATCTCGGCGGATCCGGAGGACTATATAAATTCGACGGAATACCAGAATGCTACGAAGTCTCTCCGCGGCAGGGCCTTTGATAAAAAGGATAAAGAGATCAAGGAACAGTTCAAAAAACAGCGCAGGGAGAATACGGAAGCCCTGCTGATAGAGCTGGAGCATGAGAAGTACACCATGCCTGAGGAGTCCATGAAATTTGACTTAAAGAACGTCAGCAAAAAGAAGTTTGACAAAAAGAACTTTGTGCTCAGTAATCCCACAACCACCTATGTATATTATACGGCTCACAGGGAAAAATCCCCCCGTGAGGATGAATCAAACGAGAACAGCCTGAAATCCAAGGTAAAAAAACTTCTGAACCAGCAGGGAGAAAAGGGGTCGCCTATCAGTTCGAATTCCATCGGGGTAAATTCCAAGCGTCTCGGGGATCATATGGGCGGTGATCAGCTGTCCCGTCAGGTAGATAATTTTACCGGGCAGTTTGTGGAAAATATGACTGATGAGGAGGTCCTGGAGATGATCGATGGTCTGACCTATTCCAAACGAAAGAAAGAAGAAAACAGGACACCTGCGCAGCAGAAGATGGCGGAGGACATGTATCTCTCCAACTATCTCATCTACACAAATACCGTACATCAGGCAATGAGAAAGATCATGAATACCCTGGGAGACAACATCACCACTCTGCACAGCGAGGACTGGGCGAGGCTCCAGTGCAACCCGCGTTTTGCAGTCCTTGTGGGAGTCATGAGTTCGATCTCCTCCAATATGGAAGTAAACCTGCCCTACGAATTCCTGAAAAAATACAGCGGACAGCCTGTGGAGCACCTGAAGGATTTTTATTTGCTTTCCCGGGCAGTGTCCGGGTGTACCTTCGTCGCTGACTCACTAAGGCAGAATGTTGCGGATAAGATGAAAAATCGTGAGGGGGATTGTATTGAAATAAAGGAAGAAGCCAAACGGAAATTAACCGAGGTTAAAAAAGAGATCAAGAAAAAGCTTGATGAGGGAACCCCTGAGACATCTCCGGAGATAAAAGAACTTAGAAAAAAGGAGGAACTTTACTCAAGCGAGGAGGGTCGTCCGGATCTTGTCCTTATGGATCGTGAGATAAAGAATGTGGAGGAATTCCGTAAAAAGAAGTTTCAAGATGAATTCGATGACGAAAAAGAGGATAATATATATTCGCTGAATAAGGAAAGCAACAGCGAGGCACTGGGTCTGCAGGCGCTTAGAGAACTGGAAATGCTTAAACACTCTGCATACTGGGAATATAATGAAACCAGCGAAAAGGAGAAGGATGACTATAAAAAGTCCTTAAAAAGCAGGGGTGTTCCCGAATGCTATGATATGGAGATCGCAAAAAAGGCCTGCCTGAACAAATTGGGGGATACCATTAAAGCAATAGCTAATCTGAAGATGAAATCAGAAAAGTACGATTTAAAGACAGATGCTGTAGAGGAGAATATGGATGCGCTTGTCAAGACCTTAAGGTCGTTTGGATATACAGATGATCAGCTTTCACGGTTCCTGGACGAAACATGGAAAAAAACAGCGGATTCGATGGTAAAAGATGAAGAAAGTATAGAATCGCTTAAGAAAGAAGGGAAGGAGCCGTCATCGGCCTTTACCGAAAACGTTAAGAGTGGTCAGAGAATACTGTCAGTACTTGATGACCTGGCTAACAGACTGGGATTAGAGGTTGGGTTTGAGTTCCCGTCTCTTTTCTAGTATAACAGTTTCAAATTAGCTATACTTTTCACAAAGTATAGTTAATTGGAAAATACTATACTGATGATATGTTGGAGCAATATAAGAGAGAAAGGAGCGACATAGATAATACATGAATATATTCCTGGTTTCAGATGAGGAGAGGCCTGCCGTTATGGATATGCTTCCCGAGGATGTTGCGGAGGAAGAACCGGTACTGCTTTGCGCAGCAGAGGAGGTCGAAGGGGAATTAAGAACCGTCGGGATCCTCTCTGCGACAATGGACGGTAATTCCTGGTACATTACCCATATCGCTGTGGAAAAGGACATGCGAAGGCAGGGTATCGGGCGCGCTCTTGTGTCAGGGCTTATTGATATGGCGAGAGGATCCCTTGCGGATGGGATCTGTCTCGAATACTGTCTGGATCCCAATGCGGATCCTGTGGCGGATGCATTTTTTGATGCGCTTAAGTTTACAGAGGTTCAAAGATCCAATATCTATTCCATCCCGGTTCTGTATATCGGTTCCAGACTTCAGAATCTGCTGGCAGATATTCCGGAAGGTAATTACACATGCTTAAAAGATATTCCGGGAAGGCTCTGGGCGCAGCTGCGGCAGGATCTGACTGCTCTCGGGGAAGACTATACCCCCTCTCCCAAGACACCGCTTAAAAAGCAGATGCTCTATATTGACCCGGGAGACAGGAGGCTCTATGACGGTGATATCAGCTCCGTGTTTCTTGCAAAAAACGGAAGAGTGGGCGGATGTATCCTGATGTCTGAGAGAAAGCAGGGTATCTCTGTAGACTATGTCTGTACACTGTTAGATGACACATTAGAATACTCAGGCGCTCTTACCGGTATCTTCTGGTTATCGTATCAACAAATACTTGAGAAATACGGAGATAACGTCAGACTGTTTGCAAACACCCAGAATGACATGTCAGAACGCCTGTTTCTGAAGTTTGCCGCCGGAAAAAAAGAGGTTTACGGGGTGTCGGTTGAGAGGGAAATGGCTCTGTGATTGTATGTTGGTATTCTCTATGACGGGCTCAATTAGAAATAGATTTTGTGGCAACATTAGGTAGTAAGAAATATTATATTCAGTCTGCATTCAGTTTGCCGGATGAGGAAAAGATCAAACAGAAAAAGCGTCGTTGATCAATGTGTATGATTTCCTGTTAAATGAAAACAGCTTGGACTTATAAGTCAAGAGAACCGTCCCAATGCCGTTAAGTTAAGCATTTTGTCATCCTGAGCGCCAGCGAAGGATCTTTTCTTCCGTAGAGGAAGATTCTTCGGGCTTCGCCCTCAGAATGACACTAACTTAACGCCATTGTAACCGTTCCCGGTGACTTACATGATCGGGGTCTTTGGCGTTACAACAGAATCCGATCTCTTAAGCGTGCCGGATTTCTTCCGGCTTGTAGTATTACTTACAGCCGCCTTCTTCTCTGTCTTCTTTTTAACTGAAGCAGAGTTCCGACTGTCTATCTTCTTTTGCTTTTCAATGAGTTTATCAATATCCGTGTGTCTGACATAAACTGTTTTCCGTCCCGGTTCCTTTCCGGCTTCGGGGACGGTAGGAGCAGCTGCTGTCACCCTTAGCCCGGACATTGCCACTCCCATTTCCCTGCGTCTCTTGCCCTGTGGCGTCCATGGATCCGGATGGGTCTTTACATAGTTTTCGCCGGCTATCCGGATCTGCCGGAACAGGGTTTCCAGCTTGACCGCATCCTTAGAAGGAATATCCACAGCTTTACTGCCGGGGTGCTGCTGCTTCAGACTTTCAAAATAGTTATTCAGCTGCCCTACGGACTTTTTCATCCATTCGTAATGTCCGGTATCTTTCCCGTACAGTTTGCCGCCCATATTGTCAAAAAGTCTTTTTGCCTCAGCAACACTTTTTGCTGTCTCCGAAAGATCAATACTGGTAACAACCTCTTCCTTCATAAAATTGAGCCTGCCTTTTTCAGCTCTGGCATTAATGTATTTTATGGCTTTTTCCGGCTTGTCGAATTTCCTGGATCCATAGCGTTGTCCAAGATTTTTTTTCAGTTCGATCATTCTTTCGAAATAATTCTTATTATTTTCATGAGCGGGATTTCTCTTTGCCAGCTTCTCGATACTGTATTTATCGAATTCACTGTCGGGAACCACGAGTATCCTTCCGGCTTTGAGCTTAGTGTCACCTTTGTCCCTTTTCCATTTGATGTCGGCTGTGAGCTGATCCTGAAGCTTTTTAAGCCTTGTTTTACAGGCGTTCATTTCTTCCCCTGTAAAATTCATATCCTTTAATATGAGATCCAGGGTTTCCGGCTTTGTTTCCAGTATCTTTCGGGCGGTGTTTTCCCTCATGATACGCATATTTTCCGGATCCACCAGTTTTTCAATCTCACTGTCATCGGCTTTTATTTTTTTGCCGAAGGACATATCATTATCTACACCGGTGATGCCGGTTATCGCTCCGCCTTCCGTCCTGTAGAGCATATTGCCGGAGTGCCGGTCCTTATTTCCGCAGATATAGTCAAGAACCTGAAGGTCTGAAAGCTGGCGCTTTAATTCTATGCTATCAACCCCTGAAAAATCCTTTCTCTTTCCGACAGACCACATCTCGTTTTTTTCTTCCAGGTGACTGATATCATTTCCCTTTGCCTTCTGCTGGAAGGTTCCCGTCTTTTCGACTCCGTTGATCTTCAGCTTGAAGCTTCTGGCACCGGCTATCATTCCGCCCATGTCGAAATAATGGGCTATCGAACTCATAGCCGTATTTCTCTTATCTATACGTTGCCCGACAGGTATCTCCGCCATCCTATGATTAAGATTGTAATGAGTGTATTTCTTAAATGCATCGTTAAGGATCTCATAATAGTGCCTTCTGAGTTCAATGTTTTCGGTTTTCATTAATTCCTCTTTCAGAGAGGGATCCAGTTTTTTAATTGCTTTACCTGTCGAGCTTACACTTCCGGGAAATTTGAAGAATTCAGCCGCCATCTCCTTATTTTCAAGAGTGTCTTTTACAGGGTTATATAAATCGTCATATAATTCAAACAGCTCTGCCTGCGGCAGACTGTATATAATTCGCGCGATCCGCTCTTCCGTTGAGTCCTTTTCGTATTTTTTCTCTGCTTCCTGCAGAGCTTTGGTCATCGTGGTCTCGTAATCATCTACTGTATAGCTCTCGGTGAAAAAACCCTCCTCCACGGTTCCGTCTTCCATGGTAAGCCTTACGGGTATACGGGAGCTCATGGCACCGCCCACAGTATTTATACTTTCACCTTCCATGACCTCTGCGCTTATGGAACGTCCTTCCTCTATCACCTTCTGCAGGGTGCGGCCCTTCTCATCGAGAGCGAGAGCTTCCTGCAGGGCACGTAGATCCTCGGATACGAGAGCGCGTATGGCTTTCACGCAGTGCAGTCTTCCCTGTCCGAATCCCGTGTCCGTATAGTTCTTTCCTTCTTTAATATAATCATCACAGGCATTCAGAAGATTCTCATATTCAAAAATGATATTCCCTATATCGTCATCCTTCAGATTTATATCATTTTCATAGTACCTGGCAGTACTGTTCCTGAGCCTTTCTATCGCTCTGTTGACACCTGAAAGGGTCTTTCTGTCATCTTCATTTTCCACATAGACCGCGTCAAGATCGGCTATCGCGTTTTCAAGTCTGTAATCCGGCATACTTTTTCTCCTTTTTTCGAAATGAACATAGGTTCATCAGGATAGGTCTTGTTATTATTATATACAGATGTACCGGGGAAATAAGCCTGCAAGGATTCGGCTGATTTTTCCGGGTCATCTGTATAATGTGTTAAATAATCATAAAGCACTGTAAATCACTGTAGCCTTTATCCTGACAGCAAAAATATAGCCTTTTGTAATATATCCAAGATAAAAAAACACCACCTACGGAGCATTCGCCCTTTCAGTGGTTCAATTAAATTATACCATTAATCTAGAGATATGCAACAAGTAATTGAGATTTGTAGGGATGATAGATGATAGAACGAATAGGTGATATTTGCACATTAAAAAGCGGAACGACGCTTAAAGAAGACATGCTGATTGAGGATGGACCAATTCCTTATGTGAAAGTATCTGATATGAATTTGGTTGGAAATGAGAAATACATTGTAACTGCAAATTCATACGTGGATAACAATATAAGTGAAAAGATGCTGTTTCCAAAAGGAACTATAATGCTCACTGCGTTTTCTCTACGTATCAGACTATGATGAACTGCATTGATTCTGTAAAGGTTGAGGATCAGAAACTGTTTACCAGTGGCCATTTTGACCTTGTAATATGTGACGAGGCGCACAGGTCTATCTATAACAAATACAGAGACATCTTTACATACTTTGATGCTCCACTGGTAGGTCTTACGGCTACGCCTAAGGATGATATCGATAAGAATACTTATGAAATATTCGAATTGGAGCCCGGAGTTCCTACATACGGATATGAGCTCGGTCAGGCCGTAACCGACGGATATCTTGTTGATTTCCTGTCTGTGGAAACTAAGCTTAAGTTTATAGAACAGGGAATCGTTTATGCGGACCTTTCAGATGAAGATAAAGAAATTTATGAGAGCACCTTTGAAATGGAAGACGGAGATGTGCCGGAGGCCATCAGTTCATCTGCGCTCAATTCATGGATATTCAATGAAGATACCATCCGTCAGGTACTGCATACTGTTATGACAGAAGGTATCAAGATAGATTATGGTCAGAAGCTTGGTAAGACGATCGTCTTTGCAAAGAACCATGACCATGCGGAGAAGATTCTTGAAATCTTCAATAAGGAATACCCGCATTTAAATGGATTTGCTCAGGTAATCGACAATAGGATCAACTATGCCCAGACTCTTATTGACGAGTTCTCTGAACCAAATAAGCTGCCTCAGATTGCTATATCTGTTGATATGATGGATACCGGTATCGACGTACCGGAAGTGCTGAACCTTGTGTTTTTCAAGAAGGTAATGAGCTACGCCAAGTTCTGGCAGATGATCGGACGTGGTACCAGACTTTGCCCGGGACTTATTGATGGAGAAGACAAAAGTAAGTTTTACATTTTTGATTTTTGCGGGAACTTTGAGTTCTTCCGCATGAGCAAAGGAAAACCTACTGCTAATATGATCGCACTTCAGGGAGCAATCTTTAATCTGCAGTTTGAGATCGCATATAAGCTGCAGGATATGGAATATCAGGTAGACAGGCTAATAGCGTATCGTAATGCGCTGGTAGAGATGATGACCGGTAAGGTGCAGGAGCTTCCGCGCGAAAATTTTGCGGTAAGGCAGCACCTGAAATATGTTGATTTGTATTCAAATGAGGCGAATTATCAGACTCTGACGTATGAAGATACATTGATAGTACGTGAAGAACTTGCGCCTCTGATTCTTCCGAACGATGACGAAGCAAGTGCGGTACGTTTCGATGCACTTATGTATGGAATAGAGCTTGCATACCTTGTGGGCAAGAAATACGGAAAAGCCCGCAGTGATTTGTTTAAGCGTGTCAGGGGTATCGCCAGCGTTGCAAACATACCGGAAATAAAGGTACAGGCAGAACTTATCGATAAGATACTTCATACGGATTACATCGATAACTGCGGCATTAATGAGTTTGAGGAAATCAGAGAAAAACTTCGTAATCTTATGAAGTATATTCCTCATACCAAACTTCGTTATGATACAAACTTTGAGGATGATATTCTTGATGTCACATGGAACGAGTCGGAGCTTGAAAATGATGATCTGAAGAATTACAAGGCAAAAGCGGAATACTATATCCGTGAGCATCAGGATAATGAGGCAATCAAGAAACTTAAGTCCAACATACCGTTATCCCACGATGATATTGAAGCATTGGAAAAAGTTCTCTGGTCTGAGCTTGGCACAAAGGAAGAATATGAGCAGGAGTACGGTTCTAAGCCGTTGGGTGAGCTCGTGCGTGAGATCGTTGGCCTTGATATGAATGCAGCCAAAGCGGCGTTTTCAGAGTACTTGGAAGGCGCTAATCTTGACAGCCGGCAGATATACTTTGTGAACCAGATTGTGGAGTATATTGTTCACAACGGCATGATGAAGGATCTGTCCGTGCTTCAGGAATCTCCGTTCACGGATCAGGGAAGCGTAGTTGAGATATTTACAGATCTGAATGTCTGGATGGGAATCCGGAAGGTTATAGAAAGCATAAATGATAACGCGATAGCGGCATAGGAGTGTGAACTACAGATCCTGAGAAACTTAAAATAAAATGGACAGCGGATCGTATCACTTCCTCATTTTTTCAATCCTGCATTTGTGGGATTTGGTTTTTTTATCGTAATTCACGCCGACAAGTACAATATCTCCGCCATAGTTTTCCAATAATTTTGGATAGTTTCTTTCTTTGATCTGAGAAATCGCACCTTCTGCTGAAGCATTCCATTTAAGTTCTACGATCATAGCCGGAAGAATTGATCTTCGCTTTGGAAGGAACACCACATCTGCAAGTCCGTGACCACTCGGCAGCTCTTCCACCTTCGCATATTGATCAACACAGGATATATATGCCATTTTCACCACGTATCTGAGACTCTGTTCATTGCTGTAATAGGTTGGTGCATGACGAGTTCTATCAGCTCCCGGTGTTTTGCCTTTCGAAGTATCTTCTCAAACTCTGTTCTGACTTCTTCGTTTGGAATCCTTACGAGCCCTGCAATATCATCACCACCATCATATGAATCGGATACCTCCTCATATGTCAGATATCCCAGATGTACCAACAGAGTAAGGACATCGTCCTTACAGGTAAAAGTCTTCACATCATTCTGAAAAGAATCTATGTCTATATCGATCGACTCCCCGGCGATCAGCCTTGCAATCTCATCCTGAAGCCCGTCCTGATCCATATCTATGTATGTCATCAGGATTTCCGCGGCGGATGTTTTTTTCCAATATGATCTGTATCTGCCTGTGTCAACCGCCTGCATGACAGAGTACGGATTATAGATGGAACGTATCTCTCCAAACGTATATCCGTCATACCATTTCTTCATATTGTCAAAATTTCTGCCCTTTTCTTCGCAGATACGGCGGACTTCCTCTTCCGTAAATCCTACATAACCTGCATACCCACCCGGATCAAGCACTGAATATTCCTGAAAATCCGAGATTGCTGACTGGGATCCATCTTTCTTGATCGGAAGGATTCCCGTCATATATACCGCCGCAAATATCCTGGAGGTCGTACTGCTGCTCTTAAAGAGCATTCTTAAAAACTTCAGGTATTCCTCTTCTATTTCCGGAGCCTCTCTGATAGGTGCATCCCACTCATCTATGATCATAATGAACTTATTCTTTACAAGTCCAGTTGCTGCAATCAACACCTCATCCAACGAGCCTTCAACATCCAATGTAAAATATGCTTTATTGATCTCTTCTTTGATTTTTATTTCTATATAGGGAACAAGTTCTTTTGATGATACCTTTCCCAGTAGATTCGTCATATCCAGATATATAACATCATACTTATTCAGATGCTTCGAATATGACGGATCATCCGCAATATCATACTTACTGAACAGGTCATGTGAATCACAGGTTTTATCATAATAAGCACAAAGCATCTGAGCGGCATATGACTTTCCAAATCTGCGAGGTCTGCTGACGCAGGTCAGATTTTTTGTGGTTCCGATCGTAACATTGAGAATACTGATCAATCCTGTTTTATCGACATAGTCACTTCCGATAATTCTCTTAAACCCGGAATTTCCCGGGTTTAGATATGTTCCCATTCTTCAGACCTCCTCCTAATATAAAAGTGTAGTGGTTATACACCCCAGCAACCAGTTGGGGGTATAGTCCTCTCGTTGCTTAAGCTGTTAGAATGTAGTGGCATTGGTTTGGACGGGCACCTCCTTGGACCTTG
>Ga0310695_10004968_pt1 | contig 23769 bp, 25 predicted proteins | sample RumenRJG_04DNA_FD_203882 | JGI IMG/M metagenome (GOLD analysis project Ga0310695, IMG submission 203882) | Bovine rumen microbial communities from Lethbridge, Alberta, Canada - RJG_04 (v2) (version 2) | ecosystem: Host-associated > Mammals > Digestive system > Stomach > Rumen | place: Canada...
CCAACGGAGAAGCCAAAATGGGATTCGCCGCCCGTATCCTGTCAAGCCATCCGGGCACAGCCCAGCGGCTGGAACGGATCTGGAATTACGTTAACACCCATAATATGATTGCCTGAAGGCAAGCGATTAAGTAACAAATATCGCTGTATAGAAATTAAAAAGCTGACGGTTAAAAGTGCAATACACTGATAGCCGCCAGCTTTTTTTAACTTTCATTCTTTAAGGGGTTTTCTAAAAATGGTTCTAAAAATACCCAAACCGTTTGCACAATGCCCTACGATTTCGAAAAAGACAGACCCATCATTACTGTTTCCTTACGTATTTTGCCGCTGCCAATCCCGCAACCGCTCCTTCGTAAGCAGCCTTCACCACCTGCAGCAGGCCTCCGGTGCAGTCACCGGCCGCGTACAGGCCGGGAACATTCGTGGTCATATCCGCATCTACCACGATGCGATTATTTTCTACCGCAGCCCCGATCTTTCGTGCCAGATCCACGCTGCCTGCCGTTCCCAAAGCTACAAACAGACCTTCTGCCTGAATGGAAACGCCGTCTTCTGTCCGCAGCCCGCTGACCCGTTCCATGCCGTTCACAGCTTCAGACTCTACCGCATCCACTTTTTCTTTATGGACTTCAATGTCTGCCGGCACCTCCACCGCAGGTTCTTTCCCATTGGTGAACAGCATCACCTTACTAGCATGGGGCTGTAAAATCTCCGCTTCATGCAATGCGTATTCCCCTTCACCCAGGACCGCTACGGTTTTGCCACGATAGAAAAAGGCATCGCAGATGGCGCAATAGCTGACGCCTTTTCCTTCCAGCTCTTTCAGCCCCGGGATCTTCGGTGCCAGACGGGTGCTGCCGGCTGCAAGAATGATTGCTTTTCCTTCAAAACTTTTTTCAGGTGTCTGCACTACAAGGCCGGTAAAATCATCATTCATGGAAATTCCCACGACTTCCCCCTGAACAAATTCCACGCCCAGACGTTTCGCTCCTACAATGCCGTTGGCTTCCAGTTCGGCGCCTGTCACCGGCTCTGCCAGCCCGTAGTAGTTTTCAATTTTTTCCGCTTTCGCCAAAGCCCCGCTGCCACGGGTGATCAACGTAACATCAGCCCCGGCGCGCTTAGCGTACAGCGCGGCGGAAATGCCGGCAGGACCGCTGCCGATAATGATAATATCCATACTATATATCTCCCGGCTGCACGGTCAGAACATTTCCCGCGCAGCGCACACTTTACCCGGAAATACTTCTGCCGTTCTCAATGCAAAATGATATTTCCGAACCTCTTCTTTTAAAAAATTATTACGGAACGCGATTGCAATTACGCAAACAGCTTCAGCACATTCTCTTTCGACTGATAACCTACCGCCGTACCGCTCAGCTGCCCGTCCTTAAAAGCCGCCAGGGTCGGGATGCTCATCACATTGAACAGCTGGGCCAGTTCCGGATTCTCATCCACATCTACCTTGCATACTTTTAATTCCGGATGTTCTTCCGCAATGTTTTCCACTACCGGTGCCATCATACGGCAGGGGCCGCACCAGGTAGCCCAGAAATCCACCAGTACCGGCTTGTCAGACTGTAACACTTCCGCTTTGAAATTGTCTTTGTTTAATGCAATTACTGCCATTTTCATTACCTCTTTTCTCTAGATTAATATATTCCTTTTAATTCACCATATTCAACAATACGTTTTCCAGCCGCAGCCCCGTAGCCCGCTTCACCTTTTTCCCCTCTTTGAAAGCAATGGTGGTGGGGATCATCATGATCCCGAACTGCTGGGCAAAAGCTGTATATTCTTCTACGTCCAGTTTGCACACCTTGATTTCCGGATGTTTGTCCGCAATGGAATCCAGGGCCGGCTGCTGCATGCGGCAGGGCTGGTCCCAGGCTGCGTAAAAGGTAACCAAAACAGGCCTGTCGCTTTCTAATACTTCCGTTTTAAAATTATCCGGCGTTACCGAAATTATATTTTCCTTTACGATTTCCATAACATTTATCTCCCTGTCGGCCCGGAAAATTTCCAGACCGAATACATATTTGAAGCCTTCATTTCGTTTCCGGTTCCGGGAGCAGCATTGCAGCAATCAATCCCGCAATCCCCATGATCCAGAAAATCTGCAACGCGTTCACCAGTCCCCAGTTATCGGCGGCCCATCCTACAATCGGGGCAAAAATCCCACCCAGGGTCGTGGAAAGTCCTAACGTTACTCCTGAAGCAAACCCGGCGTTCTTTGCCAGATAGGACTGTCCCAGCACTACCATGGGACTGTAGGGCATAAATACAGAAACCGCCGCCGGAACCAGCAGCGCCGTAGCCAGCCACAAATTGGTCGTGTGGGTAAGAAGCAGATATGTGGGAATCATGCAAAGGAAGGCAAGGCGGATAATCTTCAGGTAGCCAAATCTGTCAGAAATCAATCCGCCTGCGTACGTAATACAGGCACCCAGAGTAAACATAATGGATAATGCCGTCGTACCCTGGGTTGCCGTTGCATGCAGCACAGTCATCCAATAAATTGGAATGAATGTATTACTGATCGTAAAACCGATAGAACGGGCCAGGATCACTATGGACAGCTTCCCGAAAGCCGGCCAGTTATTTTCTTTGGGATGCAGTGCCTGCTGTTTCTTTTCTTCTTCTTTGCCTAAAGAAATACGGCGCAGCACAGAAGGCATAGTAAACTGGATCGCCGCGGCTATAAGTACGTTTACAATGAGAAAAATCACAAGAGAGTGGATACCGGCTTTATATGCGCAGAACCCGGCTGCAACAGGTCCAACGGCAAAACCTACATTGCCTCCTACCGCAAACGTTCCCAGGGCCTGCCCTTTCGCATCCGATGCGATACGGTTCACCATCAGCGCCCCTTCCGGATGAAAGAGAGCGCTGCCCACGCCGCAAAGCATGGCTGAAGCAAACAGGGCTTCATACGTTGTACAGAACCCCATAAGAGCTACGGAGATACCGCAGAACAAAGGCCCCAGCGCCACAAACCAGGGACGGGAAATACGATCGGAATAATAGCCGAACAAAGGTTGCAGGATAGACGCCACCAGCACATTTGCAAATACCAGCGCTCCAGCTGCCTGATAGGACAAATTGTAATTATGGATAAAATAAGGGAGCAGGGCTGGAATCGCGCCCTGGCTCCAGTCTGTTGCAAAATGCCCAAGTGAAAACAAATAAACAGAAGGATTGATTTTTTTCAAAATCCGTCAGGCCCCTCATACTACAACAAAATATAAATTCTGCATTCCTGCCGGGCGGAAATCATTATTTCCGGACCGGTATTATTCCTCAATCGTAACCTTCGTACCTACGCGCACATACTGTTTCAGTTCTTCTACGTTCTGGTTCTGCAGGCGGATGCAGCCTTCCGAATCCATGGCCCGCATTACATTGGGCTTATGGGTTCCGTGAATACCGATACCGCCCCAGGCCCCTTTGCTCATTTCATCGGTGTTGATGCTGATAAACCAGGGACCGTAAGCGCCTTTGATCTCGCCTTTACCATCGCCGAAATCGTGGGTCCAACCGGATGCGTCGTCAATTTCATCCACATAGAATGTACCCGTAGGGGTTTTCATGTCGCCCCGTTTCTGTTTCTGCCCGGGGTTTTTACCGATAGTGCAGTCATAGGATTTGATCACGGTATTTTTATTGTCCAGCAGATACAGGGTATACGCGCTCTTTTTAATAAAAATACTGTATTTTTTCTGATCAGCATTCTGTTTGATCAGGGCCTTTTCCTGCTTTGTTTTTTCAGCCGCTTCCAGCTTTTTCTTTTCCGCGTCTTCTTTTGCTTTTTTCTCCGCTGCTTCTTTCGCTTTCTTTTCTGCCGCCAATTCCTCCTGGGTCTTTTGCGGCTTCTGCGTCTCCGTCACATTTGCTTTAGCTTTTTCTTTGGATTTTTCTTCCGCGCAGCCTGCTGCCGTCATTACAGAAGCCAGCATCAGTATCGCCATGAATATCGTAATAATTTTTGAAAGCATTCCTTTGTTCTTCATTATTTTTCTCACTTTCTTCTTTATTTCGCGGTAAAAAGAAAGAGTTATTCCGCAAGCGCTTCTTGGGGGAATAACTCTTTTATCCGCTGATTACTCTTTAATCGTTACAACCGTACCGACTTTTACAAACTTTTTAATTTCTTCGATATCGCTGTTACGCACCCGGATGCTGCCTGCCGAAGAAGCTCTTCCCAGGCCTTCCGGCTTGTTGGTTCCGGAAATACCGATTCCGTTCCATTCGCCCTTGCTCAGTTCCCGGGTATCCAGCGTGATGAACCAGGGTCCGTAAGCGCCCTTTCCGTCTTCATCAGAAACCCAGTCCGATGACGGATTGATGGATTCAACTTTGAAGGTGCCAACCGGGGTCCTTGCATCCCCTGTTTTTGTCTTTTGCCCGGGGTTACGCCCTACCGCACAGTTATATTCTTTAATGGGATTTCCGTTGTCCAGCAGGGAAATCCGGTACGCGCTCTTGGTTACTACCAGGCTGTAAGTATGGCTTTGTACCGGCTGTGCCGCAACTTTGGCTTCTTCAACCTTTTGCTTCTGCACTTCTGCTTTTTTGGCGATTTCCGCCTGCCCTTTCTGTTCCGCTTTTTCCGTTTCTGTCAGCTTTGGCTGGGCCTTATCCGCGAAGAAAGGCGCCGCGCTCAGCTGGTTGTAGGTACCGCTTACCAGCAAAATCAAAAGACCTGCCGTCACCACTTTGCCAACGGTACTTCTGCGCATCCAGCGCAGGGCAATGGCAAGATAAGCCAGCATATATACAAAAACGCTCGGTTTTGATTTCTTCATCAAATCACACCTTTACTGTCAAATATAATGTAGTCCGGTAAAATTCTTCGTATGGCTTTCTAACGATCTGCAGATTAAAATACGCACAGTGACGTAAACTATATTGAAAAGAAATCAGTGGAATAAATCCTATATATTCCTACTGTAACTTTATTATAGCACAAATTATAGTGATATTGGTAGTAAATTTACTTGTTTAACAAAAAACACACAATTAGCGCCCGCAGCTGTTACCAGCCAAAGAAAGCTATGATCGCCAGCAGGACAATTACAAAAGCAAGGAGTTTCATATTATCTTCTTTTGTGCAGGAAATAAAAGTTTTAAACTTTTCACCCATAGCAGCTCGTCCTTTCCGTTTTTGCCAAATCAAATCTTTTCGCTATTTCCGGGAAATTTTATTACACTACGTTATAAACCAGAAATTCTAAGATAATTTTATTATTTAAATTATAGTAAATTTCAGTATGAAAGTCAATTTGGCGGGGAGGCTATGAAATACATTTCAAATTTATTTAACAATTTAAGAAACAAACAGCAGATTGCTGCCCACGGGCAAATTGATTTTTACCGCGAGCATATTATATAATAGCAATAGCGTTATATGATCCTTTTATCGGACAAGAATTTTGAAAAACTTCAATATTTACTGTAGAAACAGGAAAACAAAAATGAGAAAACATCTCACGCTAACTGGCGTATTACTTCTCCTCGTATTCCTTATTTTCGGCTGCAGTGCTGCGGAAAATAAATCTTCAGAAAAAGGCGCCCCGCAGCCGCCTGTGGAGAACTGGTCAGACGAAACCGGAATCAAAAAACTTACGGATACGCTGATTGCCGGAATGACCCTGGAAGAAAAAATAGGCCAGATGATGTTCGTGGGCATTCATGGAACTGCGCTTACGGAAAATACAAAGGCCGATTTATCAACCATCCATGCCGGAGGCGTCATTTTATTCGACCGGAACATGGAAAACAGGGAGCAGGTCAAAGCATTAAATCACTCCATGCAGAGCTTTGCTTCATCTACCTGCAAGGTGCCCCTGTTTCTTTCTGTGGACCAGGAAGGGGGGCTGGTCACCCGGATGAAAAATGCTGCTTATCATGCTCCTTCCGCCACAGATATTTCTGCCACAGGAAAACCGGAAAATGCATACCTACACGCCAATAAAACCGGACAGGATATTAAAGAACTTGGCTTTAATCTTGATTTTGCTCCGGTATTGGATATCGGCAATCGTATGAGCGGCAGAACATACGGCACATCCCCTCAGCAGGTCGCGGCATTCGGGGAACAGGCCTGCCGGGGCTTACGGGACAGCGGCATCCTGTTTACCATTAAACATTTCCCCGGCATGGGCCGGAGCGAGACTGATCCTCATACGGACAAGTCGATTGTGAATGTACCGAAGGAAACCATTTTGCAGGAAGACCTTCTGCCGTTCCGCCAGATCATAGACCAGTATCCGTCCCATCAGTTCATGGTCATGGCAGGGCATATACGGTACCCGGCATTTGATACCAAGCCGGCCAGCCTTTCGCCGGTCATTTTAAAAGAGTTGTTGCGCAATCAGCTTGGCTATCGCGGAATCGTCATAACCGATGATCTGAATATGGGTGCGGTAGCCGAAGGATATACGCCGGAAGAAATCGGTATTGTCGCCATCCAGGCCGGAACCGATATTCTCCTGAGCTGCCACGATCCGGAAATACAGAAACGGATCTTCCGGAGCGTTGTAAAAACAGTCCGGGACGGTCAAATTTCCCAGGCAGAGATTGATGCCTCCGTCCGTCGTATTTTATATTGCAAAATAAAAAACCTGATAAATGCAGATCAGCGAAAAGTTCTTTTTGAACAGGTAACTGCTAAAAAATGAAGGGATAACATGTAAAAAACAATATTGCTTATATAATAAATTCCTGCAAGCCCGGGCCTGCAGGAATTTATTTTTATGTATTATGTTTATTTACTTATGCATATTTTTTCCAAACTGTTTCATGTACACATGCTCTGCCGCAATTTCCTGCAGCAGGTGCCGTCCGCTCCAATACTGGTTTGTCGGTGTCAGCGCCGCCTTCAGTTCGATGCTTTTCAGCCTGCTTCGCTTAACCGCTGTCAGGAACTGGTTCAGCAAGTGCATGTCAAAACCGCATAACAATACCAGCTCTTTTTGAGAGGCCTGCATCAGCAACTGCAAAGCATCTTTTTTTACTGTTTCCGGATCCTCCCCGGCTTTTTTCGCTGCTTCTTCCAAGGTTTCCATCAGTTGGGATTCCTGATCGTCCGGCGGGTTGACTGCAGTACGGGGACAATCTTTTACCCCTGCCAGAAAACCTGCCGCATCATCAATCTGCTCCGGCGCCACCGCCTTGCAGTTTACTTTCATGATCATGCAGACCTGCCGAAGCTGCTGCAGCCGTTCCATGTTAAAGTTATAGGCTAATACGATTTTGTTCATACCCAGTCACCATTTACATAAATGTTCATTAAATTTACAGTTGCTATTTAAAAAAGCCCCGAAAACATTATCGGGGCTTTTCTTCAAAATATCTTACAGAATTTCTTTCAACACGATAGTCTGTTCCCGGTTTGGCCCCACGGACACAATGCCCAATTCAACACCGGCTACTTCCGACAGACGGCGCAGATATTTCTTTGCCCCTTCCGGCAGGTCTTCGTATTTCCGGCATTTGGTGGTATCGCACATCCAGCCGTTAAATTCTTCGTAAACCGGTTCCACTTTGGCCAGAGTCTTCAGGCTCGCGGGAATCTGTTTGATTTCCACTCCGTCAATTTTGTAACCCACGCACATCTTGATCTTTTTCATCTGATCCAGTACATCCAGCCGGGTCACCGCAATGGAATCCAAACTGTTCAGGCGGACGGAGTAACGCAACATAAAGGCGTCCAGCCAGCCGCAACGGCGGGGACGTCCCGTTACCGTTCCATACTCATGGCCTGTTTCCCGGATCTGGTTCCCCGGACCGTCTGTATCTAACAGCTCCGTTACGAAAGGACCGGCGCCTACACGGGTAGTATAAGCTTTTACCACCCCTACCACATGGTCGATAAAGCGGGGCCCGATACCGCTGCCTACACAGGCGTTACCCGCAGTGGGGTTGGAACTGGTCACATAGGGATAGGTTCCATGATCAATATCCAGGAAGGTTGCCTGGGCACCTTCAAACAAAACCTTTTTCCCTTTTTCAAAAAGTTCATCCAGGATCACACCGGTATCCGTCACATAGGGACGCAGTTCATCGGCATAAGCCAAATATTCCTTTAACATCGTGTCGTAATCAAAAGGTTCTGCACCGTAAATTTTTGTCAGAATCTCATTTTTTGCAGCCAGATTTGTTTTCAGTTTCGCAGCAAACACTTCCGGATCCATCAGATCGCAGACCCGAATACCCACCCGGGCTACTTTATCCATATAACAGGGACCGATGCCGCCCTTTGTGGTGCCGATCTTCGCCGCCCCCAAAGCTTCTTCCTGCAGTACGTCCAATTTCTGATGGTAAGGCAGCACCACATGAGCCCTGTCGCTGATGGCAATACGGCTGATATCTACACCCTTATCGTGCATCTCTTTAATTTCCTGCAGCACTACACCGGGATTGATGACCACGCCGTTGCCCAATACGCAGATCTTCCCATGGTACAAAATCCCGGAAGGCAGCAGCCGCAACTTGTAGGGGATATCGTCCACTACAACGGTATGCCCAGCATTGGAACCACCGCTGTAACGCACGACCGCATCCGCCTTCTGGGCCAGATAGTCTACAATTTTTCCTTTTCCCTCATCGCCCCACTGGGCGCCGATTACCACAACTGACGACATAATATTTCCATCTCCCTCATCTGCTAAAGCAAAATTTATTTTCTCTGTTATAACCCAAACCGTGCAAAAATTTTATCTACATGGACCAGCATAGGTTTGTAATCAAAGCAGGCTTTGATTTCTTCCGGCGTCAGGTACTTGCGGACATCTTCGTCCTTGCAAAGGTTCTCATAGAAATCTTCGCCCTGAAGCCAGCGCTTCATAGCATTACGCTGTACCCAGCGATAGGCCGTATCCCGGAACGCGCCCTTGGAAACCAGGGCCAGCAGCACCCGGGGGCTGTAAATCAGGCCGCCGGTCATATTCAGGTCTTCCAGCATCTTTTCCGGATATACCAGCAGCCGGTCAATGAGGTTTATGGTCTCATTCAGAATATAATCCAGGGCTGTAGTAGCGTCCGGTAACATTACCCGTTCTACGGACGAGTGCGAGATGTCCCGCTCATGCCACAGGGGGATATTTTCAAAGGCCGGCAGCACATAGCCCTGTACCAGGCGGGCCATGCCGCAGATACGCTCGCTGCGCACCGGGTTCCTCTTATGGGGCATAGCGGAAGAGCCTTTCTGTTTCGGGCTGAAATATTCTTCTGCCTCCCGCACTTCCGTACGTTGCAGATGACGTACCTCCAGGGCCATCTGGGACAGTGTTCCCGCAATGACGCCCAGGGTTGCGATGTATTCCGCATGATGGTCACGCTGCACCACCTGGGTAGCAACGCTCTCAACTTTCAGCCCTAATTTTTTGCAGACATATTCTTCTACATAGGGATCGATATCCGCATAAGTACCTACGGCGCCTGACAGTTTGCCTACGCACATGTTTTCCGCAGCACGTTTCATACGTTCAATATTACGCAGGGTCTCACTGTACCACAGCAGCAGTTTCAGGCCGAAAGTGGTAGGCTCCGCATGAACCCCGTGGGTGCGGCCAATGGTAGGTACATATTTGAATTCCACAGCCCGGCGTTTCAGCACTTCCGCCAGTTTTTCCAAATCTTTCAGAATTACATCCGAAGCCTGTTTTACCTGTACATTCAGGCCTGTGTCCTTCACGTCGGTGGATGTCAGACCCATATGGATATACTTTGCGTCATCACCAACATATTCCGCAACAGCGGATAAAAACGCAATAATATCGTGGTTGATTTCCCTGTCGATCTCATGGATGCGGTCTACATCAAAATTGGCTTTCGCCTTAATGACCTCAACAGCCTCTTTGGGAATCCGGCCCAGCTCCGCATTGGCTTCGCAGGCAGCGATTTCCACATCCAGCATGGTCTGCCATTCGTTCCGTTCGTTCCAAATTTTCTCCATTTCCGGGCGTGTGTACCTTGGAATCATCTCTTTGTCCCCCTTCTGCTTTCGCAGCCGAATAATAATATATGATTAAAATATAACAGCTTTCTACTTTCCGCCGTCCTCTGGCCGGCGGGCCAGGCTGATAAACTTCGTACATTCATTTTTAAAGAACAGGTTGACCCGTCCTACGGGACCGTTACGATGCTTGGCAATAATCAGTTCTGTAATATGGTCCGGCGCTTCATCGGCCCCTTTATAATAATCGCCCCGGTACAGGAACATAACGATATCTGCGTCCTGCTCCAGTGAACCAGATTCACGAAGGTCAGACAGCATAGGCTTTTTCACCTGTCGCGCCTCAACGCTGCGGCTTAACTGGGATAGGGCCAGTACCGGCACGTTCAGCTCCCGGGCCAGAGCTTTCAATCCGCGGGAAATTTCCGAAACTTCCTGCTGACGGTTGTCGGAATTGCTCCGCCCAACAGTGCCCTGCATCAACTGCAGGTAATCGATGACGATCAGGTCAAGGCCGCCTTCTGACTGGAGCCTGCGAGCCTTGGACCGCATTTCCATGATGGAAAGCCCCGGCGTGTCATCAATAAACATCTGGGATTCCCCCAGCCGGTCTGCCGCGATCCAGAGGTTTTCCCAGAAATCAGATCCCAGCTTATCCCTGTCGGTCCCTCCGGCACGCAGCATCTGAGCGTCCACATCCGCCTCGGAACAGAGCATGCGCTGCACCAGCTGTTCCCGGCTCATTTCCAGACTGAAAAAAGCCACCCGTTTTTTAGGTTCTCCCGTTCTGGCGCCTCGAATGGCAACGTTTTGGGCAATATTCAGAGCCAGGGCCGTCTTTCCCATGGAAGGACGGGCCGCCAAAATGATGAAATCCGACGGGTGCAGCCCGGCAGTCAGACGGTCTAAATCAGAAAATCCTGTGGCTACCCCGGTAATGGGGTCCTTGCTTTCCAACACTTTAGCAATATGATCCACTGTATCCGATACAACGTCAGCTATGGGCACAAAATCCGTTCCGCCCTTCCGGTTGGAAATACGCAGGATCGTCTTTTCCGCCTGGTCCATAATATCCCGCACATCTTCCGAGCCGTCGTATCCCATGGAAGCAATGGCTGTTCCGCCTTCCACCAACTGTCTCAGAAGGGATTTTTCTTCCACTATTTTGGCATGATACTTAGCATTGGCAGCCGTAGGTACTATATTAGCCAGCAGCGTAATATAGGAGATACCGCCTACGTCTTCCAGTTTATTCTGTTTTTTCAGTTCATTGACCACCGTGACCATGTCAACGGGCTCGTTTTTGGAATGCAACGTCAGCATGGCACTGAAAATCACACGGTGGGCCTGCCGGTAAAAATCTTCCGGCATCAGTTTTTCAGTGACCAAAGCCACTGCGTTCTTATCGATCAGCATGGCGCCGATCACGGATTGTTCCGCTTCTATATTTTGCGGAGGCACTCTGTCCTGCATGGCAACCTCTTGCTTTTCTTTGGAACCGTTCATCTATAAATTGAATAGTTCGCTTGTCTAAAATTTCCTGATCAATCTTCGTCAGCTTCTACAATAACATTAAATTTTGCGGAAATTTCCGGGTGCAGTTTTGCCACCGCCGTATACGAACCCGGCAATTTTACAGTCTGGCTCAGTTCGATCTTGCGGCGGTCTACTTCCAGCCCTGTCTGTTTGATCAGGGCTTCCGCCACGTCCTTGGAAGTTACGGCGCCGAACAGTTTACCATTGGCGCCAATTTTCAATTTCAGTTTCACAGTTACCTTTTCGACCTGAGAAGCCAGCATGACGGCTTCATCTTTACGCTGGGCTGCCCGATGCGCCGCTACTTTTTTATCCTGGATGGCCTGGTTCATGTTGACTGCGGTAGCTTCCTTGGCCAGCTTCCGGGGAATCAGGTAGTTGCGGCCGTAACCTTCCGCAGTTTCCACAATGTCGCCTTTTTTTCCTAAATTTTTAACATCACTCAGTAAGATTACTTTCATTTTTTTCTTTCTCCTCTGCTTCGTCAAATTGTTTCTTCGTTAATTCGATAATCTGCCGTTTTACTTCATCCGCATCTGCATTCTGCAGCTGCACGCCGGCCACTGTCTGGTGACCGCCTCCCCCCAGCCCTTCCATGATGATCTGCACGTTGATGCTGCCGTCGCTGCGGGCGCTTACGTTTACGCAGCCATCGGTACAGGCGGAGATCACCACGCCTACGGAAATTTCCGTAACATTGATCAGGGCATCTGCAGCCTGAGCTGCCAGTATGGAAACCTCGCTGGTATTTTCTACATTGCGGTTAACCGCAATCGCCAGATGGGGCAACGGTGTTTCCGCATCTGCAATAAGACGGTAGCGTTCCCGGAAGGATTCCAGGTCATCCTTGAACAGCTGACGCACCAGGACGGGATCAGCGCCGGAAGTTCTGAGCAGGGCCGCCGCTTCAAAAGTACGGGCCCCAGTCTGTACGTTGAAGTTTTTGGTATCGACTACCAGACCGCTGTACAACGCAGTAGCTTCCCCTTTGGTGAATTCCAGCTTATCATTAAAGTACCCTGTCAGCTCCGTCACCAGTTCGCTGGTAGACGAAGACGACGGTTCCATATATTTCAGTATGGTATTCTTTATTATATCTTCAGCCCTGCGGTGATGGTCGATGATGATCCGTTTCTGGGGAATGGCCTCCAGCACTTTCTGGCTGGCGCTTAAAACAGCCCTGTGATGATCCACCAAAAACAGCAGGCTTTTGGGGGTAATTTCTTTTAACGCGTCTTCCTCATGTACGAAGATTCCTTCATACTGTTTGTCTTCTTCGGCAATGTTCAGCTCACTGTTAAATACAAATTTCTTCAGTTTCTGCAGGGAAGTACTTCGCTCACTGACCACAATAAACGTAGGTTTGTTCATGGACAGGGCCAGCTTGGCAACACCGACCGCACCGCCGATGGCATCATAGTCCTCATTGGCGTGTCCCATGACAAAGACCTTATCCGCATCGTCCATCTGCTCCCGAATGGTATGGGCCACAATACGGGCCCGGACACGGGTGCTCTTGGCGCTGACTGCGCTGGTGCCGCCAAAATACTGCATCTGCTTGTCACACTCCACCACCACCTGGTCGCCGCCCCGGCCCAAGGCCAGGTCCAGGGCCTTGGAAGCATGCATGCTGATTTCTTCCAAAGTGTCCCCATCCTTGGAAATACCGATGCTGAGTGTAGGCGCCAGTTTATTTTCCATCCGGACTTCGCGTACCTTATCCAGAACAGAAAACTTTTCATTGATGGCTTTCTGCAGGTTTTTGTAATTAAACCCCACCACCATATTTTCTTTGTTTGCCCTTACGATGAACCCCTGTAAAGACTCCACCCATTTATTTACGATTTCGCCAATTTCACCGTTCAGGTTGGAGCGGGCGCTTTCCGTCATACCTTTCATTACATCTTCATAGTTGTCGAACCGGACATAGGCCAAACACATCCGTTCTTCCGCAAAGCGCTGCTTCAGCATCTCCCAGTCTGTCACATCGGTCAGATATAGCATCAGGCTGCTGGAGGTTCCGACCGGTTCTCTTTTTCCGTTATTTTTATTCTGGTTCTGTACGCTGAAATACCGCATCCGGTAATAGCGGCCCCGCATCTTGATGATCTTACTATCATCCTTGACGCACATGGTCTCGAAAGAATTTTCCGGTAGAGGAAGCACCTCCTCCGGTTTTTTCCCTTCCAGTGATTTCAGTCCCGTCCATTCCTGAAACTTTTCATTTTTCCATTGCAGCTTTCCGTCATAGGAAAATACCGCCATGCCCACATCCAGATTTTTTGTGGAAAAGTGAACCGTACGCTCAATATTACGGATCACATCATCCAGATATCCGGTAAGCAGCAGTTTTTTGCTGTTATGGGCCCTACGTGCAAACCAGATTACTGCAATGACCAGCATCACGCCAACCGGAATAAAATACGGCTGCAACATGCAAACTGCTGCCACCAGCAAAATGATCAGCAAAACATAGATCATAACCTCTTTCCAGCTGGAAAACCGGCCTCTGTTTTCAAACATACACTCACCTCATTTATTACTGCAGACCTTCGGAAGCGCCATGATTCTGACAGCTTTTTCCTATTTCTTTTTCCCCCGCAGCTTGCGTCCGTCAAACAGAATATCGTAACCGCCGATATATGTCATGATCAGCCCTGCCAGGGAAATAAACATGGAAACCGGGATGATGACCTTCATCCACCACATGGGCTTGTTATGGGTTTTCAGATACCAGTACACAAACACCAGCCCCTGCACCATCAGCAGCATGCTGCAGATAGCCCAGACATTGGCGGCTACCGTAAACGCCATATGGGTTTTGTCGCTCTGGAAATACTGAATGACAAATAATGCAGCAATGTATACCAGTGCCACTACCGGGGGGAAAGACCATTCCTCCACCGGGGGGAATTCCGGGAACGTTTCCCCGGTCCTTGCCAGTATCTTCCGGGCTGCCCAGTAATTGATCATGACCAGGATCGGCGCCATCAGCAGCATGGCTCCCGGAAGAATGATCTTGATCATGGATACCATTTCCGTCATCTGGGCGGTAAAGGCGGCGGACTGCTCCGGCGTCATGCCTCCGGTATTAAAGGAAGCGGCAATCTGCGGAACCGCCTCATCCAGAGACTGGAACATCATGTCAACGGGATGGATACCCATTACATACAGTGCCAGCAGCATGTTGATGCCAATACTCACCAACGCCCCGATAGACGCATACAGCAACAGTTTTTTCGCAGGCAGGTGCCGATGCATGCACTCCCCTAATACGATTCCCATGACGCCGTACACGCCAATGTAAAACAGCGCATGGATGGGATTCACCGTCATAGCCACCAGCACCGTGGATACCACGGCAGCCATGATGCTCCAGCGCATTCCGTTCCGCATACCGCAAACCACAAGCGGCAGGGGCATGATCAGGTTTAAAATAATTCCCATGAAGGGAACATATGCAAACAGCAGATTAAAAACAATAGCTATTGCCGCGCAGATTGCGCCTTCCACCATAGCCGATGTTTTTCTTCGATACGTTAACGCCACAACTTCCTCCTGCAGAAATAATTCCGCATGTAATTTTTAAAAAGACAAACACTTTTGCAGTGTACATTATATTTTACACCAAATGAAGGATTTTGGCAAAGCCATCAAATCATCAGGAGCTCTTCTTATAACTGTCAGCCAGTGCCCCAAATCCTGAAGGGCATATTGACGCAAAAACGAAAATGCTGAAGCCAACCCCTGAACGGAATGGCTTCAGCAAAATTATATTATATCTCACAGAATCACATTAGCCTTGACTTTCAGCCCCTCTTCCATCACGCTCAGGTTTGTAAGATGAAGCACATCCAGAACAGATTTCTTCAGGAAACGTGTCTTACCAATTTTGCTTTCCTGCAACGTCTTTGTGAAATCCAAAGCTATCACACCATTTTCATAAGTTACTTCCACATCTTTATTTTCAATGGTAACCTTGTCAAAAATCAGGTCCACGATAGCTACGATCAGTTTATCCCCTACGGTATTTACAACAAGGGAAGCAAAATCATTATTGAAGATGTCAAAGCCTTCTACTTTAATATGAGCAACTGCTTCTTTCTGCTCAACAAAAAAATCCAAAATGGAAAGTTTCAGCTCCAGCGTCCCATAGGTATTATGCTGCAGATTCATCCGCAGATAATCCGGCGCCAAATATCCGATATCCAGCAGGGCAAAATCGCTTCCCGTCAGGGCCTTGGTCATATACATTTTGATTTCGCTGTAGGGAATCACCAGCTCACCATGGGACAGCTGCTGCCAGTTCTGGGCGGAAACCCAGCGATCGCTTGAGGTTTTCAGCGGATTTATGATACGGTCATTAAAATCTTTGATTTTCTGGGAAATGGTTGATTCTGCTCTGTCTGCCGTAGTTTTCATCCCGGCAAAGACATCTTCCCCTTTCACGTTCTTCATTTTTTCTTTCAGGGCGCTCAGGTCAAACTTTTTGCTTTCATCCCCAAGGGGTTCATCCTTACAGTCCATGTTACTGAAAGTATCCGCATTTTCCGCCCCTTCCTTGCGCGCCTTTTCAAAGACTTCCCGGAAGCTGGCCACATCCTCCGGACGGCCCGCTTTCAGCCAGGCATTGGCGGCCTTGCCTACACCATAAGTAATGGATACGGCCAGAGGAATCTGAATAGCAGCTATTGGAAGCAGTGTGAATACGGACTGGCCGATAAACGTTGCGCCCAAAGAGCCCAAAAGCCCCAACGCCGTGCCTTCGGAAATTTTTACACCCCTAAGATCTGCCAGGCGGGTGATCATATACACTTCATTGGCAATCAGGGCCATGGTTCCCAGTACAGGAGCCACTACCAGCACGCTGGCCCGGGCAGCGCCCCAACGGCAGAGTTTTTCCGCTTCCCATTCGGTATCAATATCCACCAACGGTTCTATTTCTTTCTGCTGTTCTTCTTTCACTGTTTCCTCTTCCTGCATGCTATCGTCAGCCATTTTTTCTTCCATTTCCCTTACCCCCAATGATTCATTGTATATCACAAATATTTTTTCCCGTACATACAACACATCTATACAATACATTATATCGTTTATGCTATAATAAAAAATGAAATATTTATGAACATTTTTAAGAAGGAATAAAAATGACAGGACGATTTGCCCCTTCTCCCAGTGGCCGGATGCATCTGGGGAATATTTATACAGCACTGGCCGCCTGGCTTTGCGCCAGAAAAAGTGGCGGCAGTTTTTTACTTCGTATTGAGGATCTGGATCCCATGCGCTGCCCCCGCAATTTTGCGGAACAAATTTTTTCCGATCTGGAATGGTTGGGAATCACCTGGGATAATTTCCCCGTTCCTTTCCAGAGCGAACGCACTGCAATCTATGAAAAATATTATGAGCTGCTGAAAAATGAAGGGCTTGTTTATCCCTGTTTCTGCAGCCGGGCCCAGCTCCATGTAGCAGATGCGCCTCACGCCTCCGACGGGCGCGTGGTATATGCAGGTACATGCCGGCATCTTACCGGGGAAGAGATCCGGAAAAAGGAGAAACAGCGCAGGCCCGCAGCCCGTCTTATCCTTCCGGAAGAAGAAGTCCGGTTTACGGATGGGCACTTCGGTTCCCAGGCATTTAATCTGGCCCGGGACTGGGGAGACATTATCATCCGGCGCAGCGACGGCGTGTTTGCTTATCAACTGGCCGTAACCATAGACGACGGTCTCATGGGCATTACCCAGGTAGTCCGTGGCTGGGATCTGCTAAGTTCTTCCGCACCGCAGATTTATTTGTTCCGGCTTCTGGGTTTTGATCTGCCCCGGTATCTGCATCTTCCTCTTCTTATTACAGAGGATGGCGCACGTCTTGCCAAAAGGGACAAGGCTGCAGATGTGGGATTTCTTCGCAGCCAGCTGCCCGGGCCTGAGCCACTGGTTGGATACATTGCCTACCTTCTGGGCCAGATTGACAAACCGGAAGCAATGACCGCCACCGAGCTGCTCCCCCTGTTCGATGATAAAAAAATTCCCGGTCATGACATCGTCATTCCGGGAAATTATTGGGAACATTTATAAATTGAAGTTTGTGTGCCAAAGTTATGCTGTCAGGCAAAGGCATCGCGAACCCGTCACCGATTTCACTTAGCTGCCAGCTGAACTCTGCGGGAATTTCTGGCGTTTTGTTCCGCAATTACATCCGCTACAGTTTTGCGGACCGGGACCACCAGCTGCTGTCCCACCGAAAGGTTACTGCCAGTCAGGCCGTTTTCTTTCTGGATGCGCAGTATAACTTCGCGGACATCCTCGTCTTTACTACTCCAGTCAGCAGCAATATCCCAAAGGGTGTCCCCTGTATGAACTGTAATAACCTGCTTCTCATAAATTTCAGGGGAAGCAGAAACTGTCATATATGTAAAACCGCCGCTCAGCATAGCGCCCAATATGAATGCAAGTAAAAACTTTTTCATTTTATCCACCTCTTTTTAAACGTTCGTTCGTTGTAATTATAATATACCTAAACAGTTCGTTTGTCAATAGTTTTATTACGAACGTTCGGTGATTTTTAATTTGTTTGTTCGTTTATCATTAGCAAAAAAAGGAGGACACAATATGTTCAATTTTCGTTTACCTGCCAAAAAATTTATCGCGTCTTTTGATATAGACGCACAAAAAACATTTACCCCTCTGTGCCCCGACGAGCTGCCTGTGGCGGAAGGGGACCAGATCGTTCCGGAATTAAATGCCCAGGCGAAGCTTGCTTCCCTTCGAATCGCATCCCGGGACGCCCACTCCCCTTACGCAAAATGGATCGCAACCCCGGAACATCCGTCTCTGACACCCATTACCGGATATCCGGATCTGGATCTGTATTGGACGAAGCACGCCATCGTAGGCACACCGGGCTTCGATTTTATTAATGGTCTGGATCCTGAAGCCTATGCATTTCAAAGCTTAAAGGGCATTGAACCGGACAAACATCCTTACGGAGCCTGCTACCACGATCTGGCAAATAAATACAGTACCGGTGCCATTGAATTTCTGCGCCAGCATGGTATCACTACCGTAATTTGTGGCGGTCTGGCCACGGATTACTGTGTGCTGAACACCGTTCTGCAGTTAAGAGACGCAGGCTTCACCGTCATCCTGAATGAAGCAGCCTGCCGGGGCATTGCCCCTGATACGACCAAAGCGGCCCTGGAAAAAATGAAAGCCGCCGGCGTTATCCTGGTAAAAAACGCGGCAGCTTTAAAGAAGCTGAAATAATTTTATTTTGATATTTTGCAAAACACCGATACAATGAGTGTATATGCTTTCCCTAGATAAGCACATGCATGAATGGATCGGTGTTTTTTATATCGCTTTCAGATTTTCCATTACATACAGTGCTTTCGGCAGATATTCATACTGCTTGCTTTCCGGGAACACAACGGCTGCCCGGCAGGTTTTTCCTGCCCTTTCACAGCTGCCATCCACGATCAGGCAATACTGCCCGCTGATAAAATAACGAATGTATTTTATGTTCACATCATTTCCCTGGATACTTTTCCGGGTTTCCGTAAATACCGGTTTTGCCTTTCCATAAGTTGGGAAGGTATCTACATTTTTATAATAATAAGTGTCGGAAGGATCGTCCATACTTACCGCCATAAATTCATTCTGGGCAGCAGCCCGGATCACCATGGGACCTTCTGCTGGCAGGCCTTTCAACGGATCCTGGGGCAATGAATGCGGCAGTGCAAATACATAATGTCCCTTACTGTTGGTAAACCATCTGAAGTCCCCGGAAGTCAGCTGACGGAAAGGCGACGGAGCCGGTACGTTTACCTGCACCGTTACGGTTTTATATTTCTGCCGGGCTCCGGCAGCTCCTGAAGAGGAATGCCTCTGCTGTCCTGAAAGCGCATTCCCTTCCCTATTTTTTCCTGCCGGTTGTAGTTTTTGCTTTTGCATTTCCTGTATTTGTTTTTGGGCGGCAACACTATATTCCCTGCCAGTGGATTCACCGTTACCAAAGGTTTTCGTTCCAAGAGTTCCGTCCGGGTTGACCTGAAAGGTTTCCGAAACATCCCTCACTTCATCAGCAGGGAAAAACAAAATGGGAATTTTCACATCCATCGTACCGGGCCGATAATCAGTACCCGCTTCTGCTCCAGATACCCTGCGAAAGGCAGGCCGGGGACGGGTATATTTTTTTATCATCTGTTCCCGTATCTCTGCTTCGGTATAACCAGCCGGCGCCTGCATCGGGGTTGCGGGGTCAGGATAGGCCGCGTGTTCTTCCTGAACTGATGCCGGCGCAGAGGAATGATTTGTTTGTTGATTACTATCGCCTGCCGCCGCAGATGTTTGCGGCGGTCTATTATTTTGCGCAGACTCACCGGGAACAGAACCGTTCCTGACTTTGTTCCATATTTTATCCGCAACGCTTTCCCTGTTTTCTCTCCCTGTCTCCGGCCGGGTTACCTGTTCAGGAACTGCAACAGGCCCGGTTCCTTTAGGATTTTTATCCGTTGCCGAAGCGGAAAGTACCGGGTGAGTAGGCAGGGCCGCCTCCCCTGTCAAAGGGCAGACCGTTCCGGCAAGCAGCAACAGCCCTGTTGCCAGTATCCCAACCGGTTTGTCCCAACATATCTGACTTTTCATAACCATCCCTCACAATACCGGCAGTATTTTATAAAATAAAGTTTCTCAACCTAAATCTCATTTTACAATAGTACACTTTGTCCTGACTGCGTAATTTTTTCAGAACGTAACGCTTCATAGCATATAAGGGTTATTTAAATTCCATTTGTTAATCGCTTAAAGAACAGTTGTCACCGTATTGTACCGCCGCCTACCACAACATCGCCCTGGTAAAACACCACTGCCTGTCCCGGGGTCAGGGCCCGCTGGGGTTCATCGAAGGTCACTTTAATGTTTCTGTCCTCCATGGGTTCAATCACAGCCGGCACATCCACCGCCCGATAACGGGGCTTAGCCGTGACCCGTAACGGACCGGTCAGTTCAGCAAGGGAAATCAGGTTGCAGTTTTCCGCAATCAGCGTATTAGAAAACAGTGCCTCATGTGGCCCCAGATACACAATATTCTTTTCAATATCCTTTCTGATTACATACAGGGGATACTGATAGGCAATGCCCAGTCCTTTCCGCTGGCCGATGGTATAGTGTAACTGCCCTTTATGGGTTCCCAGCACCGTACCGTCCATATGCACGAACTTTCCGGGCTTCGGCCTGCGCTTTGTAATTTTCTCAATCACCCTGGCATAGTCTCCGTCCGGAACGAAACAGATATCCTGGCTGTCCGGTTTTCGGGCGTTGGCAAGTCCTTCTTCTTCCGCTTTATCACGAATCTCCGTTTTATGCATGCGCCCCAGAGGGAACAGGATATGGGCCAGCTGGTTCTGGGTCAGTGTATAGAGCATATAGCTCTGGTCCTTCTGCCTGTCCTCTCCCCGCAACAGCAGCCATCGCCCCTTTGCTTCATCAAACTGCACATTGGCATAATGGCCGGTAGCAACATAATCGCAGCCCATTTCCTTTGCCCGGGCAAACAACTGCCCCAGCTTAACATGTTTGTTGCAATCCACGCAGGGATTCGGCGTGCGCCCCTTTTCGTACTCTTCAACAAAATGGCCTATGACGCCTGTGCGGAAGTATTCGCAGAAATCAAATACATAATGGGGAAAGTCCATCTTATCCGCTACCAGTTTCGCATCCGTTGCATTGGCAAGGCTGCTGTCTTCCTCCAGCCCCAGTTCCTTGTTGTCAAACATCTTCAGCGTAACGCCGATGACATCATAACCGGCCTCCTTCAGCAACAGGGCAGCCGTACTGCTGTCCACCCCGCCGCTCATGGCCATCAACACTTTTTTCCTGTTCATAACATTCTCTTTAACAATCAATTAAAAAACTACTGATTTATTCGCCTGCTCACCTGTCCACATTTTCTTAATGCGCAGCAGAACGGCGATAGTTATCTAGATAAATTCATTCAAAGTTACGCTTCAAACTTGGCGCAGGCTTCGTTGATTTTCGCTTCATCCACCCGCATGGCTTCAATGGTTTTCGTAATCAGATCTTCCAGCGTCCAGCCCAGCATATCCGCGCCCTGCTGGATGACTTCCCGGTGGCAGCCTGCCGCAAATCTGTGATCTTTAAACTTTTTCTTCACGGATTTCATTTCCATATCCTGCACGCTTTTGGAAGGACGCACCAATGCACAGGCGCCGATAAGCCCTGTCAGTTCGTCGCAGGCAAAGAGCACTTTTTCCATTTCGTGTTCCGGTTTGATATCCACGGTAATGCCGTACCCATGACTGGCCGTAGCGTGGATCAGACGTTCGTCCAGCCCCCGCTCCCTCATGATCTCCTGGGATTTGGTGCAGTGCTGGTCCGGATACTGTTCAAAGTCCAGATCGTGGAGCAGACCTACGATTCCCCAGAAATCTTCTTCATCCCCATAGCCCAGAGTCCGGGCAAAATGCCGCATGGCCCCTTCCACCGTCAGCGCATGGCGCAGATGGAACGGGTCCCTATTATATTCGGTCAAAAGTTTCCATGCTTCGTCTCTTGTAATCATGATGTTCCCCTCTTTCTTTTGCTTTATCTTTTTCTTACCGCTTATTCAGAATGGTTTAACAAAAAAATATGTTGCCAGACAAAATATAAGAACGCGTTTTTATTTTGCCGCTTTTATTTCACAAACCCCGGTGTGGAAAGATACCGTTCTCCCGTATCAGGCAACAGTGCCACAATAACTTTGCCTTTATTTTCCGGACGGGCCGCCAGCACCGTCGCCGCATACTGGGCGGCGCCGGAAGAAATGCCTACCAGCAGTCCTTCCGTTTGCGCCAGATGTCGGGATGTTGCATACGCATCGTCCGATTTCACCGGGATAATTTCATCAATTAAATCCTTGTGGAAATTTTTCGGCACAAAGTTGGCGCCTATGCCCTGGATTTTATGTGGGCCCGCCTGTCCTTTGGATAATAATGGGGAATCGTAAGGTTCCACCGCTACAATTTTTACATTGGGATTCACTTTCTTCAGATAAGCTGCCACACCGGAAACCGTACCGCCAGTTCCCACGCCTGCTACAAAAATATCCACTTTTCCGTCCGTATCTTCCCAGATTTCCGGGCCTGTAGTGGCTTCGTGCACCGCTGGATTAGCCGGGTTGTCAAACTGGCCGGGAATCCAGGAACCTGGGATTTCTTTCAACAGTTCTTCCGCTTTGTCTACGGCGCCCTGCATGCCCTTGCTGCCCGGTGTCAGCACCAGCTCTGCACCGTAGGCTTTGGCCAGGTTACGACGCTCCAGGGACATGGTCTCCGGCATAGTGAGGATCAGTTTATAACCCCGGGCCGCTGCTACGGAGGCCAGACCGATACCCGTATTGCCACTGGTAGGTTCAATCATGGTCGCCCCCGGTTTTAAAACTCCTCTTTTCTCCGCATCCACCACCATGGCGAAAGCAATTCGGTCTTTGGCGCTGCCTGCCGGATTGAAATATTCCAGTTTGGCCAGAATCGTTGCTTCTTTCGCGAATTCTTTATTGTAATTTTTTGTTTCTAATAAAGGCGTATGCCCGATCAGGTCTGTCAGGCTTTTTGCGATTTTTGCCATGTTCCTTCCTCCCAATGAAAATTCAAATTACATAATCCCCGCCGGCCTTTTCATGGTAACGCTTTACCAGATCCGCCAGAGTTATGTGATCCACAACACTATTCACTGCATCCTCGATCTGCTGCCAGACCTCCATGGTCACACAGGTCGGGGCCATCTCGCAGGTTCCTCCGTTGGCTTCAATACAGGATACCGGGGAAAGGCTGCCTTCCGTGGTCCGGAGGATATCGCCCACTGTATATTCTTCCGGTGATTTGGTTAACTGGTAACCGCCCTGGGCACCCCGGGCACTGCGGACAAACCCTGCCCGACTCAGCTGGGTAATGATCTGTTCCAGATATTTATCGGAAATATTCTGCCGCTGTGATACTGCTTTCAGCGGAATATAGCCGCACTCATAATGCAGCGCCAGATCCAGCATTAACCGTGTCGCATACCGTCCTTTTGTAGAAATTCGCATAGGTTCACTTCCTTTGCTGTACTGAAGATAATTTCGGTTAAACGCACAATTTCTGATTTTGCTTTATACACCTGTATTCTACTATGAATAACATGATTTAGCAAGCAAGTTTTACAAAAGCCCCTGTTTAAGGCCGATAATTACAAAAAATTAATTTTTTCAGAGCATCCAACATTTTTATTGCGTTTT
>Ga0310695_10004975_pt1 | contig 23751 bp, 27 predicted proteins | sample RumenRJG_04DNA_FD_203882 | JGI IMG/M metagenome (GOLD analysis project Ga0310695, IMG submission 203882) | Bovine rumen microbial communities from Lethbridge, Alberta, Canada - RJG_04 (v2) (version 2) | ecosystem: Host-associated > Mammals > Digestive system > Stomach > Rumen | place: Canada...
GAGTGTTTGTGCCGAGTTTGAGTTTGGCACCGTTATAGAGGTTTATGTCGTTGCCGGAAACTTTATTGTTAAACTCATAGTTTCCGCCAATTGCTGTAATACCTGTGATATCTGAACGGTTGAGGTTGATCTCCGGACCTTCTGAGGGTTCATAACTTGGACCAAATGGATAAGAATATTCGCCTGTTATGCTGTCATTGACAATAACAGACTGACCTTCTTGTGCGTTTAGGTTTACCTTGCCAATATATTCTCCCCAAGGAGCCCAATAGGAAGTAGTATGAATAGCATTTGAAACCCCGCTTGCCTTGTTGCCTGTAAAAGTTACATCTTTACCGTTCTGCGCAACGAGATTGATGGTACCATCATTATATATCGCACCGCCATTGCCATTAGCTGAATTGTTAATAAAATCACCTGTGATACTAGTTATTGTGTGTGAGTTACCTATCGCACCGCCATTGCCACTTGCCGAGTTACCCACAAAATCACCTGTGATACTGCCGATTTCGCCATTGTTATCTATCGCACCGCCGTCGATACTTGCTGAGTTGGTGATAAAATCACCTGTGATACTAGTTATTGTACCTGAGTTATATATCGCACCGCCATTGCCATTAGCTGAATTGTTAATAAAATCACCTGTGATACTAGTTATTGTACCTCCGTTATATATCGCACCGCAACCCCATTCTGCGGTGTTGCCGATAAAATCACCTGTGATACTGCCGATTGTACCGTTGTTATTGTTATATATCGCACCACTGTCGTAACTTGCCGAATTGCCGATAAAATCACCTGTGATACTGCCGATTGTACCGTTGTTATTGTTATATATCGCACCGCCATGGCCATTTGATGAGTTGCCTATAAAATCACCTGTGATACTGCCGATTGTGCTTGAGTTATATATCGCACCGCCGTAGTAATGTGTTGCCGAGTTGCCGATAAAATCACCTCTAAGTGCTTCTATGATGCCTTGATTATTAATTGCACCTCCATACATTGATGAAGAATTGGCAATAAAGTTTCCAATTAGGGTGCTGATAGTACCTTCATTGTATACTCCTCCACCACCCGGGAAATAATCGCCAAAAATAGATGAACTATTTCCTACAAAATCACCTTTCAGTGAATCAAGTGTAGCAGCATTGTTTACAGCACCGCCGGAACTTGTTGACGAATTGCCTATATATTCAACATTATCTGTTTTTACGGCATCGCCGGATTTTGTAACGGTGAGTTTTTTATTTGTATCGTCCCAAGAATATGTCAGGGTATCAGCACCGTTATTGTATGTAGTTTTGTTAACGTTTATGTATTTTGTTGTCTGAGAAAGGATTTGTTTTGTTTGTCTGTCTATTTCGTATTGAACAAAAGAGATACCTGTGTTTGAGGCGCTAGCGCTATCAACAACGGTGTATCCAGCTTCATTACCACGTGTTGGCAACTCAGGCACAATATCTGCCGCAAAACCGGTGACATAACCCCTCTCCCTAGCCCTCTCCCCAACGGGGCGAGGGAACTGCATTGCTGCAAAACCCGTGACTTTTCCTTCTCCTAAAGAGTAGGAGAAGGTGCCGGAGGCGGTTGAGGTCTGATTGGATTGTGGTTGATCATACCTCACCCTGCCCTCTCCTACTAAGGAGAGGGTATTAGTTGATGCTGCAAAACCGGTTATCGAGCCTCCCCTCGATGCAGTGGAGGTTTGGAGGGGTGAGCTTAACCTATACCCTCCTCTATCCTCCCTAATCAGGGAGGAAGTATAATTATTTTGAATGAGATTACTGTGCAAATTTCGTTCGCCAGTAATGACGTTTTCACCGGCTAATGCTGAATTGATTCCAAAGCTCAGTGCTATAATCGATGCAAATATTAATCTCTTTTTCATACTCTTAAATCCTCTTTCATTATATTAATATTTTATGCATATTATTCATATAATATTAATTATATTCATTATTATGACATATATTCATAAATTTTGCAATATATATTGATGCTCGCATCAAAAAGCATGACCTTAACAAAATTAGCGAAAAAAATGTCAGAACTTAGCGGGAAAAATTACTCACAAAGCCTTCTATCTCACAAACTCGCTAAAGATTCGCTCAAATATTCGGAAATGAAATTAATATGCAAAATATTAGGATACAGGATTTACATTGATTTTGAAGAAATTAGGCTTGGATGTTAAATAAAGATATAAAAAAACGAGCCTTAAAATAAGGCTCGTTCTTATTGTGAATAACAATTATGCTTCTTGAGGTTCATCTTTTTGCTTATTTATAAGCTCTTGAAGTTTTTCTTTTATTTCTTCACCTTTTTTTTGCATATCAGATACAACATCATCGGCTTTCGATTGAATTTGTTTTACTGTTTCATCAGCTTTGCTCAATGCATCTTTTGCACCTTCTGCCAACATTTGACGAGTTTCTTCACCTGATTTAGGCGCTAACAATATTCCTGCAACGGCACCAATCGCACCGCCTACCAAAAAGCCTGCTAAAAATTTTCCTGCTGACATAGATTTCTCCTTTTCATTTTCATTATTTAAGATAGTTGTAAAAAATTTATTCTACTTTACGGCTATTTTTTGAATAATTTGTATACTGTTGCAAAACCGTTTAATAAACCGCCAATCAATGAGCCGGAAATTAACTTAGTTTTATCAACGACTTTTCCAATAGCGTTTTTCACGTCACCAACCCCGTTGTTAGTACTCGTGACAATTTCGTTTATTGAATTTAGTGTTTGATTAATATTTTCTAATGTCGGTTTTAATTCTGTATTCACAATTTGAGTTGTTTCATTCAAATTTTTTGTCAATTTTGATAAATCGAACAAGAGTTTGACCAAAAATCCACCGACTACAAGAACAATAATTCCTGTAGCAACAGCCAAAAATGTTAACCCGTTATTTAATGCAATTTGTGATATTTCCATATTTTTCCCTTAAAAATTGTAGTTATCTTTCTCAAGCTCTTTTGCTTTCAAAAGTTTCTTTGACTTTACCATATTATTGAATTTTCTTAACTGTCTTTCAAGCTTATATTTCATTAAATCAACATTTTCAAGAGCCTGTTTTTTTGCTTCATTAATAGCAGGTGAATGTTTTTCATACAATTCACAAGCAGCATCTTTCAATTGTTTTCTTGATTCTTCACCGGATTTTGGGGCATACAAGACACCTGCGATAATCCCGCCGATTACACCTGCAATGAGTCCCATTCCAAACATTAGTGATTTATTTTTACTCATTTCATTAACCTCATCTTTCGGTTTTTATTTTAACATATTTTTTATTGAATTACAAGCTAAACTGCCAAATCCAAAGCTATATCACCAATTGCGCCAACAAGGTTGAACAGCTTTTTAGCTTTTATCCTTTTTATTCTGAACAAAACAAGCATTGAATAGATTGCAACAGAAGATATTACTTTTACCCAAGCTCTTTCATTGTGTTTTTTTATAAAATCAATTCCTGTTTGCACGCTCTTACAAAAACTGTCAGAAACACATCTGAAATATTGCATACAAGTTTTTGCAAGCGGATTAAATTCCGTTACGCAATCGTTTAAATCGCATACTTTTCTGTCCGCCTTAATTATAAAATTAATAATACTAAGTGCGATAATAAGTTCTGCTATAAAAATTATCAAAATAAATATGTACATAGTTACTCTTTTATATTATAATATTGTTTAGATTAGGGGAATACGTCTAAAGGACTATTTTATATGAAATTTAGATTTTATACAACATTACTTATTGCAAAACTTTCGCATATTGCCATAAAATTATTGGCTCATAGTTCCGGAACATCTTTCACAGGGTTGCTTGCTTTGAAACTATGCCCCGACTTTTTGAAATACTGTTCTAAATACATAAAAAATGAAATAGTTACAGTTACGGGTACTAACGGTAAATCTACAACATCCGGTCTTATTGCGCACATATTGGAAACTGCGCACCAAAAAGTTATTCACAATCTTGAAGGCGCAAATATGCTCACCGGCGTTGCAAACGTTTTTGCCTTAAAAATTCGCCCTCTTAAAAGATACGATTATGCAGTAATAGAATCTGATGAGGCATATTTAACAAAATTATACGATTACATGAAATCCGATTATCTGGTTGTTACAAACCTGTTCAGAGATCAACTCGACAGATACGGCGAACTTAATACAACTGCAGGATTTATCAAAGATGCAATTTCAAAAAATCCAAAATTAAAATTAATTCTTAATGCTGACGATCCGCTCGTATCAACATTTAATAATACAGAATATGCGGTTTATTACGGTTTTGAAAATGTGGAATACGACACATCTTATGAACACAAATCAAATGCTCCGTCTGAAGTTTTTAATTGTACTTGTAACAGCCCGCTAAAATATTCAAAACAATTTTTCGCACAAGAAGGACATTATTATTGCGAAAATTGCGGTTACAAAAGACCTGAATGTGATTATCCTGCTAATGTAAAAGTTTATAATGATTATTCAGAAATAGAATTAAATATAAAAGGAATAAGATTTCAATTCAAAGTAAATCTCACAGGTTTATACAATGCATACAATGCACTGGCAGCAATTGCTTTCGGATTTGAAAACGGGTTAAATCAAACAGAAATCCAAAAAGCATTAGACAGTTATCACAGCATTTTTGGAAGAACCGAAAAAAGAATTATTAACGGCAGCCCTGTGTTAATCCAACTTATTAAAAATCCGACAGGGGCAAGCGAAGTTTTAAAAACCGTTGACTTAAATTCAAATATAGTTATCGCAATAAATGACAACTATGCAGACGGTCGTGATGTCTCATGGCTTTGGGATAGCGATTTTGAACAGTTAAAAGGTGCAAAAAAATTAGTCATAACATCAGGTATAAGAGCAAATGATATGGCAACCAGATTAAAATATGCAGGAATTCTGCAGGAAAAAATATTAATTGAACCAAATATAAAACAGGCAATAGATATAGCTTCTAAAGACGGTAAAACAACACTTTTGCCGTCATACACAGCACTATTGTCAATCAGTAAAAACAAAAAACAAGTGAGGTAAATATGTTATTAGGTGTAAATATAGATCATATAGCAACATTAAGAAATGCAAGGGGCGGAATTGAACCGAGTGTTATCAAAGGTGCTGAAATTGCGGAAGAAAACGGCGCTACATCAATTACAACTCATCTTAGAGAAGATAGAAGACATATTAAAGACGAAGATGTCTACACTTTAATAAATTCGATAAAAACAAAACTCAATCTTGAAATGGCTATGGCAGACGATATTCAAAAAATAGCGTTAGAGATAAAACCTCATTCAATCTGTCTAGTTCCTGAAAAACGTCGAGAAGTCACAACAGAAGGCGGTCTTGATGTTGCAGGACAGCTGGATAAGGTTACGAAATTTATAAAACCACTTTTGGATGCCGGAATTATCGTGAGCCTGTTTATTGATCCTGATGAAGAACAAGTAAGAGCATCTGCAAAAACAGGGGCACAGTTTATTGAAATGCACACAGGAGCTTATGCTGAATGTTTTGGATATAAAGAGGAAGAAGAAGAATTCCAAAAACTCAAAAAATCAGCCGAATTAGCACAAAGTTTAGGACTAAAAGTCAATGCAGGTCATGGATTGAATTACGAAAATGTTCACAGAATGCACGAAATTGAAGGACTTTATGAACTAAACATCGGACACAGCATAATTTCCAGAGCAGTATTTACAGGGTTGCCTGAAGCTGTATCAAAAATGAAAGATTTAATAAAATAAAAATTTGTCATTCTGAGTCGGAATTAACGAGATTCTTCGCTGTGCTCAGAATGACGTGTAAGCCGAAGAATCTCATTAAAGTTGGTGTAATTTGAAATCAGAAAAAGAAATAATTGAAGAAATGCAAGCTGTAGTAGAACAAATGAAAATTGATGATATTGAAGATAACCCCGATATCGTTGATGAAACTTTTGACTGTGATTGCTGTGGGGAAAACAAATGTCTTGCTGGTTCAATAGAATATGAAGGCTACAGACTATGCAATGACTGTGTTTTGATTGCAGAAACAAGTTTTGCATTGGGAAAAATTAAATCAGTTACAGAACTTATCAATGCAATTGAAGATAAAAATCTTGAAAAACTTGTTAACTACATCAAAGATGAAGAAAAAAGAATGAATAATTAACAATCAATTTTTATACAAATTCAAGATTTTTTACATCAAAAGATGAAATGAGAGATTTTACATCTTCAGAATTTACAATGCATTTTAACTTATCTTCGGGGAATTTTTGTGAATAATAAGCTGAAGAAAGCACCACAAATTTAAGCCCCTCAAAAATATTCATATCTGATAAATCCAGTGCAAAATCTTCACAATTTTGGGAATTTATATAATTTTTAAAACAATCTATATCACTAAACGTTAAATTTACCATACAGAATTTGTCGAATGTAATTTACAAAATTTTAATATTTTGTCAGAAATTAGTCCATTTATATGATATTTATAATATAATTGCTTTGAGGGATAAAATGATAAACAAAATAAAATTAGTAGCATTTGATGTTGACGGAGTTTTAACTGACGGAAGTATAACTTATGATGAGTTTGGACACGAATACAAAACATTTAATGCAAAAGACGGACAAGGAATAAACAATCTTAATCGTGCCGGAATTATAACAGCAATTATTACTGCAAGAAACAACGGAACAGTTGAGCATAGAGCAAAAAATCTTGATATTAAAGAACTTCATCAGGGTTCAAAAAATAAAATTAAAACATTAGAAGAAATTATGGCAAAATATAAAATTTCTTTTGATGAAATTGCATATATGGGTGACGATTTGCCTGACATTTGCATATTAGAAAAAGTAGGATTGAAAGGTTGTCCCTTTGATGCCGTTGATGAAGTGAAAAATGTTGCTAACTTTATTTCAACAAAAAACGGCGGCAGAGGCGCAGTTAGAGAATTTTGTGATTATATAATAAAGGGAGAATAAAATGTACGAAATTAAGGCTCAAGCTTTTTTCGCAGCAGCACACCACCTGTTGAATTATGAGGGTGAATGCGAAAATCAACATGGTCATAATTGGCTCGTTGAAGCCAGTGTAAAAGGGGATACTCTTGACAAAAGCAATATTTTAATTGACTATAAAATATTGAAAAAAGAATTAAAAACAGTTTTGGATATGTTAGATCATAAAGATATTAATGAGCTGCCGGAATTTAAGGGAGAAAGTCCGTCCAGCGAAATGATTGCATTTTTTATATACAGTAAGTTGAAAGAAAAAATAGTTCAATTGAGCAAAATTTCAGTTTGGGAAACTCAAACATCATGCTGCTCATATTATGAAGAATAGTTTAAAGGGATAGAGATGAATTTAATACAAGCAATATTAATGGGAATAGTACAGGGTTTGAGCGAATTTTTGCCTATTTCAAGCTCTGCTCATCTTGTTTTTACGTCTAATTTTTATAAAGTATTCAAAGGAATTGAAATAGCACAAACATCAAACGAAGAAGTGTTTTTTGATATTATGGTTCACTTAGGAACATTAATTGCTGTTTTGATATTTTTCAGAAAAGATATTATGAAAATTATAAAAGCAATGATAAACGCAATTAAAACAAAAGATTGGTCAGACAGTGAAGCAAAAATCGGATTATTTATAATTATAGGCACATTTTTAACAATATGTCTTGCATTACCGATAAATGAAGTCGCAGAAAAACTCGTATATTCACCTGTTATCGTCGGAATCTTACTTTTCATAACAGGTTTTACTCTTTTGTACAGCGAATATAAGTCAAAAAAAATTACAGAAAAAAAAGATGTTAATCTGAAAAGTTCAATCTTTATCGGTTTGGCTCAAGGCTTGGCAGCATTACCGGGATTTTCACGATCCGGCTGGACAATTGCAACAGGTTTATTCTTTGGGCTTGACAGAGTAACCGCTGCAAGATATTCATTTTTATTGAGCATTCCAATCATTCTCGGAGCATCAATGGTTTATCCCTTGATAAAAATTGATATAGCAGAAGCTGTACAATACAACTGGACCGCAATAATTGCAGGTACAATTGTCTCCGCAATTGTAGGTTATCTTTGTATAAAATATTTTATGAAATTTATATCCAAATTTTCACTCGGGATATTCGGATACTACTGCCTAATAATGGGAATTGGAACCGCAATTTTCTTTTCAATTTACGGTTAAATATTGTTAATAATTGTAAATCGACAATTTAGATAATGGCAAAAAATAATATTCACGGTCATTAAAATAACTGTCATTGATGTGGAGTGAAAATGATTTTACCGGTAAGTAGCAGCACAAATAACATTCAAAGCTTTTCTGCAGATAAAAAAGAGCCTAAGGCGCTTGAATACAGCCATGATACTCTTTTGAAAAATAATTTTGCCAACAGAACTAAAATATGTGTTGACAATCTTATTAACGCATTTACGGTATATCCGGCAAAAGGCATGAAAGGGAGCAAAAACGCCAATTTTTATGAATTTTTAACTATGGGTACCGTACCTTATTTAATAGGAAGCGGCATGTTGATGGCGGTATTCAATGGAGCAAGCAAGCACTATGCACCGTTCCAAAGAGTTATGGCAAGAAGTACAGGAAATAAACTTGCACTTGGCGTATTATTCTACGGAATAATGAAAAACTTTTCAAAATCATTTATCAGTACACCTGTTAAAATGCTTACAGGTGTTGATACTGAACAACCATACGCAAAGGTAATATACGAACTCCCCGATGACATAAATGACACAGATATCACAAGCATCGAACACCACAAAGTGTTTGAAAGTGTTGAATTTCCAAGATGGGATTTATTATACGGAAACGAATCAAAAGGCGAAAAAAGAAACGCATATTATGATAAAATAGCTAAAAAACTCGGTATGGGAACAAATCTTAAAGACTCCGATCAAGAAGTTAAGCCCCGTATAAAAGAAATCGTTGTAAAATCCACATTGGCAAAGAACATTTCATCATACCTGTGGGCTGCAACAGGTGTTGCACTTGCAGCTCAAGGGCCTTGGGATAACTTCTTCAATGTAATGACATTCAAATTTTGGAAAGGTAAAGAATTTTTAAAATCAATTCAATCTTTTGGTAAAAATTTTGTAAAAGCTTCAAAAGCGTTGTGGGAAGGACAAGGAAGCGGAATAAAAAAACAAGCCGGAAAAATACTTATCGGTTTGGCTGCACTATCAAGCATACTAGGCGTAATTAATTCTGTTACAAGTTCAAAAACTCCATCAAAGACAAAAGCATCAGACGTAATAGATAAAAGCAAAAACTATATAAAGAATTAACATGGGTACAAACTTAATTCAAAATTACATAGCAAAACCTGCAAATCAAAAGAAGCCTGTACAACAACAGACCTCTAAAAAAAACATGCCTAATTTTGATATTCAAAGAGAACTTGATAACAGAACATTTATAAAACCGTTACACGGAAAAGGCAGATTGCTTACCGGAAATATTCTTGCCTCACCGAAATATACATTCGACAATTTTATATATAGTATGAAAGCACTCAAACATGCCGCACAAGGAAATGCCAATGACCATGAATTAGGTAAAATCAATGATTTAGGTCTAATGGGAGGCGGACTTGCAATAGCATCATACTTAAGCGGGAAAAGATATACACCGATGACAAAAGGCATGGAGTTTGTAGGACTTGGTGCATTTTTAGCATCTATGTCATTATGGCCAAAACTTGCAATTCAACTTCCTGCATATTTGATACATGGTGTTAATGTTCAAAAAGAATATCAAGACAGTTTTGGCAGAAAAAAACCATTTTATCAAGATCCGCAATTTATCCCTTGGGATCTCTATTCCGATAAACAAATAGATAAAATTGGCGATAGATTAGGAGTACCTAAAGATATTCCAAATCGCAGAGATTTTATTCAAGAAAAAATGAGAAAACTTGCTGTTCAAAACAATACTCTCTGGATGTTGACAGCTGGCATTGCAACACCCGTAATGACAGCATTAATCTGTAATGCAACTGAGCCTTATCTAAATAACTACATGAATAATATTCAAAATAAAAAGGCAGATACAATTATAAGCAATGTCGAAAAATATTCGGAAAAATACCAAACAAAACATATTGAAAATAAACTAAATACAGTTTTTGCTTTACATAAAAACAAGCCTATTGATGACAATATTAAAGAGGCATTAATTGATGCATTTACTGACGATTTAGATGCTGTAACTATGGAAAGCTTCAAAAAAGATTTAAAATCTATAATTGATAGCGGCGAATATAACATTTCAGAAACTACCGCAAAAAATATCAGCAAAAATATCAGACAACAATTTGAAAAACAAGGATATTCAAAAGAATTTATAGAAACAGTTATTCCGAATGAAGAAGCAATGGTTAATTTGTTCAAAGACAATCAATTTATAAAAGGAACAAAGGCTGATACATTCAACAAAATTGTAAAAGCAATAACTCTAAATATTTCTCAAAAAGCTGTTGAATATAATAAATTACATCCTGAAGATAAAGAAGATTTGAGACACATAAGAAATATTATAACCTCAAATGTTACAGAAAAACATCCGATATTTAAAGAATTATATGCAATAAAATCAAGAGTTTTTGACGCTGATTTATTTAAAACATTACAAAAAGCAGCTCAAGCTTTTGACGGATTCAGAGCAAGACAATTGGCTCTTGATGAATATGCTTTATTAAAAGCCGGTTCTGCTCCTGAAACAGTCATTGCAAATTATTGGAACAATGTTTCAAAAGATTTAATTAAAATATTTGGAATTACAGACAAAGAACTTGAGAAAACAAGATTTGATAAAAATCTTATGGGAAATCTTTTAAGAGAAAAGATTGAAAGTATCGTATCAGATAAAGCTTCTTACGAAAAGACTATGGATACCCTTGTAGAAAAAATTGCATCACTAAATTCGCAAATAAAACCGAGCGATATGACATCACATATGCTCAGAGGTGATAATCCGCAAAAAGATAAAACAGTTTACGAAGATGCAGTAAATTCAGTATTCAAAGAATGGTCACAAAAAATCAACGATTCCGGATTTACAAGAACTTCTAAAGCTATAGCAGGTACAGGTGAAGACGAATTCGGAAGTGCAAAAACTATACAAAAAGCATTTGTAGAAGAAAGACTCTTAGGAGTAAAAAGTTCATTCTACAGACTGATAAATACATTAGACTTTTATAGACGTGCGGCTTTTGACCCGAATGCAATGAAACCATATAATCAAGGAGTTCCAAGAGAAGTTATGGAAGAACTCATTGAACTTTGTAAAATAATTACTCTTGAAGGTCATTCATCAGATAACGCAACTAAATTCTACATGCTCAGAAATCCGAATCCCGCAGCAGATTTTTCACCGTTAGAAGTTGAAAACGGCAAAATCAAAAATGCCCATTTTGGAAAAACTCCAAATGGCACTACAGACATCCCGAACGACAAATATTTCTACCAAAATGCAATGAAATTTATGTTTGGAGATGAAATGAGTTCTGAAACAAAATCAATATTAGAAAAAAATAATCTAACAGGAGAAGTTACAAATTACAGACGTCTTGTCATGGAAAAAATAGGCGGAGAAAGATACTTCTGGAAACCAAGACATATAGTAAGCAACACAGGTGATACAGGTTCGGATATAAAATTCCTGTTGACAGGTATTGCACCGAATGAACTTATTTATAAAACAGGTCAACAAGTATTTAACACAAAAAAATGGTTAAAAATATTTGGCGGTATAGGCGCAGGATTATTAGGAGTAACAGTTTTGGCACAATTCTTCTTAGGAAGACTAAAAGCCCCTCAAGGAGGTAACAAATAATGATTAGTCCTGTAAACATATATGCTCCGATAACAACCCCATTATATTTCGGCAATTCAAACGCAAATCAAACGACAAAACAAAATACGCAAACTACAAATTCAGGCTTGCTCAACAGCTATTTGGATAAACTTGCAAGTCAAAATGCTCCTGCCGTAAAAAAATCTGAAATCACAGAACCAATTAATTACCACAATAATCTAAGATCATTGTTTGTTAATAATCAAGCAAAAATCCTTGCGATAATTCCAAGAACTTTTAATGCAAAAGACACGAACAGCAACGAGTATATCGACGGAAACGAAATTCATGGCAACTTTATAAACGCAATCGACAGACTGGACGAAGTAAAAGCTCAAGGCTTCAATACAATACATATTCTTCCGATACACCCGACAGGAAAAATGAAAGCTATGGGTACGGCAGGTTCTTTATATTCACCAAAAGATTTGTTAGAGATTGATCCTAATCTTGCCGATCCGAATGATCCGAGAAGCGCAAAAGAGCAATTTAAAGCATTTATCGATGAATGTCATAAAAGAAATATAAAAGTTTTACTCGATTTACCGAGCTGTGCATCATACGATATGTTCCTAGAACATCCGGAATGGATGGCAATGGAACGTGACGGGCTGGCAAAAACACCTCAGGGATGGAACGATATCAGAATGTTTCAGCCTTGGGAAGATGAAGGAAAAAGAACATTAAACCCAAAACTGTTAGAGTTGCATAAAGAATACGTTGATATGTGCATAGATTTAGGTGTCGATGGCATAAGAGCAGATGTTGCCAGAGCGAAACCCGTTGAATTTTGGGACGTAATCATACCATATTCAAGAATGCGTGATCCCGAGTTTGGCTGGCTTGCTGAAACATATACCTATGAAGACGCTTCACCTCAAGCAAATATGCCGTATGACAGACCGCAAGATTCTTTACGTGCCGGATTTGATACAATTTACGGCCAATATCACATTTTCCATGAATGGCCTGATGCAAAAACATTTATGGATTATGTAAAAGAACAATTGAACATGTCATATAAACTTCCGAAAGGAAAAGCCCTAATTGGTTCATTTGCAACACACGATGACATTTCCCCGATGTATCACGGCGGCGCTGATTACTGTAATTTGACTATGGGATTACAGGCGACATTGCCTATGATGAGTCCTTATATTGTTGACGGATACCAAAGCGGCGATTATTACACATATCCTTACGAAAATAAATTAAATCCTATCACTCAAACCGATAATCACGAAATGACCGTTCACAGAGGCAGACTTGATATATTCAATTATTCAAGAAAACCGGGCGGAAAAGATCCGAAAATCGGAGAATTCATGAAAAAAGCATTTGAACTTAAAGACAAATATGCAGACATAATTAATAAAGGAACATTTATTGAACTTGAAAAATCCAAAGACAAAAACGACCAGATTATAGCATATGCAAGACACTTAAACGGCAAAACCCTGCTCGTTGTAGCAAATAAAAACGTTAACAGACCTGTTGCTTGCAATGTAAAAGTTCCGACATTAAAATCATCACAAAAACTGGAAAACTTATTACCATCTTATGGAAAAGAAAGCTTGATACAAGCAAAAGACGGTGTACTTGCAGTAGAACTCGGACCTGCGAGAATTCACGTATTTGAGATTGATACTCCAAATATTGAAAATTACACAAACAAAATTTATAAACAAAATATATAATTGAGGCACATTAAATAAACAAAGTCGAAGGGAATTGGAAACAGTTTCCTTTTGATTTATGCACAAATTTTGATTTTTAAATATGTTTGAGCTAAAATATTTTGGCGAGGTATAAATATGCTACAAGAATTTATAAGTTCAAAAATACACAGAGCAACCGTTACGGATGCTAATTTGAATTATGTAGGTTCAATAACTATAGATGAAACATTAATGCAAGCTTCTAAAATAAAAGAATGGCAAAAAGTTGATATTCTTGACATAAATAACGGCGAAAGATTTCACACATATGTAATAAAAGGGGAAGCCGATTCCGGAAAAATTTGTTTAAATGGAGCTGCTGCACGTAAAGTCCAACCGGGAGATAAAGTTATAATTATTGCTTACGGACTATACAATCCTGACGAAATGAATAATTACAAACCAGCTATCGTAATTGTTGATGATAAAAATAAAATTACTGAAATTCATTAATAAAATTACACAAAATGAACGGAGTGCATTACAGCACCCAGTTTTTAATATCCCAGTGTCATTTATGCTTTAGTATCTATTTTTTGAGTTTTTTCTTTCTTTTCCATTCCAATTGCTCTAAGCATCGGATGAATCAGAGCCTGACTCACATTTGGTGCTATAACAGCAAGTCCTAAGACCGAACCGATTAAACTTCCCAGTTCTATAGCACCTTTTATGTGCGGATATAATTCAGGTTTCTTTGTATTCAACAAATCATCACGCAATCCGTCATGTTCAAATTTAAAAACGGAATGGTCCTTTGACAAAGAAGCGTTTCTGTTTTGTTGAGTTTTTTCTGCATAATTTCTGTATGCAAAATATTCTTTAGCACTCTTAAATTTACTGAAACCTTCTTCACCTTTATATATATATTTTTTTGCGAATTTAAACGCTCCCATTTTAAATACAGGAACTATCATAGCTAAATAAACACCCAAACAGCATGCCTGATACAAAAACTCTTTCGTAGCTGCATATTTTCTGGTTTCACCGTCAATATTACTGTCAATAAGGATAAAACCCGGTCTGCCGGCAGCATTTACAAGAGTTTTGCTAACAACCGTTCCGTTGGTGTTTTGAGCTACATTCACTAACGTAGGATTTGTTATGATTTTTGATAAAGCTGAAATCATACGCCACCCACTTTCATTCCGGAATAATTAACATTATTTTTGAACACTGCATTGCTGATAAATTTTTGCGGTGTGTTTAAATTCGATACAACATTGTATTTCAAAACATTCTCTTTTATATCAAGTTTTTTGGATTGTTCTTCTTTTTTGGGTCTTAACCTGTTCATAATAGGAGTAACACAAGCTGAACACACAGCAGGAATAATAATTCCGGCAGCAGTACAAACTCCGATTAGCATAAGTCCTGCTTGACCTTTTTTTATAGCGGAACTTTTCATTTCCTGCTTCACATCATCCGAAAGACTTCTACCCAATTTTTCCTGTCTTTTAAAATATTTATCCATTGCCTTACTTGATATAATACCGCCAAACTTTGCCGCCAAAACTCCGCTCGCCCAGTATGTCGGAACAGCAATAACTTCGGTTATTCCCTCTCTCAACGCTGCATATTTTTTGCTTTCGGGATTTTCGCCTTTTTTAAGCATGGTAAATGTCGGACGAAAAATACCGTTTGCTGTTGCTATTGCTACAACAGGATATATCGATTTGTTATTATTCCCTAAACTTTTACATATATTTTTTATTGCATTGACTATTGACATTTTGTGTGTCTATTTATAACAAGTAAACAAAAAATTTTTTGCCAGTGTAATACCCATCTGTTATAATATATTAACAATATTAAAAAGTAAATGAACAATTTTTTTTTTATTTCGTTATATTAGTATAGAGGTTAAAAAAATGAAAAAATGTACTAAATACGAAGCATTATTCACATTCGGTAACGAAGAAACTCTAAAGCAACACCTTGAAACTTGTGAAGATTGCAGAAAAGAACAAGAGGAATTGGATAAAGTTTCAAATTTGCTGAAAGAAGTAAAACCGTACTACATTGCAAAACGAAAAAATACTGCAAAATTAAAAGCAGCGTGTGCTATATTTGCAATATTTTTGAGCGGAGCAACACTTGGAATAATAAACTTCAATACTGACATATCCGACACAATCAGATATGGAAACGCTCTCAGTGCAGAAGATTTAGGACTTCCGGTAGATGCATACGGATTAATTATGGTGGAATAGGTGGACTTTAAAGACATAGTAAAAAATAATCAATCTAATGTAAAAAGTATAATCAGACTGATTACAAAAGAAACAAACGAAGACTTAGAGCAAGAAGTATACATCAAGGTTTGGAAAAACTCTGAAAAATATAAAGAGCAAGGCGCCTTCAAATCATGGGTAAACACTATTGCAAAAAACGTATCAAAAGACTATTTAAGATCGGTTCAAAAACGAAATCAAGATAGCCTTGTTGATGATGAAGAAATTATGAATAACGTCAGAGATAAAAAATCAACTCCGGAATTGAAACTTATCTCTAACGACAGACAAAAAAGAATAACAGAAGCCATTAATACTTTAAAACCAAAATTTAAGGAAGTGGTAATGTTATGCGAAATATACGGTTATACGTACGAAGATGCGGCATTCAAGCTAAAATGCCCCGTCGGAACAATCAAATCACGCTTGTACAACGCAAAAAAAGAATTAGCAGTGTTACTCAAAGATTTATTATAGAAAGGATTTAAATTATGTTAAAAAGAAGTTTAATTATCGCAACAGCATTAATGTTTGCAACATCTGTTGTTTGCTTTGCAGACACTGATGTAAAAACAAAACAAACAACTACACCCACTGTTCAAACAGGTAAACCACATTGTAAAATGCAGCCTCCTAAAGGCCCTGATTTTCAAAAACGCAGAGCAGAATTTGAAAAACGCCTGAATTTAACTGACAAACAAAAGCAACAAGCTGAAGCGCTCCACAAACAAGGTTTTGAAAAAATTAAACCAATTATGGAAGATATGAAAACTAAACAAAAAGAAATAGCTACGTTGAAAGATGCTCAAGATGAAACAAGCATTCAGAAAAAAGAACAATTAAAAAAAGAAATCGGAGCTCTCAGACAACAGGCTAAAGAACTTAGAAAACAAAATATGAAAGATTTTGAAAATATCTTGACAAAAAAACAACAAAAAGAATTAACAAAGATAAAAGAAGAAGGACGTAAAAACTTTGAAAAGAATATGAAAAAACATCCGCGTCCTGAATTTGGTCCGGGAGCGGAAATTCCGCCAAGACCTCCTGTTCACGAAGAAATTAAATAATAATATTTTAATTTTATACAAAAAAGGCGAGATTTTTAAATCTCGCCTTTTTATATCTTTTGGATATTTCAGAAATTACATCATTCCGCCCATACCGCCCATGCCGGCAGGCATAGCCGGTTCAGATTTTTCTTCCGGAATATCTACAACCGCAGCTTCTGTAGTCAACAACATTGAACCGACTGAAGCAGCATTCATCAGCGCTGATCTTGTAACTTTTGCAGGATCTACAATACCTGATTTGAACATATCAACATATTCATCATTCAAAGCATCATAACCGTATGCACTGTCGTGAGATGTTACCGTATCGACTACAACATCAGCTTTTGCACCTGCGTTGTGCGCAATAGCTCTTAGAGGAACATCCAATGCTGCTGTCAAAATTTTGAAACCGATTTTTTCATCATCAGATGAGAATTTTTCAGAATCTATCATTTTTTCCAATTTTTGTTGAACTCTTACCAAAGCAACACCGCCACCCGGAACAATGCCTTCTTCATTTGCAGCTCTTGTTGCATTTAGGGCATCTTCTATTCTCAATTTTCTTTCTTTAAGTTCAACTTCACTTGCTGCACCAACTTCAATTACCGCAACACCGCCTGAAAGTTTTGCAACACGTTCTTGCAATTTTTCCTTGTCGTATTCAGAATCAGAAGCTTCAATTTGTTTTCTGATTAATCTTACTCTTTCTTGAACTGCAGCTTTTGTTTCATCTCCAACAACAATTGTTGTCTCGTCTTTTGTAACGGTTACACGTTTAGCTTTACCAAGCATTTGAGTTGTAACGTTTTCAAGCTTTATACCAAGTTCTTCGGTAAACATTTCGCCGCCTGTCAAAATTGCGATATCTTCAAGCATAGCTTTTCTTCTGTCACCAAATCCCGGAGCTTTAACAGCAACTGCTCTCAAAACTTTTCTCATTGTGTTTACAACCAATGTTGCAAGAGCTTCACCTTCAACGTCTTCTGCAATCAACAATAAAGAACGACCATCTCTGGCAACCTGTTCCAACAACGGAACCATATCTGAAATAAGATTGATTTTCTTGTTGCAACAGAAGATATAAGGATCATCCAAAACAGCTTCCATTCTTTCTGCATCAGTTACGAAGTATGGTGACAAATAACCTTTGTCAAACTGCATACCTTCAACAACTTTCAAATTAGTTCCGAAAGATTTGCTTTCTTCAACAGTAATGACACCATCGTGACCAACTTTTTCCATTGCTTCTGCAATAAGTTCACCGATTTCTCTGTTGTTACCTGCAGAAATTGCTGCGACTTGGGCGATTTCTTCTTTTGTATTAACAGGTCTTGACATATCTTTGATTTCTTTTACAGAAACTTCAACAGCCTTGTCAATACCACGTTTCATAGACATTGGGTTAGCTCCTGCTGTCAGGTTTTTTAAACCTTCTCTAACAATTGCCTGAGCAAGAACTGATGCTGTTGTTGTACCGTCACCTGCTACATCGTTTGTTTTTGATGAAACTTCTTTTAGAAGTTGTGCTCCTGCATTTTCCAAACCGTCTTTTAGTTCGATTTCTTTTGCGATTGTAACACCATCATTAACAATTTGCGGTGCACCATATTTCTTTTCCAAAATTACGTTTCTGCCTTTTGGTCCAAGTGTAACTTTTACAGCATCTGCTACTGCATCTATACCTTTAAGAAGTGATTTTCTCGCTTCTTCATTAAAAACTATTTTTTTTGCCATTTTATTTCTCCTTAATGTTGGGTTGAAAACCCAACCTACATTCTTTATAAAATTTTGCCAATACCTTTTTTGTAAAGCCCTAGTATCTTAGTGCCTTATTGCCTTTTATTCAATAATTGCCAATGCATCTTTGATAGATAAGATTTTGTATTCAACACCATCCATTTTGATGTCAGTTCCTGCATATTTTGCATAAAGAATATTGTCACCAACTTTAACATCCATAGGTTCTCTTTCACCTTTGTCGTTAAGTTTTCCTTCACCAACAGCTACAACTTCACCTTTTTGAGGTTTTTCTTTTGCACTGTCAGGGATAAAAATTCCGCCTGAAGTTTGTTCAGTATCTTCAATAACTTTAATAACAATTCTGTCACCTAATGGTTTTAACATAATATTTCTCCCTTCGTTTTATATTCTTTGGTAATTCTGAGCCTGAATTTATTGAGATTCTTCGCTTCGCTCTGAATGACATAAAAGCGAAGAATCTCATAAAAATTTATACTATATTTATATAACATGATTTGTAAAAACTTAAGAAACTTAAGGAAAAATTAATTATTTGTATTATAACCAACTATTTTATATAAAATTCAAAGAAGAATGGATTGTCTTGAATTTTTGCGTTAAACGAGTCTTCGGATTTTCTTTTTACAAACAATGTTTGCTTCAAGAAAAATCCTCCACTCTCTGCAAAAATCCGCTCGAATCTTAGACAATGCAATTGCTTTGTGGTTCTCATTGTGAAATAACAGTCGGTTTGAGAAGAAAGAACAGAAAGTTTGAGTATTTTATTATTTTAAAACAAAAAACATTTCGTAAACATTAAATATTTTATTAGTTTTTTATATAATCAACTGCGGCATTTTGTAGACGAATTTGAAAAATATTTAATAGAAGAAGTCAATACTAAAACTATTAACAAAAAATTTATTTTACCAATAAAAAATCAAGGAAATATACGTATTATTAGTTTTAACTATACAAATACTTTTGAAAGATTATATGATTCAAAAAGTATCTATGCAGATAATAAACCAAAATATGTATATATACATGGCAAAATAAATGATCATAAAAATGCAGAATTAGTTCTAGGTACAGAAACGTTTGATAATGAACAAGTTTCTGTTGAATTTAATATATTTAAAAAACACAATCAAAGGCACAGGTATGGAACGATAGATCCTTATCAAGAATTGCTAAAAGAACTTAAAGATAAAAGAAAAATAATTAAACCTACATTCCACGTTATTGGTCATTCATTGGATAATGCTGACCATAACATTTTGAGACACATATTTAGAGCAAAAGAGGATTCTACTATTAAAATTTATTATCACAACCAAGAGGCATTAAAACGGATGCAAGATAATATTGATTTAATTATTGGTGAAGATGAGGTTATAGAAAAAGTTAAATTTATTAAGCAAGATGATCTAAAGCGAGGGATTTTAATTCCGCAAGAAGAACCAGTTTTAGTTGAAAATTAATTATATAAAGTCCTTTATTTGTGGTAAAATAAAGGTATTAAGTGGTACTCATAACACAAGGATGTATAAAATTGTACACACCACCATTTGAAATTACATCAAAAATAATTGAACTTATTTCCAATATTTCGGAAAAGATTGGAGAAATTAACTCGCTTCAGGATAGCCCATATCATGTTAAATTGCGAAAAGAAAATCGTATAAAAACGATACATTCATCTCTTGCGATTGAAAATAATAGCTTAAGCTTAAAACAAATTACTGCAATTATTGACGGAAAACGAGTTTTAGGTAATCCGAACGAAATAAAAGAAGTAAAAAATTCAATTCAGGCATACGATTTATTATTATCACTCAATCCATATAATGAAAAAGATTTACTAAAAGCTCATAAACTTATGATGCAGGATTTAGTTGAAAGAAACGGAAAATACAGAACTGATGGTGTCGGAATATTTGACGGGGAAAAAGTTGTTCATATGGCACCACCGGCAGACAGAGTTCCTGAACTTATGGGAGATTTGTTTGAATGGCTAAAAACAAGTGATATACATCCGCTTATAAAAAGTTGTGTTTTTCATTATGAATTTGAGTTTATTCACCCTTTTCAAGATGGCAATGGCAGGATTGGTCGTCTTTGGCAAACTGTGATTCTAAAAGAATGGAAAGAAGTTTTTGCTTGGCTACCTGTTGAAACTTTGGTAAAAGAAAATCAGAAAGAATATTATTCAGTTCTTGGGGTGAGTGATAGTGCCGCCAACAGCACTAAATTCATAGAATTTATGCTTACATTAATTTTAAATACAATTGAAGAAATTATTAAAACTGAAGAAAAGGTTACCAAAAAGGTTACTATAAAGGTTACTATAAATCAACAAAAAATTATTGATGCAATTAAGACAAATCCGTATGTAACACAGGAAGAACTCGCTGATATTATTGGAATTACAAAGAAAAGCATAACAGCTAACATGAAAAAACTACAAAATAGCGGATTAATAAAAAGAATTGGTGCTAATAAAAATGGGCATTGGCAAGTAAAAAAATAGTGTTTTGTGTCACTATGTAAACCTTTTAATGCTTTCCTTGTACTTTTACGCTAATGTGTTTCCTGATATAAGGAGGAAATATGAAAGAAGTTAGCGGATACAATATTAGCGAGCAGGAATTTAAGAAAGTTAGTAAGTGGGCAGAGGATGTGTATAATATCGCCGTCATTGTTGATTACTTTGTTGGTAATCAGCCGGAGATTGAAGAGTGCTATAACCTTGCTCCGATTATTAAAAATTTGAGAAATAATGCAGATTTATTAAATGCATTTTTTATTGATGCCGAGGAAAATAAAAATTAACTCTTCAATCTCATTTCAAACGTTGTTCAAAAAGTGTTCAACAGACTTTTTAAGAAAAGTTAAATGCACAATTGGTATTATTTTATATTCAAAATTAAAACAGCTATAAAACCGTTTTAAAACGGTTTTAAAAACTTAGATAAAACCATCTTTTTTCATCATATTCTGAAAATCTAAATCCATTTCTTCATCCATATCAACAACTTGTTTTATAATCCTTAAAAATTCTTCCTTAGTATAGCTTTGTTTTCGTTTCTTTAAAACTTCATCCATCAGATTAGTGAACATATACATTCGAGAAGGGTCAATAAACCTATTATTATCCATATCACTATGAAAATCATCAAGCATTTTATGGGCAAGTGCATACATTGCATCTTTTGATATCGTATTGGCTTTCAAAAATCCGTCACGTTTTATTCCCCAATCTCCAAGAGCTTTCCACCGTCTAATTGTCCTATCTGAAACACCGATTCTATTGGCAATTTCCGCTTCTGTGATAAATTGCTCAACATACATTTTTTCTGCAATATCAAAAAATTTGTCTCTTTTCATTTATCCGCAACCTATCTTTTTCTGTTGTTCTGTAATTTTCCTGTCTGTTCCTCTCAAATACAATTCTTCATCCGGCTCATCCAATTCTTTATCCGTATTCCAATAGTAAAATTTCTTTTTTTCTTTTTCTGGTAAAAATATCGACAAATCCGCCTTACCATAACTTTCCATATCTTTATTCTTTTGTATTGCTTTATCCATACTGGTATTAGCAATTTTTGAAACCTTAACAGGTTTTTTGTATTCTCTTTCAACACTTTGATAAGCTGTTTCGTAATTTTTGTATTTTTCTTCTGCTGATATTTCTTTATTTTGTTTAATATATGATTTTGCAACTTTTATATTTCTTTTCTTCGTTGCCATAGCTGCTTCAAATTCTTCTTTTGAAACTTCCGGCGCATAGAGTGCTGCAACGGATTTAAATGCTTCGGCTTTTCCTATAAATTCATCATTTTTGGCATTAAATACCCACGCTTCTTTATAATTTTTTATATCTCGGCGCAAATATACTTTCATACCTTTTTTATGTATCATCCAATCTGCCCAATAGGTAGTTTGCAATTTTCCATCTTTTACTCCATTTTTGCTGATGGTGTAGGTATTTGATGTTCTTGAACAGAACAATTTTAATGCATCTTTTGACGTTACTATTTTTTCTTTATATTCTTCATAAAATAGATCATCGGGACATCTCCCGTTGAGATTTTTACCACTTGACGGTCTTTTATTCAAAATATTGATAATTGTTTTATCAAAGAGTTCCTTAAAATCTTCAAATTTCATAATTTTGCCGTCTTTAATTTCTTTAGCCAATTTTTCAGGTCTTTCGACAACATTCCCGCCACGGTAACCGACACAATGTTTGGATAACAGTTCTTTGATTTTCAAAAAATCTCTTTCAACAGGTTTAGTTTGTGCGTTATAAGGCAGGGCAAAATGCACATTAACATTCAATTCTTTTAGCATTGCTGAAGTTTTATTTTTGTTTGTTTCGATTTTAAAATCCTTTCTCCCTCCTGCAAAATCTTTTGAACGATAATCTTTTCCGTTATCGATAATAACGTCTTTAGGCAGACCAAATTCTTCCACCGCATAATAAAAAGATTGAAATATTAAATCAGAATTAGGATTACCTGTTTGTAAAATCCAACCGAGCCATTTGCCTGATTTATAATCTCTCCATACAGTAACCCACGGAAATACTACTTTATTATTCTCATCATAACAGGCAACATCAATCTGCGCGTGGTCTGATACCCATACCTGATTACAAGTTATTGCTGAATAATCTCTGTCAATAAAATTGTTATACTTTCTATTCCAAGCAGCTTGACCGTTTCTTGCAAGGAAAATACTCTGTTCCGGGATTTCTTTATCCAATCTGCGCTTAAAGGCCATAAAACTCGGAAAATTATTTCTGTCTGCGCCAAGTTCTCTTACCGCATACCCTAAAGTTAAATCTCTGCAACTTCTTAAAGAAGGACCGCCTTCAATTAAATATAGTGTTTTAAAGTATTCAAAATAATCATCAGAAATACAGGAGCCGACCAAATGCTGACCGTGTTTTGAAATTAATCCTGCAACACCGTATCTGAAATATCTTCTGCGCATCCTAATCAAAGACGGATAAGATGTTGTAAATTCTTCTTCATCGTTATTGTTCCAATTATCAATAAACTTTTTTAATTCTTTGCCTTTAAGC
>Ga0310695_10004976_pt1 | contig 23750 bp, 27 predicted proteins | sample RumenRJG_04DNA_FD_203882 | JGI IMG/M metagenome (GOLD analysis project Ga0310695, IMG submission 203882) | Bovine rumen microbial communities from Lethbridge, Alberta, Canada - RJG_04 (v2) (version 2) | ecosystem: Host-associated > Mammals > Digestive system > Stomach > Rumen | place: Canada...
TTGGGAAAACATCTTGCGGCTCTTAACAATGATTCTACAGAACATGCAATGGTAGGCTACGTTCTTGACAGGACAATGAGCCGTAACGGTTCTGTAAGCCGCGGTGTATGTACTGTAAAAGACGGACGCCTTGAATCAATTGTAGAAAACCTTAAGATTTACTTTGAAGGTGATAAAGTAATTTCTGAAATCGATGATAAAAAAATCCAGCTTACAGGAAAAGAAACTGTAAGCATGAATCTCTTTGGATTCAGTCCGAAGGCATTTGAACAGTTTAACGAATACTGGAAAAACTTTATTAAAGAAAATGTAACTGCAGAAAAAAAAGAAGCTTTGCTACCTGTGGTTGCCAGTGACATTATCCGTACGGGCCACGGTTCACTTAAGGTTTATACTTCTGAAGAAAGCTGGTTCGGCATGACTTATCCGGAAGACAGGGAAGTTGTTAAATCAGAAATTGCAAAGAAAATTGCCAGCGGTTATTATCCGGAAAAACTTTGGGAAAAATAATTCTTGACTGTATTAAGCTGGAATGATGTTTTAAATGCGGCTCAGCCGCTGTTTCCTCAAGGTTCGGCTCTTAGTGTCGGTTCTTTTGACGGACCGCACCGGGGGCACTGTGCGCTTTTTGATGCTGTGTTTTCAGCCGCAGAAAAAGAATCGCTTGTTCCGGGACTGGTTACATTTACAAAAGCCCTTCCGGGAATTAAGCACCCAGTTTCTTATGCCGGAGATATAGCAACTCTTTCTGAACGTCTTGAGCAGTATAAAAACAAGGGCTTTAACTTTGTTGTCCTCGTAGATTTTGATGATTCTTTTTCCCGCATGAGCGGAGAAAGTTTTTTTACCGTTCTTATGAATAATCTGCACATGCGCTTTATTGCAGAAGGCCAGGATTTCCGCTGCGGTTACAAGGGTTCTTATGGAATGGCAGAAATTACGGACTTTATATTGCTGAATGGAATTCAGGCGCAGTTTCTGGATTTGGTTCAGGCAGACGGTAAAAGAATTAGTTCGTCGGAGGTTCGCCGGCTGATTCAGGAAGGAAATTTTTCTCTTGTAAATGAACTTCTGGAGCGTTCTTTTCAGCTGGAAATCCCGGAAACTTCATATTTAATAGAAAAAAAATCATTTGTGGTAAAGCGCAGCCTTTTGCGTCAGGTTTCGCCGGAAACGGGAAACTATAAAGTCCTGCTGAACGGATCTGTTCCGGCTATGCTGGAAGCAACTTCTGAAAAGCTGGTAATTTCTTTATGCGAAGAAACTGCTCCGGTTGATTTTACAAGTTCAGGGCACTTAAAATATGTTGTTTTTTGACCGCAAAAAAAACATATATAGCCTTTTTTTAACAATGCGCTGTCTGTAAAAAAAAATAGCGCAAAGGAGGAAAAGGGTTTCAAAAACACTCTGTTGTGCTTGCCGCATGAGGATTATAATGTGTTTGTTCTGGTTTTGCATCATATTGCGTTGATTCTTTTTCTGTTTTTCTGTACACTTACATAAATCTGTCTTACGGTCATTATGTGATTATAGTTCAAAACCCGAATTATGACCTGCATAAAAGCCGCTTATTCAGATTACAAATATTTTTTTAGGGGTTCTAAAATGGCACTTACAAAAGAAACAACATCATCTGTAATTTCTAAGTTCGGCGCAAAAGAAGGCGACACAGGTAACGTAAAGGTTCAGATTGCTCTTCTTACAGAAAGAACAAAGCAGCTTACAGAACACACAAAAGCATTCCCAAAAGATGCTTCTGCAAAACGTGCTCTTCTTAAGGTTGTAGGTCAGCGCCGCAAGATGTTGCGCTACTATGAACGCACAGACCTTGAAGGTTACCGTGCATTCATCAAGGAACTTGGACTCCGCAAGTAGTTCATCTTTCTTATAGATCCCGTTCTTTTTAAGAACGGGATTTTTTTTTACATAAATTGGTTTTTATATCTGTCTGTATTGGGAATATTGCCTTGAAACTTTATTTTCAATGGAATAGAATAAAAATGCCTTGTGCCGTGCTTTTTAGAAAATGAAGGGCATGGGTGCACACAAGTAGAAATTTTTCAGGACTAGCTCCTATATATGAAAAGTTTTTAGTTGTGTGAATCTATGCGAATCTTAAGGCATGCACTGGTCGCTTCCTGTGGGGAGCGGAACTTTACTTTTAAGAGGAAAATATGTCAGTAACTAGAGTAACCTATAAATTAGGTGATGCCGATCTCATCCTTGAAACAGGAAAAATCGGAAAACAGGCAAACGGTTGTGTTTACGCTCAGTGGGGCGGAGCAGCTGTAATTGCTACAATCTGTGCTTCAAGTGCAGTAACAGAAGGTCAGGACTTTGTTCCTGTAACAGTTGAATACAATGAAAAATTCTATGCTGCCGGAAAAATTCCAGGCGGTTTTGTAAAGCGCGAAGGTCGACCAAAGGATAAGGAAATCCTTGTAAGCCGTCTTATTGACCGCCCTATGCGTCCGCTTTTTGAACCGTCTTTCGGTCATGAACTTCAGATCGTTCCAACATGTGTTTCATGCGACGGTGTTCATACTCAGGATATTCTTGCAGTTCTTGCTTCATCTGCAGCTACATGTATTTCTGATATTCCGTTCCACGGTCCTATTGCTGCGTGCCGTGTAGGTTATTTGAACGGTGAATACATCATCAACCCTACATTCAAGCAGATTGAAGAAGGTGAACTTGAAATCGTTGTTGCTGGAACAAAAGAAGGCTTTACAATGGTTGAAGGTGGTGCCAACGAAGTTTCTGAAGAAGTAATGCTTGGAGCTTTGGAAAAGGCTCAGGCTTTTATTACTGATATGTGTAAGCTTCAGGAAGAACTTGTTGCAAAATGCGGAAAGGAAAAACTTCCTTTGAACCCACTCGATGTAACTTTGGCTAATGCTGAAGCAATCGAAGCTGAAGCAACTCCACTTTTGAAAGAAGCTTGCTTTAAAGATTCAAAAATCAACCGTGGTATCGCAATTTCTAAGGCAATCAAGGAAGTTGCTTCTAACCATGCAGAACAGCTTGAAGACCCAGTTCAGGCTAAGCTTTTTGCTACTTTGATGGACGACATCCAGTACAAGCTTTTGCGTAAATCTATTTTGGACGAAGGCGTTCGTGTTGACGGACGTAAGGTTGACGAAATCCGTCCAATCACTTGTGAAATCAACGTTCTTCCAACTCCACACGGATCAGCATTGTTCACTCGCGGTGAAACTCAGTCTTTGGCTGTATGTACACTCGGTACAGCAATGGATGAACAGGCTTATGACGATATCGATGGAGACCGTTCAGAACACTTTATCCTTCACTATAACTTCCCTCCATATTCAGTTGGTGAAACTGGTAAGCTTACAACTGGCCGCCGCGAAATCGGTCACGGAAACCTTGCCCGCCGTTCACTTGCTGCCATGGTTCCAAGTCGCGAAGAATTCCCATACACAGTTCGTGTAGTTTCTGAAATCATGGAATCTAACGGTTCTTCTTCACAGGCTTCTACTTGTGGTGGATGTCTTTCTATGCTTGCTGCCGGTGTTCCTATGAAGAAGATGGTTGCCGGTATTGCCATGGGTCTTATCACAGAACCAGAGGGAGATAATCCATACGGACGTTACAAGATTTTGAGCGATATCCTTGGTGAAGAAGACCACCTTGGTGATATGGACTTTAAGGTTGCCGGAACAAAAGACGGTATTACTGGTTTCCAGATGGATATCAAGATTGCCGGTGTAACAACAGAAATTATGAAGAAGGCTATGGAACAGGCTCGTCAGGGTCGTCTCCACATTCTTTCTATTATGGAAAAATGCATCGACAAGCCGGCTCCTCTTGCTAAGAACGCTCCTCAGATTCTTACAATGAAGATTCCAGTAGACAAGATTGGTGCTTTGATTGGACCAGGCGGAAAGAACGTTAAGGCTCTCTGCTCACAGTACGATGTAACAATCAATACTGATGACGACGGAACTGTAACAATCTACTCTAAGAACGGCGAAAAGGCAGAAGCTGCTAAGAAGGCTGTTAAGGGTATTACAGAAGATCCGGAAGTAGGAACAATCTACCAGGGAACTGTAAAGCGCATCATGGACTTTGGTGCATTCGTAGAAATCCTTCCAGGAAAAGAAGGTCTCTGCCACATCTCTAAGCTCTCTAAACAGCGCGTAGAAAAGGTAAGCGACGTTCTTAAAGAAGGTCAGGTAATCCCTGTTAAGCTTCTTGAAGTTGATAAGATGGGAAGATTGAATCTCAGCTATATCGACGCAATCCAGTAATCCAGTTTTGCTTTGCAAAACTGGGAGGCGAGGTGCAAAATGTAATAGGTTGAATGACCTGTTATAGACCTCGCCCTGATGCAATCGATAATAAGTAGTTTTTGCGAAAGCAAATAACTGATGAATCCCGGAACTGCCTGGTGCATTTTCGGGATTTTTTTTCATTGGATTTTGGACAGCGGCTCTTTTCTGTTTAGATTGACTACAAGTAAATATTCGTTTATTATTATAGAACTAAAATTATAGAATCAATCCGGATAACCGGTTTTGGAGTTTAAAAATGGGTGCTATTGGTATTATCCTTCTTGTTGCTTTTGTAATCGTGTGTATTCTGCTTGTACTTCTTGTTCTTGTTCAGGATGACGGACAGAGCGGAATGGGCGGTCTTTTGGGTGGACGCGGAAGTGCTGCGTTCGGTTCTCATTCTGCCACAGTTCTTACAAAGGCTACTACAGTTCTTGTTGTTTTCTTCTTTGCAATTACAGTTCTGCTTGCAGTTCTTAATAAAAAGCCAAAGGCTGCTGCTGACCTTGTTACTACTACAGCAGTTGAAACTGAAGCAGCTGCAGACAATGCAGCAGAAGCAGTTGAATCAGAAGCTGATTCAACATGGTGGAAGTCTGCTGAGTAATCAGAAGGCATTTTATTCTGGAGATTAGATGATCAGTTCGCTTGTAAAGCCGGAAAATGTTGTCTGCCAGTTAGAAAGTACAGATAAAGATAGTCTTTTTGCTGAATTGACGGAAGTTCTGGTTCGAAGTGATCCTTTTATTGATAGAAATGAAGTTCTTACTGCTCTTTTTGAAAAGGAAGAGCAGAGGAATTCAATTGTGATGAATGGAATTGCAGTACCGTATGTGGAATGCAGTTCCGTAAAATCACCTGTGCTGGCTGTTGGAATCAGCAGAGCTGGCATAGACTATGATGTGTATGGTGTAGGTTCAAGGGATTTTGCAGATTCCCTTGTTCATCTGGCTGTCTTGTTTCTGTTTGATAAACGGAATACAGAACGGAAAATACATGTCCTTGCTGATTGTGCAAGAGTTCTTCATATTCCGGGGTTTTACGGTTCATGCCTTAGTGCCGGTTCTGCACAGGCTGTCTGCAATATATTCCGCGATTACGAGACCTCTTACTGATAGGGGAGACAATATATGGCAGATACAGAAATTGGTGTAATTTCCCATCTTTTGGAAGTAGAAGCCGAAGCGTCTGAGCTTGTAAAAAATGCCCAGGCAGAAGCAAATAAGCGCTTGTCAGAAGCCCGCGCAAAGGCTGATTCTGATTTTAAACTTCAGTTCGAAAAAATCCAGTCAAAATTTGAATCCGAATATAATAAAAAAATTCAGTCAATATCGGAAAACCATGCTAAAATAATTAAAGAGTATAAGGAATCTGCTGAATCAGTTGAGCAGGATAAAGAATCGTTCAAAGCGTTCCTTGAAAAGGTTTTGAGCGAAGATTAGAGGTATTGCGTCATGGATTATTCTGGAGCTTCTTCTTATGTTTATGCAAAAGCTTGCGGAATGCTTTCAAAAACCTTTACAGGAAGAAATGCTGCAGCTTTGTTCAATGCAAAATCTCTTTCAGAAATCTGGGAACTTGTGTTTAAGGAGCCGGTTCCTCAGTTGCCGGAACAACTTCTGGCAAATAAAATTGAGCATGATGCCGTAAAGAAATTTGTTTCCCAATACATAAAGCTTTTAAGCTGCTATTCAAAACCGGATCCTCTGCTTATAGAACTTTTGCGCCGTTATGACGTGCTTAATCTGAAAGTAATTTCGGCTGCCCTTGCAAACGGTGAGCAGGAAAGGCCGCGTGTAGTTAAAATCGGTGAATACAGCAAAATGAACTATGACGCGTGGCCGAACCTAAGAAAAATAACTGAAGAGTCTGAATTTGCCTGGTACGGCATAAATTCCGAAGATGACGATCATCAGAAGAAAGATTTTAAGCTGGATCTTCAGGAAGTGCGCGTTTTATGGAAATACGTGAACCGTGTTTCTGATTCTTCGCGCAGCAGTCTTGTAGAATATTACAAGCGCTATTATTCAATTAAAAATATGCTTTGGGCGTTGCGCCTTAAGGTTTATTATAAAATGCCGGCTCAGGAAATTATAAATAATCTTTTTTATGTAGAAGATGCGCCGTCTGCAAAGGATCCTGTATGCGGGTATGCTTACGAAATCCTTGATATTCCGGAAGATTCGTATAACGATTGGATGGAATGGCGTTTTTCTGAATTTCTTAATCCTCATGAAGATGGTTCTGTCTGGTATATTGACCCGATGTGGGTTGAACAGAAATTCCGCTTTGGAGAAGAAAAAGAAATCAAGAAGATTTTTTATGCAAATCCAATGACATATGCTACTCTTGCCAGTTTCTTCTTGTTGAAATTAAAGGAAATTGACTGCATAAGGGCGGCAACGGAAGCGCTAAGGCTTGGCGCTCCAAATGATGATGCAATTTACGCTGCAGGTATATCCTCAGAAGAGTTATAGGAGATGAAGTTATGGCTAGAACAGTTGAAATGCGTCTTATAGAACTTATGGTCTTAAGGCAGGATATTGCTGCAGTAATTGATTATCTTGGCAAGAAAGGAAATTTTCAGTTTCAGTCAAAGAAAAATTCAGTTATTCCGGAATCTAAGGAAGAAAAGCCTGTAAATGCTGATGAGCATATGTATGAAATACTTCAGAAAACAAGGCTTTTCCTTAACATAAAGGACAGGGATGAAGAAGAGCTTGACTGTCCTATGGCAAATGATAAGGATAGAACAGATGCTGCAAAAATTATTGCGGCTTCTGATGACCTTGAAGCCAGGTTTGCGCTTAAGCGGGAAGCTTATGAAAGGGTTGCTGAATCCTATAAGGAAGCGCAGGCTTTTTCTAATCTAAAGGTACCTTTTGCACAGCTGGAACATCTTTCCTTCCTTTCTATAAGGATTGGTAAAATTCCGCCGGCAAACATCAGTGATCTGCGTGATTCTCTTGCGGGACGGGCCATTCTTGTACAGCTCGGAAATGATGAAGGTAGGATTATGGCTGTTTCTTCAAAGAAGGGTCGTTTTTCGCTTGATACTGAATTGAAAAAGTTCGGATTTTCTTCAATGGAAGTTCCTGCCGATTTTAAGGGAATTCCTGATGAAATGCTGGAAAGTCTGAGTCGCCAGGTAGAAGAAGCCGGAAAAGAATTGGAACTTCTGGAAAACGAAAAGAAAAATTATGCGGAAACTCATGAGATGCGGCTCATAGAACTTTTGGGCGCATTCAGCGTTTCAAAGCAGATTGAAGAAATTCAGAGCAGGCAGGAATCAACATCCCTTGTATACAGAATTACCGGCTGGGTTCCGGCAGAAGACTGCAATTTATTTATGCGGGGACTGGACGAACTTACTGCTGGAAGAATTGCAATCCGTGAATATCATCCTGCAGAAGTTGCTTCTGTTATAAACGGAACGGAACAGGTTCCTGTAAAGCTTAAGCACGGAACCTTTATATCTGCGTTTGAACGCATGATTTTCAGTTACGGTTCACCGCTTTACGGTACTATTGATCCGACTCCGTTTGTTGCAGTCTTCTTTACAATCCTGTTTGGAATTATGTTCGGTGACTGCGGTCAGGGGCTTGTGTTCCTTATTGCCGGAATCCTTATGGCATTAAAGGTAATTAAGGTTGGCGGATGGAATAAGTTTGCGCCTGTTTTCATGGCAATCGGAACCAGCAGTTCCATAATGGGGCTTATTACTGGAGAATTCTTTGGAACGGAAACTGTTCTTGAACCGTTTGCTCATTTTGTTACAGGCTTGTTCGGCGAGCCAAGGGCTCCTATCCTTAAGGTAATGCCATCATCAGATCCTAATTCTATCAAAGTAATTTTTGGAATCTTTGGCGTAACGATTGCGCTTGGAATAATCATCAATTCAATTGGTCTTGTTGTTAATGTTATAAACAAGGTGATTTCAAAAAAATGGGGAAGTGCTGTATTCGGAAAAACTGGAATTGCAGGAATTGCCTTTTATTGGTATGTCCTTGTTTTTGCCGCAAGAATTGTACTTGCTCATCATGTTCCGGCCCTTTATGACTGGATTGTAATCGGTGCAACGCTGTTTTTTGCTGCATTCGGAGAACCGTTTGAGCGTCTTTTTGACGGTCACAGACCTGTTGTAGAAAACGGATTCGGTGCGCTTGTAATCGGCGGTGTGGTTGAATTGATAGAAGTTGTTTCAAACTATCTTTCCAGCACAATCAGCTTTGTCCGTGTAGGCGCCTTTGCCCTTGCTCACGCAGTTCTTGGTTTTATAATAGAAATGATGAGCGAAAAATGCGGCCACATAGGAGGAATCGCAGTCCTTATCGTTGGTAACGGTATTGTTGTAGTACTTGAAGGAATGATTGTAGCCATTCAGGTTATCCGACTTCAGTATTACGAATTTTTCAGTAAATTCTTTAATGAAACAGGAACGGAATTTAAGCCGCTCCGCTTCCATTATGGAAATAAATAAGGTTCAGAAATATATAGGAGTTATTGTATGAACAGAAAGATTTTTGTATTGTCGGCAATTCTTTTGTGTGCAGGATTTTTTGCACTTTCTGCACAGGCTTCTGGCGCAGTAGAAGCAGAAACTGCTGTTGAAGAACAGGCTCCGGCAAGTTCTTCTGCATGGAAGTATATTTCCGCAGCTCTTGCTGTTGGTTTTTCATGTATCGGCGGTGGAATGGCTGTTTCTAAAATCGGTGCGGCTGCCATGGGTGCAATGAGCGAAAACGCTGAGCTTTCTGGAAAAGCTTTGCCGTTCGTTGGTCTTGCAGAAGGTATCTGTCTTTGGGGATTCCTTGTTGGACTTCTCATTATTGTTCTTTAATTTCTTAACGAAAGGTTTTTAAATTGAAGTTTTATATTATCGGCGACAGGGAAATGATTCTCGCATTCAAGCTTACCGGGATAGACGGCACAGTTGCAGAAACTCGTCAGGAAGTTCTGGATGCGTTTAATCGTGTAACCGGAAAGGGCGGGGATGCTGCGCTTCCGGTTGATGAGTTGCCGAAAGTTCTTATCCTCACAGAAGCGGCTGCCGCTCTGATTGAGGAAGAAGAGCTTGCATGGCAAAAGAAAGGAACTTTTCCTCTCATTGTTGAAATTCCAGGGCTCGACGGACATGTTTCCGGTAAGAAATCCCTTACTGATGCAATCCGAGAAGCAATTGGTGTACAGGTTTAATTAAGGAATACTTATAATATGGAAGAATTGAGATCTACAGAAGTCCTTGATAAAGAAATTCGGGCAGACGCGCGTAAAAAGGCAGAAAAGATTCTTGATAAAGCAGATGTAGATTGCCGTTATATTATCGAAGAAGTTGCTCAGAAGGTAAAAGAAGCAGAACAGGTCGCTTCTGAAAAAACAGAAGAAAGGGTTCTTGTTTATGAAAAAAATCTGAATGCTTCGCTTCCTTTGGAAAAAGAACGTTTTAAAGTATCCTTTATACAGTCGTCTGTTGAAAAAGCAATAGATGAATATCTTGGAACATTAAGCGAAAAGGAACTGCTTAATCTTACTGTAAAAAAACTTAAGTCAGAAAATCTGTCTGTAAAGGAAAGAAAATTCAACGCATATTATTACGGTTTTTCTGAAGCCGGAGTAAAGAAGGCACTTTCTGATCTGGGAGTAACTGTCATCTCTCTTGAAAAAACAGATTTTAATAAAATTATAATTGAAAATAACTGCGGAATTACGGAAAACAAGGGAATTGTGCTAGAAGCAGATGATAAATCTGTGCGCTTAAGGCTTACGCTTGCTGAAGTAATTTCCCAGATACTGGATAAATATAGAAACGAACTTTATGATGCTTTGTTCGGCGGGAGGCTTGCATAAATCATGATAGAAGGAAAGATAACCCGCATTTCAGGACCGATTGTTTTTGCAGAAGGACTTGACGGCTGCGGTCTTTACGATGTAGTTGATGTTGGAGAAAACCGCCTTATTGGCGAAATTATACGTCAGAATAAGGGAAATGCAACAATTCAGGTATACGAGGAAGATACCGGAATGCACATTGGTGAAAAAATTGTATGTCACCAGAGGCCGCTTTCTCTTCGTCTTGGGCCAGGGCTTGTCGGAACAATTTATGACGGGATTCAGAGGCCTCTTAAGGCTATGGCAGAAAAATCCGGTGCATTCCTTTTACCGGGTGAACGCACAGAACCTCTTGATGTTTCTGCAGTTTGGCATTTTGACGCAAGAGACTCTGTCTCGCAGGGAACTGCAATTAAACCGGGATTTGTGCTTGGTACTGTAAAGGAAACAGATTCCGTTACGCAGAAAATTATGGTTCCGCCTTATATTCGTGGCAGAAGCCTTAAAACGTTTAAGGGAACCGGAGACTATACTGTTGATGACGTTATCGGAACAACAGAATTTGATGAAGAAATAAAGCTTTCTCATTATTGGCCGGTCCGCGAACCGCGTCCTTATGCAGATAAACTAGAAGTTTCTGAGCCGCTCATTACCGGTCAGCGCGTTATAGATGTATTTTTCCCGCTTTCTAAGGGTGGAACTGCTGCAATTCCAGGCGGATTCGGAACAGGTAAAACAATGACTCAGCATGCCGTTGCAAAATGGTGTGATGCAGACATCATTGTATACATTGGATGCGGAGAGCGCGGTAACGAAATGACTGAAGTTCTTACTGAATTCCCAGAACTTATTGATCCGCGTACAGGCCGTTCGATTATGGAGAGAACAATCCTTATTGCAAATACATCCAACATGCCGGTTGCAGCTCGCGAAGTTTCACTGTATTCAGGAATTACGCTTGCTGAATATTACCGTGATATGGGACTTCATGTTGCCATAATGGCTGATTCTACTTCCAGATGGGCGGAGGCTCTCCGTGAACTTTCTGGCCGTATGGAAGAAATGCCTGCAGAAGAAGGATTCCCTGCATATCTTCCTACAAGGCTTGCTTCGTTCTATGAGCGTGCCGGTCGCGTAATTTCTCTGGAAGGGCAGGAAGGTTCTGTTTCTGTAATCGGTGCGGTTTCGCCACCGGGTGGTGACTTTTCTGAGCCGGTTACACAGCATACAAAACGTTTTATCCGCTGTTTCTGGGCGCTTAACCGCGATCTTGCAAATGCGCGCCATTATCCGGCTATCGGCTGGATAGATTCCTATTCCGAATATGCCGGCGAAGTCCGTGGCTGGTGGGAAAAAAATAATCCTGTATGGTGGACAGTGCGCACAGAAGCGCTTGAACTTTTAAAGAAGGAAGAGCGCCTTCAGCAGATTGTGCGCCTTATCGGTCCTGATGCTTTGCCGGATACAGACAGGCTTGTGCTTAAGGTTTCAGAAATGATTAAAAACGGATTCCTTCAGCAGAATGCTTTTGATGATGTAGACATGTACTGCAGCACGGACAAGCAGATAAAGATTCTTGAATTCATGATGAATTTTTACAGGCGGGCTGTTATTGTAATTAAAAGCGGCTGTCCGCTTGCAAAAGTTATTTCCTTACCTGTTGCAGATGAAATTGTCCGCATAAAATACAGCGTTCCAAATGATAATATGGAAAAAATTGCAGACATAAAGAGTCATTTTGACGAACAGTTTGGTGAGCTGGAAACCGTTTATAGCAAGACAGGAGCTGTTTTATGAGAGGAATTGAATATCGTGGAGTAACAAGCGTTGACGGACCGATTGTTGTAGTTCAGCGCACAGAAGATATTTTCTATAATGAGACAGTTTATGTCCGCGACCGCACCGGCGAAAAGCGTCTTGGCCGTGTAATTGACCTTAATCAGAAATCTGCCGTAGTTCAGATTTTCGGAAATACAACAGGAATTGATCTTTCAGAAAGTTCATTTGAATTTCTGGATAAGCCTCTTGAACTGCGAGTAGGTGAAGGTCTTTTGGGCCGCGTATTTAATGGTCTTGGAGAACCTATAGACGGCTACCCGGAAATTGTTTCTTCAAAACGCGTAAATGTAAACGGTTATCCTATTAATCCTTACAGCCGCTCTTATCCGAGGGACTTCATTCAGACTGGAATTTCTGCAATTGACGGAATGAACTCTCTTGTACGCGGACAGAAGCTTCCGATTTTTTCTGGTTCGGGACTTCCGCACAATAAGCTTGCGGCTCAGATTATACGCCAGGCAAAACTTCGCGGAACAGACGAGCAGTTCGTAATGGTTTTTGCAGGAATGGGCATTAAGTATGACGTTGCACGGTTCTTTATCAATACATTTGAAGAATCCGGCGTTCTTTCCAAGGTTGTTATGTTCCAGTCGCTTGCAGATGCGCCGTCCATTGAACGTATTATGACTCCGCGTTGTGCACTTACTGCGGCCGAATACCTTGCCTTTGAAAAAGGCATGCACGTTCTTGTAGTAATGACAGACATGACAAACTACTGTGAAGCCCTCCGTGAAATTTCTACTACACGAGGAGAAGTTCCTGGACGTAAAGGATATCCTGGATATCTTTATTCTGACCTTGCTGAACTTTATGAACGTGCCGGAAAAATTGACGGAAGCGAAGGTTCTATTACTCAGATTCCGATTCTTACAATGCCGAATGATGATATTTCTCATCCTATTCCTGACCTTACAGGTTACATTACAGAAGGACAGATAGTTCTTGACCGCGAAATGGATTCCAAGGGGATTTATCCGCCGGTTGCTGGACTTCCGTCACTTTCCCGCCTTATGAAGGATGGAATCGGAAAGGATATGACGCGCGAAGATCATGCAAATGTTTCTTCACAGCTTTTTGCGGCCTATTCAAAAGTAAAGACAATCCGCAATCTTGCTTCGATTATTGGAGAAGAAGAACTTTCACCGCTTGATAAAAAGTATCTTCAGTTTGGAAATAAATTTGAAGGTGAATTCCTTACTCAGGATGAGCATGAAGATAGGACTATAGAGCAGACTTTGGATATAGGATGGAAATGCCTTGCCGTTCTGCCGAAAGAAGAACTTACAAGAATTAAGTCGGAATTTATTGAGAAATATTTTCCTGCATAATGTTGATTTGAACGGGTAAAAAATGGCAAAATTAAACATTGCACCAACAAAATCAAACCTTCTCGCTATGAAAGAGCAGCTGGCTGTTTCGCAGAACGGCTATGACCTTCTTGAACAGAAGCGTGAACTTCTTGTACAGGAACTTATGAAGATGGTAGAAAAGGTTCGTCTTCTTGAACGTGAACTGGACGAAGTAACGGCAGTTGCTTATCCTGCTTTTAAGAGGATGCTGATGGCGGCCGGTTCAGACCAGATAAAGCGCATTTCCAGAAATGTCCGTTATGATTTTTCCATTATGGAAAAGTCCGTGAACATAGGCGGAATGTCCTTTGATACAATTGATGTAACTATACCGCAGCAGAAACTTTTTTATTCGATGATAGGAACTTATGCCAATACCGATGACGTAATTTCCAAGTTTTTTAAGCTTCTTTCTGTTCTTACGCAAATGGCTTCCATACGTACAATTGTGTGGCGTCTTGCAGAAGAAGTAAAGAAAACTCAGCGCCGTGTAAATGCTCTTGATAAGATGGTTATACCGCAGACGCTTGAAACAAAAATATACATTGAAAACTCTCTTGAAGAAAAAGAGAGGGAAAATGTTTTTGTCCTTAAGGCGTTAAAAAAGAAAAATGAGCGAAAGCTTGCAGAAGGAGCAGAGGATTGAAACCGCTTGTAAAGAAAATCATAGTGGCAATAAACGGATCTCAGTCTTCTGTAAGGGCTGCAATGTACGGAATATTGATGGCAAAGCAGTATTCCTGCGAAATAAAGGTTCTTTTTGTAGTTGATGTAGAAACAATAAAGTTTCTGGTTTCTTCAAAATTTTTTATTCAGGAAGAAAAAGAATCTTATACAGATGCTTTAAGGTGTGACGGAAAAACATATCTTGATTACGTTGAAAAGCTTGCTGTTTCAAAAGGAATTAAGATTGAATCTGAATTAAGAGAAGGTTCTGTCTGGGCAGAAGTTATAAAGGCCGCTGATGAATATTCTGCAGACTTGATTCTTGTTGGCGGTCATGAAAAAAACGGAGATATATTGGGAAGTCTTTATTCCGGCGGTTCCAGAAAAAGCGTTGCTGCAACGGCGCGAAGCGAAATCGTAAATTATGCAAACTGTCCTGTTCTTGTAGTGCATAAGCCGGAAATTGAAGCCCTGTTTAAAATTTCATAAATGAGTTAAGATGTGATAAACTGTTACGAAATTCTTGGAGTGCGGCAGGATGCGACTGCTGCAGAAATTAAAAAGGCATACAGAACAAAGGCAAAGCTGCTTCACCCTGATGCAACAAAAAGCTCAGATTCAGAAGATTTCCGCCGTCTTGTAAAGGCTTATGAAATCCTTTCGGATCAGAGGCAGCGTTCCATTTTTGACGATTCTTTTTTTGCAAGTGCTGAAAATTCAAAAAAATCAAAGTATACATTTGACTATTATGTGTGGTTGTCTGCAAGGACAGACCAGGAAAGCCGTGCAAAGCTTATCTTTTTTGACCTTATGCATGGTCGCGAAGACGAAGCAGTTTTTGAATTCAAACGCATGAGCATGGAACATGCGGACTTTAACTTAAAGCACTGGTTTACCCGCGAAGATTTTATGGATTACGGCTATATTCTTGCAGAAGAACTTGCCCTCCGCTCAGAATTTTATGATGCTGCACTTTTGCTGGAACAAATTATCCGAATGGAATATAGTTACAGTTACTTCAGACTGTTTTTTCCGGAAGTACAGGAATTTATGCTCAGCATACTTCACAGGAACATAAACGGCACTGTAAATGACGAACTTGCCCTAGATGTTTATGAGAGGGCGCTGGATCTTGGTTTTCCTGTAAAGGAAGACGTATTCTTCCTGCGTCAGATGTCAGAAATTTACTTGCGGCTCGGAGATTCAATGACGGCCGGAATCTGCCTTGAAGAAGCGGAAAGGCTTCTTTCAAAACGAAACAGAAATTTATCAGGGGAACTGTAAAAAACTCAGTTCCGCGCATAGGAGTTATAAATGATCAGGTTAAAGAATAGTGAAGAAATTGAAGGTATACGAAAATCGTGTCACCTTCTTGCGGATTGTTTTAATTATGTCATTCCGCTTGTAAAGGCCGGGATGACAACCAGGGAACTGGATGATATCTTTGTTGATTTCATTAAATCACATGGAGGAACACCTGCCTGGTATAAGGAAAATTTTGATGGAGCTGCCTGCATAAGCATTAATAATGAAGTTATTCACGGAATTCCGTCAAAAAAACGCGTCATAAAGGACGGAGATATTGTTTCACTTGATGTAGGAATTGATCTTAACGGCTATATAAGCGATTCATGTCATTCCGTGCTTGTAGGAAACGTTAAGCCTGAAGTAAGGAAACTTGATGAAGTTACCCTTGAATGCCTTGCAGCTGGAATTGAAGCATGCCGTGTCGGAAACAGAATCAGTGATATTTCTAAGGCTGTTTACGACATTGCATCAAAACACGGATACGGCGTTGTCTATGATTACTGTGGTCACGGTGTTGGTCTTGACGTTCACGAAGATCCGAATATTCCGAACTGTCCAAGCAGAGGACCGAATCCGCGCATCATCCCGGGAATGGTTCTTGCAATTGAGCCTATGATCAATCTTGGTGTTCCGGATGTTTATACTGCTGATGACGGCTGGACTGTTCTTACGGAAGACGGAAGATATTCTGCACACGAAGAACATACAGTTGCGGTTTTTGAAGACCATACAGAAATTCTTACAGACTTGAATTACAAAAACAGCCTGTAAAATCCATTTTTTAAAGAAATTTGTAACCAAATTCAAATTTTTTGATTATCTTTAAAGAATGGTATGAGTTCCATATTAAATTTTTCGGAGGTTTTTTCTATGAACGTATGGACAAAACGAGTTTTAGGAGTTACAGGAGCTGCGGTTCTTTCGTTTGCGGCTTTTTCTGTTTCATGCAGTAAGATGGCTGTAAAAGGTTCAGCAGATACTGTCTATGCAGAATCAAAATCTGGAATAGTTTCTGAAGACAACCTTAAGGTTGTAGAAGCGCTTCAGAATGCATTCCGCTCTATAAGTGACGGAGTTCTTCCTTCTGTAGTTGAAGTTGACGTAACAGAAACAAAAACTGTACAGACTATAGATCCTTTCGAAGATTTTAGAAAATTCTTCTTCGGTTTCCCTGATGAAGAAACCCCAAAGTCTGATGATTCAAAGGACAATAAGAAAAAGGGGAATACCCGCGAATACGAAACAAAGGGACTTGGTTCTGGCGTAATCGTAAAGAAGAGCGGAAAAACTCTTTACGTACTCACAAACAATCACGTTGCCGGCGGAGCAACAAAAATTTCAATTAAGCTTAATGACGGACGCGAATTTGACGGAAAACTTGTAGGTGCCGATGAACGCATGGACATCGCTCTTGTTTCTTTTGAATCAGATGATTCTTCTGTACCAGTAGCACGTCTTGGAGATTCTGACCTTGTAAAGACTGGTGATATCTGTCTTGCAATGGGTGCACCTCTCGGCTACAGTCAGTCTGTAACTCAGGGAATTGTAAGTGCAAAGGGTCGTTCTGGTTCCGGGATCGGAAACATAAACGACTTCATTCAGACTGATGCAGCCATAAACCAGGGAAACTCAGGCGGTCCGCTTGTAAATATTTATGGTGAAGTAATTGGAATCAACACTTGGATTGCTTCTCAGTCAGGCGGTTCTCAAGGACTCGGCTTTTCAATTCCAATCAACAACATAAAGAGTGCAATTGAATCGTTTATTTCCAACGGTAAGATTGTATACGGCTGGCTTGGCGTTTCTCTTATGCCTGGAACAAAGGAATATAAGGATGCTCTTGGCATTTCTGAAAAGGAAGGTGCGCTTGCAGCCCAGGTATTTGTAGGTTCTCCAGCTCAGAAGGGCGGAATCAAGCCGGGTGACTTCATCATTGCAATTGAAGGCCATAAGGTAAAGGATGTTGAACAGATTCAGCGTGAAGTAGGAAAGCTTGAAGCTGGAAAAACTGTTTCATTCACTGTTGTGCGCAACTCAAAGGAAATTACACTTCCTGTAAAGATTGAAGAGCGGTCTGAAAAGGTTTCTTCTGACAACGGAAAAATCTGGCCTGGATTCATTGCGGCTCCAATAACAGATGACGTAAAGAAAAAGCTTGAACTTGAAGATAAGGTGAAGGGTGTTGTTGTTGCTAATGTTCTTGCAAAGTCTCCTGCAGCATCGCTCAGGCTTCAGGCTGGTGACATAATTACTGCCGTAAACGGAGTTTCAGTAAAGAACATCAAAGATTTTTATGCAGAACTAGCAAAGGTAGAAAAATCTGTGAATTTTGATATTTATAGCAATGGCGGAACCATTACAACTGGAACTTACAAGTTCTAATGTCCGGCATTGAAAAATTTATTAAAGGTTTGTCCTTGTTACGGGTAGTTGTGTTATTGACTACCCGTTGATTTTTTAGTATCATTGACGAACACGTATGGTAAAAAGGTTGTAGTATCACCCGTTAAATACTGCGGCTTTTCATATAAGATTATTTTTTAGAGGTGTAAACATGTACGCACTTGTTGAATATAAGGGCAAACAGTACAAGGCAGAAAAGGACGCAATCCTTACAGTTGATTCTATCGATGCTGAAAAAGGTTCAAAAATCGAAATCGATTCAGTTTTGCTCGTTAGCGACGGAGATAAGGTAACTGTAGGAACACCATATGTAAAGGGTGCAAAAGTTACTGTTGTAGTTGAAGATTCTTTCCGTGATAAGAAAGTTATCGTATTCAAGTACAAATCAAAGAAAGATTATCACCGTACAATCGGACATAGACAGCATTATACAAACGTTCGCGTTGATTCAATTAATGCTTAATGACTTCCGTGCTTATTGAGCGCGGTAAAAATGGCATGCTTTTAAGCTGTAAGGCAACGGGGCATGCCGGTTATGCCGGGCGTGGATTTGATATAGTCTGTAGTGCCGTAACGGTTCTTATCCGAACGACAATGGAAGTTGTATCCGGTCTGCCTGGTGTAAAGTTGGATTCAGATGTCTCACGGCGTGGGAATCTGAGTTTTACAGTAAATGCTGATCAGCCTGATGATTTTATCTTGGCCAGGCTGATTTATGCCGGTGATTTTCTTGAGACGGGGTTAGGGTCTGTTTCAAGGGAGTATCCGGAGTATTTAGAACTTAAAACTGTAATAATTGAAATCTGATTGATGGATTTTATAGGAGATAACAATGGGAAGAACAAGAGGCGGTAGCGGCGCAAAAAACGGTCGTGATTCTAACCCAAAAAACCTGGGAGTAAAAAAATACGGTGGAGAATTTGTAACAGCTGGTTCAATTATCGTTAGACAGCGTGGAACAAAATTCTTCCCTGGAGATAATGTTCAGAGAGCTGGTGATGACAGCCTTTATGCTACAGCAGACGGCAATGTTGTTTACCACGAAAGAATGAACAGAAAGTTCATCTCTGTAACTCCAGTTCAGGCTTAATTTAAGTTCTGAATTTGTACTACCCGGTCGGATTTTTTCTGCACCGGGTATTTTTTTTAATTTTAGATAATCTGGAATTGCTGCGGTATCTGCGGAATTCTGGATCAGGAGACATTTTATGTTTCAGTTTGCTGATGAAGCAGTTATTGAAGTACATTCTGGAAAGGGCGGAAACGGCTGTATTGCTTTCCGCCGCGAAAAATACATTCCTCATGGCGGACCGAATGGCGGTGACGGCGGAAAGGGCGGAGACGTTATTTTCTGCGTAAAGCGCAATATGAGGACTTTGTCGCGCCTTCGTCACCACAGAATTTTTAAGGCAAAGAACGGCGGTGACGGAATGGGCTGGAATAAGTTCGGTAAGGACGGAGAGGATGTTGTAATTCCTGTTCCGCCGGGAACAACGATTCGCGACCTGGAAACAGGAGAACTTATTCATGATTTTACAAATGAATCTGAACGCGACCAGTTTATTTTTCTTGAAGGTGGAAAAGGCGGCTGGGGTAACGTTCATTTTAAGTCTTCTACAAATCAGGCACCGCGCTATGCCCATGCGGGTAAACCGGGAGAAGTAAGGACCTTAAAGCTTGAACTCAGCATTATGGCAGATGTAGGTCTTGTTGGTTTTCCGAATGCCGGAAAATCTTCCCTTCTGACAGCCTTTACTAATGCGCGTCCGAAAATTGCTCCATATCCATTTACGACAAAGATTCCAAATCTTGGTGTGCTTCGCGTAGATGATGATCAGGATATTATCATTGCGGATATTCCTGGAATTATTGAAGGTGCTTCGGAAGGCGTCGGACTTGGATTTGACTTCTTGAAGCATATCTCACGAACTGCATGTCTTCTTTTTATGATTGACTGTTCAGATACAAACTATCTTTCTGCATACGAAACTTTGTGCAATGAGCTTCAGAATTATTCCGAAGATCTTATGAAAAAGCCTAGAATCGTTCTTGCAAATAAAATAGACGTAGAGGGCGCAGAACAGAATGCAGCGGAAGTAATTGAAGCAATTCATAAAATTGAACCTGATACAGCCGTAATTCCTGTTTCTGTTCAGAACAATATTGGAATGATTAATGCCCGAAAATCAATAATTGAACTTGTAAACAGACTGGAAGGAATCGGTTATTCAACAGCTACCGAAATTGTTGCCCGCAATACAGTTCCGGACTTTATGAATAGCGACAATTTTGATGATGATGATGAAATGATTCAGTATCCTGGAAGTGAAAAATGAAGATAGCATTGCTTGGCGGAACTTTTAATCCTCTGCATATAGGGCACTGTATGCTTGCTGATACGGCTGTTAATGAACTTGGATATGATAAGGTGTTGTTTGTACCAACTTATATTCCTCCTCACAAGCAGCTGAATACAAAAGTTACGCCGGAAGAGCGTCTTGAAATGATAAAGGTTTTCTGTGATTCTGCTGCTACCGGTGGTAAGCGGCAGTTTGAACCGGAAGACTGCGAAATCCGAAGAGGCGGCGTTTCCTATACTTATGATACTTTAAAATATGTGTATGAGCGCTATTCACTGGATGAAAAGCCTGCTTTTATAATGGGACAGGAAGTTGCGGCTCAGTTTGACAAGTGGCATAATGCATCTGAAGTTGCAAAAATGGCGGATATAATAATTGCCCGTCGCCATCCGGATAATAACGGAATAGAAGTGAAGGGATTTGAAAATTCTCCTTCCGGGGATTATGCAGAAGATTATGCGGACCAGTCGCTTCTGGAAAATTTTCCGTATGATTACAAGCTGCTTGAAAATCCTGTTTTTCCGGTTTCTTCAACGGAAATAAGAAGCCGCATAGCCGGCGGAAAAAGCTTCCGTTACCTTGTTCCAGAGGCTGTTTTCAGATATATTTGTGACAAAAGACTTTATGGTTTTTAGAAATGATTGAAGATATTGATACGTTAATAGAAAATGTAAGGAAATATACAGAATCAGCAGTTTCTCAGTCAAGGTATGAACATTCGGTTCGTACTGCAGAAACTTCTGCCCGGTATTGCCGCAAATATGGTCTTGACGAAAAGCTTGGCTACCTTGCAGGAATTGGTCATGACATGTGCAAGGCAATGGACAGTGAACTTTTAATGTCTATTTCTGCAAGGGACGGGAAACCTTTTTCTGATATTGAACGCATGAAACCGGGGCTTTTGCACGGGCGTGCTGCAGCCGTAAAAATGCAGGAAGATTTTAATATAACGGAACCTGATGTAATAGAAGCCGTTGCAAACCATACTTTTGGTTTTGCGGGGATGTGTGATCTTTCTAAGGTTCTTTATGTTGCAGATAAGATTGAACCCGGCAGGGATCATGTAACGGAAGCGTATTTAAAATCTCTTGAAAACCTTACGCTTGACCAGTTGGTTCTTTCTGTCTTAAGGGATAACGTAAATCATCTTAAAAAGAAGAATAAGGCTGTTGCGCCGGAAACAGAACTGCTTCTGAAATGGCTGGAGGAGAGGGTAAATGAAAAAATTTAAGTTTCGTGACGAACAGAAGGGTGCGTTTTTTCTTGTCATCATTTTTCTTATCATCCTTTCTGTAATTTTGTTCATGGCAGTTTCATTAAGGACTGATGCAATTGGCGAACGTCTTGCAGACGACCAGGTTATCCGTGTACTTAGTGTAATGGATGACGGTGAAAATAACGTAATTTTTTCAAACGTCCTTATTTACTATCCGGTTTCCAAGAAGGCTGCGGTTGTAAATATTCCGGGAAATACAGGAGCTATCTACCAGAGTCTTGGACGCGTAGACCGGATTGATAAAGTCTATGAAGAAAAAGGCATAGAACCATACAGAAAAGAAATAGAAAAGCTTTTGGGCTGCAATATTCCTTTTCATATGGTATTTAAGCTGAATGATTTTATCTATCTTACAGATATTTTAAACGGACTGAGGATTTTTAATCCGTCGCCTGTAGATACAGTTTCTGAATCAGGAGAAAGATGGCTTTTGCCTTCCGGTGCGGTTAATTTTGACGGGGATAAAATTTCTACCTATCTTAAATATCATATTGAAGACGAAAATCCTTCTGACGAGCAGGAACGCTTTCAGAATGTAATAACAGCTTTCTTTTCTACGCTGCATGATAAGAGAAGCTATATTGCTTCCGGAAATGTATTTTCCAAAAAAGTTCTTAAGCTGATTCATATGAATCTTGATAAGGATGATTCGTTCCGCCTTTTGGGAATGATTTCTGAAATGGATGCCGAAACAATAGTCCGTCAGACTGTAACTGGTCGTGTCAGAATTGTAGATTCTCAGAAGCTTCTGTTTCCTTTGAATAACGGCGAATTTATTAAGGAAGCCGTAAAGCAGAGTACAAACATGCTGCTTTCAAGTACTGGAACTTATGCAAGCCGCGTTTACGTTCTTGAAATAAAAAATGGTACGACAGTTCAGGGGCTTGCACACAATACTTCAATTCTTTTCCAGAATGCAAGCTATGATGTGCTCAGTGCTATGAATGCAGATTCAAATGATTATGAAAAAACTGTGATTATTGATCACATTGGAAATAAGGAAATTGCCGCAATGGTCGGCGATTTTATTCACTGTACAAATATTGTAGAGGAAGAAGTTGATCTTTCTAACACAGAAAGTGAAACTGCCGCAGATGTTGACTTCACGATTATTCTTGGCAAAGATTTTGACGGTCGGTATGTGCGCGCTTCCAGATAACAATTTTACAGAAATACATATACTTCTATTGGAGGAAATATGAAATCAACAGAACAGAAAGCTCTTGAAATTGCGCGTCTGCTTGAAGACGGTAAGGGCAGGGATGTAAAAGTTCTTGACGTTTCAGAACTTAACAGCTGGACAGATTATTTTGTAATTGCAACTGTAACGAGTTCTGCTCACTGGCAGGGATTGTATAAACAGGTAAAGGATTATGTAAAGGAAAATGACATGCAGCTTCATCAGACTAACCGAAAGTCTCCTGACGGCGATGACTGGAACCTTATCGATATTGGTCCTGTTGTTGTTCATCTTATGTCAGAAGCTGCACGCGGTTTTTATGACCTTGAAAAGTTGTGGCACGCAGGTAAAGAACTTGAGTTTCACAACCTTTAAGGCTGTTTAGGATTTACTCATCGTCGTCGAAGAAACCGTCTTCGCCGTCGGTGAGTTCTTCGTCATCGTATTTGTAAGGATTTGTGTATCCGTCTTCAGGTTCTACATCGTCAAACGGTTCGTAGACGTCATCATAGTCATCTTCAAAAGCTTCTTCGTAGCTTTCTGAATCTTCGTCGTAATCATCCAGAGTTTCATCTGAATCATCATCGATAAAATCATCCTCAAATTCATCATCGAATGAATAAGGTCCGTCATATTCGTCAAAGTTTTTGTCAAAAGACATATAATGACTCCTGGTCATGGGAAAATACTCTCGTAAAAATTAATATAGAATAGATTTTTCTTTAATTCAACAGTTTTAGAAAAAAAATGTGATTTGCATTGATTTTTAAAAAATTGACAAGTGCGATAAAATCAGTATAATTAACATATGCTTAATGAAGTCTTTGAATTTGCGTCGGCAAAAATAAACTTGAATCTTTTAGTTTTGCCAAAGCGCGAAGACGGATTTCATGAAATAGAAAGTATTTTCCAGGTTGTTGATGTAAAGGATACGCTTGTTGTTTATCCGGAAGAAGGACTTGATTCATGCAAAATAGAGTGTGATGACATGGTTCTGCCGGAAAATAATACCCTTTCGCTTGCATACAGGGCTTTTGGGAAAGTATCTGGAACAGATAACAGAGCCGTAAAGGTAAAGTTGTCAAAGAAAATTCCATCTGGCGGCGGGCTAGGGGGTGGATCCTCTGATGCTGCTGCTTTAATCCGTGCATTGGAAAAAATTAATGCTGTAAAGCTAACTGACGTTCAGCTTGACGAAATTGCGTCTTGTGTCGGCAGTGACGTTTTTTTCTTTGTACATTGCGA